>Ga0316622_100002855_pt1 | contig 12137 bp, 14 predicted proteins | sample OWC_Aug_OW2_C1_D_FD_207646 | JGI IMG/M metagenome (GOLD analysis project Ga0316622, IMG submission 207646) | Wetland soil microbial communities from Old Woman Creek delta, Ohio, United States - OWC_Aug_OW2_C1_D5_C | ecosystem: Environmental > Terrestrial > Soil > Wetlands | place: USA: Ohio... | reverse complement strand
GGAACGGGAAATAGCGCGGCCCCTCCGTGAGCATATACCGTGCGCGCACCACCCCGGGACTGCGGATGAACTCCGGCACGGTGAGTTCGACGCGGTGGGTGGCACGCAGCGCGAACCCCGGGCCCGGACCCTGCGCCGACACGCCGGTCCACGGCACCACCGTATTGTAGGCGTGCCGGTTGTACTGGTGAAAACAACTCAGCTCCCACCCGTTGTCGAACTGCATGACGCGCCACTCGTTGCGGTAGCGCGTGCTCCGCCGGTCCTGGTGCGTGTTGAAGTCGGCCTCGGCCCACTGGCGATCGATCCAGCCGACCGTGCCTTCCACCGCCTCGCGGTGGTCGCCCCAGGTCAGTTCGCCGCGCATGGCGAGGCCGCTCTGAAAATACGAGTACGTCTGCTCGGCCCCGAGGAACATCATCTCGCCGCCGAGTTCGCGGCCGCCGAGCGGCGCCGGCGGCCGTGTGGCGTCGATCTCCAACTCCAGACGCATGGGCGCCCCGTGATGATCGACGCCGTGCAACTCGAGCGACCAGGCGAAGGGGAGTAGCGCCCCGCTGGCGTCGCGGCGATTCTCGAAGTGGCAGGTGCCGGCTGACGCCTCGTAGCGCAACCCGAGGTGCCCCGGCGTGCCGGCGATCTTGTGCCGCCGGCGGATACGCGGTGGCGATGGGAAGTCGAAGTCGGTGTACGTGCCGTAGTGGCGCCGGTCACAGTCGTAGAGGGCGAACGTGTAGAAGCTGGTGCGGACCCAGCGCCGCAGCACGCGCATGTCCGTGAAGATCGTCATGAACGCGTACGAGCGCCCGGTCTGACGCCCGCCGAGAAAGCCGTCGACGAAGTAGGTGGCCATGCCCAGGTCGGGCTGATCGCCGTCGACCGCAGGAAAGGTGAACCGGCAGGGGTCGCCCCAGTCGGGGACGTACGGGTAGCGCTTCCAGTCGGCGCCGGCGGCCATGCGGCGCACCGTAGCACGGCTGCGGCGTCGATTTGGAGCGCGGCGGGTGATGGTGATGCCCGGCGGGAACCTGCCTGCGTGACGACTCGTTCGGTTCACCCGCGATCAGTGGGGCGTGGCGACGAGGCAATGACCGCAAGCTCGCTGTCCTGTCGGCGCGCCAGGAGCGCCTGCGCCGTCATGGCTCCAACCAGCGCCAGGAACATGTCCCACTGGGTGTCCCACGGATCGCCCTGCGTGCCGAGGAATGCCTCGGCGCTCGCGCCGCCGAGCAGCGCCGCCCACCACTCGACGAACTCGTAGCCGGCGCTCAGTGCCAGGCACACGCAGACCACCAGGAAGAAGAGCCAGCGACCCGGACGCAGCGGCGACCGGCGCAGCAGCACCTCCCGCGCCACCAGCGCCGGCACGAAACCCTGTGCGAAGTGGCCGACCCGATCGTAGTGGTTGCGGGTAAAGCCGAAGAGGTCCTGTACCCAGAAACCGAGCGGCACCTGCGCGTAGGTGTAGTGTCCGCCGAGCATCAGGATGCACGCGTGGACGAACAGCAGGCGGTAGACGAGTGATGTGAGGCGAAAGCACGACGACGTCGCGACCAGGATCGGCACACCGAGGAGCACGGGGGCGACCTCGAGGAGCCAGGTGAGTCGGTCGTGCGGTCGGATGCCGGAGACGACGAGCAGCGCCAGGCAGGCGGCAAGCAGGACGGCCGGTTCGAGGCTGCGGCCCCTGGACCCTGCGGTCATGGACACGGGACTGCCGGCTGCGGGGACAACGCCCGTGGCAACGGCGCCTCGATGTCCACATACCTGTGGCCTGTCGGATGGGGCAGGCGCACGCGGGCGGCGTGGAGCATGAGGCGCGGCGCCGGCGGACCGCCGTATCGGCGGTCACCGAGTACCGGGTGGCCGATGGCATGGAGGTGGACGCGGATCTGGTGCAGGCGGCCGGTCCGGGGCCGGACGGTGAGCAGCGTGGAGTCGGCGGCGCGCTCGGTGACCTGCCATGCCGTCTGCGCCGGCTTGCCGTCATCGGCCACCACCGTGCCGCGCCCCTCCCCGCGCAGCGGCAGGTCTATGGTGCCCGACTCGACCTCCCCCACGGTCCCCGCCACGCGAGCGAGATACGTCTTGTCGACCTGCTGCGCGGCGAAGGCCTGCGACAGCGCCGCCGCGGCGGCTTGGGTGCGGGCGAACACGAGGACGCCCGAGGTGTCGGCGTCGAGCCGGTGGACGACCCATAGGGCGGCGGGCCGACCGTCGCGGGTGCGTAGCTGGGTGCGCAGAGTGTCGACGGCGCTGCCGGCCGCCGCCTGGCGCGTCGGCGCACTCGGCATGCCGGCTGGCTTGTCGACCGCGATCACTGAGTCGTCTTCGTAGAGGATGGTCAGCGGCGGTGCCGTTGCCGGCGGCGCGTCGCTCGACACCTGTACCGTGTCGCCGGGCTGCACCGTCCGCGAGGCGACACGACACCGGCATCCGTTGAGGAAGACCGCCCCGGCGGCCAGCAGACGCCGCGCCGCCATGCGCGACATCCCCGGTACCAGCCGGCTCAGCGCCCGGTCGATCCGGTCAGCCGCGTCGACGCGTACCGATCGCGATTCCGACACGCTGCTCACCACCACGGCACCGCGGTTGCCGGTACGCTGGTCGGGCGCTCACGCCCGCGGAAACCACGGCACCAACGTACTCACCCGCTGCATGTGTTCGGCATATCCCGGTCGCCGTTCCAGACTGCGCTGATCGAGCATCGGGATGCTGGCGAACAGGAACATCCCGGTCATGGCGACCGGGCCGATCAGCGTCCACCACCAGGCGCCGGGATCAGCGGCGATGCCGAATAACCACAGGCCCCACCAGAACCCCAACTCGCCAAAATAGTTCGGGTGGCGCGAGTACCGCCAGAGCCCTGTGGCGAGGATGTCGCCGGGGACCTTGCTGCGATTGAAGGCGTGCAACTGCTCGTCGGCGACCGTTTCGATGACGATGGCACCCGCCGTCACGACGCCGGCAAGCAGGTCGAGTGCACCGACCGGGTGTGTGCCGGTTGCCACGGCTGGTATCAGGGCGAGCGCGCCGAGGAACACCTGCACGGTGGGGAAGAGGTGGATGCCAAGCAGACTGGTGAGCCAGTTCGGCAGCGGACTCTGCGTGTAGAGGTTCTCGTACCGCCAGTCCTGATGACGTAGGCCGTGCCAGCCGCGCCCCCAGTTCATGGTCAGACGGGCACCCCAGGCGAACACCAGCATGGCGACCACCACCTGCCGCAGCGCGACGCTGCCGGGCGCGGCCGCGGCGGCCCAGAACAGGACGAAGAACGGCGGCGCAACGCTCCAGTACGGGTCGTACATGCTGCTGTTGCGGACGGCCATACTGACGACGAACACCGCCACGGTCGCCGCGACGTCGGCGGCGAGCAGGCGCCACACCGGCGCCACGTGCGGCAAGAAGGCGACTGCGGCAACTGCGGCCACGAGTGCGACGAGATAGGCCACCCCCACCACTGTGAACGAGCGTGCGCGGGTGGCGGGTGCAGCAGCTGGCGAGTCTGACATCGGAGTCCTCCGTAACGGCCTGTTTACGGCAAATCCGCCGCCCCGGAAAGCAATCCGCGGAAAAGGGGACGCAACTCGTTTCCGGGCGGTTGCGTGGCTCGGCGCGCGATGCCACAAGGTGCGCCGCAGGAGGCGGTTGATGGACTGGTTGCTGGATCCGCAGGCGTGGGTGGCGCTCATCACCCTGACGGCGCTCGAGATCGTCCTCGGGATCGACAACGTCATCTTCATCTCGATCCTGGTGAGTAAACTGCCGGCTGCCCAGCAGACATCGGCACGACAGGTCGGGCTCGGGTTGGCGATGCTGATGCGTGTCGCCCTGCTGCTATCGATCTCGTGGTTGGTCGGGTTGACCGCACCACTGGTCGCCGCGGGCGGCATGGAACTCTCGGGGCGCGATCTGGTGCTGATCGCCGGCGGGTTGTTTCTGCTCGGCAAGGCGACCCTGGAGATCCACGACAAACTCGAGGGTGAGACGCACGCGACGGCGACTGCCGGCGGCGCGTCATACGCCGGCACGTTGTTCCAGATCGTCCTGCTCGACATCGTCTTTTCGCTCGACTCGGTGATTACCGCCATCGGCATGGCGAATCGCATCGGCATCATGATCACCGCCGTCGTCGTCGCCGTGGCGTTCATGCTGGTGTTCGCCGGTGCGATCAGTACGTTCGTGCACCGGCACCCGACCGTGAAGATGCTGGCACTGGCGTTCCTGCTGCTCATCGGGGTGGCCTTGATCGCGGACGGGCTCGGCCAGCACATCCCGCGCGGGTACATCTACTTCGCGATGGGCTTCTCGGTGTTCGTCGAGATGCTCAACCTGCGTGTGCGTGCCACGCATGCACCGCCGGTTGAGTTGCGGGAAAGGTACGAATAGAGGCCCCCCAGCGTCGCCCCGTTTCTGTGCGAGACCGACAAGGCAGGGCGCTGCGTGGGGCGCTGTGCATCGCTGGCCATGCTGCGGCGCAGGAGACCTGCGACGTGGTCTTGCTTCACCCCGGATGCGCGTTTAGGAATGATGCGCCGGAAGCGGATCGGGAGGGACACGCATGAAACGTTGGCAACGGAGTCTGGTGTCGGTCGCGGGTCTGGTGGGGGTCGCGCTGGGTGCCGGGGGCATCGCCGGTGTACAGCGTGTCGGCGCCGTGACGCGGGAGAATTTCATCGCGCGGACCACCGCCGACTACGTGGCCGTGTGCAGCACACCAGAGTCGGATCCGATCTACCAGGCCGCTATGGCCTTCTGTCATGGATACGGCGTGGGAGCCTTCCACTACTACCTGGCGGTCATCGAGGCGCAGGGCAAGAAGCCGTTCGTGTGTCTTCCCAACCCAACGCCGCCGCGCCAGGAGATCCTCCAGGGCTTTGTGGCCTGGGCCGGGAGCCATCCGGCGCACGTGCAGGAACTGCCGGTAGAAGCGCTCTTCCGGTACCTGGTCGAAAAATTCCCTTGTCCGAAGTGACGGCCACTGGCGAGGGGAGCGCGGACAGCGACTCCAGGAGGACGAACGCATGAGAAAGCTGCTCACGGTTGGCATCATTGCAATCACGCTTACCACGGCGGCCGGCTGTGCCGGGATGTCGGACACGCAGCAGCGCACGTTGACGGGCGGCGCGATGGGTGCGGCCGGCGGTGCCGCTATCGGCGCCATCGCGGGCAATGCCGGCATGGGAGCCCTCATCGGCGGTGCGGCGGGTGCGGGTGGTGGGTACCTGTACGGCAAGCACAAGGAATCCGAGCAGGCCGCGTATCAAAAGGGCTACCAGGCGGGAAAGCAAAACCCGTAACAGTACTCCCAGCCGCACCGCCCGCCGGAGCGGCTGGCCGATCGCGTCTTGCCCCATCTGCAGACGGACGAGGGAGGCCCGACGGCATCACGGGAACGGTCCTCAGATGGTCGGAAATGGCACCCGTCCGGTGCCCGAAGTTCGACGGATGCCTCTCTGATAAAACGGCCTCCCCTTATGTTCGCATGCACTACTGGAACGGATGCTGCTCCAGCGCGTCGATCCGGGTACAGTCGCCTTCGGGAAGTTCGCGGGCGACGGCCGCGTGGATGGTTACGCGCCGGCGACTCGTTGTAAGACGCTCAGGGCAACCGTCCAGATCGCCCCCAACTGGGTCGCGACCGTGCTGGCCGCCAGGGCGGCACCGGTTGCGACCATGAGAATTGCAAGTCCGTACTCGGTTGCCCCGTTTGTTGCGTCACTGTGCGTCCAGCTGGTCATGGTCCAATCCTCCAGTGTTTGACAAAAGCAAGGGATGGGCCAGCCGGATTTCTTCGTAAAAAACAGCGGATGTGCGCAGACGTAGCCGTCCGTGTACGAAAAGGTGACGCTTCAGTGGTACGGGGTTGACGTCGGCCATGAACCGAGGCGATCGGCTTAGGGCCCGCGGTCGTGGTGCGGCCGTTCAAGGCGTGGCCCACGGCGAGACGCAGCTCGTGGATCGTCACTGCCCCGTTGCCATCCATCGCCACGCAGGCGGCGAACGCTACCGTGCCGACGTGCCGAGCGCGATGGTCACGCCCTTGATGATCTCGTTGGTCGTGACCGCCGCGTTGCCGTCGCCGTTCGTGTCGCCGCGCTTTCGCCAGTCAGGGCTTCGCGGTGGTGGGAGCGCACCGCGCAGCGGGGCCCCCGGACTCTGGCCGGCTTCGACGGTGAGTTGCCCGGCGGTGAGAGCCGGTGCCATCGGCGCGAACTGCGACATCGTGATCTCGGTGCAAGCACGGGGTCCAGAGGCCCGCCGAATCTGTCAATCCGCAATCTCGAGTCGCACGCGACAACCGTACAAGTTTCATCGCACGAGAGGACGTTGGTTGCCCCCATTCAGGGCGGTGCGGTTCCTACCGGCCCTCCCCGGACAGTTGCTGGCCGAGAACGAGCCCGAGACCCATGGCGACGACGAATACCAGCGTGGCCGGAGTGCCGGCGACCAGTGACACCACGGCCGGACCCGGACAATAGCCAGCCAAGCCCCACCCCGCGCCGAACAGCGCCGCACCCCCCAGCAGTCGGCCGTCGATGCGTGTCCGCGTCGGCATGACGAACCGCGGGCCCAGAACTGGCGCCCCACGCCGGAGGATGACCGGAAACAGCACGAAGCTCGTCGTGACCGCACCGCCCAGGACGAAGAGCAAGGTCGGGTCCCAGCGGCCCGCGACGTCCAGAAACCCGATGACCCGTGCGGGCTGCGTCATGCCGCCGAGTCCTAGACCAAGGGCGAAAACCACGCCGAAGACGAACGCGCTGATGAGCGGCATCAGAAGGCCCGCGCCAGCAGGTGATCGACGAGGTAGACGGTGATGGCTCCGGTGGCCATGAATGTGGCGGTGGCAGCCAGACTACGCGGCGACCGCCTCGCAAGGCCACACACGCCGTGCCCACTGGTGCAGCCGTTGCCGATGCGTGCCCCCATTCCCACCAGCACACCGGCAACCGCGAGGGCGGGTAACGAACGCGTTGGTTCACCGAACACGGCGGGATCGGTGAACCGGAGCAGCGTGCCGCCCACCAGGAGGCCGAGGAAGAACGCCAACCGCCAGCGCGCTTCCGCGCCGCGCGGAGGAAGGATACCGGCGACAATGCCGCTGATTCCGGCAATGCGCCCGTTGAACAGCAGCAGGCCGCTGGCGGCGGCACCGATCAACAGGCCGCCGACGAGTGGTACGAAAGCCTCAGTAGCGTTCATGGCCCTCCGACGCGTGTGCCTTGTCTTCAAACCAGTGAGACATGTCCGTGCTTCCTTTCGTAAGGCCCCATTGCAGGGTAGCATGCGGAGGCTGGAGCCGGCAGCCTCCGCACTCACCTTCGGTGGTGGCGTGCGCCGCCGTTAGAGCGCCAATTGGAGCCGCCCGCCGATCGCGTATTCGCTGTGACGGTCCGCACCCTTGGCGGCGCCGCCGTCGAAACTCGTCTTGGCGAAGTCGATCGATGCCTTGATGTTCTTGTTCAGGTACCAGTTCAGCCCGACCGCGAACTCCAGCGCCTCGTTGACCGAGTTGTTCGGGCTGGCGAACCCCTGGGCGAACGCCTGGTGGTCGATGTGCAAGCGGCTGGCACGGAACACCGTCTCCCACGCCCCCCACTTGCCGTCGAACGGATCGAAGGGCTGTAGCGGCTTTGCCCCGTCGTACGCTGCGTTCTCGCCGGTGAGCAGATAACTGAGCCCCACGGTCCACGCATCGTTGGTGATGTTCTTCCGCTTCTGCAGCGTCACGCCCTGCGTGGACGACACGTACTCGGCCAGGAGGCCGAACGGACCGTAGTAATAGTCCGCGGAGGGATTGATGCGTGCGCGGGTGCCCTTGGCAAATGCCGTGTTCGCCGCGGTGGGCGGCTGGCCGGAGGGCGCCGACACGTAGCGGAAGATCCGGGCCTGGCTGAAGCTGCGGTAGCCGCTGGTCAGGTCGGTGTCCGACGGGCTGCCTTTGGCGTACCCGTACGTCCCACCGATGCCGACGCCGAACCCGGCCAGCGCGGCGATCCCGGTCGGCCTCAGCGGGTGAAAGAAGAGCCGCCCCCCGAAATCTTTGTCGTCGTTCACGTCACCGTTGATGTTGGCGAGGTCCGGGGACCCATCGTAGATGCCGAGCCGGTAGCCGATGGCGCCGTCGACGAACTCGCCGAACACGTCGATTCCGACGTCGCGGATGGGTACCAGGTTGGTCGGCTGCCCGCGTTCCATGAGGGGCAACGCCCGAGCTGACTGCAAGCGTTCGAGGCCGACGGCAGATTTGAACTTCCCGACCCGCACTTGCGCGTACGGCTTGAAGTAGTTGACGTCGACGTGGGTGTCGAAGAGCGTGAAGTTCGCGCCCGCGAAGTCGGGCATGATCTTGAAGTCGAAATACTTGAAGACCGTGCCCTCGATCGAGGGACGGACACGGCGGAAGACAAACTGACTGGTGTTGAGGTGATCCTCGTCGGAGGCGAAGAAACGGCTGTCGAACTGCGTGTACGCGCCGATCTTCAGCTTGTACTTGCCGTCCTGCGACGCCAGGATGAAGCCGTCCGTCCACCCGGCGAGCGGCTTCTGGTTTTCCACGGTGACTTCGACCTGCCGCGTGTCCTTCTTCAGGCGGTCGACGGTCTCCTCGAGCTCCCTGATCCGTTGCTCGTGGTCAGTGACTGGCTTGGCTGGTACCGGCTCCGCGGCGCGTGATGCAACCGGCGTGACGGCCGTCATGCTGATGAGGAAGGCGAGTAACGGCACCCGGCGGATACCGGTCCACGCGAATGAGTGGCGCATGTGATGCTCCTGTGCGGTTCATTGCGTGCCTCCGGTGTGTCCGGTCAGCCGCTGGGTTGTGGTGGGCGCCTCCCGTGGTCGGGTCGGCGTGGCGGCACGGGCGGGGAGCCTGTGCCGCCGTGGTGCTCGGCTACCGTCGTGCCAGGCGCAGCTTCTCGGTGCGTTCGACCTGCACGACGACGCCGTCTTGTACGACCACCGTCACCTCGCCGAAGCGCAGGCCGCGCAGTGCGTCCTGGATGCGGTCGAGCGCATCGGCGACGTGTGCCGGTGCGTGCGGGGCATCTGGCGACGGGTGCTGATCGGCGAATCCCTGTGACATGCGAACCCTCCTTGGCGGCTCAAATCTGATAGTCTTCGACGAACACGCGGACGCGTTTCGGGAAGACGAAGACGGTGTCGCCCGGTCTCAGCTGCAGGGCCCGGTACCGCTCTTGCGCGACCTCGACGTTGAGCGGCACGCCGAAATCCCGGGCCAGCAGCTCGACTTTGACGGCGGCGCCGGCCGGGTTGACGCGCACCACCTCGGCACGCAGGCTCGACGCGTCGTGCGGGACGTGATCGACCTCCAGCTCGTGCGGCCGCACGTACGCCTTCACTTGCTTCGACTCGTCGTCCGGATGCTCCGGGTACGCCACATCGAAGCCGCCGACCAGTGCACGCCCGGCTTCGACACGGCCGTGGAAGACGTTCACGTTGCCGAGGAAATCCATCACGAAGGCGGTGGCCGGATGTTCGAACACGTGCTCCGGCGGGCCCTCCTGCTCGATACGGCCGTGGTTCATCACCACGACGCGGTCCGAAACCTCGAAGGCCTCTTCCTGGTCGTGGGTGACGAAGACGCTGGTGACGTGAATCTCGTCGTGCAGCTTGCGCAGCCACTGGCGCAACTCCTTGCGCACCTTGGCGTCGAGTGCGCCGAACGGCTCGTCGAGCAGGAGTACGCGCGGCTCGGCGGCCAGGGCGCGTGCCAGGGCGACCCGCTGGCGCTGTCCGCCCGAGAGTTGCGACGGCGCCTGATTGCCTTGCCCGTCGAGTTGGACCAGTCGTAGCAGCTCGTGCACCCGCTCCTGGATCTGCGGCTCCTTCCACTTGCGCACGCGCAGGCCGAAGGCGACGTTCTCGAATACGCTCATGTGGCGGAACAGGGCGTAGTGCTGGAAGACGAAGCCGACGTTGCGCTCGCGGGCCGAGCGGTGCGTCGCGTCCTCGTCCTCGTAGTGGATCGACCCGGCGTCGGGCGTATCTAGGCCCGCGATGATGCGCAGCAGCGTGGTCTTCCCGGATCCGGACGGACCTAACAGCGCCACCAGCGAGCCGTGCGGTACGTCGACACTGACGTCGTTGAGCGCCACAAAGTCGCCGAAGCGCTTGGTAATGTTGCGGATCGAAATGGCCACGCGAGGCTCCTCCTTCTCGCTGTTTCGCTGCGGAGTCTCTTCGGGCTCGTCGGCCCGAACCGCGTGCAGCCGTGGGGCCGGTGGTGGTGTGCCCGCCGCCGCGTCCGCCTCGTCCGGCAGCGCCTCGCGCAAGCGACTCGCCAACTCACGGCGGGTCTTCCATTCGAGGCCCGTCTTGATCGCCAGCGTTGCCAGCGCCAGCGAGCAGAGCAACGACGCCACCGCAAACGAGGCCGGGTTGTTGTACTCCTGAAAGAGTTTTTCGACGCGCAACGGCATGGTGTCCGTTTGCCCGGTGATGCGGCCGGAGACGACGTAGACGGCGCCGAACTCCCCCATCGCGCGCGCGTTGCAGAGGATCATGCCATAGAGCAGGCCCCACTTGACGTTCGGCAGCGTGATGCGCCGGAACATCTGCCAGGCCCGTGCGCCGAGACTGACCGCGGCGGTCTCTTCCTCGGCGCCGACGGCCTCCATCAGCGGAATCAGCTCGCGGGCGACGAACGGGAAGGTGACGAACGCCGTCGCCAGAATGAGCCCCGGGGTGGCGAAGATGATCTTGATGTTGTGCTCGCGCAGCCACGGCCCCAGTAGCCCTTGCAGGCCGAAGATGAGGACGATGATCAAGCCCGCCACCACCGGGGAGACGGCGAACGGCAGGTCGATCAGCGAGATGAGCACAGACCGGCCGCGAAACCGGAAGCGGGCAATCGCCCACGCCGCGGCCAGACCGAAGACGGTGTTCAACGCCACGGCGACCGGTGCCACGGTCAACGTCAGCAGGATCGCACTCACGGTGTCCGGGTCGCCGACCAGGTTGTGCCAGTACGTGCGGGTACCCTTGGCGAGCGCTTCATAGAACACGTTGACGACCGGCACGATGATCAGCAAGCCGATGATCGCCGCGGCGCTGACCACTAGGGTCCACCGGACCAGCCACGGATCTTCCTGCGCGGTGCGGCTTGCGCCGCGCGGGGCCGCAAGGGTGTTAGCTGCCATATCGCTTACTCCACCGTTCGAGCAGATTGATGAGGACGAGCATCGAGAACGAGATGACCAGCAGCACCACCGCGATGGCGGCCGCCTGCGCGTAGTTGAAGCCTTCCAGCGCCGCGACGATCAGCACCGGGGCGATCTCGGTCTTGAACGGCATGTTCCCGGACACGAAGACCACCGAGCCGTACTCCCCGAGTCCGCGCGCGAAGGCGAGGGCGAAGCCGGTGACGATCGCCGGCAGCAGGGTGGGAATCAGGACCCGCGAAAACGTCTGCCACCGGGTCGCCCCCAGGCAGGCGGCGGCCTCCTCGATCTCCGCTTCGAGATCCTCGAGAATCGGCTGCACGGTGCGCACGATGAACGGCAGGCCGATGAAGGTCAGGACGAGGACGATCGCCAACCGGGAGTACGCCGCCTGGATGCCGAGCGGTACGAGGAAGCGGCCGAGCCAGCCGCTCTCGACATACAGACTCGAGTAGACCAGACCCGCGACCGCCGTGGGCAGCGCGAACGGCAGGTCGATCAACGCATCGAAAAGCCGCTTGCCGGGGAAGTGGTAGCGCACCAGCACCCACGCAATCAGCACCCCGATCGGGACGTTGATCGCCGCTGCGGCGAACGAGGCACCGACAGTCAGTCCGTAGGCCGCCCGCGCCCGCGGCGTCCATACCGCCGCCACGAACTCACTCGGGCTCAGCGAGGCCGCCCGGAGAAAGCACGCCGCGAGCGGGATCAGCACCAGCAGGCTCAGATAGAGCATGCTGTACCCCAGGGTCAGGTGGAACCCGGGGAGGACCCGGCGGTTGACGTCGATCATCGACCCTACTTCCTTCCGGCCAGATAGATGGAGTCGAACAGCGCGCCTTCAGCGAAGTACTTCGCATAGGCATCAGCCCAGTCCTTGGCGACGGCCGTGACCGGGAACAGCTTGATCTCCGGAAAGGTCGCGACGTACTTCTTGAGCGTCTCCGGCTT
>Ga0316622_100002854_pt1 | contig 12139 bp, 8 predicted proteins | sample OWC_Aug_OW2_C1_D_FD_207646 | JGI IMG/M metagenome (GOLD analysis project Ga0316622, IMG submission 207646) | Wetland soil microbial communities from Old Woman Creek delta, Ohio, United States - OWC_Aug_OW2_C1_D5_C | ecosystem: Environmental > Terrestrial > Soil > Wetlands | place: USA: Ohio... | reverse complement strand
CGACCCGCCGTGCCCCCCCTCCGGCACCCCCGGCGGGAGCGCGGGCCGAGCGAGGTCCGGCAGCCGCTCCATCGCGCCGTGGTATTCGGTCCCCTCCATCCACCCGCGCTCGCCGAAGACGCGGCCGCGCTCGGCGACCAGGCCGTGGATCGACTTGGCCATGAGCATTCGCGACGAGCCGCCCTCGCTGGTCTGGAAGAGCGCGATCTCGTCGGTGAACCGGTTGCCGTAGCGGTTGGCTCCCGGCTGGTACGTGGGCGAGTCACCGCTGAAGCCGGCACAGGAGACCGCCGTGAACCGCTTGCCGGTCACGCCGACGTAGTAGGCGGTCGAGTGTGTCGGATACCAGAGCGGCGGGCTGCCCAGTCGCCAGCCTTTGTAGGAGTCGATCGGCGCCGGCGAGTAGTGATAGTACTCGCCCTCGGAGTAGACCAGCCGGCCAAAGCCGCCCGCGCGGTAGATCTGGCGCATCGCGTAACAGTCGTCCCGATAGCAGCTCGTCTCGGCCATCATGTACTTCAGCCCGGTCGCCCGCACCGTCTCGAGTAGCTGTTCGGCCTCGTCGATCGAGCCCCACACGGCCGGCACGGCGGTCATCACGTGCTTGCCGTGCTTCAGCGCGTCGATGCAGTGCCGGGCATGGCTCGGCGCGTCAGTGGCGACGAATACGGCCTCGATGGTCGGGTCCTCGACCAGCACCTCCAGTGACTCGTATGCCTTCGCGCAGCGGCAGGCCTGCATCAGGCCGTCGCGCCGTTCGGGGATCAGGTCGCTCACGGCGACGATCTCGACGTTGGGATGGTCCTGGAATCCGAACTGGGCGCCGAACTGGCAGACGCCGTAGCCGACGATCCCGAACCTGATCCTGCGGTCGGAGAACGGCTCCCATGCCGCGGCCGGCTGCGCCTCTGCAGCGAGGGCACGCCCTTCTCCCCAGCGGCCGGCGAGAAGGGCGGCCATGGAACCGAGCCCGAGCTGTTCGATGAAATCACGGCGCCTGAAACGGTCGCGCGCCGCAGAGCCGGCTGGCGCCGGTTCGTACGAATGATACCCTGAATTCTCCGCCCTGTTGCGCTTCACTGCATCGCTCACGGCTCGGCACCCTCCTCTGGGATCAAGGCCCGCAGCACGGGCTTGTTCCACGAGTCGCGCTCGACGAAGTAGAGCAGGAAGTCGCTGTCGAACTGCCAGTATGCCCAGCTCCAGCCCATCTCCTCCGCGCACCGCGCGACGAACTCGAGGTAGCGCACGCGCGACTCGATCGGGGCCGCGTCGTACACGCCGAACTCGCCCAGGAGCAGGGGCCGCTCGCGCTCTCGCGCCCACGTCTGGGCCTTCTCGAAGTCGCGGCGCACCGCGGCCTTCTCCTCGTCGGTGCCGAGCCACTCGACGCCGGTCTTGTCCTTGCGCCCCGCCCAGGACGCCCCCTGGTGCGTGAAGTCCATCGGCGAGTAATAATGGACTGTCACGATGAGATTGCGGTCGTCGGCGGGCAGTTCGAGCTGAGCCAGACCGTTGATCGCGTTGTACTCGGCGGGACCAATGATCACTGTTCGTGTCGGATTGGACTGGCGGATGATGTTCAGCGCCTCGCGGCAGTACTGTTGCCACAGCTCGGCCGTCAGGCGCCGGCTCGGCTCGTTGAGGACCTCGAACAGGACGCGATCGGGTGCCTCCCTGAAGTGCTCGGCGACCTGGCGCCAGAAGGCGAGGAACCGCTCCTTGTTGGCTTCCGGTTCGTTTCCCATCGCGCCGAACTCGTGCATGTCGAGGATCAGCATCAGCTCGCTCTCAAGCGCGTTCTCGACGGCCCAGTCGAGCACGCTCCACCACGAATCGCTGAGCTTGTGGTCCTGGGCCGGGTCCATGTGGCGAAACGGGTGAAGGTTGATGCGCACGCTCTGGAACCCAGCTTCTCGGAGCATGCCGAAGTACCGCTCCTGAAACCGGGCCTGGTCGCGGGAGCGCCAGATGCGGTCGTAGCCGAGAATGTTCACGCCCCGCCCGAGCTTGCGGTTCTGCGCGAAGGCGTCCGCGGCGGGTGTTCGGCCGGCGACGCTCAACGCGACCAAAGTCGCGCCCAGGCAGGCGGCGAGCCCGCGGGCGGCATGTGAAGCCTCACGCCGCCCGAGGCGAGCGCGCACGGCGCTTCGGATCGGACGCCGCCAGGAACACCGTCCACGCGCCCCGCCGCATGAGGTGGCGAGGCTGGGATTCTCTCTGAAAGGAATGGTCTTCATCGCTGCCTCCGTTTCGTAGCGCCGCCCGCCGCCGCGGGCGGTGCGGGGTCCAGGTCCTGCCGGACCGCTGCCATTGAATCAGAAGTCGCGCGGGAGCGCGACCCTCCGCCGGCGCGAAGCGCGCCGGAGAACCGGAATCGGAGGGCACCGAGGACCGTGCCCCTCCGTGCGCCTGCGAGCGGCCCCCAGGGCGGCGGCTGCGCCAGGCCGCGGCCTTGCCCTGGGCGAGGGCTCTGGCGCCAGCGCGAGCCCTCCCCACCGCGCCGTTGGCGCGGCCCGCGAGCGCGGACGCCCCCTGAGGACCCAAGGCGCAACACGGACGCGCGCTAAAGCGCGCTACTACAAACACGGACGCGTGCTGAAGCGCGCGACTACGAACGGGAACGCGCTGAAGCGCGCTACTACCAGCCTGCGTGCCCCGTTCGTAGTAGGCGGCGTCAGCCGCGCGAGGCCCGGGCCATCTCCCGCCCGCGGCGATCGTGGACAGTGACCAGGAGCGGCATCTGGCCCACGGCATGCGTCGAGCAGGAGAGGCAGGGGTCGTAGGCACGGATGGCCGCCTCGACGCGGTTGAGGGCGCCCTCGCTCACCGCGGGCCCCCGGACATACATCCTCGCCACTTCCTCGACGGCGCGGCTCATGGCGTAGTTGTTGTTGCCGGTGGCGACGATGAGGTTGACCTTCTGGATGACGCCCTGGTCGTTGACCCAGTAATGGTGCCAGAGCGTGCCGCGGGGGGCCTCGATCACGCCGACGCCCTCGCCGTTGACGACGTCGCCGCGCACGGCGATGTCGGAGCCGAGGATATCAGGGTCGCCCAGCAGCTCGCGGACGTGCTCGACGGCGTAGAGATCCTCGATCAGCCGCGCGTAGTGATAATAGAGGGTGCCCTGCACCACGGCGCCGCCGGCCAGCTCGTGGAAGAGTCGGTACTCGCCCTGGGCCAGCGGCGTGGCCATCCGTCGGGCGGCGTTCAGGCGCCCGAGCGGCCCGACGCGGTAGACGCCGCCGGGCCAGCCGTGGTCGCGGTAGTACGGGAACTTCAGGTAGGACCACGACTCGACGTGTTCGGCGATCTTGCCGAGGTAGCGCCGGCCGTCGAACCGATCGATCTCGGCGCGGCCGGCGTCGACGAGCCGCAGCTCGCCGTCGTAGAGCTCGAGCGCGTCCCCCTGCCCTACCATTCCCAGGTAGCCTGTGGGGAACGAGGCGAACTCGCGCAGCTCGGTCTGGTGCTTCTCCATCCACGCTCGCAGCACGCCGATGCCGTCGCGGATGTAGTCGAGCATCTCGTCGACCTGCCCGAGAACCGCGTCGCGGTCCGCCACGCGCAGTGTCTGGTTCACCCCGCCCGGAACGGCGAAGTTGGGATGAATGCGCCGCCCGCCAAGCCGCGCGATGATCTCCTGGCCGAACCTGCGCAGCTTGACCGCCTTGCCGGTCAGGGCCGGGTCAGCTCTGAAGAGGCCCACCACGTTACGCACAGCCGGATCGGCGTCGAAGCCCAGGATGAGGTCGGGCCCGGCGAGCTCGAAGAAGTGCATCGAGTGGGACTGGATGATCTGCCCCATGTGCATCAGTTCGCGCAGGAGCGAGGCCGGGCGCGGCGGCGCGGCGCCCGCGATCTGGTCGCAGGCCTTGGCGGCGGCCAGGTGGTGGCTGACCGGGCAGATGCCGCAGATCCGTTCCGTGATGAGGGGCATCTCGAAGTAGAGCCGGCCCTCGCAGAACTTCTCGAACCCGCGGAACTCGTTCACGTGAAACCGCGCCTGCTCGACCCGCCCATCGTCGTCGAGATGGATCGAGACCTTGGCATGGCCTTCGATGCGGGTGACCGGCTCGATGAGGATTCTCTGAGTCATATCAGTGCCAATCGAGGAGGGTGCCCTTGAGCGAGGGTGTTCGTCCCGCGATGAGTTCGGCGAGCACGTGTTCGATGGCGTCGGACGCGGGCGGGCAGCCCGGGAGGCAGACATCGACCGCGACGACATCCCCGACGGGCCGGGCCGGTTGGATGACCGCCAGCTCCTCGTCGCGGGGGATCCGGCCGTCGACGGTGGTCTCGGTCTCGATGTAGGCGCGCCGCAGGGCGTCGGCGGCGGGGACCCGGTTGCGCAGCGTCACGATGCCGCCGAACACGGCACAGTCGCCGAATGCGACCAGGGTCTTGCAGCAGCGGCGCATCCGGCGCGCGACGGTCTCGGTGCTGCTGTTGTTGACGGCGCCCTCGAGCAGCCCGATGTCGACGCCGGCCTCGGCCGGTCGCTTGAGGTCGGTGATCGGCGTAGCGGTCAGGTCGACGTGTTCGACGAGTGCCAGGAGCCGCTCGTCGAGGTCGAGCAGGCTCATGTGACAGCCGGAGCAGCCGGCCAGCCAGTCGCTAGCCAGGGTCTTCTTCATGATGGCCGCGTTGCCTCCTTGGGGCGGGCGAGCGGTGAGTCAGCATTGTCGGAGATGGCGCCCAGCATGAACGGGCGGTCCATGGCCGCGGCCAGCCGCGTGAGTGTCACCCAGTCGGGCTCGATGTGATGCGGCGGCTCGAGGATTGGCACGAGGGTGCACTCCCGGCCCTCGATGTTGAGGAAGGAGCCCTCCTTTTCCGCCCAGGTCCGCGCCGGGAAGAGCGCGTCGGCCTTCTCGGTCCACGAGGTGTGATAGGCCGCCTGCGCGATCGTGAAATCGGCGGCGGGCAGCGCGTGCCCGTTGGGCAGGTCATCGCCGATGAGGACGTAAAGCACTTCCTGCCGCAGGGGTCGGGGTGCCAGGCCGAGCCGGGCGGCGCCGGCGGCGTTGGCGCCCTCGATCAGGGGGAGGAAGCGGGTCTTGTCGGGGAGCGCGCGGAGGGCGGCGTGGACGGCGGTGCTGAGGCCGCCGCCGTACATGACGACCGGCCGCGCCGCGGTCTGGATCTGCGACCGCAGCTGCGAGATGCCGTCGAGGCGGAGGTGGTAGCTGTAGCGCAGCAGCTCGAAGGGGGTGGCGCCGGCGTGTGCGACGCTGTCGAGTCGCAACCGCAGGTGGGCGCGGTCGTCGAGTCCGGTCGCGGCATCGCTGACCACGACCAGGCGTGCGCCGCGGTCGAGGGCGCGCTTGGCCAGGTAGCCGAGCACCTTCTGATTCTCGAGCGGGTCGCCGCCGACGATGACGATACAGTCGGCGCGCGCCACGTCGGCGAGTGTCGCCGTCGCGCCCAGATCGAGCGGGGGCACCTCGCCGCGGAGCAAGCCGACCTCGTCGCTATTGAGCACTTCGTTGAAGAAGCAGGTGAAGGCGACCAGTGCCTCGGTGGTCATCCGCGGCGAGGCGAGCCCGCCGACTCCGGCGGCGGTGCGCAGGCGCCCGGCCACGGCGGTGAGAGCCTCGTCCCAGCCCACCGGTTCCAGGGCGCCGTTTCGACGCAGCATCGGGGTGGTGACGCGGTGCCGGCCCGAGTCGAGCGCCTCGAACCGGCCGGTCACGCAGAGGAGCCCGCCGTTGGGGGCGGTCCAGTCACCATCGATCCGCAGGAGCTGGTTGCCGCGCGTCACGGCCTCGATGCCGCAGCCGACGGCGCAGCCGAGGCAGCTCGCCCTGGTACGCCGGCCCGTGACGGCGTGGCCGCGGTAGGCGGCGGTGCGGTCGATCAGGGCGCCGGTGGGGCAGACCTGCAGGCACGTGCCGCAGGAGACGCACGATGACTCGCCCAGCGGTGCGTCGTCGTCGGCGCAGATCATCGAGCGCGTCCCGCGATGCAGGACGCCGAGTGTGTGATTGGCCGCGATGGCGGCGCAAGCGCGGACGCACCGCCGGCAGAGAATGCAGCGGCTGTGGTCCATCACGAAGTAGCGGCGCGAGGCGTCGACTGGCCACGGCTTCGCGGCGTCAGGCGGATAGTCCCAGCAATCGATGCCGTGTTCGTAGGCCAGCCGCTGCAGCTCGCAGTCGGTCTCGGCCGGCCCGCCGCTGACCTGGCAGAACATGCAGTAATGCGGCCGCTCGGAGAAGATCATCTGGAGGGCGAAGCGGCGGGCGGCGATCACCTTCTCGGTGTCGGAGCGCACGTTCATCCCCTGGGCTACGGGGAAGGCGCACGCGGGCTGCAGGCCGCGCTGCCGTTCGATCTCGATCAGGCACACGCGGCAGGAGCCCTCGGGCGGCAGGGCGGGATGATGGCAGAGGGTCGGGATGTGGATTCCTGCCGCGGCGGCCGCCTCGAGGACGGTCTGGCCGGGCCTGCCCTGCACCGGCTGGCCATTGATCGTGAGGTTCACGGGAGGGGCCGTGCTGACAATCTCTTGGTTCGTTGTCACGGCGGGGCCTTCTCAGCGCGACTCGGCGGCGCTGGCCTGCATCATTTCGTGCCACTCGAGGTCGCATCTGAGGCAGCGGTGCGCCTCCTGGCGTGCGGTCTCCGCGTCGAACCCGAGCTCGACTTCCTGGAAGCTGCCCCGGCGCTGCTCGACGCCGAGCCGCGGGATCGCTGGTCGATGTGCGCCTGCGTATTCGGCGAGGTCGTACTGGATGGGGATGTTCGCCGGTGTGGTATCGAAGATGGGCTTCTGGAGCGTGCCGGTGCGCAGCCAGTGGTCGACGGCGACTGCGACGAGATTGCCCTGGGCGACGGCCTGCACGATGGTGGCCGGCCCGCTGACGGCGTCGCCGGCGGCGAAGACCCCCTGGCGGGGGGTGCAGAAGGCATCGTCGACGACCAGCGTGCCGCTGCGGGCGGTCTCGATCTGGTCGTCGCGGCTCCAGGCGGTTTCGGGAACCTGCCCCACGGCAGGGATCAGCATGTCGAGCGCGAGGTCGTAGGTCTCGTGTTCGAGTGGCACTGGCCGGCGGCGCGCGCTCGAGTCAAACTCGCCCAGCCGCTGCTGCTGCAGGCGCACGCCGGTCACGCGCTCCTCGCCCAGCACCTCGATCGGATTGACCAGGGTGTGGAACTGCACGCCTTCCTGGCGCGCCGCCTCGATCTCCTCGGGCAGGTGTGTGGCGGGCATGTGCTCGCCAGCGCGCCGGTAGATGACGTGCACCTCGCGCGCGCCCAGGCGCCAGGCAGCGCGCGCGACGTCGATGGCCACATCCCCGCCGCCGACGACGCCCACGCGCCTGCCGCGGACGTCGGGTGCGGCGCCGCCCCCGCTTGACTGCGCCAGTGCCAGCGCGCGCAGGAACTCGATGCCATTCATCACTCCCGGCTTGTCCTCGCCGGGAATGCCCATACGGCGGCTCCTGTGTGCGCCGACGGCGAGGACGAGCGCGGCGAACCCGTCGCGGCCCAGCAGCTCGTCGATCGTGAAGTCGCGTCCGAGCTCCTTGTTGCAGACGATCTCGACTCCGGCGCGGCGGATGTTGTCGATCTCCGCATCGAGCAGTTCGCGCGGCAGCCGGTACTGGGGGATCGCCCAGCTCATCATCCCGCCCGGGAACGACAGCTTCTCGAACACCGTCACGCGGTAGCCGCGCTGTGCCAGCCGCAGCGCGGCGGTCAGGCCGGCCGGGCCGGAGCCGACAATGGCGATTCTCCGAACGGAGGCGGCCCGCAGCTGGTCGGGGGCTACCACCGGCTGCGGCGTCCATGGGCGGGCGATCTCCTGATCGGCCATGAACCGCTTGAGCAGCCGGATCGCCACCGGCTCGTCGATCTCGCCGCGGCGGCATTTGCGCTCGCAGAAGGCGGGGCACGCGCGGCCGCAGACGAGGGCAAACGGGTTGCGCTGCCGGTGGATCTCGAGTCCTTCGGCGAAGCGGCCGGCGGCGGTCAGCGCCAGATACGAGGGCGTGTCGACGCCGGCCGGGCAGGAGTTGACGCACTTGGCCCGGACCAGCGCCTTGCACTGACCGGCGCGGCAGATCTTCTCATCGATGTGACTGATGAACTCGTCCTGGAAGAACCGCAGCGCGGAGAGGACGGGGCCTGGCGTGCGTTGTCCGAGCCCGCAGAGGGAGGCCGACATCATGTTGTCGGCGATGTCCTTGATCCGCGCCAGGTCGCGCCGGGTGCCCCGGCCCTCCGTGATGCGGGTGAGCGCCTCGAGCAGGCGCTGGCCGCCGATCCGGCAGGGCACGCATTTCCCGCACGACTCCGCCGCGGCGAAGGTGAGGAAGTACTTGGCCAGTTCGACCATGCACGTGTCGTCGTCGACGACGATCATGCCGCCGGAACCCATCACGGCGCCGGCTTCGGAGAGGGAGTCGAAGTCGACGGGAGTATTGAGGGAGGATGCCGGCAGGCAGCCGCCGAGCGGCCCGCCCGTCTGGACCGCCTTGAATGGGCGGCCCCGGGGGATGCCGCCGCCGATGTCAAAGATGACATCGCCGAGCGAGATTCCCATCGGCACCTCGATCAGACCGGTGTTGTTGACCTTGCCGGTCAGGGCGAACACGGCCGTGCCTGGTGAGTTGGGGGTGCCGATGCTGCTGAACCAGCGCGCCCCGTTCAGGATGATCTGCGGGGTCATCGCGTAGCTCTTGACGTTGTTGATGTTGGTGGGCTGGCCCCACAGGCCGCGGACCACCGGGTAGGGCGGGCGCGGGCGCGGCTCGCCGCGGCGGCCCTCGACCGAGGCGATGAGGGCGGTCTCCTCGCCGCAGACGAACGCGCCGGCGCCTTCCTTCAGTTGAATGTCAAAGGAGAAGCCGCTGCCCAGGATGTTCTCGCCGAGGAGGCCGTACTCGTGCGCCTGCGCGATGGCGGTTTGCAGGTGGTTGATGGCCAGTGGGTACTCCTCGCGGCAATAGATGAAGCCCTGACCGGCGCCGATGGCGTAGGCTGCGATCGCCATTCCCTCCAGCACGCTATGAGGATCGCTCTCCAGGATGGAGCGGTCCATGAACGCGCCCGGGTCGCCTTCGTCCGCGTTGCAGATGACGTACTTGGGCGAGCTGGCGGAGTTGCGGCAGATCTCCCACTTCAGGCCGGTCAGGAACCCTGCCCCGCCGCGGCCGCGCAGGCCCGATTCCTTCATCTCGCGGATGACGTGTTCGGGGGGCATCTCGGTCAGGACCTTGCCCAGGCCGCGGTATCCGTCGCGGGCGATGTAGTCGTCGATCCGCTCGGGATCGACCACGCCGCAGTTACGCAGCGCGATGCGGACCTGCTTCCGGAAGAAGGGCAGATCGCGTGCGAGCGGCAGGGCTTGAACCTCGAACGGCTCCTGGTAGAGGAGCCGCCTAATGAGGCGGCCCCCGGCCACGGTCTCGCGGACGATCTCCCCGGCATCGCCCGGTGTGAGGCCGCAGTAGAGGGTCCCTGGCGGGTTGACGGCCATCACCGGCCCGGCGGCGCACAGGCCCCGGCAGGGGCCGCGGCGCAGCACGAGCTCCGGGTCGAGCCCGGCCCGATGCAGCTCGCCGCGCAACGCCTGTGCAACCTCTTCGGTTGAGCGCGCCGTAGCGCATCGCTCGCCGCCGCACAGCTCGAGCGTGGCGGCGAAGGGCGGAGGACTGGGCGGGTTCGGTTCCGGAGGTCGTTCCAGCCGACCAACATCCATGGTCACAACCTCTGGTCAGGGTGGGCGATCTGCAGCTTGGGCCCGGTTCCGTGGAGGGCGGGCTGAGGGGTGGCGGCGAGTGAGGGGCGTGGGGTGAGCATGGTCAGTCCGAGGGCACGCGGCCGAGCACCCATTCCCGGACCGGGCGGCCATGGACCAGGTGTTCCTCGACGAGTGCGGGCACCATCTCGGCCGTCACGCCGCTGTAAACGATGCGGGATGCGCCGGCCTGCTGGATCTCGAGCAGCGGTTCCCGGGCGCAGAGCCCGACACAGCCCACTGTCGCGATGCAGGCGGCGATGCCGCGCCGGGCCAGCTCCTGTTCGAGTGCGTCGAGGGTCTCGCGCGCTCCGGCGGCGATGCCGCAGGTGCCCATGCCGATGGAGATCGTGGTCCCCGTGCCGAGCCGTGACCGAGCGGCCTGGCCGGCCTCCTCGCGCCGGCGCGTAAGGTCTTTCAAGCTCTCGATTCTGGGCATAGGCCCTCCCCGGGTTGACGTTCCGCCGGGCGGCGGTGGCGCCTCACGCCAGCGCCTCCAGCCGCCGCAGGAGCTCATCGGGATCGAGCCGGCCGCAGACCTTGCCGTCCACGAGGACGACGGGGGAGAGCCCGCAGGAGCCGAGGCAGTAGACGATCTCGAGGGTGTACTTGTAGTCGGGCGACGTTCCCCCGGCGGGCACGGCGAGCGCCGTCTGCACCGCCTCGATGTTGCGGCTCGCACCGCGCACGTGGCAAGCCGTGCCATCGCAGATGCGGATCAGGTGCCGGCCCCGCCGGTATCTGTGAAACTGGGCGTAGAAGGTCGCGACGCCGGCCAGCTGACTGACCGGGACGCCGGTCTTCCGGGCGAGGCGCGCCAGGAGTTCCCGGGGGAGGTAGCCATACGCGTCCTGGGCGCGCTGCAGGATGGGGATCACGGCGCCGCGCTGGCCCTGGTACTCGTCGAGAATCTCGTCGAGCGGCGCCCAGTCGAAGGCGGGCGTCTCCGCCGCGGGCTGGGTCGTGGCGGATTCGTGCTGTGCGGGAGCGAGCATGCGCCTGTGTCTGCCCGGTCGCAGGCGCGGCCGCCCGCGGCTGCCCGAAAACCGGACTTGCCGCTCTCTTATAGCCAGTTTCCGGGGGAGCTCAAATCGGAAAGGACCGGCGCTGCGAGCCGGCCCGGGCCGGCCCTGTGCGCGGGCGATCCCTACCAGCAGGGGCGGGCATAGTAGATGTAATAGCGGGGCGCCGGCCGCTGGTAGTACATCCGGTACCCACGGTCCGGGAGACAGCTGCGACATCGGCCATGGTGTGGGCCGGGATAGACCGGAACAGGCCGGCAGTACCTGTAGTAGCGGGGCCCGAAGATGGGGCCATATGGCCCGATAGGGCAGCTGAAACCCTGCCCAGCGTAGTGGCGGCGATATACCCGCACGTCGCCGCAACCCCGAGCGGAGGCCAGCCCCGCCCCCACTGCAGTGAGGGCCATGAGGGCGGCGACCGCCAGGCCCGTTCGAAGGTGATTGCTTGCTCGCAGTCCCATCGCTAACCCTCCAGTCTGTGCGTCTCTGGGCTCGGGCCTGCTCGCGCCCGAACTCGATCGCCCGTCGGGCCCCCCGGCGCTGCATCCGCGGACCGAGCCGGGGCGCGAGGCCGCAAGCTTGGCGCGATCTCCGCACGCTTGGACACCCTGCTTTCCCCGGCTATTCAGGCCAGATCGGGGCCGCGCCCTCGCAGCCTCTGCCTCGCCCTGCCGCCGCGACCCGGGACTGCCTCCTTTCGCTGGCGCGGAAAGCGGGTATCTTGCTGAACCGCGTCCCGCGCACCCGCCGGCCGCCCGCAGCATCGATGTGAGGCCCCAAACCACCGGTGGAGTGCGGGAATGCGCAGCGTGGTCGCGTGAGGTATTCGCCATGAAGTGTCCTGTGAACCTGACTCACCTTTGTTCAATCCGTCCTGCCCTGGACCGAGCCGCCGGTCTGACCGCGCTGCTCCTGGCCGGCGCGGTTCTCGTCCCGCCCGCAGGCGCGGCGGCTCCGCGCATCGAGCCGTCCCGTCCGACGAGCTTCGCGGAGGTCACCTCTCAGCTCGACCCCGGCGGAACACTGTATGTCTACCTGAGCACCGAAAGCTGGTTCGAGAAGATCGAGACGCAGGTGTGCGCCCTGATCAACGCGGCTCTCGAGAGCGAGGTGGCCGACGAGGACGAGCGGCAGAAGGCGGCTGCCGTCGTGGGCCTGCTCGGGCGGCTGTTCGACGGCAGCGGCATCAAGGAGATCAGCGGCATCGGCATGAGCTCGGTGCCGGTCGAGGGCGACCTCTATCTCAACCGCACGGTGGTCCATCACTACCGCGACCAGGGCCAGGGCCAGATCTGGTCGCTGTTCGGCGACAGCCCCCCTCCGCTCGAGGGCCTGAGCTACCTGCCAGCCCACACAGCCGTGGCGT
>Ga0316622_100002853_pt1 | contig 12140 bp, 7 predicted proteins | sample OWC_Aug_OW2_C1_D_FD_207646 | JGI IMG/M metagenome (GOLD analysis project Ga0316622, IMG submission 207646) | Wetland soil microbial communities from Old Woman Creek delta, Ohio, United States - OWC_Aug_OW2_C1_D5_C | ecosystem: Environmental > Terrestrial > Soil > Wetlands | place: USA: Ohio... | reverse complement strand
CAACACCTGCCTGATCTCCCCCACAACCTTTATGTCAGTGACCGGACCGGAGCATATGTTGAACTCGGGAATATCTTCCGAGAACTTGAGCAGTCTGATGCCCTTATCCTTGTGTTTCAGTGCCACCGTCTCCATGACCCCTCCCGCATCGAAATCTCCCGCGAGCAGCGCCTTGATCACCTCTTCATGATGGCCGAGATAGTTGTAATAGAGAAGGTCCTTCACATCAATGCCGGCGGAAAGAAGCATGGCCCTCGGCACGATATGGCTCGTAGTGGAATTGATGTCGCCAAAGGCAAACGAGCGCCCTTTGATGTCTTCGAGGTTATTGATGCCGCTGTCCTCCCGCGTGACGATCACGGAATGATGGAACGGCTTTCCGTCATTGAGGGCCTTCACCATCAATTTCGCACCGAACTTCGCATGGGCGGAAATATAGGTCGACGGACCCATGAAGCAGAACTGCGTAATACCCTGCTCCAGGTCCCTGATGGCGCTCTGGAAGTCGACCGCGACCTTCAGGTCGACCTTCCGTTTCAGCTCCTTGCTCAGATGGTCTGCAAGCGGACTGAAATTCCTGAACATGATCGCAGGCGCCTTAATGGGAACGACACCCATCCTCAGCACACCGGCAGCCGTTTCGTCTGCAAATTTGAACCGTTCCATCTCGGTGGAGGCAAGCTCGGCATCCTTATGCACCTCCTTGACCAGCTGGTTCAGCTTGAACGATCTTTCCTTGTTCGACTTCGGAATATCCTTGATCTTCTCAATGGAGGTCCATATCTGGTTAGACCCGAGCTTCTGTTCATTGATGGCCCGCGATATCTGCTGGCTCTTGTCGGAAACCACCTCGATCGCCTGGGAGATCTGCTTGCTGTTCAGGGACTGTTCGTTCGTAGCCGTGCGGACATGCGTCGACACGTCACGGATTCTCTCCGTTGCGTTCATGATGAGCTGGATGCCCTTGCTCTGTTCCGTCGTTGCCTTGGCTATCTGGCCGACCATGCTGAGGACACGCTCCATGGCCTGTGAGACCAGCCCGGTTGCCTGGGACTGTTCGGAAGTTGACCGTTCAATCGCAGCAGCCATTTCGGACGATTTCGTGGAGCTTTCCACGATCTTCCTGAGGGCGTCCGCCGCCTCGCTCGTCACTTTGAAACCGGTCTCCACGGACTTGAGCCCCTCTTTCATGGCATCGATGGCGTCGCTCACTTCCTGCTGGACCGATTGGATCAGATTCCCTATCTCCTGCGTTGACAGTGACGTTCTGTCAGCGAGCTGCTTTATTTCGTCCGCAACGACCGAAAAGCCTTTCCCGTGTTCTCCTGCCTGCGCTGCAAGGATGGCGGCGTTCAGGGCAAGCAAGGTGGTCTGGTCAGTGATATCGTCGATGACGATAAGGATCTTGCCGATCTCTTCCGACCGGCCGCCCAGTTTCTGGATATAGTCGGCGGTCTTTTCTACGGACTGCTTGATATTCTGCATGCCGCGGATCGTCTTCTCGATGGAGGTCATGCCGAAGGTCGAGGCATCCCGTTTCACCTGCTCGGAAAGTTCCGCCGATTCCTTGGAGCGATGCTCCACCTCCCTGACCGACGTTGCTATCTCCATGATTGCCGACTGCGTATCCTGGGCCGACTGCGCCAGTTCCGTCGCGTTGTTCGCCACTTCCCTGATCGTAGCAGAAAGCTCTTCGATCGATGAGGATGTGGCATCAACCGCGGCTGAAAGATCCTGGGTACTGTTGGTGATCTCGCCGATACTGGTCACCATTTCCTCCATCGAGGCGGCCGTTTCCTCCGCCGAGGCGGCAAGCCCCTCGGTACCGTCCGCAATGTCCGAAATGGCTGCATTCATCTCCTCGACCGATGAAGAAATATCGCCGATCGCCTCGGCCTCCAGCACCGCACCTTCGATCATCCTCCGGGATTCGCCCTCCACCTCCTGTACCAGGTGGTTCACCCGTTTCGTGATATCCTTGATGCGCTTCAGTATGTCCGACAGGGAGAACATGGAGAGCCTGATGGCGGAACTTGCTCTCCCGATCTCGTCCACGCTGGTGATCTCCACGTCAAAGGACATGTCTCCCTCCGACATTCTCTGCGCTGCATCTTCCACCGCCTTTACCGGCTTGATGACCATCTTCCGCAGCGCATACCAGAGAACGCCGCTGAAACAGAGGGCAGCAATGATGGCGGCGGCGATGACAAAGATGATCAGCTTGACTGCGTGGTTATATTCCTTTTCGATCGAAATAGACAGCTTGATCGCTCCGAGTACGTCAGGGTCGTTCATGTGGCAGGCCTTGCACCGGTCTTCGTTCAGCAGCGGCCGGTAAAAGGTCACCTTCTTGACATCATGCGTCTCCATGGGCGCCTTCGTCACCGCGATCTGCTTCATGACATTCGCTTCGCTGGTCGTCGTGTCGGAACTGAAGGCATAGTGTCCGTCGTAATGGATGATCGAGATCTCCTCAATGCCCTTCTGCTCTTTCATTTCCGCCAGCAATTCCTTGGTGACATCTGCCTTTCCTTCGAGCATGATACGGTTGATGTCCATTGCGATGATGTTGGCCGTGGAGTCAAGGCTTGACGTGGTTATGCTGTAGAGGCTGTTCTTCTCGATCGTCAGCACCATGATACCCGCCGCAACGACCCCTATGATCAGCAGGATCAGCACCAGGGTGAGAATCTTCAGTTCAAGCCTTTCACGCATAACCCCTCCTTCAGATCTCTATGTCCATCGTATCCGCCGGACGGACAACGGAAATGAACCGCTTGTCAAGGATAACGATCCCCTCAATGTACTTCTTTTCAGCCTCGGTCAAATGAGCAGGGGGTTCGAGAACATCGTGCAGGGAAAGCCTGACGACGCCGATGACCCTGTCCACCATCGCGCCGATGAACCCCTTGGGCCCGGCGATGATAAGGATCTTTCCGGACATACGCTCTGGCCCCTCGGCCGTATCGTCCGCCGCTTCCTGAGACGCGCTCCCGAGGTTCAGCCTGGCCTTCAGGTCGATCACGGGGATGATCTTTCCCCTCAATGATGTAATGCCGAGCATAAAGGACGGCATGGTCGGCACGTACGTGATCTTCTGCAACCGAATGATCTCCTCGACTTCCTCTACCCTGAAGGCAAACTCTTCGGTGGCCAGCCGGAAGGTGAGAAGTTCTATCTGGACATCCCCCTGCTCAGCGGCTTCGGTGTCCTGCTGAACCGGCGCCTTTTCAGGCCCTTCGGCCACGGCAGCAGCAGACGGCGTTTCTTCAAGCCCTGCAGGTGCAGCAACTTCTGCCGCGGTATCTGCAGGGGAAGGCGCGGTCTCACCCCCGCTTTCCGGGGGCGCCGGAAGTTCTTCCTTCCGCTTATCCGCGCCCTGCTCTTTCGCCTTTTTCCTAATTTTCGCTATGTCCATGAAGGATCAGTTCCTTTGCCGCATCGTCAATGAACGACGCATCGATAACGCCGGCTTCTTTCAAAAACCCGTCAAGGAGTGCAGATGTAGCAATGCTGTTGATCAGCCGCGGCACGCCGCCCGAATACCGGTAGAGGAGTTTCAGTGCCTCATCCGTAAAGAGCATATCCCCTCTGCCCGACATCCTCAGCCTGTGCTCCACATAGTCCCTGATCTCCTCTTCTGCTATCGGTCCAAGGTGATAGAAGAGGCCGATGCGCTGTTTCAGCGGCAGATAGGCCTTGTGGCCGAGCCGTTTCCGGAGATCGGGCTGGCCTACCAGGATGAGGCTCAGCAGATTCGTATCGTCAAGCTGGAAATTCGTGAGCAGTCTGATCTCTTCGAACGTATCCTTGGACGGTATCAGCTGCGCCTCATCGATGATGATGACGATCGACACGCCCGCTTCATATTCGCGGTATACCTTCTCGTAGATCGCGTCGAGCAGATCGGCCTTGTAAATGGAGGGGATGTCTATGTCGAGTCTTTTTGCTATGGCCCGCAGGAACTGGGCAGGTGTCAGCATGGGATTGATGATCGTAACGATCTTGTAGTGTTCGTCAAGCATATCCATGAGTGCACGCGTCAGGGTCGTCTTCCCGCACCCCACCTCTCCGGTCAGGAGGATCAGCTCCTTCTCCTCAACAGCGTACTGGAGCCGCGCAAGGGCTTCTTCATGGTTCCTGCTGAGGAACAGGAATTTCGGATCAGGGGTTTTCGTGAACGGGCGGGCGGTCAAACCATAAAATTCCTCATACATAGGCAGCCCCCGTCTGTTTTATGAGAGATTCATCGATCAGCGATTCGGTGTCCAGCACCAGGATCACCTCATGCTTGCCGATCTCCGCAGCCCCGGCAAATCCTTTGACCTTCTTCAGGTAATCGCCAAGCGTCTTGATCACGATTTCCTGCTGGCCGAAGAGTTCGTCGATGAGCAGCCCCACCCTCCGGTCGCCGAAGCCCACGACGACAGCAAAAGACCGCTCGGCGGCCTCACTGCTGAGCCCGAAGAATTTGCTTATCCGTATCATGGGCAGCATCTCGCCCCGCAGATAATAGACCTCTTTCCACTCGATCGTCTGGATGTCCTTCTGGTTCACAATGAGCGTCTCGGACATGGAGGTCAGGGGGACGGCGAAGCGGTTGGCCCCGACCCGCACGATGAGCGCCTTGATGATGGCAAGCGTGATGGGGAGGGTCAGCGTAAAGGTCGTCCCCTCGTCCTTCTTTGTCTCGACGTCCGCAAATCCGCCCAGTGCGGAGAGCTTCTCCTTGACGACGTCCATCCCGACGCCCCTGCCGGAGACCTCGCTCACCACGTCCTTTGTGCTGAATCCGGGACTGAAGATGAAATCGATGATCTCCCTCACCTCGAGAGCGACGTCATCGTCGATGAGCCCTTTTTCGACCGCCTTCTGCCTCACCTTCTCGACATTGATGCCGCCGCCGTCGTCCTTTACCTCGATCACGACGTGATTGCCTTTTTGGTATGCCTTGAGCGCAATGGTCCCTTGTTCCTTCTTGCCCTTGGCCTTGCGCTGCTCCGGCATTTCTATGCCATGGTCGATCGAATTCCTGATCAGGTGCATGAGCGGATCGACGATCTCCTCGGCAAGGAACTTGTCGAGTTCCGTTTCCTCTCCGTACACGACCAGGTCTATCTGCTTGCCAATCTCGCGGGAGTACCGTCTCACGATCTGTGAAAGCCGAGAGAATATCTGCCCGATCGGCACCATGCGTATCTCAAGGACCTGGTCCTGAAGCTCAACCAGCCTGCGCTCAAAGGTCTGGGATATCTTGTGCACGTCATAGACAAGCGATGAATGACCGTAGTTCTCCACCAGTTCCGTGCCTATCCTCCGGATCGCCCCCTTTGCAAGCGTCAGTTCACCGATTGTGTTGAGGATGCGGTCGAGCTTCTCGATATCCACCCGCACTGTTGTCGACGTGCTCTTCAGATGGGTGTCCTGGATCTTCTGCGGTAGTTCCGAAGTCGCAGCCGGCGCAGCCGCTTTCGCCACCCCTTTCTGCGGGGAAAGGATCTCGATCTCGAAAGACATGTCCTGCCTCAGCTCTTCCACACTCCGGACGCTGCCGAACATGAGATTGAAGCCTATCGAACCGTCCGGCACATTGGAAGATGTCGGCAGTGTGGAGATAAGCTCACCCTTTTCCTTGATGGCCTTCGTAAGCGCTTCAAGTCCCTTGTCAAAGGTCTCAAGGCTGAACACCGCTTTTGCGAGATATACCCCTTTGCCCTCTTTCAGATTCGCCTTGAGCCGGTGCTCCTCATATTCAGAGAGCACCTTCATGATGGAAGGATCGATGACGCTCCCGGCGGATCCTTCCTCTGCCTGGCCCTTTTGCCGGTTGCGGAAATTCTCAATGTCCTTGAGATAGGCAGCGACATCCTCCTCCTCCCGGTCATTGCTGATCGCATCAACGAGGGACCGGAGAATATCCAGGTTCCGGAAAAGGAAGGAAATGACCGCGTCGTCCACCTCGATCTTGCCGAGCCGCACGTCGTCCATCAGCGTTTCGAGCGCATGGCTCACCTTGGTGATGCCCTGCAGGCCGAAGAGGCCGGAGACGCCCTTCAGGGTATGCATGGCCCTGAACAGGGCATTTATCGTATCGGGGTTGATGCCGGATGAGTACGTATCCTGTATTTCGAGGATCAGGCTCTGTGATTCCTGGAGAAGCTCCTCCGCTTCGGCAATGAATTCTTTCTTGGAGGCATTCATGAAGCTATGGTCTTTTTGATGATTTCCTGCAGTTCAAGGGATTTGAAGGGCTTCGTGACATAGGCAGTGGCGCCGAGGGCCATGCCGCGCTTCTTGTCTTCTTCGCTCCTTTCGGTGCTGACAATGATGATGGGGATCTGATTGTACCGGGGATTGTTCCTGACGAAGTTGATCAATTCAAGTCCGTTGATGTCAGGCATGTTGATATCCGTTATGATGAGGTCGTATTCCTGCTGCGGGAGCATCTTCAGGGCCTCAAAACCTGATGAGGCCTCAACGGTCTCGAACTCGCCGAGTTCCTCGATGACAGCCCTGATCAGCGCCCGCGTTGTAGCGGAGTCCTCCACAATAAGTATTGTCTTCACTAAACCCTCTCCACAATGGTCAATTGTATCAGAACAGGCAAAAAAAATCTCGGCAGACCGCGGTGTTATCCCCTGCCTTTTTCCATCTCCTGGAGCCTCCGCTGAAGGAGGGACTTCTCCAGCGCAAGACCGGCATGGCTGATAAAAATCTCGAGTCCTTCTGTCTCTTCGATCGGGTCCCTGCTCAGGGCATTGTCACAGTAAAGGACAGCAACGACCTTGCCCTCTGCCACTACCGGCAGGAAGACCGCTTCCGGCGGCCATACGCCTCCGATTTCGTCGGTGAAATATTGCGTCACATCGTCCTTTTCAAGCTCCCCCTTATAGGCAAGCTGTTCTGTCACGATCTTCTTCAGAAAGGGACTCATATCGAGGGAGAGGACGATGCCGCGGATCTTCTCATCGGCCCGTTCTACCTCTATACCGAACTGTCCGAGCCCGATGATCTGGTTCTTCCCTGCCATAAAAAGCACGCCCCTCTGGAATATGTCACTTGCGAACCTCAGAACGAGCAGCGTGATCTCAGATGCCGAATTGGGGAACCGGAGTTCCTGCGTCAACGACTTGAGCGCCAGGATATCCTTTCTCTCGGCAGCCGGGGCACCGCCCCAGTCGTCGTCCCAGCCTAACTCAGCTTCCGGCGTCTCCCCCTCTGCAGCGTCTTCCAGCGAAAATGCCTGCGTAGGGACAAATGACGCCTGTGAGGATTCATCCTGAACGCGGGCTCCCTCCATCAGCAGGTACTCCGAACTCAGGCCTTTTGCAAGCTCCCAGCCGAAATCAGTGAGGTCCGTCTTTCCCTCGATCTCGAGGTCGTCAAGCTCGAACTGAAAATCGCCGTCCTCCCAGAGAAGAAGCCGGTAGATCACGTGCTCGATCCGTTTCCGCGTCACCTGGTCCAGAACGTCGCGGCTGACTGCCCCGAGGTCGAAAAGGATGGCGGCGATGGACTGCGCCGGCAGTTTTTTCTTGACTTCCTGCGCCATGTGGAGAACGGATTCCTTGATCATGCCTGCCTTGAGCATGGTATCGCCGACCGTGCCTTCGAGATCGTCGGTCTCCGCCCTCACGATGACACCGTTTTTGAAAACGATGAGGGCAGTCCCCTTTGTCCCCTTGACCACAAAGGTGCCGGTCTTCTTTCCAATGCTCAAGATCTGGAAGATATCCGAAAGGGAGAGGTCCTCCAGCCTGCCCGCAAGACTCATCTCACCTCCGCACCTTTGGGGATGACCACGACGCCGCCGGGGCTCACGCTGAACCTCTTCGCGTCCTCCCCCGCATCGTACCCGATGGTCGTTCCCGCAGGGATGTAGACATCCTTGTCGATAATGGCCTTCCGTATCCTGCAATGCCTGCCGACCTCCACATTTTCCAGCAGGATCGATTCGCGGATGTCGACATAGCTGTTTACCCGCACATTGGGAGAAAGCACGGAATTCTGGACCCTGCCGCCGCTGACAATGCAGCCCCCGCAGACGATGGAATCGAGGGCAACACCCAGCCTTCCGCCTTTGTATTCCTGAGCGAACACGAACTTCGCCGGAGGGAACTGCCCCTGATAGGTCCGCACCGGCCAACTTTCGTCGTAGAGATTGAACTGGGGGTCAACGGACACAAGGTCCATGTTCGCCTCCCAGTAGGCGTCGATCGTTCCGACATCCCTCCAGTACTTTGCTTCCTTCCTGTTCTCGTCCTTGAACTCGTGGGCAAACAGCCTGCCCGACTTCATCATCTCGGGAAGGATGTTCTTGCCGAAGTCATGCGCAGACGATGTCCCTGCATCCGCCCGCAGTTCATTGATTATGTCGGCGGTATTGAAGATATAGATGCCCATGGATGCATAACAGTGGTCGGGGTCGCCGGGGATGGTCTCCGGTTCGGCAGGCTTTTCCTGGAACCCGATAATGCGGCAGTCCGGGTCGACCTGTACGATGCCGAAGGATGACGCGATGGACTTGTGAACGCGTATCGATGCGACGGTGCCCATGGCGTTCTTTTCGGTATGGAATTCGAACATGTCGGCATAATCCATCTTGTAGATATGATCGCCCGAGAGAATGAGCATATACGGAGAATTATCTCTCTCGATGACATAGATGTTCTGAAATACGGCATCTGCCGTTCCTTCGTACCAGCGGTCGTCGATGCGCTGCTGCGGGGGTATGGTGAAGATATATTCGCCAAGCTCCGGATTGAGAAGGTTCTCCCAGCTCAATGCGAGGTGGCGATCAAGAGAGAGGGATTTATATTGGGTCAGGACCGCTATCCTCCTGATATCGGAATTGATGCAGTTGCTCAGCGTAAAGTCGATGATGCGGTATTTCCCGCCAAACGGCACGGCAGGTTTTGCCCTGTGGATCGTAAGCGGGTAGAGACGCTCTCCTTTGCCACCGGCAAGAATGACCGCGAGAACCTGCTTCATCATCTTTTCCCTGCTGTGTCCCCTGGCTTTCATCTTCCTCCGCAAAATGAACAGTTTTTACAGAATCTCCGAAAGGTTTCCGGCTCAGTATAAAGGCATAAAAACACTATGAAGAAAAGGCATCACGGCGCTTCGGACCGCACTCCCGCTTGTGAGGAGTATATCAGTAAAAATTCAAGAGTGTCAATGAGTTAGAGTATTCATCCGGCCGGCGTTCCGAAGCGTCCGTTGACAATTCGCGGGATGTAAAAGTAAGGTAAAACATGATCGCGGTTGTTGACTATGGCATGGGCAACCTGAGAAGTGTCGAAAAGGGCTTCCAGAAGGTCGGCGTTGATGTAACGGTAACCTCGCGTCCGCAGGTGATCGATGATGCGGAGGCGGTGGTCCTTCCCGGTGTCGGGGCATTCAGGGACTGCATCAGGAACCTTACCGACCTGTCGCTGACGGATGCGGTCGTCCGCTCGATACAAAAGGGCAAACCGTATCTCGGCATATGCCTCGGCATGCAGGTATTATTCAGCGAATCCGAGGAATTCGGCCAGTGCAGAGGACTCGACATCTTCAGGGGAAAGGTCGTGCGGTTCGGTGCAGGCATGAAGGTCCCGCACATGGGATGGAACACCGTCACCATAGAAAAAAGACCCCCTGTCTTCGACGGCATCGATGACAACTCTTATTTTTATTTCGTCCATTCCTTTTATGTTGTGCCTGAAGACACGACCATCATTTCGGGCACGACCGACTATAACGGCCGCTTTACGTCAATGGTCTGGAAGGACAATGTCTTTGCCACCCAATTCCACCCGGAGAAAAGCCAGGAGCTTGGACTGAAGATCCTGAAAGGCTTCGGAGAATTCGTCCGGAAGATCTGATCATTTCCTGAAAGAAGAGGAAAAGCCCCGTGTCTGAAAAACCGCGGGGCTTTTTTTATGAAATACCTGCCGGTGTCCGGTCCGGTGAAGGGGGACTCTTACCGGCAGAATGCTGCCTGAAAGAGAAGTCAAATCCGGTGAGGAGGTGCGGAGCTTATTCATTTCGCAGCAGTGTGTTCAGTGCTTTCCTCAGATTCTCAACATCATAAGGTTTCGCCAGGCAGGCCATGAATCCGTATTTCTGATACGCCGCTATTACGTCGCTGTCCGAATAACCGCTCGATACAATAGCCCTGACACCGGGGTCAATGACACGCAACCGTTCAATTGCCTCCCTGCCTCCCATGCCGCCGCGTACGGTCAGATCAAGGATAACAATATCGAAAGGACTGCCGGATTCCCGGGCTGCCTGGTATTTTGAGACAGCGGATTCCCCGTCAACCGCAACGTCTGCCTCGTGACCGAGAGACCTGATAAGTGCGCATGCGGTATTCCGGACCAGTTCCTCATCATCCATGATCAGTATTTTGGCATTCCGGATGCATGCAGAGACACTGAGGACTTCGTCGACTTCCCTTTCAGCTTCGATGGCGGGCAGATAGATGAAGAACGTGGTGCCCGTGCCGGGTGCTGATACTACGTCAATGAGACCTCCATGGTTCTTGACGATGGAATAGGATGTGGCGAGGCCCAGTCCACTGCCCTTTTCCTTTGTCGTGAAGTAGGGATCGAAGATCTTCCGCAGGTAGTTTGCGGGGATACCGATGCCCGTGTCCCGTACCGCTATCTCGACATATCTGCCCTTGGGGAGACTCGGAAGCTCCTTCTTCGGTGCCCGCACATTTCTCGCCGTGATCTCTATCGTGCCGCCATCCGGCATGGCCTGCTCTGCATTGAGCACGATGTTCTGGATCACCTGCCCGAACTGACCCTTGTCCACCTCTGCAGCCCAAAGATCGTGGTAAGACCTTATGCTGTAATCGGCACGTGAGCCGCTCAGTGCAAACCTTGCCGCATTCTCTATCAACGGCTGGAGATGGACAGTCGTCTTGAGCGGCTTGCCACCCTTCGCGAAGGTCAGGAGCTGTGTGGTCAGGTTCACGGACATATGCAGTGCCTGCTCCGCTTGCTCAAGCATGGTCTGGGTCCGCTGCTTATCGGCAATGGTCATCTTTGCCAGCGAAATGTAGCCGAATATGCCCTGCAGCAGGTTGTTGAAGTCGTGTGCAATACCTCCTGCAAGGGTACCGATGGCTTCCAACTTTTGGCTCCTCAGGAGCTCCTGCTCCAGCCGCTTACGCTCAGTGATGTCACGGGCAAATGCACAGTCGAGTTCCGTCCCGCCAAAGCTGAGGTAATTGGCCATGATTTCCACGGGTATGATTCGCCCGTCCTTGGTGCGATGCTTGGTCTCGATCGTTATCCTGCCTTGGACCTTAAGCGTCTCCCACGCGTTTGCCCATCTCTCCGCTGTGAAGTCCGGGTCGATATCCAGCACGGTTAAATTGAGAAACTCCCCGCGAGTATATCCCAGCATGCTGCATGCGGTCTCGTTAACATCAACAATCTGAGCATTCGAGGTCATCCAGTAGACCGCATCGGCAACATTGTCTACGGTGAATCGGGTCAGCCGTAATGCTTCCTCTGCATGTTTGCGCTCCGTGATGTCCCGAACGATCGCCTGCAGACATATCCTGCCGCCCAGTTCAAGCCTGCTCAGGGTGATCTCCACGTCAAAGGGGCTACCGTCCGCACGAACGGGCTGCCACTCGAAGAGTTGGGGAGTTCCGTTCAGCGCCGCGCGGATCTTTTCGCCTGCCACGAACGAGGAGAGCCGTCCGTCGGGCTGCCGCTCAGGAGCGAACTCGCCCGGTTGACGGCCGATGATCTCCTCCTTTGGCAGCCCGTACATCTCAGCACCCCTCTGGTTGCAGTCGATAAAGCCGGTCTCGTCATGGATGAATATCCCGTCGTTCGCGGATTCAAAAAGTAGTTTGTACTTCTCTTCCTTTTCACGGAGATCCTTCTCTGCACGCTTGCGTTCAGTGATGTCGCGCCATATTGAATGGACAACCTTGTCCCCAGACAGGTCGACGGCCTGCGCAATCACCTGTATGTTCTTCAGAGCTCCTTCCTTTGTCTTATGGTTTACCTCAAACTCGCCTTTCCCCTTTTCAAGCACCGCCTCAATATGTTTCTGAACCTCTTCCCTGGTCTCGAACGGATTTATGTCAGAAAGATGAAGCCGAGAAAACTCTTCCCGCGTATACCCCA
>Ga0316622_100002852_pt1 | contig 12143 bp, 11 predicted proteins | sample OWC_Aug_OW2_C1_D_FD_207646 | JGI IMG/M metagenome (GOLD analysis project Ga0316622, IMG submission 207646) | Wetland soil microbial communities from Old Woman Creek delta, Ohio, United States - OWC_Aug_OW2_C1_D5_C | ecosystem: Environmental > Terrestrial > Soil > Wetlands | place: USA: Ohio... | reverse complement strand
GATGCCCGAAGACGGCTGGCCGGCCTGCGTGGCTCTCGCCAGCTCGCTCGTCGCGGAGCGGAAGCTCACGGCGGTCCAGGCCTTGTTGGTCGCGGTTTCCGGCGTGTGCGCCCCGGCGAAACGGTCGCGGATCATGGCCTGCCCCAGGCCGGAGCGGTCGACGACGGCGACGGCGACCTGGTATCCCTGGCGGCGGCACTCCTGCAACGCAGCCTGGGTCGCCTTGAGCGCCGCTTCCGGTGTGAGCACGCGGATCGCAAACGTGCCGGCGGCAGCCTGAGCCGAAGCGGCCGATGCGAATGCGAGGCCGGCCAGGGCCAGCGCGCAGCGGAGGGTGTGTTTCATCCCGGGACCTCTGGATGTTGACGAGGAAGACTGCATGCTGCGCCCGAGGCCCCGACGAGGCCTTGCGCCGAATCAAGCCGGCGGCCGGGCGATCTGCAGCCGCCAGCGGCATCGGGTCGGCCCGGTGCGGGTTGGGGTTGCAGGACGCCAACTATTCGATTAGCATGGAATTGTCGAATCCAGATCCCGCGCCGGACCATATTCCCGGCCGATGACGCGCCATGAGCACTCTGACCCAGAAGCTCTCGTTTCTCGACCGCTACCTCACGGTCTGGATCTTCGCCGCCATGGCGCTGGGTGTCGGGGTGGGCTATCTGGTGCCAGGCATCGAGGAGTTCATCCATCGCTTCCAGGTCGGCACCACGAACGTGCCGATCGCACTCGGCCTGATCCTCATGATGTACCCACCCTTCGCCAAGGTGCGCTACGAGGAACTGCCCGATGTCTTCCGCGACACCAAGGTGCTGTGGCTGTCGCTGGCCCAGAACTGGATCGTCGGCCCGGTGCTGATGTTCGCGCTGGCGGTGATCTTCCTGCCCGACAAGCCCGAGTACATGGTCGGGCTGATCATGATCGGCCTGGCGCGCTGCATCGCGATGGTCATCGTCTGGAACGAGATCGCCAAGGGCTCCACCGAATACGCCGCCGGGCTGGTGGCCTTCAACTCGATCTTCCAGGTGCTGTTCTTCAGCGTCTACGCCTGGTTCTTCATCACCGTGCTGCCGCCGCTGTTCGGGCTCTCCGGGTCGGTGGTCGACATCTCCATCGGCCAGATCGCTGAGAGCGTCTTCATCTATCTCGGCATCCCCTGCATCGCCGGCGTGCTGACGCGCGTGATCATGCTGCGTTTCGTCACCAAGGAGTGGTACCACACGCGCTTCGTGCCGAAGATCGGGCCGATCACGCTGATCGCGCTGCTGTTCACCATCGTCGTCATGTTCAGCCTGAAGGGCAAGCTGATCATCGACATTCCGTTCGATGTCGTGCGCATCGCCATTCCGCTGCTGCTCTATTTCGTCATCATGTTTCTGTTCTCGTTCTTCATGAGCCGGCGCGTCGGTGCCAACTACGAGAAGAGCGCCACCTTGTCGTTCACCGCGGCGAGCAACAACTTCGAACTGGCGATCGCGGTGGCGATTGCGGTCTACGGCATCAACTCGGGCGTCGCCTTTGCGGCGGTCATCGGGCCGCTGGTCGAGGTGCCGGTGATGATCGGGCTGGTGCATGTCGCGCTCGCCTTCAAGCGCCGCTATTTCGCACCCGTCGCCTTGCCGGCCCGCTGCTGAGGAACAGGCCATGGACGAGAAATCCGCCGTCGCCTCGCTTGCCGCCCTGGCCCAGGGCATGCGGTTGCGCGTATTCCGAGCCCTGGTCGGCGCCGGGCCCGAGGGCATGACGCCGGGCACGCTGGCGGCGACGCTGGACGTGCCGGCGTCGACGCTGTCCTTCCACTTGAAGGAGCTGATGCATGCGGGCCTCGTTTCGCAGCAGCGCGACGGTCGCAACCTGATCTACCGGCCGTCGATCGCACAGATGAACGCCTTGCTGGCCTATCTCACGGCGCACTGCTGCCACGGCGCGGCCTGCGGCACCACGGCCGCCCCCGACTGCTCGACCTGTTGAAACGCCCTCGCGCCATGACCGTCCATGTCCTGATCCTGTGCACCCACAACTCGGCGCGCAGCGTGCTGGCCGAAGGCATGCTGAACCACTGGGCGCAGAAGCTCGGCCGTGGCGTGCAGGCCCACAGCGCCGGCAGCGCGCCCAGCGGCCGCATCAACCCGTTCGCGATCGAGGCCTTGCAGAACGCCGGCATCGACACCGCGGCCTGCCGCAGCAAGAGCTGGGACGAGTTCAGCGACGATGGCGCTCCACCGCTGGCCATCGTGATCACGGTGTGCGACAGCGCGGCCGCCGAGACCTGCCCGGTGTTCTTCGGCGGCACGGGCGGCCGGCCGGTCAAGGTGCACTGGGGCTACCCCGACCCGTCCAGTGCCGAGGGCGGCGACGCCGGCAAGCGGCGCGCCTTCGAGCTGACGCGCCAGGCCCTGGGCTACCGCATGCTGCAACTGCTGGCACTGCCGCTCGGGACGATGAACCGAAGGGACCTGCAAGACGCACTGGCCGAGATCGGCCGCAACTGACGGAGGCATGAGATGAGGACGATGAACAGCGACGGCGACGTGAAGGAAATCGTGCGGCAGAGGTACGGCGAAGCCGCGAAGCGGGTGACGGAAGGCGCAGCCGCCGGTTGCTGTGGCGGCGGCGCCGTCAGCAGCTGCTGCGGTGCCGCCCCGGCCGCCATCGGCGGCAGCGATCCGATCACCGCCAAGCTCTACGACGCCGTGCAGGCCGATGCCGTGCCCGACACCGCGCTGCTGGCGTCGCTGGGCTGCGGCAACCCGACCGCGCTGGCCGAACTGAAGCCGGGCGAGACCGTGCTCGACCTCGGTTCCGGCGGCGGCATCGACGTGCTGCTGTCGGCCCGCCGCGTCGGTCCGACCGGCGTCGCCTACGGACTGGACATGACCGACGAGATGCTGGCGCTGGCACAGGAGAACAAACGCAAGAGCGGGCTGGCCAACGTGCACTTCCTCAAGGGCGAGATCGAGCACATCCCGCTGCCGGCCGATTCGGTGGACGTGATCATCTCCAATTGCGTGATCAACCTCGCGGCCGACAAGGACCGCGTGCTCGCCGAAGCCTTCCGCGTGCTCAAGCCCGGCGGCCGCTTCGCGGTGTCGGACGTCATCGTGCGCGGCGAGGTGCCGCCGGCCATCCGACGCAACATGGAGCTGTGGATCGGCTGCGTGGCCGGTGCGCTGTCGGACCGCGATTACCTCGACAAGCTGGCGCGCGCCGGCTTCACCGACGCCGGCATCGAGATCACGCGCGTCTACGGCGTCGACGACGCACGCGAATTTCTCGCCGCCCAGAGCGTCGACCTGCAGCAACTCGCCGCCCACGTCGACGGCCGATTCGCCAGCGGCTTCATCCGGGCGACCAAGCCGGCAGGCGCGCGGGCGGGGTCGGCGGCCGGCCCGGCGAGCGCAACGGCGACGGCTGAGGCCGACGCAGCGGCACGCGCTGCCTGCGCGCCGGCGATGGCTGCCGCGTCCTGCTGCGGACCCGGCACTTGCTGCGGACGCTGAGCGCGTCGCGGGTGGCCGGGGTCCCCGGCCTCCGCGTGCGGCACCGCAAGGTCGATCGTCCATGAGCGCCGGTCACGGCCACCGCCACGGTCCCGCCAGCTACAACGCGGCCTTTGCCATCGGCATCGGGCTGAATGTGGCCTTCGTCGCCGTGGAGGCCCTCTACGGCTGGAAGGTCAATTCACTGGCCCTGCTGGCCGACGCCGGGCACAACCTGAGCGACGTCATCGGCCTCGTGCTGGCCTGGGGTGGCGCGCTGGCCGGCCGCCTGCGGCCCGATGCGCGCCACACCTATGGCTGGAAGCGCGCCAGCATCCTGGCCGCCTTCGTCAATGCGCTGCTGCTGCTGGTGGCCATGGGCTCGCTGGCCTGGGAAGCGGTGCACCGGCTGCCCTCGCCGCAACCGGTCGAAGGCGTGACGATCATGGTCGTGGCCGGCATCGGCATCGTCGTCAATGCCGCCACCGCGTTGCTGTTCATGCGCGGCAGCCGGAGCGACCTGAACCTCCGCGGCGCCTTCCTGCACATGGCGGCCGACGCGCTGGTCTCCGCCGGCGTGGTGGTGGCCGGCGGCCTGGCTCTGCGGTTCGGCTGGAACTGGCTCGACCCGGTGGCGAGCCTGGTCATCGCCGCGGTCATCGTGATCGGCACCTGGAGCCTGTTCCGCCAGTCCCTGCACCTGCTGTTCGACGGTGTGCCCGCGAGCGTGGACCTGCACGCGGTGCAGGCGTTGCTGCAAGGGATGCCCGGCGTGGCGCAGGTGCACGACCTGCACGTGTGGGCCATGGGCAGCAGCGAGACGGCGCTCACCGCCCATCTGGTGATGCCCGCAGGCGGCGGCGGCGATGCCTTCCTCAAGCGCGCCACCGACGAACTGCACGAGCACTTCGAGATCGGCCACGTGACGTTGCAGGTGGTGCGCGAGGCCTTCTGCGACGGCTGCGTGGCGCTGCCTTCGGTGCACCGGGCTGCCGGCGAGGCATCCGACGACCACGAACACGACCCCGCGCATGCTGCGCATGGGCCCGATGAGCGGCGTTCGGCCAGTGATCGACGCACGGTCGGTCATGGGGGAGCAGCGAGCGGCGACGAAGCGCGACACCGCCCCTCGCCGCCTTGATGCGGCTCAAGCCGTGGCCGGGATTCGAAGTCGAGACTCGAGCCATGTCCAGAATCCATACCGAACGCCATCGCACGCAGAGCATCGGCTGGCTGCGTGCCTCCGTGCTGGGGGCCAACGACGGCATCGTGTCCACGGCCAGCCTGATCATCGGCGTGGCGGCCGCCAACGCGACGCAGAGCGCCGTGCTGGTGGCCGGCGTGGCGGGGCTGGTGGCGGGCGCCATGTCGATGGCGGCTGGCGAGTATGTTTCGGTGAGTTCGCAGTCGGATACCGAGCAGGCCGATATCGAGCGCGAACGCCACGAACTGGCGACCGACGGCGTGCGGGAAGCGAATGAGCTGGCCGGCATCTATATGCAGCGCGGCCTCGACGCAGGCCTCGCGCAGCAGGTCGCAAGGCAGCTGATGGCCAAGGATGCCCTCGGTGCCCACGTCCGTGACGAGCTCGGCATTTCCGAGATGGCGAGTGCCAAGCCCCTGCAGGCCGCCTGGGCGTCGGCGGCGGCGTTCACCGTCGGCGCCGGCTTGCCCCTGTTGAGCGCTTGGCTGTCGCCCGAGCCATCCCTGGCGCTGGTGGTCGGCGCCACGTCGCTGCTGTTCCTGGTGCTGTTGGGCGGCCTGGCGGCCTATACCGGCGGCGCCAGCATACTCAAGGGCATCGGGCGCGTGACGTTCTGGGGTGCGATGGCGATGGCGATCACGGCGGGCGTCGGCCGGTTGTTCGGGGTCGCCGCATGACTCGCGCGATGGCTGAACACTGCCATTCGCAGGCCGCGCATCCGTCGGGTCGGACTTGCGCGCAGTCAACGCATCGCCGGCTGCGATCTGTTCCGATATTCCGGTGTCGTGGCGTCATTGCTTGGTGCAGGATGTCGCCACCGAGTGACTGATGGACACTTTCCTGCGGCTGATGAATGGTGGCGCGGGCAGCCTGGCCGCCTACTTGGCTGCGCACGTGCTGCTGTGCCTGCTGCCGGCGTTCTTCATCGCAGGGGCGATGTCGGCGCTGATTCCCAAGGCCAGCGTGACGCGCTGGCTCGGGCGCAACGCGCGCTTTCGCGTGTCCTACCCGGCCGCGGCGGTGGCCGGCTCGCTGCTTGCGGTGTGCTCGTGCACCATCGTGCCGTTGTTCGCCGGCATCTACAAGAAGGGTGCCGGGCTGGGGCCGGCGATCACTTTCCTGTTCTTCGCGCCGGCCGGCAACATCCTGGCACTGGCCTACACCGGCAGCATCCTGGGGGCGGAGTTCGCGTTCGCGAGACTCGTGCTGTGCCTGTTGTTCGGCATCGGCATCGGCATGCTGATGGCCGTGCTGTTCCGGCGCGACGATGCCAGCCATGACGCCCAGACCGATGCCCTGTTCGCCGGGCAGGTGAATATCGATCCGGCGGCGGCCGGCGTTCTGCTGTCGCTGGCGGCAGTGCTGATCGCCGGCACGCTGAAGCTGTGGCCGTTGAGCGCCACCATCGGCACGGTGACCCTGCCGCTGCCCTGGGCAGAAGCCTGGCAGGCGACATTGTTCGACTGGGTGCCCTTCGACGCGTCCAAGGGCGAGGAAGGTGTGAGCCTGCAGGGCTCGCTGCTGATCGTCCTGCTGGTGCTGATCGGCGCGACCGCCTGGAAGGGCCTGGAAGATATCGTCGAGGGGGCCAACCGCTGGACGGCGGTCGCCCTCGGACTCACTGCCGCGACCCTGCTGGTCGCGGCGCTCCGGCTGACGCCGGGCGCGGACGGGCTGGAAGTCGCGCTGACCGGTCGTGCGCTGGCCGTGGGCTTGTCACTGTGGGCCGTACTTCACCATGCCCGTCGGCTCGATACCGACGCCTGGCGGGCCTGGCTTTGGGAAGCCTGGCGGTTCGTGAAGCAGATCTTCGTGCTGCTGGTCGTGGGCGTATTCGCCGTCGGCGTCGTCCGGCAACTCATCCAGCCCGAATGGATACAGAACCTGGCCGGCAACAACGACTTGATGGGCAACGCGGTGGCCGTGGTCTTCGGCGTCTTCATGTACTTCCCCACTCTGGTGGAAGTGCCCGTGGCGCACATGTTCCTGGACCTCGGCATGCACCGCGGACCCTTGCTGGCCTACCTGATGGCCGACCCGGAACTGAGCCTGCAGAGCATCCTGATGGTGGCCGCCGTGATCGGTCGGCCCAAGACCTTCACCTACGTCGGTCTGGTGGCGGTGTTCAGCATCGTGGCCGGGCTCACCTACGGCGCCTGGGTCGACGGCGTGAACGGGGCATGGATCGCCGTCGGGCTGGCCGCCTTCGTCGGTTCGCTCGTGGCGCTGCTCGGCTGGTTGCTGGGGCACCGGCAGGCACCGGCACGCGCGTGATCACTCTGGCCAAGGGGAATATCGTTGAAAACCGTCAAGATCCTCGGTTCCGGATGCGCCAATTGCCGCAAGCTCGAAGCGGTTGCCCGCGAGGCGGCCAGCAGCGCGGGCGTGGAGGCCGATTTCGTCAAGGTCACCGACATGAAGGCGATCATGGCCTACGACCTGCTGTCCACGCCGGGCCTCGTCATCGACGAGAGGCTGGTCAGCAGCGGCCGCATCCCGACGCAGGCCGAGATCCGGCAGTGGCTGGCTGGCTGAACGGCACCGCGCCTCGCACCCCAGTGTCCGAAGCCGATCGACGCTCGCCGGCAGCAGGCGGCGCAACGTCTCGGGCTGCGGCGTGAGCGGCCGCGCGAACCTCATGGCGGCACCGACCGGACTCGCTGCACCGGCCTATTTCATGGCTTCTCGGTCGACGGCCGCCAGGCATGTGCCTCCCGCTGGGCGAAGGCGACCTGATCGGCGGTCATCGTGGGCAGCAGGCGGTCGCGTGCTTCGGCGGCCTTCTGGTGCCCCTGCGCCGCGGCGAGGTTGAACCAGACGTAGGCCTTGGACTTGTCGATGGCGACGCCGTGCCCGCTGTAGTACATGGTCCCGAGGCGGTACTGCGACTCGGCATGGTTCTGCTGCGCGGCCCTCTCGAACCACTTGAATGCGGTCTGGAAATTCTGCAGCACCCCCCGGCCGGCCAGATACATCGATCCGAGCGTGTACTGCCCATCCGCGTGCCCCTGCAGAGCAGACTTTTCGGCCCATCTGCGGGCCAGCGCCAGGTCCTTGGCCATCCCCTGGCCACTCAGGTAGGCCATCGCCAGGCTGGATTGGGCTTTCGGATCGCCTTGTTCGGCGAGCCTGTTCAGGCCCGGGTTGGCGGCCAGAGCCATCGCGGCGGCTTCACTCGGCGTCGCGACGGTGGGTTCGTTGGCGCGGGATCGAACGGCTGCTGGCGCGGGCGCGGGTTCCTGTGACTCGTACAGCGCCAAGCCGCTGACGATGGCAATGACGATGGCCGTGCCGAAGACCAGCACGACCGCCGCGACGAACGCGAACCTGCCGCCATTGAAACGCCAGAACCGCGCCCGGCACTCGCGACAGCGGTACCCGGAGTAGGCAAGCGTGCGCAACAGGCCGTCTTCGCTTCTCCGTCTGGAGCGGCGAACCGCATTGCCGTTGCACTTCGGACATCTGAGCCTGGCCGCCGTGGTCGACCCGGTGCCAGGAATGGAATGAGCGTCCGTCGTCATGCACCCGATCTCTGGATTGCGAGCCGCCCGCTGTTTGCCCGCTTCGCGGGACCTCAGCACCGTTGGCGGGCCTCTGGTTTCGACGCGAAGCGTAACCCAAAGCCGCACTGATGCACCGCCGCAAGCCGCCGGCGCCGGATCGGCGAGTTCTCGGTCTTCGGCGGCGCCGTGCGAGGAAGGCCGGCGGCGGCCCGTCAGCCGGCGAACTTGTGCCCTCGCCGGCGCTCCAAAGTGGATGCGTCTGCCCCTGTGCCCAGTCATTCTTGTCTTCGTCGCGGGTACCAGCGTGGCCCAGGATGCCGATCCATTGAAATCGACCGCCTGTGTCCGGGCCCTCGAGGCCCTGCAGGCGCAGGAGACGGCACTGACCGCGGCAGCCAGGTACGAGGGATCGGCTGAACAGGCCGAACGCCCGCTGCTCGCTTCACTCGAGACCCTTCGACGGCAAGCCGCTCGAGCCTGCCTCGGCGGCCGTCAGGATGCACCACCGCCGGTGCAGCAGCTTTCGCGCCCGCCCGTCGCCTTGGCACCCGCCACGACCGCGTCTGCCGGCTGGCTCGTATTGCCGTCGGTTCCTGCCGCTGCCCCGCCGCCCATCCCGATCCCGCCGCTGAGGACCATCACCGCCTGCGACCCGATGGGTTGCTGGGCGAACGATGGCACGCGCCTGCAGCGGATGGGATCCACCCTGTTCGGGCCGCTCGGCTTGTGTACCGTGCAGGGTGCGGTGCTCAGCTGCCCCTAGTCTCGTCCGCCAGGCGTCGCGTGCGCAGGCCGACCGATGCGGCGCCCGCCGTCTGAGGTGCCGCAGCGCAGCCGCAGCCCCCGTCCCGGCGGGAGCAGCCGACCCGATTCACCGTCCTCCTTGACCTGGGCCAAACCGTCGCTCCCGGCCAGCCGGTATCTTGTCGGACGCGTCATCCGCTTTGCATGCGTCCAAGGGAGTTCATCGATGAAGCGCTCGTTCCTCGCGCTGGCCTTTTCGGCGGTCGTCCTCGCCTGTGCCCCGCCCGCCGCCACGGCCGCATCGCCATCGACGGCGACGGCACAGGAGCCGATCCGTGCCGTCTACCACATCAACGAGATCGAAAAGGCGCGCGGCCTGCTGGCCAATGTGCGCAACCACCTGCGCGACGATCCGACGGCGAAGATCGTCGTCGTCGCCAACGGCGGCGGCATCGAGTTCCTGCTCAAGGATGCGGTGGACAAGGGCGGCATGCCGTTCGCGCCGGCGCTCGAGGAACTGGTGCGCCAGGGCGTGTCGTTCAAGGTCTGCCGCAATACGCTGACCTCGCGCAATCTGACCGATGCGGCGGTGGCCGAGGAAGCGGGCGTCGTGCAGGCGGCCGTTGCCGAGATCGCCCGCCTGCAGGCGCGCGAAGGCTACGTCTACATCAAGCCGTGACGCAGCGACGCCACGAGCGGGCCCACCCTACTTGCCGAATACCGACTTGAGCAGATCGGTGGTGCGGGCGGCGGGGTTGGTGCGGATCTTCCGTTCCTCCTCGCCGACCATGTGGAAGAGGCCGTCGAGCGACTTCCTGGTCACGTAGTCGTCGAGGTCCAGCGACTGCCCGCCCACGAGCGGGACGCTCTCGTAGCGTCCCATCATGCTCTTGTAGGCACGCGTCGCTCCGACCTCGCTGACTTTCTGCGACACGATCGGCTTGAAGGCCGCATAGAGCTTGTCGTTGGTCTTGCCGCGGAAGAATTCGGTGGCCGCGGTGTCGCCACCGGCGAGGATGCCGCGCACGTCCCCCAGGCTCATGTCACGGATCGCGTCGCCGAAGTAGCGCGACGCCAGCGGCGCGGCAGCCTCAGCCGCACGATTCATGCTGAGCACGAACTCGTCGACCTGCTTCTGGTAGCCCGCGACCCGCGCCACGTCGGCCACCTTCTGGATGCTCGACGGCATCAGGATCTTCACCGCCGCATTGCCGAAATAGCCGTTCTCCCGCGACAGGGACTGCACGGCCCGCTCGGTACCGACGGCGAGCGCTTCCTTGATGCCCGCCGCGCCGGTCTTGTCGTCGGTTGCGCCGGCGTCCGACCCGGGAACCGGAACGGTGGGCAGCTTCTGGGCGCCCTTCATGAGGTCGTCCAGCCTGGGCATCTGCGCCCCGGCGATGCCGGCGACGACCATCCCCGCCAGGAGGGCCACTCTTCGCTTCATCAACGTCTCCCAGAAAGCGAATCCTCAATTGCGCAGACTGCTCCACCTGCCGACGAGACGCATTGCGTTGGCTCAACGAGCAAAGCGGAGCAGGTCGAGCGCGATCCGTGGCGGCAGGCGACCGGGTCAAGGCGGCCTGCGAGGCGGACACCACGTCGGCCGCACGAGATGGGTTGGCAGCCCCGCTTCCGGGCCGTGCTGCGCCGCGGCGTCGGCCGCGGCGACGGTCAGAAGCTTCCCTTGGTCGTGACCAGAAACTGGACCTTGTCCATGTCGGCGGTGGCATTCAGCGGCACCGCGATGTCCAGGTGCACCACGGTGCTGAAGGCCGCGCGCGCACTGACGATGCGCAGGCCGGCACCGACGTTGCCGAGCCAGCCGGGGTTGGCGGCATTCACGTTGTCGCCGCCCCAGGCGCGGCCGAGATCGTAGAAGCCCGCGCCGCCGATGCGGAAGAGCCGCCAGATGTACAGATCGGTGTAGAAGCGTTCCTCCACCGTGAACAGGGCGCGCCGGGTCCCGCTCTGGTAGCGCAGCGGATAGCCGCGCAGGCCGTTTTCTCCGCCCAGCAGCAGTTCGTCCAACGGGCCGGGTTCGGTGAGCACGTCGCCCGACGCAGCGGCATAGAACAGCCAGCGGCGACCCTGCGGCGCGTAATACTGCGCGCGGCCACCGAGATACTGGCGGCGCACGCGCCCGTCAACCAGCTGGCCGGAGATCGCGCCGGAGGCGATCAGCGTCTGCTCCGGCGCCGGCTCGAAGCCGCGGCTGATCGTGGCCGAATAGAGCAAGGCATCGAGGCTCGACCCGAGCGCGGTCGACGCCCAGCCCAGCTGCACGGTGGAGGCCAGACCGAGGTCGAAATACTCCGGGCGGCCGATCTGGTTGCGGTTCTGCTCCTTCCGATAGAGGTCTTCGATGAGCTGGAAGCGCACGAATGGCCCCACCAGCTTTTCGTCGGCCGGCAGCTCGCCCGGCGCGACGCGGCCGGGCTCGGGCGCATAGGCGTCGTCCTGGTAGTTCAGGCCCACCGAATAGCGACGAACCCAGCCGTCGATCAGCCCCCGGGACCAGCCGCCGAAGACCTCGCCACGATCCTGCCAGTGGCGGTATTCGCTGGCCACCTCGCCCGCGTTGTAGACGGCCTCGATGCGGTCGTCCTTGGAGGCCGCGATACCGGCCGCCCAGCGGGCATCGCGTTCGTAGAAAGGCCGCACGACCGCGAATGCGTCGCGCCCGCCGTCGCTGCTCGCGACGTGGGTGTAGCTCAGCGTGGTCCAGCCCCCGAAGGCACGCTGGTTGATAAACTGGAACTGGTTGCTGGAGCGATCGACGTCGTTGGAGCGGCCGAAGCTCACCGAAATGCCGGTGCCGAGAATGTTGTAGTCACTGATCCGCAGCCCGCTCGTATTCGCCCCTCCCGAACGGCCGGCGCTGAGGCCCAGGTCCAGTGTCCAGGAATCGCGCGTCGTCACCTCGACGTCGACCACGCCGTCGCGGTAGGCCACCGGCTTCATCGCCACGTCGTAGAGATAGCGGTTGCCGCGCAGCACGCGTTCGGTTTCCTCGATCACGCGCACCGAGACCGGGTCGCCGGTCTTGAACAGCAGCGAACGTTCGATGACCCCCGGGTGCGTCTGGATATGCAGCGCATTGGCCCAGCGGAACAGCAGCTTGTCCTCTTCGGGGTCTTCGGTGTCGAAGATCTCGCGGACCTCGATCTGGATCTTCCCGATCCTGGCCCCTGCAGCCTCGAGTTCCGCAAACGA
>Ga0316622_100002851_pt1 | contig 12143 bp, 14 predicted proteins | sample OWC_Aug_OW2_C1_D_FD_207646 | JGI IMG/M metagenome (GOLD analysis project Ga0316622, IMG submission 207646) | Wetland soil microbial communities from Old Woman Creek delta, Ohio, United States - OWC_Aug_OW2_C1_D5_C | ecosystem: Environmental > Terrestrial > Soil > Wetlands | place: USA: Ohio... | reverse complement strand
TATTTCAAGGATCAGGCCATCAAGATTCTCATGCCGGAAAAAATACAGAAGGCGGCTGATGTCCTGAAGATGGCGGGCTACTCGAAAGAAGTGGACGATTTTGTCCTCAGCATGAACAGGGCGGCGGAGAAGGCGGCGCCGGAGGCCACAGCCATCTTTGTCGATGCCATCAAACAGATGTCCTTTGATGACGCCGGGAAGATCCTGAAAGGCGGGAATACGGCCGCCACGGACTATTTTAAGGCCAAGACGTCCGGCCGGCTCTTTGAAACATTCAAACCCATCGTCTCCACGAGCATGAACGAGGTGGGCGTGACACGCTCCTACAAGGCCATGACGGAGAAGTACTCTTCGGCGGCGCCCTTCATGAAGATGGAGTCCCTGGACCTGGACCGGTATGTGACGGACAAGGCTCTCGCGGGGCTCTTTTTCAAGCTGGGGCAGGAGGAAAAAGCGATCAGGACGAACCCGGCCGCCCGGACGACGGAACTCCTCCGGAAGGTTTTCGCGCAGTAGTCAGGCCCTTGAGGGAAGATCGGAAGAAGAGCCGTTCATTTCCGTCAAATGTTTTTTGGGACAGGGAGAAAAAATCCGTGAAGTCGATTATAGAATCCGTTTACATCATCGGGGCCGGAGCCCTCGGGGCGGCTTACGCCGGCCTGCTTTATGAGATGGATGAGAACATTGTTGCCTTCATCGCGGCGGGCGAGCGGGGCGAGCGGCTGCGGAACCAGGGTGTCATCGTCAACGGCAAACCGTACCGGATTCCGGTTTTTCGCCCGGGAGAGATTCCGGGTCCCGCCGACCTTGTCCTCGTGGCGGTCAAGCATCATCACCTCGATCAGGCCATCGGGGAACTGAAAAGGGCCGTCGGCGAAGGGACAACCCTTATCTCTGTCATGAACGGCATCGACAGCGAGGAAAGGATCGGCTCCGTCTACGGAATGGAGAAGGTCCTCTATGCGGTCAACGTGGGGATCGACGCACTTCGGGAAGGAAACCGGGTGACTTACAAGAACCAGGGCAGGCTGCTCTTCGGCGAGGCCAGAAACCCGGTCTGGACGGAGCGGGTGAGGCGCATGAAAGAATTTTTTGACAGGGCCGGGATTGCCTGTGAGGTGCCGGAAGATATGATCCGCACCCTCTGGTGGAAGTTCATGATCAATGTGGGAATCAACCAGGCATCGGCTGTCCTCGGCGGTTCCTACAGTCTTTTTCAGACCTCCCGGCAGGCAAGGGACCTCATGGCATCGGCCATGCAGGAGGTCATCCGGCTGGCCGCTAAGGCCGGGGTTCAGCTGACGGATGGAGATGTCGGGAACTGGTATGCCGTTCTCGATTCGCTCAATCCCACGGGGAAAACCTCCATGCTCCAGGATGTCGAGGCGGGACGGAAAACGGAGGTGGAGATGTTTGCCGGCAAGGTGATCGAACTGGGCAGGCGTTACGGTGTCCCCACGCCCGTCAATGAAAGACTCTTTGCCGAGATCAGGAGGATTGAGAGCGCCTCGAAGCGGGAGCCCTAGGAGTCATTTTCCTTTGTAGATCCCATGACGCCGCCGGCCTCGACGCTGCGGCGATTCGCCGGATCATTTCAGGATAATTTTGGGATCCGTGATATTCGCGTTCGGGACGATGATGCGGGACTGCTCCTGGCGCTGCATTTCCTTGGCCTGCTCGACCAGGTGTTCCACGAAGAGTTCCATGGTTTCGGGGAACTTCTCCAGGGCCTGTTGAAGGTTTTTGGCCTCAATGGGAAACTGGATGGGCAGGGGGCCATGTTGGGTGACAAGGGACGACTGTCCGATGAAGAGAATCTTACGGTTTTTGTCGAACTCGCCGTTCGCCTTGACGGGGGTGAGTTGACGGATGGCGCCGACTTTCATATCGGTGAAGATTTCCTCCCTGTACAGGTCCTGGATGCTGATCCGGACCTTCGGCCTGCCGGTTCCGCTGGGACCCGCGGCCTGGGTGGTTTCTTTCGTTTGGTCTTCCATGGCCTCTCTCCTTCTTTGTCGGGTGTGCGGGGCAAATACCATATTTCAGGATATAAATACAGCCTTATCTGATTCCTGAGGGCCGGGTGAGGGCAGGAATGTGACATTTACATCCCCGTCCTCCCGGGAAGAATTTCCGCGGTGCTTTACGGCGACGTCATGATGCACCGGATGGATATGTGATGAGGGTCTTGCGGCTCAACCCGGAACGCTGGGACGACTGGTGGAATGCCTATTTTGATGAGGCTTTTCCACTGATTGAGGATATGATCACCCTGCAGATTTTCGGGACCATGCTGGAGGGCGCCTTCGCATGGCCAAGGCCTTATGTCTCGGAAGTCGTCATTTCGGAGGACGAATTGCAGAGTCTTCTGAAGTGGTGTGCCGGTGCCCTGCCGAACTGGAGCCGGGAGGGGGTCATACCCGTCGAATACGGTCGTGAAGAGTATTTCGAAAAGAGAAATATCTACAGGGATGCTCGCAGGCGGTTATTCTACTGCGATGTACGCGGCCGGCTGTGGCTTCTCGAGGGGAAAATCGAATGGGTGGGTTACGCGCCGTGCCGCTCTTACTGGCGTCCTCATCCGGAAACCCTCAAGAAAGTGCCTGAATCGAAGGTAGGTGACAAGATCAGGCACCTCATGAGAGACCTGGACGAAGGGGATTGAAAGCTCCAGAGATTCTCCCGAACTTGTTTCTCGAAAAGCCTGTATGCCACCCTCTCTTATATGCCTGTGAAGGGCATCAGGTTGTGTTCGAGTTTTGTCAAGCCCCCCTCCACGGCCATGTGGATCACCTCACGGGCAACCATTTCGGGGACCTTGCGGTTGAAGACACTCGGTATGATGTAATCCTCCCGCAGTACCTTTTCCCCGACCATCGATGCGATGGCCCCGGCGGCCGCTGTCAGCATGTCGTGATTGATCTCTCGGGCCCGGCAGTCGAGGAGTCCGCGGAAGAGCCCCGGGAAACAAAGAACGTTGTTGATCTGGTTGGGATAGTCCGACCGTCCCGTTGCCACAATTTTGGCGTACCTCTCGGCCTCCTCCGGCATGATCTCCGGTTCCGGGTTTGCCATGGCAAAGACAATGGGATCCTTTGCCATCTTTTTAATGTCCCGGCCATGGACAATCCCGGGACTGGATAACCCGATGAAAACATCGGCGCCGACCAGGGCCTTTGAAAGGGAACCCTTCATTTTCCCCGGGTTTGTCATGGTCGCGATCTCTTCCTTGACGGCGTTCATGTTTTCCTTCCTTCCGCTGTAGAGGATGCCGCTGCTGTCGCAGCCCACGATGTGACCTGCACCCACCGAGAGGAGCAGCCTGATGCAGGCGCTGCCAGCGGCGCCCAGGCCGCTCACGACCACGCGAACGTTTTCAAATGTTTTCCCTGTAATCTTCAACGCGTTGATGAGACCGGCGAGGATGACCACTGCCGTCCCGTGCTGGTCGTCATGGAAGATCGGGATTTCGAGCTCTTTTTTCAGCCGCTCCTCGATTTCAAAACAGCGGGGCGCGGAGATGTCCTCCAGGTTGATCCCCCCGAAGACCGGGGCAATCCATTGCACGGCCCTGACGATCTCTTCCACTTTTTGGGTGTCAAGACAGATGGGGAAGGCATCGACGCCGCCGAACTCCTTGAAGAGCATGGCCTTCCCTTCCATGACGGGCAGCGCGGCCATCGGCCCGATATTTCCCAGCCCAAGAACGGCGGAACCGTCCGTCACGATGGCCACGGCATTTTTTTTGATGGTCAGGTCATAAACGCTGGCGGGGTTTTCGTGGATGGCCATGCAGACCCGGGCAACACCGGGCGTGTAGGCCATGGAAAGATCGTCGCGGCTTGTGAGGGGGAGTTTGTTTTTGATCTCGATCTTTCCCCCGCGGTGAACCATGAAGGTCCGATCGGCCACGTTCAGGATGATGATGCCGCGGACACGCCGGATTTCGTCCACGATCCGCTGGCCCGTCTCGAGATTGGCCGCATTGATGACGATGTCCCGGATCAGGGTTTCCTTTCGGAAGGCGGCGATGTCGATTGAGCCGATGCTGCCGCCCGCCCTGCCGATGGCGCGGGCAACCCTGGCGAACATGCCCGGCTTGTTTGGGATTTCCAGTCTGACGAGGATGCTGTAACCGGGTCCCGGCGTCCTGAGCATATAGGACCTCCCTGGGAGAACTATTATGAATAAATCTAGTACAGACGGGATTAGAATACAAGGGTGACGTATGCGTCATCCTGCCGCACCGGGGAGCGTATCGGGGCGCAAGGTGGGAAGGATGGGACGCGGTGCGAGCTACAAGTCTCTATTGAGTCCGGACACCGTGGACCGGCGGGATCTGCCGAAGCGGGGTTCAGCGACCCGTCCCCGGTCTTTGCCTGTCAATTCTCCGGGAGGGAGGCGGCATTTTGACATTTCCCGGTCCCGGTCAACGGGAGTGACTACTGGAGGGATGCGACCGCGACGTCAGCCGTCAGGCACGCCTTGCTTTCCGTCCGGGATTTTTTGCCGGTCTGCCACCTTTTTATTGACTCCATTTGCCGGCGTTATTTTCCGGCCTAGGGGTCCTTTTTCGTGAAATCATCGGGGTCGTAAAGGAGCAGAAACGGGACAAGGGCGATCAGCCCGATAAAAATAAACATCTGGAAAGGGGGTGTGTTTGTCAGAAACTCTATCATCGGTCTTCTTCCTTTCATGGTAAGTATCAAGCCGAACATCCCCTCCCTCTGATAGCCCTATCCATCAAAAAGAATGCCAGAGTGTGCCCCTTTTTTGAGAAAATTGAGTCGCAGGAATTTTTCGTCGGGTTCTGCCGCTGAGAGACGATTGAAGGGGGGCAAAGGAGTGTCGGTCCATCCTGTTTCCAGAACCATTCCGGGCCTTTGAGGGTTCTTGGAAGTATCGGCTCGCGTCTGAAAAAAATTAGCGCCTTCAACTTTTCAGGTGAGCCTTTACCGGGACAGGAAGGACCTCCGTTGAAACGTGAGAAAGCAGGCGGACTATCCTTTCTGGAGCTCTCCGTACTCGAACTCACCGCAGTCGATGACGGTATCGCCGTTTTTGGCGTTTCGTGTCTTCCAGAGGGCCTTTCCCTCCGCCCCTTTCCAGATGAGCGTCTGGATGGGTTCTCCCGGATAGAGGGTTCTCGTGAAGCGGCAGGCGATTCGTTTCACCATTTCTGGTTTTCCGGGGGCAAGACTCGCGATGAGGGCCCGGCATGCGAAACCCAGGGTGCACATGCCGTGCATGATGGGCTTTTCGAACCCGGCTTTGCGGGCGAAGGCCGGAATGGAGTGCAGGGGGTGATAGTCACCGGAGAGGCGGTAGAGAAGAGGCTGGTTCGGCGAAGGAAGGTCCTTGACGGTGAAATCGGGAGGTCTCTCCGGAAATGACACAAACTTTCGGGGTGCATCCTCGCCGCCGAACCCCCCGTCGTTTCGGCCAAAGAGGGAATAAATGGCGGTGAAGAGCCTTTCACCGTCTCCCGCGAAGGTGTCGGCCTCGCCGATGACGATGGCCCCCTTTTCCTTCTTGTCATAATAATGGGTGATCTTTCCCTCGGCCCTGAAGGTTCCCGAGGACGGGATCGGCCTGTGGCAAATGAGGTCCTGTTCGCCGTGAAGGAGTCCCACGTCGTCAATATTGGCCGCCTTCGAGATCTCGAAGAAGAAATCGAAAATGGTCGCGATGCCGAACGTCGGGATGACCTTCAGGTTCTTTTCGTGGACGAAGTGAAACTCGTCGAAACCCGCCCCCACCCCGAGGGCGTAAAGGATAACATCCCTCCAGGTGTATTCTTTCACAACCGGTCCGATTTTCTTTCCCAGTGCGTTCAGGTTGAGGGCCATGTGCTTTCCTCCTTTTTTATTGTTTGAGGCGGCCTACGGAGCGGGCAGGGCGAGTGCCGGGTCAAACCATTTGAGCATGATGTCGTTCTTCTCCCGCGGATAGGCGTGATAGAGGTCGGGGATGATCTCCTGGGTGATGTCGGCGCCCGCCTCTCGGAGCATTTTATAGCCTGTTTTTGCGTACCACAGGGGAAACATCCAGTCGCGCGCCCCGTGGATCCATAAGATGCGCCGGCCTCGGACGTGCCGGAGGTTGAAGGGGGGGAGGATGCCCGCCGCGAGGGCGAAGGCTGAGAAGGGGGATTCTTCGTCGAGGGCACGTTTGAGCAGGTATGTGGCCCCATCCGAAAGGCCGGTCAACAGGATTCTCTTCTTGTCCACGTTCCAGCGGTCGGTGACCTGCCGGAGGACTTCCCTCAGGAGCTCGTCGTCGATGTCGGGTCCTGTAATGGACCAGGTGCTTCCGCGCGACGTCGGGGCGACGAGCAGAAAACGGCGGCTCCTGGCCTCGCGGAGCCACGTCCAGATGAAGTCACGACCGTGCCCGAATCCGCCGTGAAGGGCCATGACGAGAGGCCATGAATCCGATCCTGTGTAGGATTCGGGAATGAAGATCGAGGAACTGCCCCGGGCATAGGGGTGCTCGTCGGCGCCGACATGCTGAAGGCCGGTAGCACCGCCGGAAGTCGCCGACCGAATGAAGTCACCATCTTTCTCGTGAAGGGGTCTTTCGAGGTAGAAGCGGTTGATGGCAGGAAGGCTTTCGTGGAGCGGGTAAAGGATCTCCATGGCACGGTTCACCCTCCTGACGGACTTTCTGAAATTCGCGAGAAATGCTTCGAGATATTCCGCGGCCACGGAGAGGCGAAGTGAATCGAGGCAGAGTGCCGAGGCTTCAAGGAGAGCATTCCTCACGGGACTGGATTCGGGCGGGCAGGGGGCGGACCGGAAAAAGGCCGTTGATCCCTCCAGGCGCACCGCAAGGGGGCCGAATCTTTCACGGAGTGTGAGAACGACGCCCGGGAAAAAAAGGCGCTGGCTTTCCTCGAAGGCCTCCAGGGCGGCTATGAGATCGGCACAGAGCGCCCCCAGGGCTGACGCGAAATCCGCAGTCGCTTCCAACGGGTTTGTCTGTCCGGATGGACTCCCACCACGAGACAAGTCCATGGAGTATCATCCCTCTGATGGATGTTTTGTGAAGAGAAAAGCAGCCGCCGACGATTCCGTCGTATTAATCTTTTAAAACATTTTCCGGGTCGTTGCAAGGTGGGGAACGACCGGTCTCCTCATTGACGGGAGAAAACCGGGAGGGAAGCTCTTATTTCCATTGCGTTATCACACCGGCCGGAGTATAGAAGTCGTCAGCAGAATATTTCAGGAGGGAACCCATGCGAGACATCTTACGATTAACCTGCCTCGTTGTTGCGGTGGTCCTCATCACAGGTTGTGCCGGGCTCACTTTGAGCGCCGATCGGCCACGGGTCAACATCGCGAACATCCAGCCCAAGGATGTAAAGCTCATGGAGCAGGTCTTCACCATGGACCTTCGGATTCAGAACCCCAGTGATTCGGCCATCGACGTCAGGGGGCTGGCCTTCAATCTTGAGGTCAACAACAAACCTTTCGCCACGGGCGTTTCCAATAAGCAGCTGACCATTCAGCCTCTTACATCGCAGGTCATTCAGGTGGAGGCCGTCACAACCCTGGTAAACCTGCTCTGTCAGGTTTCACAGGTTCAGAAAAGTGCGGATGTGTCGAAGTTGAAATACCGTCTCCAGGGGACCATTCATACGGGGTCCGCCTTTGGAAGGATTCCCTTCGATGAAACGGGGGAAATTGCGGTGCCCCAGCAGTAAATCGCAACCGGGGAGTCTGCGGGGATGAAGGGGTGCGGGGCAGGATGTCCTTACCGTCTCTTCATGATCCCATGCCGTCCCGGGACCTAATCCTGAATTTCAAAAGGAGGTCGTTTTCATGCAGTTCCTGGTCATCGCCTATGACGGCACGGACGAAAAAGCGCTGGACCGCAGGATGGCGGTACGAGAAGCCCACCTCGCGGGCATTCAGAAAATGAAAGCGGAGGGAAAAGCCCTTTACGGAGTGGCCATTCTCGGTGCGGGAGACAGGATGGCCGGATCGGTAATGGTCGTAGACTTTCCTTCCAAGGCGGACTTGGATGCCTGGCTGAAGGCGGAGCCTTACGTGATCGGGAATGTCTGGCAGAAAATCGAGGTGCTCCCCGCGCGCGTCCCGCCGCTTTTCGCCTAGCCGTGACGGTGCTGTCGACAGGGGATCGTTTCGCCTGCATCCCCCGGGCTTCAGGCTTCGAAGCGGACGCGGACAACGCGGTTTCCGAGGAGATTGAAGAACAGCGGAGCCATGAACGCCAGGTAACCCCACCGCGTTTTACAGTAATCAAGGACGTTCCACTCTCGGCATAATTTGATACCGAGGTTCCAGGTCTCCATCTCCCTGGAGTCATACAACGTCCATTTGAACTCCAGCTTCCCGCCGCCGACTTTCGAGACGCACTCGTCGTATCGGCCCATCCCGACAGCGAGCGGGGTCAGCATTTCAAAGATCATCTCCGCACCGGGGAAGTGATGCGCAAGATTCTCGAAAACCCCCCGGACCTCCCTTTCATCGAAATACATCAGCAGGCCCTCGGCGATGATCAGGGGGACGCGGTCGTTGAGGTCGACTTTCTCCGCCCAGGTGAAATCGGTGAAGGACCGGCCGATGAAATGATGTCGTTCCGTCTCGGTGAAAAAATGCCGTCTGATCTCGATCACTTCCGGCAGATCCACTTCGTACCAGTGGATTCTGCCGTTATCAACCCTTTCGAAACGGGTGTCGAGACCCGCGCCCAGGTTGATGAAGACGGTGTCCGGCTGCCCGGCGATGTGGTCCAGGACCGCCTCATCGAAGAGCTTTGTGCGAACGGCAACCCCCGTCTGGGTCATCCAGGCCCCGTCGAACATCGCAAAGTCATAGTCCAGGGCGTCGCAGATTTCCATGGCCTTGGGATCACGGATGATCGGTTCGGCGCGCCTTGTCTCGAAGGCCCTTGCCCAGAGCGGGATGAGCAGCGTTTCGGAGATGCCCTCCAGGCTGATGGGTATTCTCGGTTGATGCCTCTTCATCGATCCCCCTTTGAGTTTTCGACGCGACCGAACGAGAGATCTTGATGTGCGAGGTAGAGCCTGAAGCGAAATGCAATTTGAGCGAGTTCCGGAAGAAGAGATGCCATGCGTGGAGTAAACTTGTTATGATTTTAGCATATTTTTTGCGAAATAAAAAAGCATTATAAGGGCCTCTTTGAAATCGCGTAGGGAAAATTCTCTTGACAGGACATTTTGGCGAGCATAAGATCTCCCGACCCCAGCTCCTTGGTTCGTGCAGAATGAGTTCCGGATCTGAATAGAGATTTTTCATCTGGACGGTAGAGGAGAAAAACCAAGTATCCGTAACCTGAAAAAAGACGAGCATCAACGCAAGCAAGTGTTTTTCTTTTCGCAAAATCCATAACTTATTAAAAGGAGGAATCTATGAAAAGAATTTTAGGAAGTGCAGTCGTTGTATTGTTGGCCCTTTTCCTCGTCATGGCTCCCGTTCAGACAGCCAAGGCAGCCGAGGCGGGGCCATTTTACGTGGGGGTCTTCGGGGCCTATGTCATGCCTCAGGACTTAGAGATTGAGTCAGCGGAAATCGGGGTGGATGAAGCCTTCATGGCCGGCTTGAAGTTCGGCTACATCTTCCCCCAGGCCAAGTGGTTTGCCATGGAGCTCGAATACAACCACATCTTTGCCTCAGAACTCGACAAGAATGATATCGAGAAAGAAACGGGTTTTGCCAATGTTAAAAGCGAGGCCTCTCTCAACAATCTCTTCCTGAATTTCATCTTCAGATATCCCGTGGACAAGTGGGTCCCCTATATCGGTGCAGGTATCGGCTGGAGCTGGCTTGAACTCTCCGACGATATCGACCAAAGTGGAGATGACTGGGCATGGCAGGCCCTCATCGGTGTGGACTACCAGTTCGCCCCGAACTGGTCGGCGGGGATCGGCGCCAGGTATTTCTCGACGAACCCTGATATCGAAGATGCTGACGTGGAATACACCGCATGGATGGTGACCCTCGGCGTGAACTATCACTTCTAAAAAAGCAGAAACACGGTATTGAAAGAAAAGGCGGGGTTCGAAAGACCCCGCCTTTTTATTTGACGACGATTGCCGGCGATCCTTCAGCTCATCTTGCCCCCGTAGGGGTTGACCCAGATGCTGTCGATACAGGGCTCGCAGAAGACCTTCGCGTGGGCGGAGCCGCAACCCTCGGGCCAGAGGGTGAAAAAACGACAGTCCGGGCACAGCGCCTTAACGCAGCCGTCGCAATAAATAATAGAGGCGTTTTTCCTGCAGACCTCGCATATCTGTGTCCCATCGCTGACACGCATTTATAAAATCTCCTCGGGCGTTATTCTTTGTTGAACGCTTCCAGGGTATTCATACCTTTGATCATGAAACATCGAATGCACTTTACAGGGATTTCTGCCGGAAGTCCACCCTCAACACGTATTCAACGCCCGTGAATGGATTGACGCATGCGCGACCGCCGGATTATTCCTTGACTTCACTCCGGGGGGTGGCTAATTTTACTTCAGGACTCAAGCGCGGAGGGAAATTCCATGACGGCTCGACAGGTCCTCAACAGGAAGAAGCGTTCGATGTCCATTCTCCTCTTTATCAGTTTTATGCTTTTTGCTCTGGGGATTGTCATCACGGCCGTACTGCCTCTTTTTTCCGTGGCCGCTTTCTGGGGGTTCGGCATTTTTCTCGTGACGCTCATTTACACCTATTTCGGTATCCGATGTCCCAAGTGCCGGAGGTCGTGGGGAAATCTGGCGATGTCCGGCGGGACGCCTTTTTCCATTCCCGATAAATTGAAAGCCTGTCCCAAGTGCGGTCTGGATCTGGATTCACAGTCGGAGAGTTTCTATGATTAGGATCAGAATGGTATTGTTTCGAACGGGGAGGCAACCGTTGTCATGAAGGAGACATTTCGAAAGATCGCGTTCCTGGCGAGCGCCTTCATACTCTTTTTCTTTGTCCTCTTTGTGATTAACCAGACGGCACAGGTCGTAGACCTCGCTTCGAGGGTGAGCCCCCTTGCCGGGGCGGTCGTTTTCTGGCTTCTCATCGGGCTTTATGCGGCTGTCATTGTCACGACCGTCGTTATGTTTCTTGGCCTTCCGAAGCCTCTGATTCCCCCGGAAAGCGAAGAGGCCCCGGAGTTCCCTGCCTACCTGAAGGCCCTGAGAAAGCGCCTGTCCTCCAACCCCCTCCTGAAAGGCGAGGATCTATCCGGCCGCGGGCAGATCGAGCAGGCCCTCAACGTCCTGTCGTGCAACTGTGACGAGATCATACAGAAGAGCGCCGCGACCGTTTTTGTCAGCACCGCCATTTCCCAGAGCGGCCGCCTCGATGCCTTATTCGTCCTCAGCGCCCAGTGGCGAATGGTCTGGCAGATCGCAAAGGTCTATTACCAGCGGCCGACCCTTCGGGATCTGGGGTATCTTTACTCCAACGTGGCAGCCACTGTTTTCATGGCGAGCGAACTGGACGACATCGACGTGAGCGAGCAGGTGCAGCCCGTGATCTCTTCGACCTTGAGCGCGCTGAGCCTGTCGATCCCGGGCATGCAGGCCCTGACGTCGATCCTGGTGAACTCGATTCTCACCGGGGCGGCCAATGCCTTTCTGACCCTCAGGGTGGGCATCATCGCAAAACGATATTGCGGCTCCCTCGTCCTGGTGGAGCGCAAATCGATCCGCCGCTGGGCCGCTGCGGAGGCGGCCAAACTGCTCGGCTCCATCGTGAGACAGGGTACCGGTCGTGTCTCAAAGGCCCTATGGGAAGCGTCCAAGGGCAAGGCCGGGGGTGCCGTCTCCGGCGTAGCCGGATTTGCCAGGGGGGTGAAAGATTCCCTGCTTTCAAAGCTGGGTGTCACGAAAATCACCGAGTGAGATCCTTCGCTTGATCCCGGGTTCGGCGTAAATAGACAGGCGGTCGTTATTTTTTATTGACAGAAGGGGCCATCAGCGATAGTAACTCGCGAGATCGAAATCGCAATTGAGGGGTAAATCGGAAGTACTTTCTGTATCAGGAGGGGTGTATGAAGGCTTTAGTCACCTATTTCACGCAAACCGGAAACACCGAGAAAGTCGCACGTGCAATTTTCAACGCCGTTGAAGTCGAAAAGGAAATTCTGCCATTCGACAAAGTCAAAAACGTCCAT
>Ga0316622_100002850_pt1 | contig 12144 bp, 11 predicted proteins | sample OWC_Aug_OW2_C1_D_FD_207646 | JGI IMG/M metagenome (GOLD analysis project Ga0316622, IMG submission 207646) | Wetland soil microbial communities from Old Woman Creek delta, Ohio, United States - OWC_Aug_OW2_C1_D5_C | ecosystem: Environmental > Terrestrial > Soil > Wetlands | place: USA: Ohio... | reverse complement strand
CGGCGAGGACCCGCCGGAAGATCGCGAGCGCCTCCTCGACCTCGGCGGCCGTCACGTCGATCGGGGGGATCCAGCGGATGACGTTGTGGTCGATGCCGCAGGTGATGAGCAGCAGCCCTTCGTCGGCGCACGCCTGGATCACCGTCTCGCACGTCTCGCCGTCCGGCTCGCGCGTCGCGCGGTCCTTCACGAACTCGACACCGATCATGAGGCCGAGGCCGCGGACGTCGCCGATGCGCTCGTCGGTCGCGGCGATGTCGCGGAGCGCGGCCATGAGCTCGCCGCCCCGCGTCGCCGAGTTGGCCACGAGGTCCTCGCCCACGATCGTCTCGAGCACGGCGACGCCGGCCGCGCAGGCCACGGGGTTGCCGCCGTACGTGGTCCCGTGCGCGCTCTTGCCCCAGCGCTCCTGGAGCTCGCGCCGCGACATGAGCGCCGACAGCGGGAGGCCGTTGGCGATGGCCTTCGCCGTGCAGACCACGTCCGGCACGATCCCGGCGTGCTCGAAGCTCCACATCCGCCCTGTCCGCCCGAACCCCGCCTGGACCTCGTCGGCCACGAGCAGGATCCCGTGGCGGTCGCAGATCGCGCGGAGCGCCCGGAGGAAGGCCGGCGGGGCCGGGATGTAGCCCCCCTCGCCCTGGACGGGCTCGATGATGACGGCGGCCACGCTCTCCCCGGGGACCGTGGTGGCGAAGAGGGCCTCGAGATGGCCCACGGTCACGCGGACCGCTCGCTCCTCGTCACCGCCGAAGTCGCGGTAGACCCGCGGGTACTGGGTCAGGTAGACGGACGGGAGGAGGGGCTCGTAACCGGTGCGGTAGTTGACGTTGGAGCTCGTGATCGACGTCGCCCCGAGGGTGCGCCCGTGGAATGCGCCGGTGAACGCCACGATCGCGGGACGGCCGGTCACGCGCCGGGCGAGCTTGATCGCCGCCTCGATCGCCTCCGAGCCGGAGTTGAGGAAGAAGACCGTGTCGATCGGGGCAGGCATCGTGGCGACGAGCCTGTCCGCGAGGCGGACCGTCGACTCGGCGTAGCCCATCGCCGCCATCGGGGCGATCATCCGGTCCACCTGGGCGTGGATCGCCGCCGTCACCGCCGGATGGTGGTGGCCCAGGACGGAGACCGCGATCCCGTTGGCGAAGTCCAGGTATCCCCGCCCGCCCGTGTCGTACAGGCGATGACCCTCGCCTCGCTCCCAGGAGCGCTCGAAGTAGCGCCCGAGGACGGGGGTGAGATGAGCCTCGGCGAGGGCGGCGAGGTCGAGGCCGGTCGCCTCGCGGGCGTCGGTGGTCGTCATGGCGTGCCTCGGCGTGCATGGCGCCCGCTCGGGAAGACATCCTGGGAGGGGACCGGGCCGACCCTCGACCTTCAGGAGGATACCGCGACGCACCACCCGCGGACACCCCCGTCGGGCCGGACGGAGCACGCCCCCGGCCGCAGCCGGCCCGCCTCCGTAGAATCATCGCGCTCGCCACCGCCGCCCCTACCGGAGACCCCGCCGTGATCGACCTCTCGCTCTCCGAGGAGAACCGCCTCGTCCAGCAGGCCGTCCGCGAGTTCGCGGACGCGGAGATCGCTCCGCACATCCGCGAGTGGGACGCGAACGGGGAGGTGCACCTCGAGGTCTTCCGCACGATGGGGGAGCTGGGTTACCTCGGCGCGCCGATCCCCGAACGCTACGGCGGCGCCGGGATGGACTATGTCAGCCTCGCCATCCTCTGTGAGGAGCTCGAGCGGGTCGACACCGCCTTCCGCGTCGTCATGTCCGTCCATGTCGGCCTCAACAGCCTCGCTCTCTACCAGTGGGCGGACGAGGACCAGAAGCAGCGCTTCCTCGTCCCGCAGGCCCAGGGCCGCAAGCTCGCGACGTTCGCGCTGACGGAGCCCGGCTCGGGGACGGACGCCGCGGCCCTCCAGACCACCGCGCGGCTCGACGGCGACGAGTACGTCCTCAACGGCTCCAAGATCTGGATCAGCCTTGCCGACGTCGCCGACCACTTCCTCGTCTTCGCGACCGTCGATCGCGCGAAGCGTCACCGGGGGATCACGGCGTTCATCCTGGAGCGCGGGATGCCGGGACTGGAGACCGGGACGCTGCACGGCAAGCTCGGGATCCACGCCGGCAACACCGGGACCCTCTCGTTCACGGACCTGCGCGTGCCCGTCGCGAACCGCGTCGGTGAGGAGGGCGAGGGGTTCCTCATCGCGATGAGCGCGATCGACCAAGGGCGCTACACGGTCGCGGCCGGCGCGGTGGGGCTCGCGCAGGCGTGCCTGGACGCGAGCGTCAAGTACGCGCACGAGCGGGAGACCTTCGGCCAGGAGATCGGTCGCCACCAGCTCGTCGCCCAGATGCTCGCGAAGATGGAGGCGGGGATCCAGGCCGGTCGGCTCCTCGTGTGGAAGGCCGGCTGGCTGAAGAACCACGGCGCCCGGACGACGCGCGAGACGAGCCTCGCGAAGTGGTTCGCGACGGAGCACTCGGTCCAGTCCGCGCTCGACGCGATCCAGATCCACGGCGCCAACGGCTACAGCAACGAGTTCCCGGTGGAGCGATACCTGCGCAACAGCAAGGCGGCGGTCATCTACGAGGGGACGAGCCAGCTCCACCAGCTCATCCAGGCCGACTACCTCCTGGGCTACCGGCAGGATCGCCCGATCCGGTGCGAGCCCCTGCCGGCGGAGGGGTTCGACCGACTTCCGCGCAGGGCGCGCGCGTGACCGACGAGCCGGCGGCGCCGCCCGGGCCGATCGTCTCCGGGCCGGAGCCGGAGCCGGTGTCCGTCGCCCGCTCCCGGGCGATCGGGCGCACGACGCCCGGGATCGATCTGCCGGGCCCGCGGAGCGTCCGCGAGGCATGGCGCCGCGCCGGCGTCCCAGCCCGGGTCGGGCTTGCGATCGCGTCGGTCGTGGCGCTCTGCCTCCTCGGTGCGTTCCTGTTCGGCCTGTGGCACGTGCTGGTCGGTGGCCTTCTCAAGGGGAACTGGCGGGCCGGCGGGTTCGACATCGCGCTCGCGTCGGCGGCGGGCGTCCTGCTCTGGATCGACGCGATCGTCCTCCGCCGGCTCGGGGCGCGGGCGGGCTGACCTCAGCCCTCCGGAGGCGGCGGCTCTGCGTCCCGTCCGCGCCCCTGCGCGGCGATGATGAGCGCCACCGCCACCACGATCACCGCGCCTGCCACGAGCGTGCGCGGGCCCACGGGCTCGCCCAGGATCACGGCCCCGAGGGCGACGGCGACGACAGGGTTGACGTAGGCATAGGTGGCGATCGTCGTCACGGGCGCGTTCTGCACGAGCCAGACGTAGCAGGTGAACCCGACGAGGCTCCCGATGCCGATGAGATACGCCAGGGCCGCGAGGGAGGCGGGCGAGACCGTTTCGACCTGCACCCGCCCCGGTTCGCCGGTGGCGATCGCCACGACCGCGAGCGCCAGGCCGCCCATGAGCATCTGCATCGCCGTCGAGACGAGAGGGCGGCGCGGCAGCGGGGCGCGGCGCGAGTAGAGGGTCCCCGATGCCCACGCGATGGGGGAGACGATGAGCGCGGCCATCCCCACGGGCTCCAGCGCCGCGCCGCCGCCCAGCGGTGCGACGAGCAGCGCGACCCCGGCGAACCCGAGGATGATCCCCGCGACGACCGGGCGGGTCAGCCGCACACCCAGGAAGACGCGGCCGAGGACCGCGATCCATAGCGGCAGCGTGGCGATGAAGAGCGCCGCGATCCCGGATGCCACCGTTTGCTCGCCGACCGCGACCATCCCCATCCCGCCGAGGAGGAGCGCCGTGCCGGCGATCGCGGCAGCGCGCCACTGCGCGGGCCCGAGCCGGTCGCCGGACCGGTCGCCGCGCCGGGAGGTGAGCGCGAACAGGATCGCTCCCGCGACGAGGAACCGGAGGGCGCCCATCGAGAACGGCGGGATCGACTCCACGGCGATCCGGATCCCGAGGTACGTGGAGCCCCAGACGACGTACAGCGTCAGGAGGGCGGCCCAGGCGCGGCGGCTCATGCGGTGGGTCGGGACGGCGGCCATCTCCAGGAGTGTGACGGCCACGGGCGCCGTTCGTGACGGTCCCGTGCCGCGCGCGTCACGGCGCTTCCCGGGCATGCGAGAATCCTCGGACCATGTCCATCGACGACGCCTTCGACGAGCTGGCAGGATCGCTCGTCGGCTTCCATCGCACCTGGGTCGTCTACCTCGGCCTCGAGCTGGGCCTCTTCGAGCGCATCCGGGATGCAGGCCCGGGCGGGATCGACCTTCCCGCGCTCGCCGCTGGTGCCGGCTGCAGCCTGCCCGCGGTCCGGGCGTGGGCGCTGGCGGCGCACGCGTCGGAGATCGTGGACCTCGACGGTGCGACCGCCCGGATCGACCGCGACATGGCGGCCGTCCTGCTCGACGAGCAGAAGCCGGACTACCTCGGCGGCCAGTTCATCTACTCCGTCACGGCTTCCATGGATCACGACGCGCTGGCGGGCGTGATGCGGTCGGGAGCCGTCATGGCCGAGCGTCCGCCGCGGTACCACCGGGCGATCGAGCGGCTCACCCGCCAGGACATCGGCGTCTTCTTCGAGGAGGCGCTCGGCTACCTCCCGGACCTGGTCCCCGACCTCATGCGCGGCGGCGACGTGCTCGACCTCCACTGCGGCGGCGGGCGATGGCTCGTGGCGATGGCGAAGCGGTTCCCGGCCACCCGCCTCGTCGGGGTCGAATCGGAGCCCGACAGCGTCGCCCGGGCCATGCGCAACGTGGACGCGGCAGGGTTCGGCGACCGGATCCGGATCGAGGCGCGCGAGGTCGAGGCCATCGGCTTCGACCGCGCCTTCGACCTCGTCTACTTCCAGCACGCGCTCCACCAGCTCGCCGACAAGCCCGTCGCCCTCGCGGCGGCATATCGCGCGCTGCGGCCGGGCGGGCGGCTTCTCGTGCTCTCCTGGTGTCTGCCGTCGGAGCCCGAGGCGTACCGGACGGCCCACGGCGAGCTGATCGCCGGGATCGCGCTGGACGAGCTCTTCCAGGGGACGCCGCTCCAGACCCGCGAGGACACGGTGGCGGCGTTCCTCGCCGCGGGGATCCCCGGGCCGGAGACGGTGGAGCTCCCCTCCGACGCCACGCTGTTCCATCTCCGACGGCCGTTCGAGGCGTGATGCCCGACGATGGGCGGCAGGCCTCCGCCGCCGATCCGGCCGCGGAGGCGCCGCACCGCCTGCGCCTCCGACGCGCCACGGAATCGCTCCTGGCCCTCCCGTGGGACCTGCCCCTCGCCTCGTGGCGCATCGACCAGGCGTCCTTCCGCGACCTCCCCGTCGGGCCCTCGCGCCATCTCGTGCGGTTCGTGGTCGTCGATGGCCGGATCCTCGCGCTGAAGGAGGAGCCGCTCGACGTCGCCGTCCACGAGTACGGGATCCTCCGGGCGATGGAGGACCTCGGCCTCCCGTCGGTCGTCGCCACGGGGATCGCTGAGGCGCCCGAGCGCGGCACCGCCATCCTCGTCACCGAGTACCTCCCGCACTCGCTGCAGTACCGGCGCCTCCTCATGCGCATGCCCGGAGCCTCGCGGCGGACGCGCTCACGCCTCCTCGACGCGATGGCCTCCCTCCTGGTGGACCTCCATCTCCGCGGCATCTACTGGGGCGACTGCTCCCTCGCCAACACCCTCTTCCGGCGCGACGGCACGCGGATCCAGGCGTACCTGGTCGACGCGGAGACGAGCGAGGCGCACCCCGCGCTCTCCGATGGCCAGCGGGCGTACGACCTGGAGGTCCTCGTGGAGAACGTCGCATTCGGCCTGGCCGATCTGGCGGCCTTCCTCGGACGCTCGATCGACGACGAGGACCCGATCGAGGCGGCGGAGTCGGTGCGCACGCGCTACGAGCGGCTCTGGCTGGAGCTCCACCGGGAGGACGAGGTGGCGCCGGGTGACCGCCATGCGGTCCGCCGGCGGATCCGCACGCTGAACGACCTGGGGTTCGCCGTCGACGAGGTGGAGCTCGTCCCGGCGGCGACGGGGGAGCGCGTGCGGGTCCGCGTCGCCGTGGGCAACCGCCGATACCACGCCGAGCGGCTCCAGCGCCGGACCGGGCTCGTGGCGCTGGAGGACCAGGCCCGCCTCCTGCTCAACGACGTGCGCGAGTACGGCGCGTGGCTGCGGTGGTCGAAGGGCCGCGAGGTCTCCGACGAGGAGACGGCGGAGCGGTGGCGCGCGGACGTGCTGGACCCCATGCTCGCGCGGCTCGCGGCCGGCGTCGAGGGGGAACGCGACCCTCTCCAGGCGTACTGCGACCTCCTCGAGCACAAGTGGCTGCTCTCGGAGACGGCCGGCAAGGACGTGGGGCTGGAAGCCGCCCTCGCCTCGTACCTCGCCGTCGGCGCGCCGGCGCCCGAGGCCGGGGGCGTCGGGCCCGACCTCGAGACGGATCGTGCCCCGGGCGCTACCAGCGCTCGGCGTGCGTGATGTCCGCCAGCTGCTTCCGCCCGCCCGCCCGGTTGGGGCGCTCCAGGTCGGCCGGATCCGCGGGGTAGCCGAAGGACAGGACGTACTCGCAGTGGTGCGTCCCGGGGTACCCGAGCAGGCGGCGCGCGAGGTCCTGCTCGTACACCGTCGCGGGACAGGACCCGATGCCCAGCGCCCATGCGGCGAGCACCATGTTCTGGGCGGCCCGGCCGAGGTCGAAGACGACGGACAGGGGGGCATCCGCGGCGCGCGGATCCGGCGTCACGAGGGCGACGGCGACGGCCGCCGCCCGCAGATGGCCCGCCCACGGCCCGACCGCGCCGAGCTCGTCGAGCACCGTCCGGTCCCACACCACGACGAAGTCCCAGCGCTGCAGGTTCTTCGAGCTTCCGGCGCGCCGGCCCGCATCGAGGATCGTCCGGAGCTCGTGCTCGTCCACCGGCCGGTCCGCGAACGCGCGCACCGCCCGGATGGTATCGATCGCCGTCAGCGCGTCCATGCTCCTCCTCTCGGCCGACAGCGACGTGCTCGCCCGCGGTGGCCGGCGTCGGACGGATCGCCCGTCATCCCGGTCGGCCGCCGGATCAGGTCTCCCCGGGCGGCTCGGCGGTCGAACCAGCCGCGCTCTGGTCGCCCTCGTCGCGCCGGCTGCGCAGCAGCGAGAAGGCGATCGAGGCCCCCAGGACGCCGGCGATGACGACGAGCGATGTCCATGCCGGCAGGTGGATCCACGGGCTGAGCAGGAGCTTGACGCCCACGAAGACCAGCACGATGGAGAGGCCGTGGGTCAGGTAGCGGAAGCGGTCCTTGAGGTCGGCCAGGAAGAAGTACAGCGAACGCAGGCCGAGGATCGCGAAGGCGTTCGACGTGTAGACGATGAACGGGTCGGTCGTCACCGCGAAGACGGCGGGGATCGAGTCGACGGCGAAGACGAGGTCGCTGACCTCCACGACGATGAGGGCGAGCAGGAGCGGTGTCGCCACCCGCTTCCCGTCGACCTGCGTCCAGAACCTCTGGCCGTCGAGCCGATCGGTGAAGGGCAGGCGGCTGCGGGCGAAGCGCACGATCGGGTTGCGAGCGGGATCGGGCTCTTCCTCGCGCTGGGTCGACTTCCACATCCGGAACCCGGTGAAGACGAGGAAGGCGCCGAAGACGAGGAGGATCCACTCGAACCGCTCGATGAGGGCGGCACCGACGAGGATCATCACGAAGCGCATGACCAGGGCCCCGATGACGCCCCAGAAGAGCACGCGGTACTGGAGGTGGCTGGGGATCGCGAACGCCGCGAACACCAGGGAGAAGACGAAGACGTTGTCGACCGACAGCGACTCCTCGATGAGGTAGCCGCTGTAGTACTCGACGGCCTTCTCGGCCCCGAGCCACAGGAAGACCACCACACCGAAGCCCAGGCCGAGGCTGATCCAGAAGGCCGACGTCAGCGCGGCGGAACGGAGGGTGACGTCGCCCGGCTTCCGGTGGAAGACGAAGAGGTCGAGGGCGAGCATCGCCCCGATGAAGATGAAGAAGGCGACCCAGAAGGCCGGCGACACGCTCGACATGTATGCCGAAGTCTAGGGCGCCGCCCGGATCAGCGCCCCGTGCCTGACGGCGCGGCTGCCGGCTCCGCGTGGAGGTCGGTGCGGCGCCGAGCCGCGACTCCCTCCGGCACGAGGGGCCCCTCCGTGTCGGGCGGTCGCACGACCGACGTGGACTCGGCGGCCGATGCAGCTGCGGCGGCCCCGTGTCGCTCATCGAGGCTCTCCGCGAGGAAGGCCGCCACGGTCCGACGGAACGTCGCGTCCTCGTAGAGCCACCGGTGCCTGCCGCCGGGCACGACGAGGACCTCGGTGTGCGCGCCCCGCGGGCGTGATGCCGCGGCCCGTTCCAGCAGTCGCAGGTCCCGTAACGGCAGGAGCTCGTCCGCATCGCCCTGGATGAGCAGCACGGGCCCCGTATACCGCGCGACGGCCCGCCGCGCGCTCGCGGCACGGGGCCGGTGGCCGCGCGGCCGCAGGATCGACCGCAGGGCGACCCACGCGAGGGGATGTGCGACGGGGCCGGGCAACGGGAGGGCGGCCATGCGGAAGGTCTCGCGCACGAGGAGCCGCGGATCCGCCGGCGCGGAGACGACCACGAGTGCGGCGACGTCGTCCCGCCCGGCCGCAGCAAGGCTGGCGCCGACGCCGCCCATCGAATGTCCGAGGATGCCCACCTTCCCGACGCCCGGGAGCGATCGGAGCGCATCGACGGCGGCGGCCGCGTCCTCGCCGAACTCGACGGCCGTCACCGGCAGGGTCTCCGCGGGGTTGTCGCCGTGCCCACGGACATCGAAGGCGAGGGCGTGGAAGCCGGCGGCGTGCAGGACGGCCGCGAGCGGGATCATCCGGGCGCGGTTGGACCCCCATCCGTGCACGAGGACGACGCCGGGTCGAGCGGACGACCCGTCCGACGATGAGCCAGGCGAACGCGGCGACGCGTCCGGGGCGGGCACCCACCAGCCGGGCAGGTCCCGGCCCGCGGACCGGACGGCGACGCGTTCCCACGGGAGCCCGAGGTCGCCCGGATCCCCCGCCACGGGTCCCCGCGGAGGGAACCCCGCCCGCTCCCGGTAGAGGACCGCGAAACGAGCAGCGATGGCAGCGAGGACGGCGGGCATGACCGCGAGGGAGAAGCCGAGGGCGACGGTCAGGGTGCGACGCATACGCCAAGGGGACGACTGGAGCGTCTCCCTGTCAAGCGGCCTGCCCGGCCGGCGTGTGCGAGCCGCCGGCGCGGCGGCCGCGGGCCACGGCCGGGTCGCGCGGCTAGACTGCGACGGTGACCCGTCGCGACCCCTTCGCGGAGCTCGGACTCCCGGCGGATGCGTCACCCGGCGCCGTCAAGGCGGCCTGGCGGCGACTCGCTCGGACCCACCACCCCGACCTCGCGACCGATCGGGCGGAGGAGCGCGCGGCGACACGGCGCATGGCTCGGATCAACGCCGCGTACGAGGCCGCGCTCCGGATCGCCGAGGACCGGCGCCGGGCCGGCCCGCGGGGCGCCGGCCCGGCGCCGCGGGGCGGGTCCGAGGACCACGCCACCCGGGGTACCGGGCCAGACGAGGACCGGGCCCGCCGGGCTCGCGACGCCGCCCGGGGTGCGGGCCGCACGGAGCGACCCGTCACGCGCCGCGTGGACACGAGCGCCGTCTACCGCCCTCGCGGCGCGGCTCCCGGCGGTGGATCGGGCCTGCCGGGACAGCCGCCGCCGCCCGCCGACCGGCCGGGACCCGAGGCGCCGCGCGGCGCCCCTGGCGGTCCGCTCGAGCGTCGACACCCACGCCGCCCGCCCGACGTGCGGCTGCCCGACCTCGTCGCGGCCAGAGAGCACGTCCTTCCCTTCGGGAAGTTCCACGACCGGACGCTCGGCGAGGTGGAGGCCATCGAGCCGACATACATCGACTGGATCGTCCGGACGATCCGCCGCGACCCCGAGCTCGTCGCGTCGGCGCGGGTCGTCCAGCAGGCGCTGGACGATGCCGGCGTCCGGCGGATTGTGCGGGCGCCCGGCCGGACCGAGCTCCCGTCGAACGACGGCGACTGACGGCGGCGCACGGCCCCTCGCCCCGCGGCCCGCCTCGCGTTCCGCGCCCCGCGTCGCTGGAGCCGCCGCCTCCCGGAGCTCCGGCCGCGGCCGTGCGCAGGGCGCGCCTCCTCGAGGGAGGCGCCTCCGGTGGGGGAGCGGGACGATGGCCGTCGGGATGGCGGCGGCGATGATGCCGACCGCCGAGGCGACGGGGCCCGCGGGCCGCTGACCGTTACTCGGCTCGTGGCACGCGATCGTCCGACCCCCCGCAGCGTCCAGAGGACGCCCTCCACGGTGGGGGCCGGCCGCTCGCGCCTCGTGGCCGACGCCCGCGGGTCCTACCCGACGTTCGACCCCGACGGTCACCTGAACCGTACGTGGCGTCGGGCGCCGCATCGATGGGCAGGTGGTCCCCGTCGCCGTGGGACGAAGGTCGGCTGCGTCCGCGCACCGGTTCGTCGGCGGCGGGACGGCGTCCGTCCCGTTACGCTTCCCCCGCATGTCCTCGCTCCGGGCGCTCCGGCGCCGCCACCCACGGGTCCCGGCCGTCGCGCCGATCGCGAGCTCGCTCCTCTTCGCCGTCGCTCTCTCGGCGTGCGCCGCCTCCGCGACCCCGCCACCGGACCCCGCCGCCGCGTGCGGCGGCGCCGACGTCCAGCGATCGACGGGCTTCTATCCCGACCTGGAGCGCCTGGTGCCCTCGACGCTCGACGGCGCTGCCCCCGCGATCCGCGACTCCGGCCGCTACTGCTCCAGGAAGATGCTCGGCCCCCTGTTCGACGCGGGGCACGAGGAGGTGCGGTTCGCGGGATCGACCTTCCCGGCGACGGGTCAGTCGGGGACGAGCCTCATCGTGTACCGGTCGCCCGGGCTGCTGGCGGACGAGGTCGCGGCCGCGTTCCGGGCGGGCTCGGGCTCCGGCAGGCGGGTCCAGCTCGTCTCGGACGAGCCTCGCGACGTCGACGGAAGCAGGGGCCGCCGGATCGAGCTCATCAACGGGGACACGCGGCAGGTCGTCGTGGTCTGGCCGGCCGGGACACCGGACACGGTGGACATCGTCATCGGGGTGGACGTGAGCAACGCCGCGATCGATGCGGCCGTGGACGCGTTCGCGTCGTTCGAGCCGGGCTAGAAGACCTCGCCGGGCGGTGTGACCTCGCCCGTTGCCGTCAATCGCTCCGCGAGGCCCTGCGCGAAGTCCGCCGCCGCCACGAGGGAGGTTCCCGTCCAGTCGATGGCGAGCCCCGCGACGGCTTCCGCGTCGGCCGCCAGCCGCCCGCCAAGCATGATGGTGATCGGGCGCGCCAGCGACACCGACCGGATGGCCGACACCGTCTCCGCCACCGCCCCGGCACGCTCCGCATTCGACGCCGTCAGGCCGACCAGTGCCGGCTGCATCTGCGCCACGAACCGCGCGAGGTCGTCGGCGGGCTCGTCGCCACCGAGGTTGACGACCGACCAGCCGGCCTCCTCGAGGACATGGGCCAGGCAGACGAGGCCTAGGGTGTGCCGCTCATCGCGGACGCCCGCCACCAGCGCGACGGGCCCGACCCGGAGCAGCGGGCCCCGGGGCGGTGCCAGCCTGTCGAGCGCCCGGGTCAGCGCCTGCGTCGCGGCGTGCTCCTCGGCGATCCCCCACGTCCCGTCGCGCCAGCGAGCCCCGATGAGGGCCATGGCGTCGCGCAGCAGACCGTCGTAGACCTGCTCGCGCGGGAGTTGCTCGAGCGCGTTCGCCAGGGCCCACGCCGCGAGCTCGTCGTCCCCGTCGGCGAGGAGGCCGGCGAGGAGCTCGGGCGTCATGGCCGCACCCGCGCTCATGCCGTCGGCCGCCGACGGGTCGATCGGCGGGAAGGACGGGGTGCCTCGCTGGGTGTCCATCGACCGGGACTGTACCACCCGGCCGCGCCCCGGACGGGTACCATCGTGGGCATGTACACCGACGGACTCTCCTTCCTCGAGGACGAGCGGGAGGCATGGCTGCCGTACGAGGCGCTCGGGGCCCTGTCCGACGAGGACTTCGCCCGACCCCTCGAGATGGCACACGGCTGGTCGGCCCGGGACCTCGCGATCCACCTCACCGACTGCCAGGCGCACGCGCTCGAGGTGGCACGTGAGCTCGCCGTCT
>Ga0316622_100002849_pt1 | contig 12150 bp, 7 predicted proteins | sample OWC_Aug_OW2_C1_D_FD_207646 | JGI IMG/M metagenome (GOLD analysis project Ga0316622, IMG submission 207646) | Wetland soil microbial communities from Old Woman Creek delta, Ohio, United States - OWC_Aug_OW2_C1_D5_C | ecosystem: Environmental > Terrestrial > Soil > Wetlands | place: USA: Ohio... | reverse complement strand
CTTCGCGACCCACACCCTCCGTGACCCCGAGTCGCCGTATATGATGCTCATTCCCCTTGCATCCGGAGGCGACCAGTCGCACCCGGATGAGGCGTTTCTGGATGTGACCGATATCCGATCGGCGGACTTGACGCGTGCCGATCTGGTGATTCTTTCCGGCTGCGCGAGTGGAATGCCGTACGTGGGGCCGCAGGCCGTGGGACCCAGCCTCGCCGGTGCTTTCCTCGACGCCGGAGCGAAGGCAGTGGTGCAAACCTGCTGGCCAATCCGAGACGATGAAGCGAGCGAGTTGATGACCGCATTCGTTCGGCAGTGGCCGAAGGCGGACCCATCGGCGATCCATGCGCTCGGTGAGATTCGCCGTGCCGCCTTTCGCAGTTCCTCCGGAGCGAACCACCCGTTCAAATGGACCGCTTACACGATTGCTGTCAGCGGTCCCTGAAGGGCGTACGTCGAGGACCGCCACACGCTGGGCTCAAAAACAAGAAGGAGGTCGCCACTGGCCTCCTTCTTCCGTCTGCTCAATCCCGAGAACCGATGCCGGCCCGACCCGCGGCGGAATCGCCGAGGGGTCACTTCTTCTTCGGTGCCGATTCCGGGTCCGTCTTTATCAAGTCCTTCTTGGACAGCACGGACGTTTTGTCTTCACGGACGGTGTCAACGCTGCCGTTCGCCAGATAACGCGTGAGCGCCCAATCGGCCACGGTATTATCCCGGAAGATCAACGTGTACTCGTATCTATCGCCGGTATCGCGATCGAGCTCCATGTATATCCAGTGCTCGATGTTCTCCGCCGGTTTCTGGCGCTTGACGGGGTTTCCCCACGACGAGAGGACCTCGAGGAAATCCATCCCCACCACGACTTCACTTCTCGAGATGTTCTCGTTGTACTGCCCGTTCGGGTTGCTTTTGAAGAATTCCGTTCGGAGCATCTGGATATACTCGGTCTCGTGCCCCTCTCCCATGCTCGGCGGGTTCTGGGCACACGCGACCGCCAGTACCGCCGCAGCCAAAAACCAGAATTGCGCGCGGACGAGACGACGCGATCTGTACATGGCGGGCCTCCTTCGTCGATTCCCGTTAAGGTGCGTACGTCAGAACCCCTTCGTTACAGGATCGATTTACTTTCGAGACCCATGCTAGGGAAACACGCAAGAGGTGTCAAGCACGAGAGTCGCCCGACAACGGCAAGGGCCTGAACCGAAAAAGGGGGCGTCGGTGCAACTTGTTGGCAGGCGACCACCTTTCAGTGCTATCGATCTCTGTAGCGCGTCTTGATCGCTCCCCACGATCGCTTTTCGACCCCGACCCCGCCGCACCCCGCCGCCTTGGCTCCGATCTGCCCACAATCCATCCCTGCGGGGTGGTTCCCCGGTGCGCATGGAGAATCCCCGCGGACCGCGAAATCGAAGCTCCCCCGTTCGCCGCAAAACCTCGGATCGAGTGAGAAGTTGCCGCCGGTATCGACCGCGTGCGCCGGAACCCCGTCTCCGCCCGCGTTCCCGTAGATGTCGGTGCAGCCGATCGTCAGCGGAGCCGCCGCGTTTACCGACAACCCTCCCCCCTCCCCGCTGAACGACACGATCGATGCGGTGAGCGTCAGATCGGAAGACGCCGACATGTAGATGCCGCCGCCGGCAATTTCAGCTTTGTTCTCCGACACCGTGCACCGTGTCATCGAGGAGGGGTGAATCGCGTTCGCGTACAAGCCTCCTCCGTCCTCGCCCGCGAAGTTTCCCGCCAGCACCGAACTCTCGAATGTCAGCGCGTTATTATAAGCGTACACCCCTCCCCCGCGAACGGCCGCGATGTTCGTTTGGATGACGGTCTCGTAGATATACGGGCTGGGAACGCTGTTGATAAAATACATTCCGGCACCGTGGTCGGCCCAGTTTCCCACGAATGTGCACTGGAGGAACTGCATGCTGCTCCACCCCCCGCACCACAGCCCGCCACCCCTGGCCGCCGAGTTCCCCTTGATGACGCAGTCCCTGAAGACCGCGGGGCACAAATGGGCGATGATCCCGCCGCCCTGAAGATCGCCGAACAACGGGGCTTTCCCGCCCGTGATCGTAAACCCCTCGATGGTGACGGTATTGTATCCCTGCAGGTAGATCACGCGGCCTTGCTGCTGTGCATCCAGCACCGTAGCTGCCGCTCCGCCCTCACTCCGCAGCGTGATCCCGTTTCGGCCCCGCAAAAACCGGATCAACCCGTACTCCGTGCCCGAGCCCTGGTTCGCCCAGGTGTAGGTCCCCGGCCCCACGATGATTTCGTCACCGGAAGTGGCGGAATCGACCGCGGTTTGGATCGTCGGCACGTCTCCGGTGCCATCCACCGTCACATGCCACGTTCTTGCCGCCGTCATCGCCACCGTCACGTGCGCCACCACCGCAGCGGCGGCCAACGCCCTGGTCGCACATCCCATGTGCAAACTCCCTCCGGTCGGAGAAATGGCCGGTTTGATCAACGGTCGCGCGGGGAGGGTTCCTCCATCGGCCGGCGTTTCCGCGCCCGGAAGCGCCGGTTGACCGCTGCTTCATACCAATCGAATGATAATACACTCAAGCGTATGTCACAAGGGCATTTACACGATCCGGCCCCTTGGGTATAATCTCCCGGCCGCCTTTCCTTGGGCTCACATCCGACGTCAGGAGGAGAAATGCTCTCTCTCTACCTCACCGCCTGGTTCGTGCTCGCGACTCCCTCGCCGGGCCAGGACTGGACCACCGCCTTCGAGAAATCGGGCGGGGTCCGAACACCCGACTACGCCGAAACGATAGCGTACTGCCGGCGCCTCGCCGACGCGTCGCCGTGGGTGCACTACACTACCTTCGGAACCAGTCCGCAGGGCCGCGACCTGGCGCTTCTCGTGTGCGACAAGGACGGGCACAAAACGCCCGAAGAAGTCCGGAGGAGCAGGTCGGACAACGTGGTCGTGCTCATCCAGGCCGGGATCCACGCGGGCGAAATCGACGGCAAGGATGCCGGTCTGATGCTGATCCGCGACATCGCGATCCACAAAACGCGCGCCGCGCTCCTCGACCACGTGACCATACTCTTCATGCCGATCTTCAACGTGGATGGGCACGAGCGCACGAGCCCCTACAACCGGGCGAACCAGAACGGTCCGGAGGAAACGGGATGGCGGACTACGGCACGGGGGCTCAACCTCAATCGCGACTACCTCAAAGCCGACGCCGCCGAGATGCAGGACTGGTTGCGACTCTACACCCGGTGGTTGCCCGAGTTGCTCGTCGACTGCCACGTCACCGACGGCGCCGACTATCAGTACGTGGTGACCTACGCCATGGAAAACCTCGGCAGCATGGATGCCCAGCTCACGCAGTGGATAAACGTGCGCTTCCTCGGGCCCCTCACAGACCGGATGGCGGCCGCCGGGCGGCCCATCATCCGCTACAACTCGTATCGGGCCCACAACGAACCCACGAGTGGAATTGTCTGCTGGGCTTCCCCGCCACGTTTTTCAACCGGCTACGCGGCCATACAGAACCGGCCGGCGATTCTGATCGAAACCCATATGTTCAAGGACTACAAGACGCGGGTCGAGGGAACATACGCCACGCTCGAACACACGTTGGAGATCTTGAACGAGGAACATGAACTCGTGCGCAAACTGATCCGGGATGCCGACGCCCGCACGGCCTCCCCGGAACTACGCGCCGCCCCTTTTCCGCTCAGCTTCCGCTCTACTCCGGACAGCGTGATGATCGACTTCCTCGGCTACGAGTACGAGGTGGTGGAGAGCGACCTGACTGGCGGGAAGTGGCACCGGTTCAGCGACCGCCCGGTCACAATGCACATCCCCATGTTCAACCGACTCGAAGCTGAAGAGGTAGTGACGCTGCCGGAGGCGTACGTCGTCCCCGCGGAGTGGAAAGACGTGATCGACAGGCTGGCACTGCACGGTGTCAAAATCGAGCGCCTGCGCTCGGATTGTGACATCGAAGTGGGCTCCTGGCGGTTGGATGAACCCGACTGGCCCGATTCACCTCACGAGGGGAGGTTCCCTGTGACTTTCAAGAGCCGGGAGATCACTGAAAAACGGTCATACCCGGCAGGCTCCGCGGTCGTGGATATGAACCAGCGGGCCGCACGCGTTGCCGCGCACGCGCTGGAGCCGGACGGTCCGGATTCCTTCCTGCAGTGGGGTTTTTTCGATTCGATCTTCGAACAGAAGGAGTACATCGAACCGTATGTGTTGGAGGAACTGGCCCGCCGGATGCTGGCGGAAGACCCGGACCTCCGCCGGGAACTGGAAGCGCTCAAGGCCTCCGACGAGGAGTTCGCCCGCAGCCCGGGGCGGATTCGTCACTGGCTCTACCAGCGCTCTCCATATTGGGACGACCGCATCGGCGTTTATCCCGTCGGCAAGATTGTCGACCGCCAATCGTTGAAGAAGCTGCCCCGCTAGCGCGCCGGCTTGGGTGGACGCGAAGGTGTGGCCTCACGCTCGTAGACCACACGGCCACCCACGACCGTGAGGGTCACGCGCGCCTCCAGTATTTCAGAGGGCGAAACACGAAAGATGTCGCGGTCGATCACGGTGAAATCGGCGCGTTTGCCCACCTCGATCGTTCCCCTGTCGTCCTCGGCAAACTCGCCGTAAGCGGCGTCGACCGTGAATCCGCCAACGGCTTCCTTTACCGTCATGCGCTCCTCGGGATACCAGCCCCCGTCCGGCCGCCCATCGTGATCCTGGCGGGTGACGGCGGCGTAGATTCCCCACAGTGGATTCGGTGACTCCACCGGGAAATCCGATCCCAGCGGGAGCCGGTTGCCCGCGTCGAGAAACTTTCGCCACGCGTAGGCGCCCTTGATGCGTTCTTTCCCCACCCTTGCTTCTGCCCAATACATGTCGGACGTGGCATGCGTCGGCTGCATCGATGGGATCACGCCCAGCTTGTGGAAACGCTGGATGTCTTGGGGAGAGACGACCTGACAGTGCTCGATACGGAACCGCCGTTCCGCGCCGGCGTTTGCGGGCAGGAGCGACTCGTAGACATCGAGAATGACACGGTTGCCGCGGTCGCCGATAGCGTGTGTACAAACCTGAAAACCTCTCTCCAACGCCTGCTTCGAGATCGTCTCCAGTTTCTCCGTGCTGTCGATCTGAAGACCCAGGTTCCCGGCGTCGTCCGAATAAGCTTCGAGCAGCGCGGCACCGCGCGATCCCAGCGCGCCGTCGGCATAGAGCTTGATCGCGCGCACCACAACCATGCCGCCTGCTTCCTCGTGCGGCCCGCGCTCGAGCTCTGCCGTGAGAAAACCGAGGTCCTTCTTTTCGGAGGAGAGCATGCAGTACACGTGCAGTGTGAGTTCGCCTCGCCGGGCGATCCGGTTGAGAGACTCGAGTACATCTGCGGTCGAGCCGGCGTCGTGCATGCCGACCAGCCCCACGCTGTTGCAGTGCCGTATCGCACTCGAAAGCCACCGGTCGAGCTCATAGGGCGTCGGGTCCGGTATCCGGACCGACACCAGGTCGGCAGCGTTGTCGATGAGGATACCTGTGGGATCTCCGTCCGGGCCGCGGACGATGCGCCCCCCTTCCGGATCCGCCGTGTCCCGCGTCACCCCGCACAGGTCGAGCGCTTTTCGGTTCACCCATACCGCGTGACCGTCCACACGGCGGAGGTAGACCGCGTGGCCCCCGATTCCGTCCAAGTCCCGCCATGTGGGAAACTCCCGGAGGTCCCAGTCATTCTGGTCCCAGCCGCGGCCCTGGATCCAGCTTCCCGCGGGAGCGTGTTTCGCAGCCTCCAGCACCATGTCCCGCACTTGCGCCGGTGACGTAGTCCCTTCGAGCTGAAGCTGCGCCAGGGATCTTCCCAGACTCTTCAAGTGACCGTGAGCGTCGACGAGTCCCGGCAACATCGTTTTTCCCTCGAGGTCGATCCACCGCGTTTCGGGGCCCGCCAGCCGTTCCGCTCCGGCGAGATCGCCGGACCACACGATGCGACCGCCGGACACCGCCACCGCCGCAGGGGTCGTGGACGCCGCATCCATGCTGTATATGGCGCCGTTGTAGAAAACGAGGTCTGTAGCGGGCTCTTCCCCCCAACCATTCCCTGCGCCCGCGGTCAAGAACGCTCCCACCATCAGGCCCGCGGCCATGACCAGTCCGATCGGATCAAGTCGCATTTGCATTCTCCCAGAGATTTCCCTGCAATCGACGTCAGCACCCGGAAGACGAGAACCACCAGGCCGCACTCACGCAAACCGCGGCTCGCCGCGGCTGCGTTTCATCTCGCATTGGGAATGGGTCTGAAGAGTAGATGTCAAGAACCGGTGGCTCTCAGAACGGCCAAGCGAGACACGGCGTCCGTCTTTTCGCGTTGGTCCGCGTCGGCATTCTTCCATATGTCGAGGAACCGCTCGTAGTTCTTCCTCGCCAGCTCGGCGTTTCCCAGCGCTTCGTAGGCCCGGCCGAGTTGGTAATAGCTCTTCGGGATCAAAGGAGCGTTGTGAATATTGAAGTTCGCCGGATCCACGATCCTGTCGAAGTTCTCGATTGCCGAACGATACGATCCATTCGCCACGTGGCACATGCCGATTCGGAAACGCACGCCCGGCGACGACTCAGGGTTCAAGATTCGTTTCGTTACCAGGGAATCCATGATCGCCTGGGCGCGATCGCAGTCGCCTTGGACGGATCGCGCGAACGCATCGAAAACCGTCAGCACCACTTTGTCCACCCGATGTGCAGTGAGGATCCGCCGACCCTCCTCCACGCGTCCCGCCAGCATGTTGAAGGCGGCTAGGTTTTGCCAGTAGTTCGATGACTTCACATGGTCCGGGTAGGCGAAGGTCGGTTCCATTGTCTCCCACTGTATATCTCCCGGCTTCCAGTCCCCTTGGCCGCTTTGCGCCCAGAACGTCAACGATGCCTTGGCCGCAAGCACGTCCATGAGCGCCGTTGTGTCGCCCGACGCACGCATTCCTTCGACGCCCTGATCCACCATTTTCAGCGCTTCGTGATAACGCCCCAGGTACGGCAACACCTCCCCCGCCAGCGCCTGGCTCGCGACCACCAACTCTTTCGTGGGCAATTTGTCACTCGCTGCGAGCACGCGTTCCAGTTCGCCGATCGCTTGCTGGGTCCGTCCCGTTCTGAGATACACCGCCGCTATTTGAACGCTGGCGTATGCACTTTGCGGATCGGACTTGTGAAGGTCGCTGAAGCGCTTGTAGTGCGCGATCGCTTCCTCCATCTTACCCAGTTCCTGCGCCGCCGAGCCCAGGTAGCTATACGCCTCCCACGACCCGGTCACATACACCCACCGCCGCGCCGCTTCGTATCCTTTTTCCATTTGGCCCGCCCGGAGATACGCCCACGTGATGTGCTGCAGCGCCCGTTCGAAACCCGGATCGAGCTGGAGAACCTTATCGAAGTAGACGAGCGCGCTGTCGTATTCGGAGGTGTGAAAATAGGCGTCCCCGATCCCGAACAACATTTCCTTGTCCTTCGGGTAACGCGTCTGCATCTCGCGCAGAATCGGTATTTGCGCCAGGAATCCCTGCTTGATCGCCGCATCCAGGGTCCGCACCAGATAACGTTCCTTCTCAGGAATGCGGTCGCTCGCGGCCATCGCTTTGCTCACGTGCACTTCGGCCGCAGCCAGATCGTGCTGGGACCACCATTGCGTATACGCCAACCGGTAGTGCCCAAGCACGAACGCGGTATCGAGTTCGATCGCGTTGTTGAAACACTTGGCGGCCTTGTCGAACTGAAGGGCGTTGAGAAAACGCTCTCCCTCGAAGTACTGCTTGTACGCGTCGAGCGATACCGTCGTCAGCTGAGCGACCCCCTCCGCCGTTTCCCTGACCACATCCGATTCCTCCTTGAGGTCGATTCGGATGTCCCTGGCTATCTTGTCGATCATGCGGGGAATGCTCTCCTGCCCCTGCCCCTCTTCTTTGGTGGTGAAGATGTACTTGTTCCGGTGCGTGTCCAAGACCTTGAGGTCGATGGTGTAGAGGGTGCCGAACTTCCGGATGGTGGGGATGACCAGCGCGCCGACACCTTCTTTGCGACAGATCTCCTGGCCCAGCGATTCGTCGATGCCCTCGACTCCTTCACGCCCCATCACCTTGAGGACATCGAACATGCGCGTCCGAGTCATTACCGAAAGGTGCCGCGACTGCTCGAGCGCCGTGATCAGCATACCGGAAAGCCCATCGAGGGCGGGCTCATCCGTCTCGTTGCTGAAGTCGATCACCGCGATGGGCACGCTCTCTTCGCTCTGGGCCCGGTTTCCCCAGAATACGGCGTACAGGACCGCGACCACGATCACCGCCGCCAGCGCTCCCAACCGTATCGTCAAGGAGCGGCGGCCTCTGTCCCCTGCCTGCCGTCTCGATGGGGACTTCACTGTTTCCTCTGCGGATTTCAATGCCGCTTCCAGTTCATCCGCCGATTGGTAGCGGTCGGCCGGGTTCTTGGCCAGGCACTTCTCCACGATTTCGACCACTTCGTCCGGCACGCTCGGGCGGATCTCCGAAAGGGGTCTGGGGTCCTCGTTCACGATCGAGTAACGGACTGCTTGCTCGTAGTCCCCTCGGAAGGGCATCTGTCCTGCAAGCATCTCGTAGAGGACCACGCCCAGCGACCATACGTCGGCACGGTGGTCGATTGGCTCGCCCCGGGCCTGTTCGGGTGACATGTACGCCGATGTGCCCGCCGAAGAAACCCTCTCATCAGGTTTGGCCTGGCCCGGCAGACGCGCCAAGCCGAAATCCATGACGATCGCCCGGCCGGTCTCGTCGATCATCACGTTGGCGCTCTTGATATCTCTATGTATGATCCCTTTGGCGTGCGCGTCCCGGAGACCCGCGGCGATCTGGAGCGAGATCTCGAGAACCTCGCGCAGCCCGATGGTGCTCGACAACACCCTGTCGCGGAGAGTCACACCGTCTACGTACGCCATGGCGATGAAGGTTTCGCCGCCGTACTCGTTGATCTCGTAAATGGTGCAGATATTGGGGTGGTGCAGCTGGGCGGCCGCCCGTGCCTCATTGAGGAGCCGCTCCTGCTCCCCCGACGCCTCCAGGACGTTCCTGTTCAGGAACTTGAGCGCGACCTGGCGATGGAGCTTGGTGTCCTCCGCTTTGTAGACCACACCCATACCCCCCTCGCCGATCTTCTCTGTGATCTGATAATGGAGAACTTTCTTGCCGATCATAGTCCCGTCCTTCAGGCGTAGCAACTGGCCGCGGGCATTGCTGTAAGCGTATATACGCGGGAACCCACCGCAAGTTTCAATCGATCACTCCGTCGCCTGCCCCCCTAGGTTTCCCGCTTCACCACGACCAGCGTGAGGTCATCCAACCGTTCGGTTCCGCTTTCGTGCTCCTGAACGGCTTCGACGATCTTGTCGATGATCACGGCGGCGGGTTTGTCACGGACCTGGCGGAGCAGCGAAATGAAGCGCGACTCCCCGAAAGGCTGATCGAACTCGTTGGTCGCATCGGGGATGCCGTCGGAATAAATGACGAGAAGATCGCCGGCGCCGAGGCGAACGGCGTCCTCGCCGTAAGGGAAAACATCCAGAACGCCCAGGGCGATCCCGCCCGTTTCCAACCGGTTCGGCTTTTCCTCGCCGGAGAACACGAACGGGATCTCATGGCCGGCATTGCAGTAGGCCAGATCGTGCGTCACGGGATCCAGGAGTCCGTAAAAGAGCGTAGCGAATTTCTCCGGATCCGTGCTCTCGAAGAGGAGTTTGTTCGACCTCGAAATCGCTTCGTGAACGGGCGAGTTGACCAAAGTCTGTCCCCGCAGCGTGGCCTGGAGATTCGCCATGAGCAACGATGCGGGAAGCCCCTTGCCGGACACGTCGCCCAGACAGATCGCCCACCGGCCGTCCCGGACGTGGATGAAGTCGTAGTAGTCCCCTCCCACCATCTGCGCCGGTATGCTCCGCGCCGCGATGTCGTAGCCGGGTATGTCCGGCGGAGCTTTCGGAAGCAGGTCCTTCTGAATCTGGTATGCAAGCCGGATTTGCTCTTTGATGCTGAGGTACGCTTTCTCTTCTTCGTAGAGTCGCGCGTTCTCTACGATCTGCGCCGATTGACTCGCGATGATCGCCAGCAGCCGCTGGTCCTCCTGTGTGAACCCATTCGCGTCCTTTTTGTTGTATGACGTCAACACGCCGCGGAGTTCCGACTTGACCATGAGCGGCACGCACAGGATCGAATGGATCGTTTGATCCCACTTGAGCCCCTTGAAGCGCTCGTCAGCGCGAGGCTCGTTCGTGAGCAGCGGTCTCTTGTAAAGATGCATCCATCCCAGGAGGTTCTCGTTGACGTGATAGTGAGGATGTTCGGCCGAGCTGGTCATGGCCCGGACCAGCGTTTTCATCGGTTGGTTGGCTTCCCGGTCGACGAGTGTGACCACCGTCTGCTCCGCCTGCACTGCGCGCATCGAACGATCGATGATCTTGCGTATGATGTCCTGGGAGTCGACCGATGCGCCGATCGCACGGGAGAGATCGTTCAAAATGGAGAGCTCCTCCACCGCGCGCTTGAGCTGCCGGTTCTCCTCCTCCAGCGTTTGTACCCGACCGGAGACTTCGGCGGGCGCATCGCGCTCCTCAGCCGCTCCGTCCGCTTTGAAAGACTTGCTCCGAAATACTCTCTTCACGTTCCCTCTCTTCGCTCCTCTGTTGCCGGCTGGAGTCCCCCGATTGCGCCGGCCAGCGGTTTGCGGCTTTCGCGATCGGCGGTGTGAGGATCGAGCGCACCCGGTCCCGCGATCCGGCTGCCTATCGATAGCGACAGTAGTATGTTACGAGTGCGCACCGGGAGGCAACAGGAGAATTCACGCGAATTGATCCCCGCGCGGAGATTCTCGTTGCGGGAGGAGGCGTATCTTATTTAAACTGCTTACGATAGCGGTTTGCCCCCGGTGGGGCACGGACGGGGATTCCGTAACATGAAACGCAAGCTCCTGATTGGCGGCGTCGTAAGCGCCTTTTTTCTTTTCCTCGCGTTGCGCGACGTCGACTGGCCCGCGTTCAGGGCGGCGTTCCGCAGCGTCGATTATGGATACCTCGCGCTCTGTGTGGTGTTCACCATGTTGGGCCATTTCGCGCGCTCCATCCGCTGGCGTTACATGCTGCTCACGGTCAAACGGATACGAATCGGAAGTTTATGGTCCGCGACCGCGATCGCGTTCATGGTGAACAACCTCTTCCCGGCCCGGTTGGGCGAGTTTGTCCGGGCGTATGCGATCGGGCGTTCGGAATCGATCAGCAAGTCGGCCGCCTTCGCCACCATCGTCTACGAGCGTATCATCGACGTATTCATCTTGATCGTCTTGTTGTGGTACTGCCTGCTGAAAATCGAGGGCCCGCCTTGGCTCCGAAGCAGCGGCGTGGTCCTGATCGTGTTCAACGTCGCGCTCCTCGCCCTGCTGTACTTGATGCTTCGCTATCGGCAGGAATTCGCGGCCGTGCTGGCCCGGATGTGCTCGCCGCTTCGGGCCCGCGCGCGCACTCGGGTGATGGGATGGGAGGAGTCTTTCGTCTCCGGGTTGGGCGTGTTGCGCGATCGGTCCGCGTTGCTGCCGATCATCGTTTATTCGGTGCCGGTGTGGGGGTTTGCCACCCTCGGCGTGTATTACTGCCTCCTGGCGATAAACATGCAGCAACCTTTTCTTGCCAGCATCATCTTGATCGTGGTGATGTCGCTGGGATCCATGATTCCGTCGGCTCCCGCCTATATCGGGACCATCCAGTACGCGTGTATTGTGGGGCTCGCCATTTACGGCGTCGACAACAGTTCTGCGCTGGCCTATTCGACCATGTACCACGCCACCCAATTCTTCCCCATCACGTTGGTCGGGTTGTATTACGCGTGGCGTTCGAGCATACGGCTTTCGGAAATTTCCAAGAAAACCGCGTGAGGCCCCCATGCCCCTTCAGGCGTTCCGACCGCCCTACTCCGAGTAGCTGCGGATCACCCGCACCATCGCCTCCCGGCAGACGGCGCAGAATTCCCGCTCCGCCTTTGTGAACATGATGCAATCGACCATGGGACGGTACATGCCCGTCGAGGCGTACCCGGCCCCCTCGAATGCCCCCACCTTCCCCGCTTGAGGGTTCGACTGAAGAAACCGATGCATGCGCT
>Ga0316622_100002848_pt1 | contig 12150 bp, 10 predicted proteins | sample OWC_Aug_OW2_C1_D_FD_207646 | JGI IMG/M metagenome (GOLD analysis project Ga0316622, IMG submission 207646) | Wetland soil microbial communities from Old Woman Creek delta, Ohio, United States - OWC_Aug_OW2_C1_D5_C | ecosystem: Environmental > Terrestrial > Soil > Wetlands | place: USA: Ohio... | reverse complement strand
CACCACCTCGCGGCGCTGGTTCAGCGCTTCCATCTGTGCCCGCACCAGGCCGCGGTCGGGTTTCGACTGCGAGCGCCGTGCCTCGAGGACGGTCACCCGCACGGAAAGCGTGTCGCCCGGCCGCACCGGCGCCAGCCAGCGCAGTTCGTCGAGCCCCGGCGAGCCGAGGCTGGCCACCGGCGACAGGTAGTGCTCGACCAGCAGCCGCATCATCAGGCTGCCGGTGTGCCAGCCGCTGGCGATCAGCCCTCCGTAGGCGCCCTGCGCGGCGGCCTCGGCATCGATGTGGAAGGGCTGCGGATCGTAGCGGCGGGCGAACTCGATGACCTCGGCCTCGTCAACGCGGATCGCGCCGAACTCCAGCACCAGGCCGGGCCGGTAGTCCTCGAACCAGCGCTGCTCGCGCTGCGGCGGAAACGGTGCGGCTGTCGTCATTGCCGAGCCTTGATCGTGCGCAATTTCCGCCAATGGTCGCATAGCGAGCCTGTCGGCTGCCGACACTCAAGGCATTCCTCCCCATAGCTGGCTCGTTTGCCACATCAGGTCGGCAAGCGAGTCGCTGCGCTTGAAGTGCTCGCGCATCCAGGTGGCATCGTTGGTGCCGGTGCCGGCCCAGCCGCGGATCAGGCGCATCGCGGCGGTCGATTGCAGCGCCTCGGCGTGTGCGGCGATTGTCCCGACGGTGGCGACGATGTCCTCGTTGATCGGCCGGTGCTCGTGCGAGGCCGGGTCGATCATCAGCCCCTCGAGCCCGAAGCGGCAGGCCTGGAAACGGTTGTAGGTGTAGGCGAGGTACATGTCCTCGTGCACGACGACCGGTCGCTCGAGCAACAGATAGCGCGCCAGCGCCTGCACGTAGGCAGCCAGCGCCGCCGCCTTGTCGACCGTCAGCGGCGTGTCGAACACGCGCACTTCGATCGTCCCGTACTCGGGCTTGGGGCGGATGTCCCAGTAGAAGTCCTTCATGCTCTCCACCACCTTCGCCGCGCGCATCTTCTCGAAGTAGGCGACGAAGGCGTTCCAGCGGTCGAGCATCGGCGCCCGGCCCGACAGCGGAAAGGCGTAGACGGCGTTCAGTCGTGACGAGTCGAACGAGGTGTCGGTGCCCTGGTGATACGGCGAGGACGCGGCCAGCGCGATGAAGTGCGGGATGTAGCGGCTCATCGCATGCGTCAGGTACATCGCGGTGTCGCCGTCGGGACAGCCGATGTGCACGTGCTGGCCGAAGATGGTGAACTGCTTGGCGAGGTAGCCGTACAGCGCGCTGATCTGGCGGAACCGCGGCCTGTCGAAGATCTGCCGCTCGTTCCAGCGCTGGAAAGGATGCGCGCCGCCGCCGGCCACCAGCAGGTTCAGCTTCTGCGCCGCCGCCACCAGCGCGTCGCGGATCGCGCGCAGCTCGGCCAGTGCGGTGTCGTAGCGCTCGTGGATGCCGGTGCTGATCTCGATCATGCTCTCCGTGATCTCCGGCTTGATGTCGCCTGGATGGCCGCTGCGTTCGAGCACCCGGATCAGGTCGCCGGCGCCGAGGGTCAGGTCGCAATCGCGCCGGTTCAGGATCTGCAGTTCCAGCTCGATGCCCATGGTGAGCGCCTTCGAGGCGCTGAAGTCCATGTCGCTCATTGCGTTTCCTCCGCCGCCTCGCCGGCGCGGCGCAGCGCAAACTCGATCGCCAGCGGGCCGGCGAAGGCCAGCACGGCGATGGCGAGGAAGATCGGCGGGCCGACTTCGCTCGCCAGCGCCGGCGACCGCCGCGTCAGCTCGTGCAGCATCAGCAGCGAAAGGGCGGACATCGGCATCAGTCCGAGACTGACCAGCGACGACTTGCGCAGCGCCAGGCCGCTGGCATGCGACAGCAGCAGGATCGGCAGCGCCTTGCCGATCAATCGCGCGCCGATGATGGCGAGCGCCAGCGGCACTGCGGTCGACCAGCCGGTGAACTCGAGGCTGGCGCCGGCGAGCGCGAACAGCAGCACGATGAAGAGCATCGCCGTCTCGCCGAACCTGAGCGACACGAAGTGCCGCTCGTGGTCGAACAGCCGGCCGAACACGCCAAGCAGAAGCAGCGCCAGCGGCACCGAGAGCTTCAGCATGGTGGCCGCCACCACCGTCAGCAGCACCAGCGAGACAGTGGCCGAGAACTGGAACGCCGGCCGGCGGCCGAAAAGGCGCAGCAGGCTGAGCATCACCATCGCCAGCACACCGGCAAGGACAAGCGAGCCGGCCACCAGGTACAGCGGATGCAGGATCATCGTCGCCAGCGGCCGATGGCTCTCGTAGTCCAGCAGGCCCACCATCAGTGCCAGCCCGATCACCGCGTAAGCGGTGTTCAGCGCGGTGAACAGCATCAACCGCTCGGCGACCTGGCCCTGCGCACGCAGGTCCTTGATCGAGGTCATCACCACGGCCGGCGAGGTCGCCACGGCGAGCAGGGCGGCGGCGGCAGCCGTCACCGGCCGGATGCCGAACCAGGTCATCGCCACGTACACCAGCATGAAGGTCAGCGCCGCCTCGAGCACGCTGGCGGCGAGCAGCGACGGATTGCGCCGCAGCCAGCCGAGGTCGACACGCTGGCCGAGTTCGAACAGCAGCATGCCGACCGCAATGTCGACGAAGATGCGCAGCTGGCCGGCGGTGCCGTTGTCGATCACACCGCCGGCGGCCGGGCCGAGCAGGACGCCCACTGCGAGATAGCCGATGACACGCGAGATGCGCAGGAAGCGGCGCACGCTCTCGCCGGTGACGATTGCCGCCAGCAGCAGCACGGCGACCCAGCCGAGCGGTGTGGACGCAGGCGGCCACGCGGGAAGAAAGTGAAGCGGATCCATCAGGACGCTCGCCGAACTAGCCTCGTGGGGGAGAGTCGCCCTTTGGCGACCACGGTGCAGGCGCCTGCGCCTGCATGGAGTGTCGCGCCGCCTGCGGCTGCAACCAACGCGAATACGCGAATCTTAGTGACTCGACCCGCCACGTCCCTGCGCGCAGGCCCTACGCGCAAACCGAGATGCCGGCGTGGCGGTCGCTGCAGGCCTCGATGCGCCGGCGTCAGGGTCTATCCGATCGCCGCGCGCCAGCGATCGCAAGCGAAATCACTGATCCAGCGCAAGAACGGGAGTCTCAACGGGAACTCGACATGGCGCCGATCGACGTACAAATGAACCTAAAAACCGCAGTTACCCCTTACATTCCGCAGATCGCCGGACGCATTTCCCGGTAATTTCCGGAGCGCTCGCCGGGGTCAGTGATCGCGAGGTGCTTCGGCCTCGATGAGTCGTTCGGTTTCGCTTTCCCAGGCACGTAGCAGTTTCTTGACCTTGCGGTAGTTGGCGATGGCCTGGCGCATGAGCTGGGCCTGCTCGGCCGAGAGACGGCGGCGCACGAGCTTGCCGCCCTGCATGTGCCCCCAGTCGTAGTACGGACCGTGCCGCGCCGCGGGGTCCTCGGCGCAGCGGCAGCCGGGCTTGCCGCAGCGGCTCAGGTGCTCGTAGAGCGTGCCCGAGCACAGGTAGTCGGTCTGGCCGATGGCGGCGCGAATCTTCTCGATGCGTTGACGCGACAGCCTCGCTTGCGTGGCGAGGGGGCGCTTGGGATTGGGGCTTGACTTGGTCATGTCTGCCGATAATACTATCGGCAGATTGAACCGATCGCAAGCCCATCCGCCCGAACGCTTCGCTCTGCACAGCGAGCGACTGGGCCCGTTGCCCCTGGTCAATCACTTTCTCGAGCGCATGGGCCTGCAGGCGCTGCTCGAGCGCTACGTTCCCACCCCCGACCGGCGCAGTGCCGTCAGCCACGCCCGGGCGCTGGGCGTGCTGCTGCGCTCGATCCTCGTGGAGCGCGAGCCGGTCTACCGCCAGCAGGAGACCGTGCACGGGTTCGCGCCGGGGTGCTTCGGCATCGACGCGCAGCAGATGGCGCGTCTGAGCGACGATCGGATCGGGCGCGCGCTGGATCGGCTCTTCGACGCCGACCGCGCGGCGCTGCTCACCGAGGTGGTGGTCGCGGTGGGGCGGCGCTTTGGCGTGGCCTTCGATCGGCTGCACAACGACTCGACCTCGATCGCGTTGTGCGGCCAGTACCGCGCGGCCAGCGGCCGGGCGCTGCGCGCTCGCACGGCGCCGGCGATCACCTTCGGCTTCAGCAAGGATCACCGTCCGGACCTCAAGCAGCTGCTGTTCATCCTCACCGTGACCGCCGAGGGGGTGCCGGCGTCGTTTCGCTGCGCCGACGGCAATACCAGCGACTCGGTCACCCACGTCCAGACCTGGGAGGCGCTGCGCGCGGTCGCCGGCCGTGCCGACTTCCTGTACGTCGCCGACTCCAAGCTGTGCTCGTACGAGAACATGCAGCACATCGACGCCGCGGGCGGGCGCTTCGTCACCGTGATGCCGCGAAGCCGCCAGGAGGATGCGCGCTTTCGCAAGTGGATCCAGACCCACACCCCGGACTGGGAACTCGTCTGGGATCGGCCCAATGTCCGGCACGCCGACGGCCCGCGGGACTGCTGGTACGTGTTCCGGCCGCAGTTGTCCTCGATGGAGGGCTGGCCCATCACCTGGGTGTGGAGCACGCTGCTCACGCTGCATCAGCGCGCCGCCCGAGACCGCCGGGTCGCCGCCGCCACCGAAGAACTCGAGCAGCTGCACCGGCGCCTCGCGGGCGCGCGGGCGCGGCTGCGCGGCGCGGCCGAGATCGACCGGCGCGTGCAGGAGATCCTCGAGCAGTACCGGGTCGCCCGCTACCTGAAGGTGCACCGCGTGGTGCGCGAGGAGCACAGCTTCAAGCAGGCCCGGCGTGGCCGCCCCGGTCCTGACACCGCCTACCGCCGCATCACCCGCCGGCGCTTCGACATCGAGTACAGCGTCGACGAGGACGCCGTCGCCTACGACCGCAGAAGCGACGGGATGTATCCGTTGCTCAGCAACGACCGCAGCCTCACCGCCGCCCAGGTGCTCGAGGCCCACAAGGGCCAGCCCACCATCGAGAAGCGATTCGAACAGGTCAAGACCGTGCACGAGATCGCCCCGGTGTTCCTGAAGAACGAGGGGCGCATCGAGGCGCTCTTCACGCTGTACTTCTTTGCGCTGCTCGCCCAGGCGCTCATCGAGCGCGAGCTACGCGGCGCGATGCAGCGCGAGGACATCGCCGAGCTGCCGCTCTACCCCGAGCAGCGTGCCTGTCGGCGCCCCACCACCGAGCAGGTGCTTCGCCTGTTCAGCCTCGCACAGCGCCACCGCCTCACCCAGGCAGGCCAACCCGTCCAGGTGTTCGACGTCGAGCTCACCGACCTGCAGCGCCAGATCTTGGGCTTGCTGCGCGTCTCCGAGGCCGCTTACCGCGCCCACGACTGACCCAACACTCGTCCTCGGGAAATTCAGCGCAAATGTGTCCGCCGATGTGCGGAATGTAAGTTACCCGATTCCTTGAGCATGATTTTCGAGGAGTCGGGGTGGATTGGGCGGACGGAAGCCGGCGAGGACGTGCTTGAGGTGGTCGCAAACGAGGCGCCAGACGGTGGTCGAGTTCAACTGCTCCGCAGCACGCTGTGTCCAGGCCTTGAGCATGGCGGAGACTCGCATCAAGGCATCGCGGGCCTTGCCGAAATGCGCATGCACGCCGGTGAGGGTGATCGTGGTCTGCCCGGCATGCTCCGTCTTGCGGCCGATCGATGACATCAGCCACGGACGGCTGGTGATGGCCTCGCGGCGGGCCTCTGGGCTGGCCAGCCGGACGAACAGGCTCCACCAGTTGTAGATGAGCGCGACGGCGCGCGCCGACAGTTGGCAGCGATGCAGGTCGTGCGTCGTAAAGCCACCCCAGCCCCACTGGTTCTTCAGTTCATCGAAGGCATTCTCGGCATCGGCCCGATCGCGGTAGAGCTGGCCCAGCGAAAGGATTTCGTGATCGAGGTTGGTCACCAGCACGGCATACTCGTAGCCCGTCGTTCGCCGGCCCGCCTTGCGGTCGGCCTCGACAAAGCCGAGCAAGCCCTGAGCGTCATCGCCCTGTGCAATCAGCACTTCACCCTTGAGGGGGCGGCGCAGCACGACGACGCGCCGGTGCGCTTGCCATCCCGACAGCCGCAGCTGGCCGTCCTTGCCTTCCCAGCCCTGGCCGGCATCGCTCCAGCCCGCATCCCAGAACACCCGCTCGATGTGGCGCTTGACGTTCTTCGAAAGCCGCAGCTTGAACAGATAGGATTGCTGCCGATCTTCCAGTGGCGCCATGAAGCTGTCCGATCCGAAGCCGCAATCGCCGCGCACGATCTTCGGTCGCCGATCGACGGGCCATGCATCGAGCATCTTCAACAAGCCCGGCAGGCTGTGGCTGCCCGCGTGTTCGTCGCCTGCCTTGACCTCGGCGCCCACCACCAGCCGCAGGCCCGCCATGAGGTAGGTGTGATAGGTATGCGAAGGGCGCCCTGGCTTCTTCGGGTTGTAGGAAACCACCGCGCCTTCCTGCTTGCCGTACAGCGGCTTCACGGTGGTGTCGATGTCGAGGATCCACGGCGCATCCAGCAACGGCGCCACGCTCTCATCGAGCTGTCGGTCGAGCCAGGCGATGCCTTCGGCCTCGGGCGTCGCCGTCAGGGCGCGGCGCAAGGCGTCCTCGCTGATCACCTTGTGCATGCCCAGCAGCCCGGGATTGACGCCGTCGCAGCGGATCGCGGTGACGTGCGAATAGCGCCGGTGGCCAGACAGAATCGACAGCATCCAGGTGCCGAGCACCTCCGCCTTGGTCGGTGCGTTCGGGCTGACGTAGGGCAATGGAAAGCCCTCCTGCCAGCGCGACCACAGCCCGGTGAGCGTCAGAAACTCGATGAAATACGCCAGTTGCCCCATCGGCGTCGCCGCACTCTCGCTCTCCCAGCGCACCTGCACTCGACCTGCGGCCGTCTGCACGCCAGCACACGACATCAGCGTCTCCCGCGCCTTCGCCACCTTCAGCTTCGACTCACCCATCGGGTGACTCCCGTCAACGCCTCGGAACCCGCAGCCTGCCTGTTCCGCCGACAGATTGCACGCCGTCAAAATGAGGTTTCTAGGATGAACACACGGGCTCGCAAGGAGAGGCAATGAGATCGTGCCTGGCCGCAACGATCGTCGCACTGGGCGTGGCGCTGCTTGCTGGCGGAACGCCCGCCGTTGCGTTCGAGCGCGGGGTGACGCAGGACGGCTGGCCTTATCTTGCCGGCGGCTTCGGCGTCGAGGAGCGCCAGGAACTCGAGCAGGCGCGCAGGGACTTCCGTCTGCGGGTGACGACAGCCGCACGCGGCAGCGGCGCCTATCTGTCCGGCGTGCGGATACGGATTGCAGACGCGAGCGGGCGCGGCGTGTTCGATCGCGAGGTCGCCGGGCCGTGGCTGCTGATCGATCTGCCGCCGGGCCGTTATGCGGTGCGCGCCAGCCTGCAGGGGGAAACCTCAGAGCAGCAGGTCACGATCGGCGTCGCCGACCGGCGCGAGATCTACTTCTACTTCCAGGTGGCGGCAGAAGTGCCGCCCTGGGACGAGCGGCTGCTTCGTTGAGCGACGTCAGCGGCGCTGAGATCTACCTCGCACCGTGGGCAGCGAGGAACTCCGCCTCGGCAGCGAGCCAGTCGTCGATTTCCTGCCCGGGCGCGAAGCCTCGCTTCTCGGCGCGCAGGTAGGCCGCGTGAGCTATCCAGCGATAGCGCGCTTCCCCGGTGGGCGCTTCGACCGGCCGAGCCTGTGGCTTCGGCGTCTCGCGTGGCGCCGGCGCGGCAGGGGCGGGCTTGGTAGTGGCGGCCGCAGGCGGTCTTTTCGGTGCGGCGGGAGCAGCGCGCTTGGCTGGCGCGGCTGCAGGCTTGCTTTCAGCCTTGGCGGTGGTCTTGCTCGCCTTGGCGGCCGGGGTCTTGCTCGCGGTCTTGCGGGTGGCCATTACTTCCTCCATCGGTGTCGCCTTGATTGAAGCACGAACGCTCACCACTGCCTTATACCGCGGTCAACGACTTCGCCGCATGACGAGCGGCGCCGAGCAACGGCAGGTCAGGGTTGGTCACCACGTGGACCGGACAGGTGCGCGTGAGGTGAGCGTAGGGGCCCTTGTCGTTGAAGGCTGCAAGGAAGCCACCCGTCCTGAAGCGTGGCAGCAGCTTCGGCGCGATGCCGCCGGCGACGTACACGCCGCCGTGCGCCAGCACCGTCAGCGCCTGGTCGCCGGCCAGCGCGCCGTAGCAGGAGATGAAGAGGTCGAGGGACGCCAGCGACAGCGCATCTCCCGCCTCAAGCGCCTGACGGCCGATGGCGGCGGCGGCATCCTCGGCAGCCAGAACGCCGCGGGCGCCCGGCGCCGCCTTCTCCGGTGCCTGCTCGAGCAGGAACTCGTAGATGTGGGCCAGGCCGCGGCCACTGGCCACGTGTTCGACCTGCACGCGCCCGACGCGCGGTTGCAGCCACCGCCAGAGCGCATCCTGGGTGGCGTCAGCGGGCGCGAAGGCGGCGTGCCCACCTTCGCCGGACAGCACGGCATCGCCCATGACATAGGCGATGCCCAGTCCGGTGCCGGCGCCGATGACGAGCTTCGGCCGCTCGCCCAGCGGTTCGCCTTCCTGCAGCGTCACGAGGTCGGACGACGACAGTGCACCGATGCCATGCGCTGCCGCCGCGAAATCGTTCAGCAGGTGCACCCGCTCCAGGCCGAAGCGCGTTGCCAGCGAGGCAGCATCGATCTCCCACGGCAGGTGCGTCACCTTGACCCGCGCTCCGAGCACCGGCCCGGCGACGCCGAAGCAGGCCAGCCGCGGTTTCGCCGCAGTCTCTTCGAGGAAGCGCGCCACCAGCGCCTCGAAGGTGGCCGCGTCGCGCGACCGATAGCGGCGGTTGACGACGATCGCGCCGTCGTCGTCGTGCAGGGCGAGCAGTGTCTTGGTGCCGCCGATGTCGCCGGTCAGGATCATCGATCGTCGCTCGGCGGCGATCGAAGGTCGCCCGGTTCGGCCGACGGCAGCATCGCGACCCGGTGCGTCAGTGCGGCTCGCACTTGAAGATCACCGTCGCCAGCGGCGGCAGCGTCAGCAGCAGGCTGTGCGGCCGCCCGTGCGCCGCCACCGGCTGGCTGCCGACGCCACCGAGGTTGCCCATGCCGCTGCCGCCATAGGCGAGCGCGTCGCTGTTGGCCAGTTCGCGCCAGTGGCCTTCCTGCGGCACGCCGACGCGGTAGCCGAGGCGGGGCACCGGCGTGAAGTTGCAGACCACCAGCACGGCCTCGCCGCGGCGCGAGCGCCGGATGTAGGCGAGCGTGCTCGCCTCGTGGTCGGAGGCGTCGATCCACTCGAAGCCGGACGAATCGAAGTCGACCTCGTGCAGGGCCGGCTCGCGGCGATACAGGTGATTCAGATCCGCCACCCAGCGCTGCAGCCCGGCGTGCTCCGGAAACTGCAGCACCCACCACTCGAGTTCGCCTTCGTGCGTCCACTCGCGCCGCTGGCCGAACTCGCCGCCCATGAACAGCAGCTTCTTGCCCGGGTGGGTCCACATGTAGCCGTACATCAGCCGCATGCCGGCGAACTGCTGCCACGAATCGCCTGGCTGCTTGCCGATCAGCGAGCCCTTGCCGTGCACGACCTCGTCGTGCGACAGCGGCAGCACGAAGTTCTCGTTGAACGCGTAGATCATCGAGAAGGTGATCGTGTTGTGGTGGTAACGGCGGAACAGCGGGTCCTGCTTGAAGTAGGAAAGCGTGTCGTGCATCCAGCCCATGTTCCACTTCATGCCGAAACCGAGCCCGCCGAGGTAGACCGGGCGCGAGACCATCGGCCAGGCCGTCGACTCCTCGGCGATCGTCTGCACGTCCGGAAAGTCGCGGTAGACGGACTCGTTGAGCATGCGCAGGAACTCGATCGCGTCGAGGTTCTCGCGGCCGCCGTAGCGGTTCGGGATCCACTCGCCCTCCCGGCGGCCGTAGTCGAGATAGAGCATCGACGCCACCGCATCGACGCGCAGGCCGTCGAAGTGATACTCGTCGAGCCAGTAGTGCGCCGAGGAGAGCAGGAAGGCGCGCACCTCGTGGCGGCCATAGTTGAAGATCGACGAGTGCCAGTCCGGGTGGTAGCCCTGCCGCGGATCGGCGTGCTCGAACAGATTGGTGCCGTCAAAGCGCGACAGGCCGTGCGGGTCGTCCGGGAAGTGCGACGGCACCCAGTCGAGCAGCACGCCGATGCCGCGCTGGTGCAGGTGGTCGACGAGGTACTTCAGGTCCTGCGGCGTGCCGTAGCGCGCCGTCGGCGCGAAGAAGGCGGTGCACTGGTAGCCCCACGAGCCGTAGAACGGGTGCTCGGCGATCGGCATCAGCTCGACGTGCGTGAACCCCATCGTGGTCAGGTAGTCGGCCAGCTCGTGCGCCATCTCGCGATAGGTCAACCAGCGGCCGTCGCGGCGCCGCCACGAGCCCGGATGCAGCTCGTAGACCGACATCGGCGCGCTGAGCGCGTTGCGGCCGGCGCGGGTCGCCATCCACTCGCCGTCGTTCCACGCGTAGTCGAGCGACCAGGCGCGCGAGGCGGTTTCAGGCGGCGTCTGCGCGTAGAAGGCGAACGGATCGGCCTTGTCGAAGGCGCCGCCGCTCTTCGGGCTGATGCGGAACTTGTATGCCGCCCCCTGCGGCACGCCGGCCACGTAGCACTCCCAGATGCCGGACGAGTCCCAGCGCGGGCTCAGCGGATCGGCGCCGGGATCCCAGCCGTTGAAGTCGCCGATCACCGACACCGCCTGAGCATTCGGCGCCCAGACGGCGAAATGCGCGCCGTCGGTGTCGAGCCGGCAGCCCAGCTTGCCGTGCAGCTTGGTGTGCGTGCCCTCGCGGAACAGGTAGATGTCGTGCTCGGTCAGCGGTGAACTGATCGGCCTGCTCGGCGCGGCGGATGGATCGACGCGCGATGTCAGTGCATTGGTGGCAGACAAGCTAGCTCCTTGAACTCTAGGCAAATCCTGTTGATCGCATTGCGGGCGGTGCGTTCCGACTTACGTTGCTGCAGACATCAACTGCCTGGCACGCGTGCGCTAACCATTTTCCCTGTTGCCGATGAGCTTCGTCAGCAGGTCAAGCGGCAGCGGGAACACGATCGTCGAGGCGCGATCGCCGGCCACCTGGGTCATCGTCTGAAGGTAGCGAAGCTGCATCGCCTCCGGTTGCCGCGACAGCATCTGCGCCGCTTCGAGCAGCGCCGCAGCAGCCTGCTTCTCGCCGTCGGCGTGGATCACCTTGGCGCGCCGCTCCCGCTCGGCCTCGGCCTGGCGGGCGATCGCGCGCACCATCGACTCGTTCAGATCGATGTGCTTGATCTCGACGTTGGTCACCTTGATGCCCCAGGCATCGGTCTGCGAATCGAGGATGCGCTGCACGTCCAGGTTCAGCCGTTCCCGTTCGGCCAGCATCTCGTCCAGCTCGTGCTTGCCAAGCACGACGCGCAACGTCGTCTGCGCCAGCTGGCTGGTGGCCATCAGGTACTTCTCCACCTGGATGATGGCCTTTTCCGGATCGACCACGCGGAAGAAAACGACCGCGTTGACCTTCACCGACACGTTGTCGCGCGAGATCACGTCCTGCGGCGGCACGTCCATCGTCACCACGCGCAGATCCACCCGCACCATCTGCTGGATGCCGGGGATCACGATCACCAGCCCGGGGCCCTTGACCTTCCAGAACCGCCCCAGCTGAAACACGACGCCGCGTTCGTACTCGCGCAGGATGCGCAACGACGAGACGAGCAGGACGATCAGCAGCAGCAGGACGCTGCCGAGTCCGATAGGGAGGTTGGCCAGCATGATCTACTCCTTTTCCTTGGCGATACGGTCGGACGCCGGTTCGACGGTCAGCGTCAATCCGTCGATTGCGGTGACCCGCACTGTCTGTCCGGGGGCGAGCGGCGCCGTGCTGCGTACCCGCCAGCGCTCGCCGTGCACGCTGGCCCATCCTTCCGCATCGAACACTTCGCCGCAGGCGCCGATCATTTCTTCACGCCCGCTGACCACCCGTGCGCGACGCGAGCGCAGCGCCAGGCCGCCGACCAGAACGAGCAGGGCGGCGCTCATCAGCGCCATGGCGACGATCACCGGCAGCGGAATACCGAAGCCGGGCACCTCGGTGTCGATCAGCAGCGTGGCGCCGAGCACGAAAGCGACGATGCCGC
>Ga0316622_100002847_pt1 | contig 12151 bp, 16 predicted proteins | sample OWC_Aug_OW2_C1_D_FD_207646 | JGI IMG/M metagenome (GOLD analysis project Ga0316622, IMG submission 207646) | Wetland soil microbial communities from Old Woman Creek delta, Ohio, United States - OWC_Aug_OW2_C1_D5_C | ecosystem: Environmental > Terrestrial > Soil > Wetlands | place: USA: Ohio... | reverse complement strand
ACGGCCCGGCTGTGCGCGACACGCCCGCGGTCGGGCGCCTCCGATGCGCGGGTGCAGGCAATGGCGTGCGACACCTCACGGCGTGTCCTTCGGGTGTCGATTGGCACTGGGTTCGAAACAATTCGTTACAGAAGAGGGGACTTGATGATGACTCACAAATGGATGGCTTTGTGTGGTGTGCTGTTGGCGGGCGTAACGGTCGCCGTGTTCGCCGTTGGCTGTGGCGGGGGTGGCGGTGGCGACGGAGACGGCGGGCCCACCGACGCGCTGTTTGACGAGATGGAGGGCGAGGCGGCGAACCTGAAGTCGGTAACGTGCCCGTGCGTTCCGGATGCGGCCCTGCGCCGCGAGTGTGAACGCGCCGACGACAGCGTTCCGGGATGTCTCCGCAGCGTGACACGCGCGTACTTCGACGCGCACCCCGAGGAGCAGTCGGCAATCCTCGGCAACCTCAACTGTCAGATCGATGTGGCGGCCGAAGCGCACCAGTGCGCGGCCGCGCAAGAGTGCGACCTCTCTGGTGTCGAAAGCTGCCTCCTCGACGCACTCGACCAGCTCGATAACTGCCCGCCGGTGCCGGCCGAGCTCGAAGACGATCTCTACCAGCGATGCGAGGGGGAGCTCGTCAGCGCCGATGGCGGTTCGGCCAGCGGCACGGACAGCGACGGAAGTCTGACGGGACTGGTGCGCGGAATCGTTGCTAACGTGGCAAGCGGTTTGTGAGCACCTGGGGCTGTGGGGACCTGCCAACGTCGTGGTTCAGCGGTCGCGCTGCGGCGGTGCAGGCCCCCACCTCGTGTCTCATGACGGCGAAACGAGTGCTGGACAGGGGACCCGCCCCCACCGTGACGGGTGAGCGTGTGCTTGTGAGGACCATGAGGCAGAAGGACGCGGAGGCCGCCCTTGAATCCCTGCCCTGTTGCCGGGTCCGGCAACGGGGCAGGTGAGGAGGGGACCATGCTCGCCGCCAGCTTGAGCAACCAGTGCCCGTTTCGCGAGATTCGCCCCGCACGGGCGTATTGCGGGTGAAGCCCTTGCCCGCAGCCACCCCGGGTTCGGAACGGAACGCTGACAGATCTCACGAGATGGCCTGATGCACGTCATAGACCCGCCGAGCGCCACGTTGCATGAAACCTTTCGTAATCGGGGGGGACTCCAGCCCCCCGGGCCTATCTTTGGAGGAGGGGACCAATGGACTTCCGTGCCAGGAACCGACCACGGGTGCTGATTGTTCTGGGCCTGCTGGCGCTGCTCGGTGCGTGGCCGGTGTGGGCAGCGAGCGACTCCTGCCCGGACTGCGTTGATTTCGGCCGCGTTGGCAGCCCCTGCACCGGGGACTGCGACACCGCTCCTAAGGCCGTTGTTGCCCGATCGGTGCTGCTGCTCGAGCCGGAAATCTTCCAGGAAAGCGGGGCTCTTCAGACCCGTGACGTCATAGCACCAGGCAGCACCAAGGCGATGATTCAGGCGGCAACTGTATTCGGCAGTTGCCTTTGCGCGCTTTGGCAGACAGGGAGGAGGATTTGTCTTCAATGTCCGAGAAAAAAAGGGGAGCCTCCAAGTGGCACAGATTGACAGCCATGTTTGCCGTCGCCGGCGCCGTACTCGGGTTGCACGGGTGCTCATCGTACCCGCAGCTCGTTGGGCCGCGACTGCCAAGGGGCTATCAGGTGGGCGAGGTTCGTACTGGTTCGGCGTGCGGCCTTCTTCTTATGGGGCTTATTCCGATCAAGTCGAACTCGCGCACCGAGCGCGCCTACAAGGCAGCAGTGGGTTCCAACTTGGGTGGGCTGGCAGATACGAAAATACGGTACTCGTGGTTTGTGATCCCGGGCGCGGGTCTGCTGCTATGCACCGACGTCGAGGGGAGGTTGATCCAATGACGATGGGCTTGCGGTTTCTACTAGTGTTGGTGGCGCTCACCGCCACGAGCTGTGTCGGGTCTCTCACCACGGTCGCCCCGGTACCTCCGGCTTCGCTCGATTCGTATGAGGAGATCCAACGTCCCGCTCAAGGTTGGGGCTGCGGGGTGCTGCTCTTCGGGATTCCCATCGGCGTGAACGAGCGTGCCGAGGAGGCCTATCAGCGAGCGCTTGAGAGCGTGGGGGCGACCGCTCTGGTCGACGTCAGGGTCACTGAGCGCTGGTCCTGGATTTTCGTTGGCCATAAGCTCTGCACTCGGATCGACGCAACGGGTTTGCGCCCGGTGCGAGCCGTCAGGTGATTCAGAGAACCGACCGGCCTCGCGTCGTTTTCAGACCCACGAGCCGAGATTTGGGCAGAGTCGCGACGCTGGCCTTCGGCGCGGAAGCCTCTCGTTCGGGGCGGCTTCCGAGTCGGCGAGTGGGCCACCCGGTGCCGGGCCCAACCGATGGGCGGGGCGCGTGCCGGCGCGACCGCCACGAGTGGCCTTGGACCAGTCGGGGATCGCGTGGGATAGCATCCGAAGGTCTTCTGGCTCACGGCAGCACGCGGAGTTTGATTCGATCCTCAGATCACGACGCGGCTGTCGATGTATGACTTTGTTCGTCAACGTTCCGGCCGGCGTGCTCCTCGGCAGAAAAGGGGGGACGCTGTTTTCCGCATCTTGGGGCGGCGCGCGCGGCAACATGGCCTCGGCCACCGGCTCCTGCGGGTCGGCTGTTCGCCGTTCGGCCATGCTCGTGTTGGGCTCCGACTGCGGCGCTCGCTGTCAGTGTCTGCTGCTGGCGCTGTGCGTGCTCTCTGTGCCGTGGTCCGCCCGCGGCCGCAGCCTCGAGGAGGCTCTGCTCAGCACATTTCCCGCCCAGTTGCGGGGGGAAGGCGAAGGGCTGGCGACGGCCTTCTCGCGCAGCGTTGCCGCGTCGTTTCCGGTCACGGGGACGTCTGCCGCGTGCGCCTATCGCTTCGATCCGGAGATCGACTCCTACCGGAGGCTGGATATCCCGCTCGGCCCGGTATTCAGCGAACGCGCGGAAACGGTCGGGAACCGGAAGCTGAGCGTGATGGCGGGTTACGTGCTGATTCCATACGACGAGCTCAACGGGGAGGATTTGGACAACCTTGTCAGCAACGATCCGACGCAGACCAAGAACCATATCACGATCTGTAATGAGTCGTTGCAGTGTGAGCCCGTGCTGGGCACCGCTCGAGTCGATCTGAAGGCGCGGATTCTGGCACTGTCGGCCACGTACGGCATAACACCGGACCTCGACGTCAGCATCTTTTTCCCGCCGTTCGTTCGGACTGATCTGCGGGTGGCGACCTCCTTTGCCGGTCCTGACCCGCGTGCACCGGCCAGTCCGGCGTACTTTCCCTACGCCCTCGAGCAGACCGCCTCCGAGACCTCGACGGGCGTTGGTGATCTGCTCCTGCGCGCCAAGTACGTGCTCAGCCGCGAAACGCCGGTCGATCTCGCCGCGGGCTTGACGCTGTCGATCCCGACTGGCGATGCCGCTGACTTTCACGGTACCGGCGACACGATGATCGGGGCAGCGCTCTACGCGTCGCATGTGTATCTGACGCGGGTGGAGCCGCACGTGAATCTGCGCTTTGTGCTCGACGCAGACAAGTTCGACCGGAGCGAGTTCCGCTATTCAGTAGGCGCCGACGTGCGGTTGCTCGACTGGTTGACGTTGAACAACGACTTTCTCGGGCGCAGCGACATCGCAGCGTCCGACACCGTCGGTCAGCCGGTGTTCGTGGAGGTCGGGCGCGCCGACGTGTTCCAGCTTTCCACCGGCTTCAAGATGGCACCGCCGTGGCATCGAACGCTCCATGACGTGCCGGTGTTAGGCGACGTTCCGGAACGCGGTGTCGGTCTGCCGTGGGCGTGGTACTTCAACGTCCTGCTCCCGATCAACCACAGTGGGGTGCGCTCGGATCACATCTTTACGCTTGGTGCGGAGGGCGTATTCTGAGGGGCGGCAACTGCTCGCCGCGCACACCCACCGCGACCCGCACCCGCGTGTCGCGCCCGATTCCGACCGCGCGCAGCCAACAACCCAGCGACTTTGAGCGTACCCGATCGGCGCGGGTCGCTTCGACCCGCATCAGCCCGTGCGATCGCACACCCTGGAACACCTGCCAGCGCATCCCCTCAGGATGCTCGTCGAACCCCGGATCAAAGATCACCAGCTCCGGCACCCCGAACCCCGAGGGTGTCATAACGAGCCGGAGCCTCGGTGTAGTCCTTCTCCCAATCCTGTGACCCCACCTCGAGCGCGAAGCTCGGAGCCATTTGACACCTTTGTAGCGCTGATTGACGCCAGGCGGTTTGTGAGTGCCTGAGCTGTGGGGCCTGTCGACGTCGCGGTTCGTCGGTCGCGCCCGCGGCGGTGCAGGCCCTCAACCTTAGGCGCCAACCCATTGATTACTGCGCCGCTTGCGCAGACGGCGAATCGTCAGCCGCCCGCGCCCGACGAAGGACGCTATCAGCTCTGGCCGCCGCGCTGGCCCTTCTCCGCGGTGATCCTGGCCGCTTTGCCGGACAGATTGCGGAGGTAGTACAGCTTGGCGCGGCGCACTTGTCCCTTCGTAATGACCTCGATGCGATCGAGGCGCGGCGAATGGAGCGGAAACGTCCGCTCGACCCCGACGCCATAGGACACCTTGCGGACGGTGAAGGTCGCGCGATTCGCGCCGCGGCTCTTCCGGATCACCACGCCCTGAAAGGCCTGGATCCGTTCCTTTTCCCCCTCGACGACTTTCACATGCACCCGGACGGTATCACCGGGTTTGAACTCGGGAATGTCAGAGCGGAGTTGCTCGCGTTCGATCGCTTCGATCGGGTTCATGGCGCCACCTCGTTCCAGGATGGGAGATTGAGGAGAACTGCCTATCTAGCGTGCTCCACACAGCCGGTCAAGAATGATTGCCGCGGCGGCTCGAACCGAGAGGTGGTTGTAGTCCGTACAGCCGGCCACGGGCTCCAGATGGATGTCGCCCCGCTCGATGACCTCGGGGGCCAGGCCCCAGCCCGTGCCAAAAAGGAGCAGATGCGGCTCTGTCGCCTGCTGCAACCGCCCGCGGAGCGCATCAAACCTGGTGCGGCTTCCTCCCGAGCGCGCCGAGGTCACGACGAGTTGGGGGCGCTGCCCGGTCTCTCGTTCGATGGCCACCAAGACTCCGTCGAGGTCGGACTCCACCGCCACCAGCGACAACGCATCCTTCCGCGTCGCGTTGTAGGTGCTGCCGTAGCCGACCTCCCAGTGCTCGATGATCTTCAACGCCAACGCTCGCAGGGCGCGGACCGGCGTGACGACAAAGAAGCGGCGCACCCCAAAGGTGCGTGCCGACCGCGCAATGTCGTGAATGTCCATATTGGTGACCGCCGTCGTGACGATCTGCCCGTTCTTGTCGAGCACCGGGTGATGGAGGAGGGCGAGGAAAAGATCACTCATTGGAATCGTTTCGATTGAGCGATCATATTCAATCGCTCAATCACCAACCACTCAATCCTCAATCACTCAATCCTCTTGAGCGTGGCGAGAAAGGCCCGGTCCTCTTCCGTGAGCGGAGCGCAGGCGAGGAGGTCGGGGCGGCGCTCGAGCGTCCGGCGCAGCGCCTGCTGACGCCGCCAACGAGCGATGGCGGCGTGGTCGCCGGAGAGGAGGATCTCCGGCACGTGCAGGCCACGGAACTCGGGCGGCCGGGTGTACTGGGGGCCTTCCAGCAAATGATCGCGAAAAGACTCGTCCTCGGTTGAGGCGGACGACCCGAGCACGCCCGGCACCAAGCGCGCGAGGGCGTCGATGAGGACGAGCGCCGCGACCTCGCCTCCCGACAGAACGAAGTCGCCTACGGAGACTTCCTCGTCGACGAACAGGAGGACGCGCTCATCGACGCCTTCGTAGCGGCCGCAGATCAGGGCCAGCGCCGGGAGTGCGGCGAGCGCGCACGCGCGTTCCTGCGTGAAGGTCGCCCCCTGCGGGGAGAGCAACACGCGGCGCGGCCGCTCGGCCCCCTGGCCCGTTGCCTCGATGGCCGCGATCAGAGGCTCGGGTTTCATGACCATTCCCGGGCCGCCGCCGTAGGGCGTGTCGTCAGTCATCCGATGCTTGTCGGTGGCGTAGTCGCGAATGTTGTAGAGGCGGAATTCAACCGCCCCGCGTTCCTGCGCCTTCTTCAGCATGGTCGTCCCCAGGGCTGAAGTGAAGAACTCCGGGAACAACGTAACGAGACAAAAGCGCATCAGGGATCGAGAAGACCAGGGACTGGGTGGATGACGATCTCGCCGGCCGCCGGATCGAGGCGGACGATGACGTCGGCAATCAAGGGGATCAGGTACTCACGCGTCCCATCCCATACCACACACACGTCGTTGCTGCCGGTAGCAAAGATCTCGCGGACCGTGCCGAGATCGTCGCCCGAGTCCGTCCGCACGGTGCAGCCGATGAGATCGACCTGGTACACCTCGTGCGGCTGGCGCGGCGGCAGCTGTTCGCGCGGGACGCACACGGTGCGTCCGACCAGTGCTTCGGCGTCATTGGCGGTGTCGCATCCTTCCAGACGCAACAGGACGAAGCGCTTGTGCCGGCGCCGGGCCACAACGCGCCGGCGCTCGCCCGGCGTGTTCGCGTCGCGCAGGACGACCCACTCGACGGCGTTCAAAGTCGTGGTCTCGGGGTTGTGCGGCAGCACCCGCACCTCCCCGTGGATGCCGTGACGGTTGACGATGCGACCGATCTCGACCAGCGGCCCCCCGTCGCGGGAGGCGACCCTGCGGCCAGCGGGCCGCATCAGTTGGGCGCCTACTGCTCCTCGATGATCTCCAGAACCACTTTTCGATTCGTCCGCGACGCTGCCGCGTTGAGAATCGTGCGAATCGATTTGGCGGTCCGGCCCTGCTTGCCGATGATCCGGCCGAGGTCTTCCTTGGCGACCTTCAACTCGAGCACCGACGCCGTGTCACCCTGCGTTTCTTTGACCTCCACCGCTTCGGGATGGTTGACGAGGTGCTGCGCTAAGAACTGGACGAGTTCCTTCATGACGTCTCTCCGGTTTCCGCCTCGATCGCCCGCGGCACGCCGCTCTGCTTCATCAGCTGCGCCACCGTGGCCGAAGGACGGGCTCCCTGACGCAACCACGCCGTCAGCTTGTCCTCGTGGAAGACGACCCGTGAAGGTTGCTGCCGCGGATCATAATATCCGATTTCATCCAGGCGCCGTCCGTCTCGTGGCGAGCGGGAGTCGGCAACGATGATGCGGTAGAAGGGACTCTTCTTCCCTCCGTGTCGGGCGAGGCGGATGCGTGCTGCCATGACGTATTCTACTCCTTTTGGATTGGTACGAGCAATCAACCAGGCAGGCCGTGGGGCATGCCCCGACCGGCGTGCTTGGCCACCTGCTTCATGACTTTCTTCGTTTGGACAAACTGTTTCAAGAACTGATTTACGTCGGCCACGGTCGTGCCGCTTCCCGCCGCGATCCGCCGCCGCCGGCTGCCATTGATGATGGCATGGTCGCGGCGCTCCTGCTTGGTCATCGAGTCGATGATCGCCTCGATGCGCTTCAGCTCCCCCTCGGCAGCGGACATGTCCATGCCACGGGTCATCTTCTTCATGCCGGGAATCAACGCGAGCAGGTCGCCCATCGCCCCCATGCGCCGAACCGCGCGCAGCTGGTCGCGGAAGTCCTCCAGGGTGAACTCGTTGCGCCGCAGCTTGCGCTCGAGCTTGCGCGCTTCCTGTTCGTCGTAGGCCTGCTCGGCCTTTTCGATCAGGGTGAGCACATCGCCCATGCCGAGCACGCGGGTGGCCATGCGGTCGGGATGGAAGACCTCGAGCGCGTCGATCTTCTCTCCGACTCCGGCAAACAGGATCGGGGCGCCGGTCACGGCCCGCACCGACAGCGCCGCGCCGCCGCGCGCGTCGCCGTCGAGCTTGGTCATGACGACGCCGCTCAGATGCAGGCGACGGTGGAATCCGTCCGCGACGTTGACCGCGTCCTGCCCGGTCATGGCATCGACGACGAGGAGCGTCTGATGCGGCTTGATCGCGTCGCGGATGCGTTCGAGCTCCGCCATCAGCTCATCATCGATGTGCAGACGGCCCGCGGTGTCGATCAACACCACGTCGTAGCCGCGGTTCCTGGCCTCGGTCTGCGCCTCGCGGCAGACTCGAACCGGATCGGCGCTCGCGGCGGTCGGGTGGACGGGCACGCCCAGCTGGGTTCCCAGAATGGTCAGCTGCTCGATCGCGGCGGGTCGGTAGACGTCAGCGGGGACGAGATAGGGCTTGCGGTTCAGCTGGCTGCGAACGTGGCGTGCCAGCTTTGCCACCGTCGTGGTCTTCCCGGCGCCGTGAAGACCGACCAGCATGATCGCGACCGGTGGCGGCGCGGACAGATTCAGCTCCGTCGCGCGGCCTCCCATCAGCTCGGTCAGTTCGGCGCGAACGATCTTGATGAAATGTTGTTCCGGAGTGAGGCTGGACAGCACTTCTTCACCGAGCGCCTGCCGGCGAACCCGTTCGGTGAAGTCGCGAACGACCTCGAAATGAACGTCGGCCTCGAGCAACGCAAGCCGTACCTCACGGACAGCCTCTTCAATGTTACGCTCGGTGATCCTGCCGAGTCCGCGTAACCGCTTGACGGTTTGCTCGAACTTCTCGGTCAGCGTGTCAAACATGCCTGAATGCGCCCCTCGGTCGGGGCCGGCTAGCTCCCGAAACAATCAGGCTACAGAAGGGGTGATGGCTTGTCAATCGAGCCTACACCCAGAGCACCCAGAGGACGAGCCCGAACCCAGCCGACACCCCCACCGCTTGGGCGAACGGCGGCGCCCCGTGAGGTGCGCCCAGCCAGTCTGCTGTTCTACTGACCCGGTGCAGTAGCCGGCGCCGCAGCCGGGGCTTGCGCCGCCTGCTTCGCCTCGGTCGTCGCGGCCGCCAGCTTCGCCTGGGTCTCCTGCAGCTTCTTCTCGATCTGACCTTTGTCGCGTTCGACGAGCGCTATCTTGCTTCGCAACGTGTCTCGTTCCTTGACGAGGCTGGCGTTCTTCTCGTTCAGCTCTTCGACCTGCACTTGCAGCTGAGCGGCTTGCCCCCAGAGTTGATACCCCGCGAACACCCCCGCGAGGAAGACAACCAGCGCGAGCACGCCACGCTGCGAGTAGACCCAAATCCGGTCCCTCAGCTCTTTTCTTTCTTCGATCTCGATCGACTGGATGTTCTGCTCCGGCATGAAGTCCTCCCGACGATGACGCTGAAATCGGCCATAAAGTGGATACCACACGCCTGACGGCGCGGAAAGGATCTCGTGTGGGCGGAGTCCTGGCCAGTTAAGCACCCCTGTTGAACCAGGATGACCAGGAGCCGGCTGGCTGTGCTGGAAGGGGGCGCAGCGAAAGGAGGTTCCCTGAGGTGCCAACGCCGGCGCGATTGCCGAGTGCCAGGCGGGTTGTCGCGCCGGTCGGCAGCGCTGATCGCACCACCTGCTCGGGTGGTCGCCGTCTCTGCGGGCTCACGCAGGTCGGCGATCGAGCCCGGTGACCGCCCGCGCGATGCCTGCAACCGCCGTCCCGATCACCGTCCCGGTGACCTCGTTGAGGAACATTCAGCGAAAGCCGCAGCCCGGTGTCGCCAGGGCAATGATGGCAACCGGCAACATCATCAGGAAGCCGCACAGCGGGCCACGCAGGTACCAACGCTCGGGCCATGACGTGATGCCGATCATGAAGCCGATCAGCAGGCGCGCGCTGTAGAAGCCCCAGACCGCCACGGCGCCGCGGATGTAGAGAAGGTTGAACTTCTCCGCAATGGGGCCGTGCACCAGTAGGGGCAGCCAGCCCAGCGCTGCGCCAAGGAGCACACAGATGAGCGGGTAGCGTGAACGCACGCGGCGCTTCTACTCTTCCCGTGCGCCGGACGTCAAACCGCGCGTAGTTGCTCGTCGATTGTGGATCGTCGCTCGGAGATCGTCGCCTGGGCTTTTCCGGAGAACGAGAATGGGGCGAACGACGACCGACGAATCACGATCCACGACCTCACGGCTGCAGCAGCCTGCGCGTCCACCCGTTCCGGGTGCGGGTGAAGAGTTCGCGGTGGTGGAGACGATGGTCGCCGCGAATCCAGAACTCGATGGCGTCGGGAACGATGCGGTAGCCCGTCCATCCAGGAGGCCGCGGGATGTCCTTGCCGTCATACCGCTCATTCAGCTGAGCCCACCGGGCCTCGAGCAGCGCCCGGCTGGCGATGGGCGCACTCTGACGTGACGCCAGCGCGCCGAGGCGCTTGGCTCGCGGGCGCGAGGCCCAATACGCGTCGGACTCGACCGAGGACACTTCCTCGATGCGCCCCTCGACGCGGACCTGTTTCTTGAGGGGGTTCCAGTAGAATGCGGCCGAGGCGCGCGGATTGGCGCGGAGCTCGCGCCCTTTGCGGCTGACCGCGTTGGTGAAGAAGACGAAGCCGCGCTGATCGAAACCCTTGAGCAGCACGAAGCGCACGGAAGGGCGCCCCCTCCGATCGGCGCTCGCCAGAGCCATGGCCTCTGGCTGGGGCATTCCCGTTCGTTGCGCGGCCCGGAACCAGCGCTGGAATTGAGTCAAAGGATCGCTTCCCATCACACGGAAATGTATTGACCTCTGCGCTGGGGATCAAGGCCGTGGGTCGTCGTTCGTGAATTGGGGTTGGACGGTCGTGGATCGTAAGCAGTCCTTGGAAAGCGGCGTGGCGGGGATGGCTCGGACAGAGAATGCGACCAGCGCGGACGCTGGTTGGTGATCGCTCAATCACCAACCGATCACTCAATCGCCAAATGAAAATGGCCCTCGGTTCCTTTCGCGCCTCACATGTGCGAAAGTATGGTTTTAATCAGCCGCGTATCTTTGCGCGGGGTAGGGGACGTGATGGCAACGGTGAAAGTCAGCGGGAACATTGATAGCTGGTGCACACGCTGCAAGTTGGTGCTGGCGCACACCATCGAGGCGATGGTTGGCGGCAAGATCACGCGGGTTCACTGCAACACGTGCGGGGGACAGCATACCTACCGGCCGCGGGCGCCCAGCAGCGGCACTCCGGGCACCCGGGCTCGCAGCGGCAAAGCATCCCCCCGGGCTAGCGTGAACCCGGCCACCCAGGCGCACCGGTACGAAGCCATGCTGCGCGGCCGAACCGCCACCGCGCGGCCCTACTCCGCATCGGCGCGCTTCAAGGTCGGCGAGATCATCTCGCACGCGACGTTCGGCCTCGGCGCCGTCACCGCCGAGAAGGACGGCACCAAGATCGAGGTCCTGTTTGCCGACGGCCCGCGCGTGCTCGCACAAGGGCGGTAAGGGCCATTGAGTGATTGTCGAATGAAATGACTCGATCGTCAATGGCCGACCGCCCAATCTGACGGGTCGACGGGAATTCGAATCTCGCTCGGTATCGACTCCGGCGGCGCGGCCAGCGCAATCACTCGATGACCCTGAACGAAATCGAGCGGTCGTTCCGTGAGGTCGCGCCACGCGTCGAGTTCTGGTCGCTTCGTGTCGTCGAGGAGCGCAACGAGTCGCTATCGGTGCGCCGCAATGTGGTGCAGCCGGCGACCACGTCGGAGGATGTGGGCGTGATGATCACCGTGATGGACGGGGGCGGGATGGGGTACACGGCCACCTGCGACCTCACGCCGGCCGGCCTGCGGCGCGCGGCCGAGCGGGCGACGTGCTGGGCGCACCACACCGCCGGCTGCGGCGCCGTCGACGTCGCGATGCTGCCGAGGCCATCCGCCACCGGCGAGTCCGCGTCGCGCGTTCGGACGCCGTGGTCGTCGGTGTCGCTGCGAGAGAAGATCGATCTCCTGCGCCGTGAGTGCGAGCGGTTGAAGGTCGATGACCGCATCGTCGATTGGGACGCGAGCCTGTGGCACACCGCGGTGGACATGTTGCACGCGACCGCCGCCGGCGGTCGCGTCCGGCAGCAGTTCCAGTATCTCGTGCCGATGCTGAGCGCGACGGCGAACGAGGGTGGCGAGACGCAGACGCGTACCTTTGGCGGCCACGCCCACTGCCGGCAGGGCGGACTGGAGATCTTGGGGGACGTGGGGTTCTTCGACGCCGCGCCCAGCATCGGCGCGCAGGCCCTGCAGCTACTCGCCGCACCCGACTGTCCGTCGGAGACGATGGACCTGCTGCTCGCCGCCGATCAAATGATCCAGCAGGTTCACGAGTCCATCGGCCATCCGCTCGAGCT
>Ga0316622_100002846_pt1 | contig 12151 bp, 14 predicted proteins | sample OWC_Aug_OW2_C1_D_FD_207646 | JGI IMG/M metagenome (GOLD analysis project Ga0316622, IMG submission 207646) | Wetland soil microbial communities from Old Woman Creek delta, Ohio, United States - OWC_Aug_OW2_C1_D5_C | ecosystem: Environmental > Terrestrial > Soil > Wetlands | place: USA: Ohio... | reverse complement strand
CTGGGCCGGATTGGCGACAAACCCGGCGACGGCGGCGGCGGTGTCGAACTGGATGATGTCGCCCGGGAGCAGCGCGTCCAGCGCCGTCAGCGCCTGTGCAAGGTTGGCGTTGAACGCCGCGGTCAGCGCCGAGAGGCCGGGCGCCGATGGCGTGCCCACGAACTCGGGCATTGCCCCGAGATCCGGCATGTTCGGCACCAGGAAATTCTGCGCGCCCAGCGCGGACAGGATCTGGACGGTCGCTACGATATTCGCGATGCCGTTCGCGACCACGTTGTCGCCACCCGAGGAGCCCGGCACCTGATCCGGCAGCTGGCCCGTAGCTGCCTCGTAGAACACATCCTCCGGGAACAGCCAGACCACGAACAGCGAGGTCGCCGGGTCGAAGCTGTTGGCCCCGACGTACTCCTCGAGGCTCTGCAGCTTTCAAACGGCGCCGTGATTCGCGTACCCCGGCAGGCCAGGATTGACCCCGATGAAATTCTCGACTCCGGTCGTAGCGCGTGCAATCGCAAAATTCGTGCCACCGGCGAGTGAGGGTCCGAAGAGTTCGGCCGGGTTATAGAGCCTCCAGAGCCGCTCGACGGCGGTCGGGCCGTTCGAGAAGCGGCCGTCCCAGTACGGAGGGAATGGCGGGAAGCCGCCGCTCACGAGATAGCCGTTACCTCCGTCCGAATAGCTGTCACCGACGACGAACAAGTCCGTCAAGCTCGTGAGAGACGCACTGACCGCAACCGGCAGCATCAGGGACACCGCGAGCAGTCCAAGAATCCTGGATTTCATTTCGCTCCCCTTCCTTATTCGTCTTGACGTGGACGTTATGCCTCACGGTCTATCGCGCAACCAGGAATGAGGGAGAGTCAAGTGAGGAATAATTCAGTCAGGCGGGTTCATGCCAACGGCGGATCTGCGCCCGCGCCCGCGCCCTCGAGCGCGTCGCGACGATGCAGGCCAGGTCCTTCGCGCCTCAGCGCTGAAGAGCGCATGCAGTTCACGCGGACCTTCTACGAGATGTGGCCCGTACCTGCGCGGGGAAACGGGCCCCACGGGCTAAAGGTCGAGCCTATCAATCACCCCGGGCCTAGTGGCCCTTGCCCTTTCCCTTGCCCCGACCATTTCCGTGCTCGTGGTCATTGCTCTCGCCACGAGCGTAATAGTCTTCATGTTGGGAACGCGGCACGTACTGTGTCTGGTACCAGTCCTCGCGCACGAAATAGACAGGCCGGCCGCACGCGCCGTACTGGGCGCAGTGCTTGCTCCAGTGCTTCTCGTGGCCCGGCGGAACGCGCAGGTAGATCGGCTGCACATAGACGACCTTCGGCGGACGCTGGATCCAGACCGGCTGGGCGTAAATCACCGCGGGTCGAGGGAACTCGCCAATGTTGATTTGCCCATAGAAGCCCGGTTGGCTGATTGCAATCGAGGCGCTGACGTCGGCGGCGAACGCCGGGACAGCGACACCTGCTGTGATGATGGCGAATAGCAAACGCTTCACGGCTGCACACTCCTGTTTGATCGTTCGAAACCCGGGCGGTTCGACTCCGGCGATCTCGCGTCCGTCGCATAGTAAGCGGGCCTCGCGGCTAGCCCGTGGACTCGTCGTCAAACTGTGAACCGGTCTGCAAGACGCCAACCCCTGATGCGGCCAGGTCGGAGCCGGCATACTTCTTGGCGAAATGAATCGACGACCGAGGGGAACTTGATGGACATGGCTCTTAGCCCAGATCGGAAACTTTCATTTCGCCGCAGCGGAACCCTTGCGGCGCTGCCAGCAATCGTCATGCTGTTGACATCGGCGGCCCACGGCGATCCGCTCCTGACCCGCAACCAGAACCCGCTGCTGGCGCCGTATGGCCTTCCCAGCCCTCTTCCGGCCCGGTTGCCTGCAGCAGGCAGTGGTCGCGTCTCTGCGACCTTGAATTGGGCGAATGCCGCTGCCGTCGAAACCTCGGGACCCTATGCCTTCACGCTGGACGGCGAGGCCCAGGAGGTGCGCGTCCGGCTCGAGCATTCTCTCGGGACCCAATTCGCGGCACTCGTGGAACTGCCGTGGCGCCACCTGAGCGGCGGTTCGCTCGATGGCTTCGTCGAAGACTGGCACGACATTTTCGGTCTGCCGGGAGGCTCCCGATGGCGACTGCCCCGCAACGAGCTGCTGATCGAATACCGACAGAACGATTCCGTGCTTCTGCAAGTGGACAGCAGCAGTTCGGGCATCGCGGACATTCCGATCGCGCTCGGATATCAGATCAAGGCGTCGGATGGCCATGCCCTGGCCGGCTGGCTCACGGTCAAGCTGCCGGTCGGCGACTCGGATGGCCTCGCAGGCAGCGGCGCCACCGACGTTGCCCTGAGCGTGTCGGGGCAGACCAGGCTCGCGGATCGCTGGCAACTATTCGGGCAGACTGACGTCGTCTGGCTGGGCCAAGGCGACATACTGCCGCAGCTTCAGGAGGACTTCGCCTGGTCGGCACTCGCCGGCCTGTCCTGGAACGCATGGCGCGGTCTCGACCTGACGGTGCAATTCAACGCGAACTCGAGCGTGTTCGACGCAGCCGAAACGGATCTCGCCGGCGATGCCGTCGTGCTGAGTTTCGGGGCCAGCTATCGCACGGCGAGCGGCTGGCGCTTCGACCTTGGCATGAGCGAGGACATCCAGGCGAAAGCTTCACCCGACGCCAGCTTCAACGTCGCCGTGCGGCACGATTTCTGAGCGAAGCGCGGCGCGGTGACGCTGCTCGCCGGATCGAAGACGACTGCGACAGCTGAGCCCCTCACGAACTGCGCTCCCTCGCCTCCGCGCACTCTTGGCGGAAAAGTAAAGTTACCGACGCCCCCGCGGGGGCTCAGCCCCGCTGCAATTCCTCGGGCCGGCGCAAGGAATCGGCTGCTGCAAGGACTCACGCATGCGCGCGTCTCAGGCTGTCACTCGAGCTGCCCGCGCGATCGCCCCGGCTATCGCCTCCCACGTCGCATCGAATGATCCGCGAGTGAAGCCGGCGCCCGAGGGCAACCAGTTCCCGGCCTTACCGCCAGCCAGCGTGTAGTGGCCGACCACATCGAGGTGATCGGCGCGCGCGACGTGCAGCACCCGGCCGTGCAGTTGGCTGAGGGTCGGCACGATGCCGTCGCTGGTCGCCGAGGTCACGTTGAAACCGAGCCCCCGATCGAGACGACGTTGTATCGGCCCGCTCGGCTTGGGGTACGGGTAGCGTGGGTGCAACTGCGACGTCAAGGCATGCAACAGCCGGAACAGCGAGCGCAGCGCCACGTACTCCGGGTCCACGATGTCCTGAATTCGGAACGCCTCGTGCGGCTTCGGCACACCGGCAACCACGCAGCTGTAGTCGATCCCGGCACGATCCGCGACGGCGGCGTCAAAAAGTGCGATGCCCTCAGGCGTCAGTTGCATGACCGCACCCTGGTCCCGCTCGATCTCTTCAAGGTATTTCCACACGGGACTGCGACGGTTGAACCGCATTTTCCGCAGCACGCCAGCCGCGACTCGATCGAGCGGGGTTTCCGTGCGTCCCAGCCAGTCGTCCAGCCGTGCGACCAGGCCGACGGCCTTGGCCGCAGCAAGAATCGCCCCGCGCCCTTGGCCTGACGTCGCCAGCGCACTGAGCACCAGCAGCAGCGTCTGTCCCTGAGCGGTAATGAAGTGATTGGCAAGCGGTGTGCCGTGATGCGGGGCGGTCACGGAGATGACCGTCCTCGTCAGCCCGGCAATGCGCTCTTCCGAGTCGCCGCTCGCGATCCTGACGCCCGGGGTCAGCAGCAGGCGCACGTCGAGGCCGCCGGTGGAGTGGCCCACGAAGTGCAGCTCGCGGGCTCCAAGGGCCCCGCTTTCGAGCACCTGGCGGCGCAGCGCGTCGGCCCGTTGAGGAATGGAGGCCGTCGGCTGAGTCGTACACCGCACGACGCGGGCGGCAACGCCTCGCCGGCCCAGCGCCCGGTCAAGCGCCTGTACCACGTCCTCGAAATAGCTCACGGCGCCGACCGACGTGAAACCGAAGAAGCCCGGCACCAGGAACACGAGGCGCTTCGTCATGTCCGGATTATGCCTGCCCGCGCAGACCCCCCGTCATGCGTGCTTGCACCGCTCCTGCGCCGCGCGAATCCTCCGCCTAGGACTTCCTGCTCCCAACGGCCAGGAGCACGCCGCCGATCAGAATCAGTCCCACTCCAGCCCAGACAGGGACCTTAACGGTCTCCTTGTCCTTCACTGACAGCTCGATGGACCCAAGCTTGGCCTCATGAGTCTCCTTCGTGTAGCTGAAACCGCCGAACGCGAGAGCCAGGGCCCCCGCGATGATCAGCAGCAATGCGGCAATCTTGACTCCGCTCATTGTCCCTCCCACGGCCCTTACACCCGGCGACCTTGAATGACACGCAGCGCGATTACCACGATCGCGATGACCAATAAGACGTGTATGAATCCGCCCATGGTGTACGAGCTGACGAGGCCCAGCAGCCACAGGATGACGAGGATGACTGCAATGGTTTCGAGCATCTTGAATCTCCGTCCGGAAGCGTTACGTGAGACTACCAGCTGCTGCCACGTCGTCTGTACGGTAGCGAACATCCCGCAGCGGCCTGGCGCTGGTCGGCGCAATATTCCTTCCAAACAGGCCTCTTGGCGTGTTACCGAACAGATTGAATCCGCTTCCGGGCCGAGAATCCTCAATCGCGATCAGCAAGCCGCGCTGACAACATGGACGGTAACTTGCCATGGCCCGCACAGTCCGCGGCTCACAACCTTCTGCTGGCCGCCTTCGCGACGGACGCCCAGCATGTTGGCGATGAGTTCCTGGGTCATGGTCAGTCTATTCGATGACAGGCGGTCGGGGGAAAGCAGCTACCAGCGACACGACTGCTGATCGACCGAGCGATGCCTGTTGCAGACAGCTGTCTGGGCCATCTGGATAATGAGCGCCTGCGTGTAGCGCAACAGCAGAAGCTGCATCTCGCCGCTGCGGTAGAACTCGTCCTTGAGTCGCTGCCCGATCAGTCGGTATGCGTGGCCCGCGCTTTGCACGATAGCCCGGCTGGGAGTGGTCTCGCCCCCCTGAACAGGGCGATGCCGACGAGACCCTCGTTGCCCACCACCGAGATCTCCGCAGACGCGCCATCCTCCATCACGTACAGCAGCGAGACGATGCAATCGGTCGGAAAACAGACGTGACGGAGCGTGTCGCCGGATTCATACAGGACCTTGCCACGCGGCATCTGCACCAGCTGCGGATAGCGCAGCCAGCAGGTGATTCTCCTGCGGAGCATGGGAGTGTCGCATCGGAATGCCTCGCCGCAGGCCAACAGGGTGCAGGGGCGCCAGCAGTGTACCCCGCGCCCGCCATCCCTGTATGGCAACGCATGCACCGGCCGGCCGACAGGCTACCGGTGGTTACCGCGAGCAGGACTTACAGCAGTCCCCGCCACCAGGTCCTCTCGGTGGCGCCCCCCGGCACAAGTCAGAAGTAGGCGGGCATCGGCAATCGACTGGCAACGGTGAGCAGGAAGGGGATCGTGACGACGATCGCGAGTGCGAGCCACTTGACCAGGTTCGATGCGTTCATCTGAGTCGTCCTTCGGAGCGGTGGCTTATGAAGTTTGCTGCGACCTGCGCCACTGCACCGTACGTCGCTGGGCAGCGGTCAGCCGGTCTGTTTCATTTGGCGAGAGTTACGAGCGTGTCCTCGAGGCTGCCGTCAACCCAAATGCCCTTGGCCTTGTCGAGAACGTCGATATATGCGCGGTCCTGCAGCAAGGTCGCGCCCCGCGCCGCCGACATCTCTGCCGCGGTCCTGACCGTGATCTTGCGCTGAAAACGAAACATGACACCCCCCATGATTGCGTTCGGACATCTTCTTGTCCGGCGACCATCGGTGTCCTTCGTGGGCCGTCGCGGAGGGCAACCGGCAATTCGCCGGATGTGTGCAAACTTGACGCTCACTTTTCAAGGAACGCAATCAGGGGAAACCCGGAGATCCCTGCCAGCCGTTCCCTGAACCGTGACGGCATAGCTGGCTGCGATCTTGGCGCCGTTGAGTCCCCTTGGGCTCACATTGGCACCGCCATGAGCTGATCCCGGCGGTAGATTGACCCATGATTGACCGAACCGACGTGGAAATGGCGCTGGAGCTGTCGGCGTTCGTTGCACTCGTTGCAGGCGTCGTGGTCTTCCTGCTCTGCAAAGCCGCGGCCCTGCTGACAGCCATCCTCGCAAGGGAGGGCGGTTTTGACCCACTCCTGCGGAATGCCTACATCATTTCTGCGGTCTTGCTCACGTTGGATCTGGCTTTGCTCGGCGTGCTCTTTTACAACTCGCTACCGCATGAACCTCGACCCCTCTTTGCCGAGGAACCAAGCGTATCGCCGCTCCTTCAACTGGTACCGCTCATAGTGCCAATAGCCGGGATCGTGATTGGACTGAGCGTGACGACGGCGGTTGCCAGGGAATCACCTGCATCCATGAAAAAGTATCTGACCCTTCTTGCCGTGGCATCGCTGGTGCTTCTGACGGTAACGATCCTCTTTTCGTTGGATGAAATGATGGAGACGATAGGCTGAAGCAATCCGCAGGCGCGGTCGCATCGAGCGCGGCCCTCGAGTCATCTCATCCTAGGCCCGATTTGTCATATTCCGAAACAAGGAGCCCGGCGCGGGGCCGGGCCTCCTGACGTCCGCGCGCACATGACGAACGATGCTGCCGCTTCCCAGGCGACCACCTGCTCCGCAATCTACTCGAATGCAAAGTGATCCTTGTCGACCTGCATGACCGACGACGTGGGCGCCAACGCGCCGACCCGGTGGCCGTCGGCACGTGGCAAGAGGCGCGCGAAGTAGAATTCCGCTGTCTGGATCTTGGTTCGGTAGAAGTCCGCGGACTCTTTGCCCTGGCCATCTGCAGACAGCTCAGCCGCCTTGGCGGCCTGCAGAGCCCAGAAGTAGGCCATCATCACGTAGCCCGAATACATCAGGTAGTCAAAGCTGGCGGAGCCCACCAGCTCGCGGTCCTTGGATGCACGCAGCATGATTCGAGTCGTAAGCAGGTTCCATTCAATCGCCCGCCAGGCGAGAGTCCGGGCCATCTTTCCGACGCTGCCTGCGGCGAACAGGTGCTTCCTCGAAAAGCGCCACATCGTCGCCGTGAAGTCGCGCACGCATTGACCCCTGGTGCCCAGCAACACTTTGCGCCCAAGCAAGTCCAGGGCCTGGATGCCTGTCGTGCCTTCATACAGCGTCGCAATGCGCGCGTCGCGCGCGATTTGCTCCACGCCATTCTCGTGAATGTAGCCATGCCCGCCAAACACCTGCATTCCGAGGTTGGCGGCTTCGAGTCCCATTTCGGTCAGGAAGCCTTTGAGAATCGGCGTGTAGAATCCGAGCCTGTTCTCCAACTCCTCGTACTCGGCGGATTCGCCGTCCGCGGCCGCGCTGAACACCTTGTCGGCCAGCTGTGCCGCGCCGTAAATCATGGCGCGGCCGCCTTCGGCGATCACCTTCTGCGTCAATAGCATCCGACGCACATCGGGATGCCAGATCAGCGCATCCGCAGCCTGCTCGGGTTCCTTCGCGCCGGACAGGGCGCGCATGGAGCGGCGCTCCCGCGCGTAGTGCAACGCACCTTGAAACGACGCCTCGGCGTGCGCGATGCCTTGTATTGCGGTGCCGATGCGGGCCGTGTTCATGAACGTGAACATGGCTTCGAGGCCCTTGTTCGGCTCGCCGATCATGCTGCCCGCGGCCCCTTCGAAGTTCAACACCGCAGTCGCCGAGGCACGAATACCCATCTTGTGCTCGATGGAGCCACACGTGACGGCGTTGCGCTCACCGAGCGACCCATCGGCATTGACGGTCACCTTGGGCACGATGAACAGCGAAATGCCACGTGTGCCCGCCGGCGCGCCAGGCAGGCGGGCGAGGACGATGTGAATGATGTTCGCCGCGAGGTCGTGCTCGCCGGACGAAATGAAAACCTTCGTCCCAGTGACTCTGAAGCGGCCGTCGGCCTGCGGCTCCGCCCTGGTCCTGATCTGCGCCAGGTCGGTGCCACATTGAGCTTCGCTCAGGCACATGGTGCCGGTCCATTTGCCGCTTACCAGCGACGGCAGGTACTGATCCTTCTGCGCCTCGGTGCCGTATCGCAGGATGGTATTGATGCACCCGATGCTCAAGCCCGGATACATGTTGAACGACCAGTTCGCGGTCCCCATCATTTCGGACTTGAATACGCTGACCGACACGGGCAGACCCTGGCCGCCGTATTCAACCGGGAACGACAGCCCCTGCCAGCCGCCCGCCACAAACCGGGCGTAAGCCTCCTTGAAACCGGCGGGCGTGGCGACAGCCCCGTCGTCGAAGTGGCAGCCTTCACGGTCACCCGACTGGTTCAGCGGGGCCAGGATTTCCTCGGAAAGTTCCGCCGCGCCTTCGAGAATTGCGTCCACGATGTCGGGGGTCGCGTCGGCGCCGTTGGAAAGCGTCGCATAGTGAGCGGGGTAGTCGAAGACCTCGTTCATCTGGAAGCGCATGTCGCGCAAGGGGGCTTTGTAGGGTGTCATGGACTCAGTGCTCCCTCATTTCCTCTCCACGACGACCCGACCGTCGGCATTGACGTAGATCCGGTACCGGTTGCCGTCCTGGCATGAAGCGATGTAGTCGTTCTCGCCCTGCTGGCTGACACTGAGCACCTGCCCGCACGGCAAGCCTTGCAGTGCGATCACGGCCGTCAGGTCCTTCGCGACTGGAACCTCGCTGGCGGCAGGATCCGCGCCGTGCGACGGCGCGGCGCACAGCGTCGTCGTCATAACCATCAGGGACAGGCGCATTGCGCTTCTGCTCACGGCGTTACTCCCGTCATCAAATTGGCTTCGCTGAACTTTCTCGGATCCGAGAGGATGCCCCAGATCGCCTCGCGCGACGCGACGACGTCGCGGGCGAGCGGCGGATCGCTGTCCTGCAGCAGAGCAAGCACCTTGAGGAGCAGCATGTTGTACGACTGGCGCAGCTCGGCGAGTGTCGTCGCAACCTGCCGCTTATGGTACGCGCGGAATCTGTCCAGCAGGTCGTCAACCTGATTCTTCAGCGAAATCTTGGTGAACACGCCGATGGCCGGGGTCTCGCGCAGCCGGCTCTCGAGAGACTTGAGATCCAGCGGCGGCGCGGCCGGCTTGGACGCAACGGGTACTGCGGCGGTCGCCGGGACCGGCCGGGTGGGCGCGGGCACCGCCGCAACGGGAGCCGGCGGCTTGGCCGGAGCCACCGGACGAGCCGGTGTGGTGGTGCCCGATGTCTTCGTGGCTGGCGCCGCGCGAGGCTCGGGCGCCACGACCGCAGCAGGCACATCCTGTGGCTGCGCCTGTTTCACGCAGGCGCAACCCGCCGCCAGGAGGCAGGACAACGCGCCTGCGAAACGCGCTATCCGATTCGCCGCCGCACGATCACTCACATGTTCTCCCGGTCGCCAGGCTGCTCGCAACCTCGAAAACAGGCCAGTCCGACGTCGAGTGCACGGGCCCCAAAGACGACACCGACTGCCGCCGCGCGAGGGGATTCCGCGTCCATGCCGAGCACCGTCAAGTGGGCGATGTGAAACGGTTCCATTGGCTTGGCCCCTTTACTGAACCCCCTTCCATTCTCGTTCGTGAACGCTGGTCCCGATCCAGAGCCTGGACAATTCGCAGTAATGCCTAACCCGAATCGGCGATTGCGCCGGAAACGCCAAGCCCATTCAGTGACGCTGGTTTGGAGAGCCGCGTTCAGTTTGATGGACGCCACTCGCGACGTGCTGATTCGCGGCACCGGGCCGAAGGGGTTCTGAAGTCTCGGGACGCTATTTCCTGCTGAAGGATTGCCAGTCGATCGTACCCGCGGGCGATCGACGCCGCCCACCCCACGCGAGCACGATTAGCACGAGGAAATCGATCTGGCCTCCGCCGCCCCCCGATCCGCTTGATGCCCGGGCGGGCGCGGCGATCGTGACCATTGCCGAGGCCGAGCGACTCGGATCGGCGACCGACACCGCCGTCACGGTGACGTTCGCAGGGCTCGGCACGGTCGCCGGCGCCGAGTAGACGCCGGTCGTCGAGATCGTGCCCACGGTCGCATCGCCGCCCGCAATGCCATTCACGAGCCACGTTACGCGAGTGTCGGCCGTGTTGGCCACGCTCGCGACAAACGTCACTGTCCCCCCGCCCGCCTGCACGTTTGCGGTCGTCGGGGACACGGCGACGGTCACCTGCACGGCGACCGAAATCGGGGTCGGACAGGCAGTGCCGCCAGCCGCGGCCGCCGCAGCCGTCGTTGCGGAATTTGAGCTGACCAGCACGTCGGCGGAATCCTGCCGGCCGGCATCGTCGGTGATCGTCAGGCGAACGGTGAACGATCCGGACGCCGGCGCCACGACCGTCACCGTATCGGTGTCGGCTCCCTGGATGCCGGGCGGTGTCGCGCCCCCGCCTACGACCGACCACGCATAGCGGGTCACGCTGCGCTCACAGGCCGCCCCGCTCCCTGAGCCCCGCAGCACGACGTCCTGCCCGGGCGCGACGCTTGCAGGCACGGCGACCGCCGCAATCGGGCGCGATGCCGCCAGCACCGCGCCGGCCGAATTCGCCATGCCGGCGCCGCAGGTCTGCGTGGTGCACACGCACTCCGCGGTCTGAATGTCATCCGGTCCGGTCGGGACGTGGCATACCGGGACGGTCGGATCGCTGGACGTCGGGAACGGACGCGTGGCGCCCTCCTGCAGTCGCGCGATGAATTGCGCGGGCGTCAGGCGGCCATTGACGGCGGCCATCAGGCCCGCGATCCCGGCGACGATGGGGGCCGAGAAACTCGTGCCGACGTTGAAATCAAACTGGTTGGTGTAGGAACTGGCACCCGGCGACTGCACGCCGAGGTTGGTCGTCGTGTCGATCGAGTACAGGCAGGGCTGTCCGGCACCCGTGTTGACGCAGTTGCCGCCCGGAGCGCTCAGAGCAACGCCCGCGCCGAGGTTGCTGAAGCCGACCTTCGTGCCAGCGTGCCGGAGCGCACCGACCCCGGCGACGCCCGGACAGTTGGCGGGCACGTCTACGACACTGCCTTCGTTGCCGACGGACGCAACGACGAGCACGCCGCGCGCGAGAAGCTGGTTTACGACGTTGAGATAACTCTGCGGGCAGGTCCCCGAGCCGCCGAGACTCATGTTGATGATGCGGGCCGGGTATGGATTGGCCGGCACCCCATCCACAGCGATGCCCCCGGCCCAGAGCATCGCTGCCAGGATGTCCGAATCCCGACCGCCGCACTTGCCGAGCGCGCGCACAGGCAGGATCCACCCGTTCCAGCCGAGCCCGGCCACGCCCTGCAGGTTATTGGTGACGGCGCCGATAATTCCCGCCACGCGCGTGCCGTGCCACGAACTGTCCGAGGCGGCGCAGCCGTTGAACTGCGAGGAATTGGCTTCGGTGGTCGTCACCCAGTCGCCAGGGTCGGAAGCATCCGAGTCCCAGCCGTCGCCATCGTTGGCCGCGCTGCGATCGCTGACGAAGTCGAATCCGGGCAGAAGGCGGCCACCCAGGCTAGCTGCCCGCAGGTCCGGATGGTCAAACCTTACGCCGGTGTCGAGATCGGCGATGACGATGCCCGCGCTGCCAGTCGTGAGGTCCCACGCGCGCACGGCGTCCGCGGCACCAGGCGTGGCCGCAGCGTTCTGGAGGTACCACTGTCCGGGAAACAGCGTGTCGTTCGGCATCGAGTGCGGATAGCGCCGCTGGTCGGCGTCGGCGTATTCCACCAGGGGATCGGCCCGCAATCGGCGGAGACTCGCGGCCAGTGACTGTCGAGAGTCGAGCACACCAAGCTCGAGAACCTGCAGGTCAGCTCCGATCCGACGCGTCTGCTTGAGGGCAATCCCTGTCCGGTACGCAAGCGCGGCGACCTTCTCGGCAGTCGGCTTCGCTTGCGCTGCGCCCGCGAGACTGCTGTCGCGGAACTTGACGATTACGCGTTCGACGCCCGACTCGGCCGACGAACCCGGATGCGTTCGCGCGGGATTGTACTCCGCGGCGACGGCGCAAACCCCGATCGAGGCGCCCAGCGACATGCCGAGGATCAGCCACGTTGCGCACAGGATTCGCATTACCTTCCGAAGTTCGGCCCTGAC
>Ga0316622_100002844_pt1 | contig 12154 bp, 9 predicted proteins | sample OWC_Aug_OW2_C1_D_FD_207646 | JGI IMG/M metagenome (GOLD analysis project Ga0316622, IMG submission 207646) | Wetland soil microbial communities from Old Woman Creek delta, Ohio, United States - OWC_Aug_OW2_C1_D5_C | ecosystem: Environmental > Terrestrial > Soil > Wetlands | place: USA: Ohio... | reverse complement strand
AAGCGAGCCCTGAAGCGCATCGAGAAGGAGCAGGCGAAGAGCCGCGGCGAGGAGATGTTCCCGAAGCTCGTGGAGCACAGGGGGGACACTCCCGTGATCAAGGACCAGCTCCCCACCATCTTCCACGCCGAGGGACATCGCCCGGGTGAGGTCCAGCAGGCCATACGGGACGTGCTCGCCGGCTACCGCAGCACGCTGTCGCATGCCCACCAGTCCCTGCTGGACCGCTACGAGGTGCGAGACGTCGCCATCAAGGTGGTCGGGGTCGGGAGTGTCGGGACCCTCTGCTGGGTCCTCCTCCTGACGGCCGGCGAGGGCGACCCCCTGTTCCTCCAGGTCAAGGAGGCGCGCGCCTCGGTTCTGGAGCCGTTCGCCGGCGCGAGCGCCTTTGCGAACCACGGCCAGCGCGTCGTGAACGGCTACCGGCTCATGCAGCCCGCCAGCGACATGTTCCTCGGCTGGAGCCGGGGGCCGAAGCGCGACTTCTTCTTTCGCCAGCTGCGGGACATGAAGCTCAGCGTCATGGTGGAGACGCTCGGCCGGGCGGAGATGACGATCTACGCCGGATGGTGCGGAAAGGCCCTCGCACTCTCGCACGCCCGCTCCGGATCCGCCGCCGTGCTCAGCGGGTACATGGGAAAGAGCGACGTTCTGGACAAGGCCGTCGCGAGCTTCTCGATGGCGTATGCCGACCAGAACGAGAAGGACCACGCCGCGCTCGACCGCGCCGTACGCAGCGGCAACGTGAAGGCGGCCTTCGAAGAGGCGAAGTGACCCGCCGCGGGACGGGTGCTGGAGGAGCAGAAGCGGGAGATCGAGATGCTGCGCACGCAGCTCGAGCAGATCGGCACGAACTTCAGGTTCTGGGGAGACACTGAACGCATGGACTCCCGAGCTCGGCGGACACGTTGGCCGGTGAGAGGGAGGCAGGCTTGAGTCCCGCTCCGAGGGCGAGGCGTTTGAAACGGGTGTCGGCCGCGCTCCTCTGCATGCTCGGCCTCTCGGTCGGGGCGTCGGCACAGGAGCAGCCGGAGGCTCCGGTACCCGCGCCCGCGCAGGCGCCTGCGGAGCAGGGGCTCGTCGCCGAGCCGACGAAGGACCTGTTCGACCTGCTGCGCCAGCTCCGCAACAAACCCGAGCCGCCACCGCCCGGTCCCGAGGACTACAAGCGGTGGATGGTCGCGGTCGCGCCGGTGCTCACCTACGGACCGACGAGCGGCTTCGGCCTGGGCTTCGCGGGCAACATGGCCGTGTACCGCGGCACGCCTCACACGACGCGCATCTCCTCAATCGTCGCCAGCGTGACGGCGACGACGAAGGAGCAGGTGCTGGTCAACGCGAAGATCAACTCGTCGGCGCTGGACAACCGACGGCATTTCGAGGGCGACAACCGCCTGTACTGGACGTCGCAGAAGACCTACGGCCTGGGGACGGGCACGACGGAGGACGCCGCCGTCGACCAGAAGTACGACTACTTCCGGTTCTACGAGACGTACTACACGAAGATCGCCCGGAACACCTACCTCGGGGCCGGGTTCCTCTACAGCGATCATCGCGACGTTCGGCCGGCCGACGACGAGGCGGAGGCGGCCTGGCCCACGTCACCGTACGTCACCTACTCCGAGAAATACGGGCTCGACCCGGAGGCGCAGAGCTCCGCTGGCCTGAGCCTCAACGCCCTCTTCGACAGCCGCGACGGGTCGATCAACCCGAGCCGCGGCGTCTACGCGAGCCTCGTGTACCGCGCCTTCTTCGCGGGCTTCCTGGGGGGCGCGACGAGCTGGCAGCAGCTGAGCTACGACGGCCGCGGCTACGTTCGTCTGTCGCGCGACGCGCGCCACAAGCTCGCGTTCTGGCTGTCCGGCGACTTCGTGGTTGCCGGCCGCGCGCCGTACCTCGACCTGCCGGCCACGGGGATGGACACCTACGGCCGTGCAGGCCGCGGCTATCCGCAGGGCCGCTTCCGCGGCGAGCGCCTCGTCTACGGGGAGGCCGAGTACCGCTGGACGGCGACGCAGAACGGCCTGGTCGGGATGGTCGCGTTCCTCAACGCGCAGACCTTCGGCAGCGAGGAGACGGGGGAAGACCTGTTCGACTCGTTCGCGCCGGGCGCCGGGTTCGGTCTCCGGCTGATGCTCAACAAGCGCTCGCAGACCAACCTGTGCCTGGACATCGGTTGGGGCAAGGACGGATCGAGGGCCGTCTACTTCGCCGTCCAGGAGGCGTTCTGACCAGAAGGCTACCCCGCCGTCCGGATCGGCTGGGAAAGCCCGGCGCGCACGTCCTGCAGATCCAGGCCGCGATGGCGGGGGAGGGCGGCGTCGGTCGCCCTGTCGCGGCTACTCAGGGAGGGACTCGTGGATGCGCCGGAAGGCGCGCTTCGCAGGCGTCTCTAGCGCCTTCGCCTGGGCCTCGTCGTACACCGAGAGCCAGTAGCCGACGTGGAACTTGTCGCCCTTGCCCTCCAGCTCGACGAAGAGCATGGCGTCGGTGAGCTCGGCGATGCGCAGGCCGAGCCCCTGGCCCTCGATCAGCACCTCCACCACCGCGCGCACGGTCCCGGGCTCCGAGAGCTTGAGCTCGATCGAATCACCCGCCTTCACCGCGCCGACGCCGCCGATCACGAAGCCCGCGGCGCCCGACAGCAGGTGCCGCCAGAACCTCCGGCGCGGCATCTCGACCTCGATGCGCTCCGAGATCATCCGGCGCACGCGGCCCAGGTGCTTCTCGAGGTAGATGCGCAGGTTCTGGAGGAAGTAGGCCCAGCCCGTCTTCATGCCATCGAAGAGGTCGTCCCATCCCTCGCTCGCGCCGAACGCGGACTGCACCAGGCGCACGCGCGTCTTGCCGTTCTCCGTGGAGAGGTAGTAGTCCACGGCCAGCGACGTGCCCGGGCCCATCCAGCCGCTCTCGTCCACCCAGCGCACGTGCTCGAGCGGCTCCCAGGCGTCGACCGTGCTGGTCATCATCATCTCCTCGCTCCACCCGGCCCTCACGGTGGCGCCGGCGCCGGGCGCGGACACCTCCGCGACGGGAGCGAACCAGTTGGCGATGCCGCGGCCTTCGGTGATCGCCTTCCACGCGGCCTCGATGGGCGCGCCGACGTCCACGTGCAGCTCGAGCGTGCGCTCCGGCTTTCTCTGGGTCATGGCTTCCTCCGGGTGCGACGGATGGGATGGGCGCCGACGACCACGCGGTACGTGCGACCATCCTCGAGCGTCCGCGGGTTCGTGCCCGGCGCAAGCACGGAAGGACTCTAGCCGCGCGGGCCGCGATTCGACAAGACGTGCTTTCTATTCCCGTCGGCTCAGCGCCCAGACCGCCCAGTGAGAAGGACGCGCAGGAGGCGGCGCGCTTCGACGCCGCCACCTCTCCGGAGAGTGAAGTGACCGCCGTTCACAGGGCGCCCAGTGATTACCCGGCCGGCAAGGAAGGCGATGTTCTGACAGTGGAGTTCACCGTTCTGGGCATTCCCTGTCTCGGTCTCAACGGCGGCCCGGAGTTCAGGCACAGCGAGGCCTGTTCCTTCCAGATCGCGACGGACAATCAGGAAGAGACGGACCGCTACTGGAACGCGATCGTCGGCAACGGCGGCAAGGAAAGCCAGTGCGGTTGGTGCAAGGACCGCTGGGGCCTCTCCTGGCAGATCACCCCGCGCGTGCTGACCGAGGCGCTTGCGGCTGGTGGTGGTGAGGCAAAGCGCGCCTTCGAGGCGATGATGCCGATGAAGAAGATTGACATCGCTACCATCGAGGCAGCGCGGCGAGGCTGACGTGAACGCGAGGGGTTGCGCCCCCTCGGCAGCGGGAAGGGGCCGCGGGGCGGAGTTGACCTCGAGCTCGGCGTCCAGGTCGGGCGACTGCAGGGCCGTGACGGCGGCGCCAGTCCGGTTCAGGCCGCCGGCGCGGACCCTGCTCGCGGCGAAAGGTCGCCTTCGGTGACCGAGCGGCACCCCGCCCTGCCGACGCCTCCGTGAGGGCCAAGGGCCACTTCCGGGCGAGTAGTATGCTGTCCGCCCATGCTCCTGACGCTCACCACCACGCACCAGCCGGCGACCGATCTCGGCTATCTGCTGCACAAGAACCCGGCGAAGCTCCAGACGTTCGAGCTCTCGTTCGGCAAGGCCCACGTGTTCTACCCGGAGGCTGCCGCTGAGCGCTGTACGGCGGCCCTGCTCCTCGACGTGGACCCGGTCGGGCTCGTGCGCGGGCGCAAGGGCCCGGCAGGCGAAGGCTTCGCCCTCGAGCAGTACGTCAGCGACAGGCCGTACGCGTCCTCGTCCTTCCTGAGCGTCGCGATCGCGCGCATCTTCGGCTCGGCCCTCGGGGGTCGGAGCAAGGGGCGGCAGGAGCTGGCGGACTCGCCGATCGGCTTGACGGCCGGGGTGTCGGCCCTGCCCTGCCGCGGCGGCGAGGGGTTCCTTCGGTCCCTGTTCGAGCCGCTGGGCTACACGGTGACCGCCACCCGTCACGCGCTGGACCCCCAGTTCCCGGCCTGGGGCGAGAGCGCCTACTTCAATGTCGAGCTCGCCGGCCGCCGTCGCCTGAGCGAGCTGTTGACCCACCTCTACGTCCTGATTCCCGTCCTGGACGACGACAAGCACTACTGGGTGGGCGACGACGAGGTCGAGAAGCTCCTGCGGCACGGTGAGGGTTGGCTGGCGGCACACCCGCAGCGGGAGGCGATCGCGTACCGGTACCTCAAGCACCGCCGGAGTCTCGTGCGACAGACCCTGGCGCGGCTCGTGGACGAGGACCAGCTCGACCCGGACGAGGAGTCCGAGGTCCACGGTCGGGAAGAGGAGTCCCTCGAGAAGCGCATCAGCCTGAACGAGGAACGCCTGGGCACCGTCGTCGCGACGCTGAAGGCGTCGGAAGCGAAGCGGGTGCTCGATCTGGGCTGCGGCGAAGGGAAGCTCCTCAAGGCTCTCCTGGCCGAGAAACAGTTCGAGGACGTCACGGGCGTCGACGTGTCCACGAAGACGCTGGAGCGGGCCGCCGACCGTCTGCGCCTGGAGCAGCTTCCGCCGAAGCAGCGCGAGCGCGTCCACCTGCTCCAGGGCTCCCTGACCTACCGTGACAAACGGCTGCAGGGATTCGACGCGGCGGCCGTGGTCGAGGTCATCGAGCATCTCGACCCGCCGAGGCTCGACGCGTTCGGGCGGGTGCTGTTCGAATGTGCGCGACCGGGGACGGTTGTCCTGACGACGCCCAACGCCGAGTACAACGTGCGCTTCGAGAGCCTGCCCGCCGGCACGCTGCGGCACAAGGACCATCGCTTCGAATGGACTCGAGCGGAGTTCCGGGAGTGGAGCAACGGTGTCGCCGCTCGCTTCGGCTACGGGGTGCGCCTGGCCGCGATAGGCCCCAGCGACCCTGACCTCGGGGCGCCCACCCAGATGGCCGTGTTCACCCTTCGAGGCGCCGGGTCACCCCGATGAAGATCACGATCCCCGAGCTGTCCCTCGTCGCGATGATCGGGCCTACGGGTTCGGGAAAGTCCACGTTCGCGCGAAGGCACTTCAAGGTGACGGAGGTCCTGTCTTCGGACTACTGCCGGGGGCTCGTCTCGGACGACGAGAACAGCCAGGCCGCGACCAACGACGCCTTCGACGTCCTCTACTACATCGCCCGAAAGCGACTGGCCGCGGCCAAGCTCACCGTCATCGATGCGACCAACGTGCAGGCGGAGGCCCGAAAGCCCATCATCGCTCTCGCCCGCGAGTACCACTGCTTGCCGGTGGCGATCGTCCTGAACCTGCCCGAGAAGCTCTGCCATGAGCGGAACCACGGCCGGGCCGACCGCGCCTTCGGACCGCACGTCGCGAGACAGCACGCACAGAGCCTGCGCCGCTCCCTCCGACACCTGAAGGACGAGGGGTTCCGCCACGTCTTCGTCCTCTCCTCGCCGGAGGAGATCGAGGCGGTCGAGATCGAGCGTCAGCCGCTCTGGAACAACCTCAAGCACGAACACGGACCCTTCGACATCATCGGAGACGTGCACGGCTGTCGGGAGGAGCTGGCATCCCTCCTCGGTCGGCTGGGGTACGTGGCGGAGGCGAGGGACGGCCAGGGCGACGTGTTCCGGCACCCCGACGGACGAAAGGCCGTCTTCCTCGGAGACCTGGTGGACCGCGGTCCGGATACCCCGGGCGTCCTCCGAACGGCGATGGAGATGGTCGCGGCCGGCACGGCACTCTGCGTGCCCGGGAACCACGACATGAAGCTCATGCGGAAGCTGGGCGGGCGGAATGTCCAGATCACCCATGGCCTGGCTGAATCCCTGGCGCAGCTCGACCACGAGCCCGAGGAGTTCAAGCAGAAGGTCGCGAAGTTCATCGACGAGCGCGTGAGTCACTACGTGCTCGACGACGGGAAGCTGGTCGTGGCGCATGCCGGGATGAAGGAGACGATGCAGGGGCGCGGCTCGGGCAAGGTGCGCGACTTTGCGCTCTACGGCGAGACCACCGGGGAGACCGACGAGCTTGGCCTGCCCGTACGCTACAACTGGGCCGCCGAGTACCGCGGCCGGGCCATGGTCGTCTACGGGCATACGCCCGTGCCCGAGCCGGAGTGGCTCAATAACACGATCTGCATCGACACCGGGTGCGTGTTCGGGGGTCGCCTGACCGCCTTGCGCTATCCCGAGCGAGAGCTCGTCTCGGTGACGGCGGCCCGCAGGTACTTCGAGCCGGCCAAGCCGTTCCCGACGCCGGATGCGCAAGCGCCGGCCTTCACGGCCCAGCAGGCGCACGACGACCTCCTCGACGTCGAGGACGTCCTCGGCAAGCGCATCATCTCGACGCGTCTTCACCACAACGTCACGATTCGCGAAGAGAACGCGATCCCCGCCCTGGAAGTGATGAGCCGCTTCGCTGCCGACCCGAAGTGGCTGATCTACCTTCCGCCCACCATGTCGCCGTCGGAGACTTCGCACGCGCCCGGCCTCCTCGAACACCCGGCCGAGGCGTTCGCCTACTACCGGGCCCACGGCGTTCCGAAGGTCGTCTGCGAACAGAAGCACATGGGCTCGAGGGCGGTCGTGATCGTCTGCCGCGACGCGGAAGCGGCCCGCGCGCGGTTCGGGGTCGTGGGGCAAGGGATCGGGATCGTCTACACGCGAACGGGCCGGCGCTTCTTTGCCGATCCGAGCCTGGAACACGGGTTGCTGGACCGCCTGGCTCGGGCCTTGACGGCCTCCGGGCTGTGGAACGGCTTCGAGACCGACTGGTTCTGCCTCGACGCCGAGCTCCTGCCCTGGTCGGCGAAGGCCCTCGAGCTGGTCAGGAGCCCGTACGCGGCGGTCGGAGCCGCCGGCCGCGCGGGCCTGCGAGCGGCTGTCGAGGCGCTGGCCGCGACGGCGGCCCGAGTTGATGCGGCCAAGGACCTGCTGGACCGGTACCGGGGCCGGGAGTCTCGGGCCACAGCCTACGTCGAGGCGTACCGGCACTACTGTTGGCCCGTGGAATCGCTCGCTGACCTGAAGCTCGCGCCCTTCCACCTGCTGGCATCAGCTGGCGGCGTCCACGTCGATCGCGACCACGTCTGGCACATGGAGACCCTCGCGAAGGTCTGCGGTGCCGATCCGGAGCTCCTGCTGGCGACACCGTACCGCGTCGTCGACGTGACCGACACGGCGAGCCAGGACGAAGCCGCGGCCTGGTGGGACGAGATGACGAGCCGGGGCGGCGAAGGAATGGTCGTCAAGCCGTTCGATTTCGTGGCCCGCGACAGCCGCGGCGTGGTGCAGCCCGCGCTCAAGACCCGAGGGCGCGAGTACCTGCGGATCATCTACGGCCCGGAGTACGACCTGCCGGAGAATCTAGAGCGTCTCCGGCCACGCAGCCTTTCGTCGAAACGGTCGCTGGCTATTCGGGAGTTTGCCTTGGGGATCGAGGGTCTGGAGCGCTTTGTCCGCCGCGAACCGCTGCGCCGCGTCCACGAATGCGTGTTCGGTGTGCTAGCCCTCGAGAGCGAACCAGTCGATCCGCGCCTTTGACACCGTTCGCGGTCCCCTGGCGGCGGGTGGTCGACGAGAAGCCGCATGAGGATCACGACACCTGAGGTGTCCCTCTCCAGCGGTCAGCCGAGGATGGAGACTCGAACGTGACCCGCCGACGGATGCATACCTCCACGCTCAGTGCCTCACCCTGGCGAGCCCCTCGGGCGCGCAGCTCGCAGCCTGGCTTCTGGTGCCGGAAGCGCCCATCGGGGCCGTCGCTCTTCTCCATGGTCTTCGGGCATACCGTTCAGACATGTTGGCGCGAGCCGAGCTGCTCTGGCGATCGGGCTACGTCGTGTTGGCTCCGGACCTTCAGGCCCACGGCGAGTCAACCGGTGACCGGATCACCTTCGGCTACCTCGAGGCGCGTGACGCGGAGGCCTGCCTTCTCTACTTGCGCGTGCGTTTCCCCGGCCTTCACATTGGTGGTGTTGGCGTTTCCCTCGGCGGAGCCGCGTTGGTTCTCGCGGGCGACCGAGGCAACTCCGAGGCGGCGGTCCTTGAGGCCGTGTTCCCCACGATCGCGGAAGCGACAGACAACCGATTGGCGATGCGCGTTGGAGTGCTCTCGCGGGTGCTGACTCCCCTGCTTCTCTTCCAACTGAAGCCGCGCCTTGGCATGGGCGCGGACGACCTCCGGCCAATCGACTCGATCGGGAAGATGCGGTGTCCGGTTCTGGTCCTGGCCGGAACGGCAGACCACCACACAACCGAAGCGCAGACTCGGGCCCTGTTCGCCGCCGCGAACGACCCGAAAGAGCTGTGGCTCGTCCCGGGAGCCTCGCACGATGACCTGCTGCGCTTCGATGCGCGCGGCTATGCGCGGCATGTTGTCGGCTTCCTCGACCGATACGTGGCCAGGAAGGCGACGGGCGGCTGAGCGAGGAGAGTGCCACCCGGTTGCTCAGCATCGCCAATGGTCCGGCAGCGGCCTCGGGCCGTTTCTTCCATCGTCGGTTGCGGGCTTCATGGCTGGGGCGGATCTGCCGTTCGAACAGCCCACGGGCGTTGAGAGCGGACTGGAGGTCACGGGGCAGCCCCGGCGTTATCGGCCACGCGCGGGAGTCGGGTAGGCTGGGCGGATGCCGTTCACACTCGCGCACCCTGCGGCCGCGTTGCCTCTTCGCCGCCTCCTTGGACCCTTTGGGTCGCCCTCCGCTCTTGCCGTGGGGAGCATGATCCCTGACCTGGCGTACTTCCTGCCGCTCGGTGTTTCGGGAGCGCAGAGCCACAGCGTCCGCGGGCTCTTCTGGTTCTGTCTTCCTGCCGGAGTCCTGGGATGCGTCGCATACAGAGTCGTCGTGCGGCCGTTCGTGCTTCAGCTCGTGCCGGACGCCGTCGCTCGGCGGGTTCGACCCAGCAACGCAATGGACTGGACCCAGTTGGCGCTTCTGCCGATAGGTGTGTCCGTGCTCCTCGCGGCAGCTACGCACGTCGTCTGGGATTCCTTCACCCACAGTATGGGCTTCGTGGTGCAGGCACTACCGGTCCTGCGGCAACCAGTCCACGTGGTCGATTGGTACGAGCCTCACGTCTTCACCGTGCTTCAGCATGGAAGCACTCTGGCGGGGCTGAGTGCGCTCGCGTTCTGGGCCTTCCTCTGGTTCCGCGGTGCAACCGCGAGGGAGGGGATGGGTGCGTCGCGCCTCCCGAGATGGGCTAGAGCTTCCATCGTGGTGGCAGTCGCTCTCCCCAGCGTGGCTGCGGGAGTCCAGGTCCTGCGGGCTCGTTTCAGCGCTCGCGAGTGGACCTTCCGCGTCCTTCAAGACGACCTGGGGCGAGCCATCTTCTCGGCGGGCACGGTGTTCCTCATGTTGTTCATGCTGGCGGCGCTGGTCTGGCGAGCGTGGCAGCTGGGCTCGCGTGCGCTCGGTGCCGCACACGAAGACGGGCGTGCCGAAGAAGGCCTCCCTGCCCCGGGTGGCGGTCGAGGCGACGAAGGCGCTGCCGAGCTACGGGTGGACGGCTCCCGGCGTGGAAGGCGCGGGAGACGATGGACCGGGAACCCTTATCCCTGAAGGGGGAATTGGCGGGGTGGACGGGACTCGAACCCGCGACCTCCGACGTGACAGGCGAAAGGAGTAGGCGCGCGAGTCAACGACTTCCCGAGATTCGTCAGCGAGTTCGAGCGACGCGCCCCGACACGCGGCGACACGAAGAGACCCCTTCTGACGCCTTCCAGTAGCACGCGTGGTGCACAGCCCCTGACCTCTGGCCGACCGCTCCGCAGGGCAGCCCGCGCGCGGACGCAATTGGGCGGCGACCGTCCAAGGGGGCAGCGCCGCGGAATAGAGGATCGCGCTCGCTACGGCGGCGCTAGGCCGTCCAGCGGGCTACGAACGCCCGGCGGGGACGAACGAGTGGAGGGCTTCGAAGTCGGGATTGGCGAGGGGACGAAACCCCTCTGGCCACGGCGAGTCCAGCGAGCAAAGTACTCGGAACTGCGCTGGCGTAGGAGGCGGGTTGATGCGTTGCACACGAGCAAGCGTTTGCTCGCCGGCCGCCGACAGAAGCGCGTGCACGTCCTGGCAGAGATAGCGCGGCACGAAGCCGATGTGGACCCCTCGCGCAACCGTGTGGATGCGCAACGCCTGCGGATCGTGAGGATTCTCCGGCTCGGCCACGAGACTGAGCTCATCACCCGGACGGAGGCGGCTGACTTCGCTTTCTGCAGCAGGCCCTCGGTGGCGGAGCCCGTGAATAAAGAACGTCGACCGGTAGCGGCCCTCAGCGCTCCGCTCTGGGACCGGGAAGACCTCGAACATGTCGGTCTCGCGCTGGCCACCACTCCGGGCAAGCATAACGAGAGGGTCGGCTTCCCCGTGTTCGAGGTCGAGCCACTCGATGAAGTCCTCGTAGTCGGGGCGGCTCTGAGGGGGCAATCGGTTCTGGAACATCGGGAACAGCTGCGTTGACACGTAGGCCTGGTCGAAGTCCGAGAAGCTGCTCAGGGGACGGAAGCCGGCACTTTCGGCCGACCGCGCGCCCTGCGTGTACGTGAACACGTAGTCCGACCCTTCGCGCGACAGGCGGCCCACGGGCCACCAGCGTTGGTCCGGCTGCCTCCACGCGAGATACAGCGTGTTCATCGTGTCCTCAGAATACGCCACTTGTTACGCTGTAGTATCGCCTGGGCGAATGCCCTAGCAGGTCCGGACATCTCCGAATCCGGTATCCGGCCAATAAAGCCGGCGACTAGGCCATCCTTCACAGAATCAACCTGTTGCAGCCATCGATCGCAGGACCCGTGCTCTGACCAGGCGCGGAATGCGTCAAGCGGCGTCATCGGCTGGGCAGCGCCAGCATTCGCGTAGAGCGCGGAGCGCGCCCTCTCGACGTAGCCCTCCACACGGAACGCAGGGTCTTTCGACTCAAGCCGACGGGCTCGCGTCGCGTCCTCGTGATGAGCCCCGAGAGACGAGGCGTGGTCGAACGTGGGCGCGAGATAGCGATGACCGTCTGCATGGTTGACCATCAGCGCCCAGTTCTCGTGGTGCCGATCCGTGTTTCCGATCCAGGCGTCCAAGAGCAGATAACCTCCGAAGACGTCGGCGGCCGTCTCGATGCCCTCGGGGGCCGTCCAGTCAAGCGGATGGCCAACGTCGGCAGCCATCGCATTCCTGACCGCCTCAATGGTGTGTTGTTGGGTGCGAACATACCGCGCGCCAGCCGGCGGATAGTCTGGGTCGCGCTCGGCGAGGAGCTCGTTGCCGTGCACGAGATCAAACCCTTCGGGGGTGAATTGCCGCGTTACTACGCCAGCATTCTCAACGCCGTCTTTGTCGCGCCAACGCGCCAGTTCGTAGTAGGCATGCGGCAGCCCCAGGAACTCGGCCAAGGCCGCCGCCAGTACTTCCGCCCAATGCTCACCGCTACCTGGCCTCGTGGCCTTGTAGAGCCACATCTCTTCCGCGCGAGAGAACCAGAACTTCCTCTTGGTTCCCATCGCTTCGGCGCTGGCAGGTGCGTCGTCAGGTACGACGAAGACGCTCAGAGGTTCGTCTGGCACGGCCAATCGTGGGGCTGATGATCTCGATGGTCAAGAGTTGCGCGCGAAGCCTCGAAGAGTGCCAACTCAAGGGCTTCCCGCGATGATCTGACGTAACACACGCTTCCATATCAGGTCCGCTTGCTCGCGTCCCCGGGAAGGGTA
>Ga0316622_100002843_pt1 | contig 12154 bp, 8 predicted proteins | sample OWC_Aug_OW2_C1_D_FD_207646 | JGI IMG/M metagenome (GOLD analysis project Ga0316622, IMG submission 207646) | Wetland soil microbial communities from Old Woman Creek delta, Ohio, United States - OWC_Aug_OW2_C1_D5_C | ecosystem: Environmental > Terrestrial > Soil > Wetlands | place: USA: Ohio... | reverse complement strand
CGGTCGATATCTCGAGCTGGGGCTGCAGCCTGTCGCCCACGACCGACGTCTACGGCGGCGCCTACGGCCTCTCGGCCGACCTTTCGGGCAGCTTCAACATCGCGAGCCCGGGCGTGGTCTGGGACATTTTTGTCATGAGCCACGAGGTCGGCCACAACTTCAACACCGGCCACACCCACTGCTACGTGCCGCCGGTCGACCAGTGCTGGGGCAACGACGGGCCTCCCTGCTATAGCGGGCCGCCCAGCCTGCCCTGCCCGACGCCGGGCGCCGGCTGCGGCACCATCATGAGCTACTGCCACACCATCTCGCCCGGGATGGCGAACATCAGCCTGACCCTCGGCCTGGTCGACCCATGGGGCTACCAGCCGTGGCGGGTGCCGAAACTGATGAGCAGCTACGTGGTAGCGACCGCGGCGTCCCACCCGTCGTGCCTGACTCCGATCGTGTTCGCGGACGGCTTCGAGAGCGGCGACAGCTCGGCCTGGTCGTCGACGGTGTCCTGACCGCTCTGCGTCGGCGACAGTCTTGACGCCGGCCCGGTGGTAGGCTGAGGTGGTGGTGCACACAGAGCAGGGACACCGCGAGCTCGAGCACACCGCCGACTGGGCGCTCGAGGTGTGGGCGTCGGACCTGGCGGCCCTGCTCGCCGAGTCCGCACGAGGGATGTACGGGCTGATGGGCGTGGTGCTGGCCGACGGTCGAAGGCAGCGGCGCCAGCTCGAGCTGGCGGCGGCCGACCGCGAGTCGCTGCTGGTCGACTTCCTGGCCGAGCTGCTCTATCTGGCCGAGTCCGAGGGCCTCGCGTTCGACTCGCTCGAGCTCGAGGCGGCGGACGGCCGGCTCGCGGCGCGCCTCGAGGGCGCGCCGATCCAGTCGCACACCAAGGACATCAAGGCCGTCACCTATCACCGGCTGGAGGTCTGCGACACCGAGCGCGGGCTCCTCACCCGCATCGTGTTCGACGTCTGATCGGCGGCGGGCCGCCCGGCGGGCCGTTGCAGAGGAGATTGAAAGGCCGACCATGGTCGAACTCAAGGACCTGCGGCGGATCAGCGACCACGAGTGGGAGATCCCGACCTCGGTGCGGGCCGACATGCGGGTCCCGGTGCGGGTGTTCGCCTCGCGCGCGCTGCTCGAGGCGATCGGCGGCGATTCGTCGCTCGAGCAGGCGGTAAACGCGACCACCCTTCCCGGAGTCATCGGGCGGGTGCTGGTGATGCCCGACGTCCACCAGGGCTACGGGTTCCCGATCGGCGGTGTCGCGGCCACCGAGCTGCCGCACGGCGTGATCTCGCCGGGCGCCATCGGCTACGACATCAACTGCGGCGTGCGGCTGCTCGCCTCGAACGTCCGCTTCGCCGACGTGGAGGGCTCGATCGGCGACCTCGCCTCCGCCCTCGACGCCGCCTGCCCGAGCGGGGTCGGCACCGGCGGGCGCCTCAAGCTGGACGAGCGCGAGCTCGAGCGGGTGTGCCGCGAGGGCGGCGAGTGGGCGCGCCGCCGCGGCTACGGCACCGAGTCGGACGTGGCCCGCACCGAGGAAGGCGGCGTGCTGGCGGGCGCCGACTTCGCCACGATCAGCCACCGGGCCAGGGACCGCGGCCGCACCCAGGTCGGCACGCTCGGCGCCGGCAACCACTTCATCGAGGTCGAGGTCGTCGACGAGGTCTTCGACGCCGCCGCCGCGCGCGTGATGGGTCTCGAGGAGGGCCTCCTGACCGTGCTCATCCACTGCGGCTCGCGCGGCTTCGGCCACCAGGTCTGCACCGACTACGTCAAGTCCTTCCAAAGCGCGGTCGAGCGCTACCGCATCCGGCTGCCCGACCGCGAGCTGGTGTGCGCACCGCTCGACTCCCCCGAGGGCCAGGCCTATCAGGCCGCCATGCGTTGCGCCGCCAACTACGCCTTCGCCAACCGCCAGCTGCTGGCGCACGACGCCCGCGGCGCCTTCGCCGAGGCGCTGCGCGGCCGCACCCGCGAGCCCCACCTGCACCAGGTCTACGACATCGCCCACAACATGGGCAAGACCGAGGAGCACGTGTTCGACGGCGTTCGGCGCCGGGTCTGCGTGCACCGGAAGGGCGCCACCCGCGCCTTCGGCCCCGGCTTCGAGGACCTGCCGCCGGAGTACCGCGCCATCGGCCAGCCGGTGCTGGTGCCGGGCAGCATGGGCACCGCGTCCTGGGTGCTGGTCGGCACCGAGGGCAGCATGGAGCGATCGCTCGGCTCGTGCTGTCACGGCGCGGGGCGCACCATGAGCCGGAGCCGCGCCAAGCGCACGATCCACGGCGGCACGCTGCGCCAGGAGCTCGAGGCGCGCGGCATCCGGGTCCGCGCCGGCTCGCTGCCGGGCCTTGCCGAGGAGGCCCCGGCAGCTTACAAGGACGTCGATGCCGTGGTCGATGCGGTCGAGGCCGCCGGTATCGCCCGCAAGGTCGCCCGCCTGCGCCCGGTCGCAGTGGTCAAGGGCTGACCCCTCCCTGCTATCCTGCGTGCCGTCGCGAAACCGGCTAGGTTTTCGGAGGGGCAGTGGCGGAGGTCCGAGGCAAGCGGCGCGCGTTCGACAACGAGCTCTACCTGGCCGAGCAGAGCGCGGCAATCCTCGAGCGCATCGACCGCGTGGGCGGCAAGCTCTACCTCGAGTTCGGGGGCAAGCTGCTCTATGACTACCACGCCGCGCGGGTCCTGCCCGGCTTCGACCCCAACGTCAAGCTGCGCCTGCTGCAGGAGCTGAAAGGCCAGACCGAGATCATCCTCTGCATCTGGGCCGGCGACATCGAGCGGCGCAAGGTCCGGGGAGACTTCGGCATCACCTATGACGCCGACGCCTCCAAGCTGATCGACGACCTGCGCGAGCACGACCTGAGGGTGACCGCGGTCGTGGTCACCCGTTTCGAGGGGCAACCGTCCGCCGCGGCCTTCGTCACGAAGCTCGAGCGGCGCGGGGTCAGGGTCTACACCCATCGTCCGATCCCGGGCTACCCGATCGACGTCGATCGCGTGGTGTCGGACCAGGGCTACGGCTCGAACCCGTACATCGAGACCGACGCCCCGCTGGTGGTGGTCAATGCGCCGGGTCCGAACAGCGGCAAGATGGGCGTCTGCCTGGCGCAGATCTACCACGAGCACCGCATGGGTATCCGGTCCGGCTATGCGAAGTTCGAGACCTTCCCGATCTGGAACCTGCCGCTGCGCCACCCGGTCAACGCCGCCTACGAGGCGGCCACCGCCGAGCTGAAGGACGTCAACATGATCGACCCCTTCCACCTCGACGGCTACCACGAGCGGGCGGTCAACTACAACCGGGACGTCGAGGCGTTCCCGCTGCTCAAGCGGATCCTGGAGCGGATCACCGGCGAGTCGATGTACAAATCGCCCACCGACATGGGGGTCAACCGCGCCGGCTTCGCGATCGTCGACGACGAGGCGGCGCGGGACGCGGGCAAGCAGGAGATCGCCCGGCGCTACTTCCGCTATGCCTGCGACGTCGCGCTCGGGCTCGAGCAGCCGGAGACGGTGCAGCGCATCGAGGCGCTGATGGAGGAGTTTGACACCCGCCCCGAGGACCGGTCCGTGGTGCTGCCGGCCCGCGAGTCCGCGCAAATCGCCGAGCGGCGCGCCGACAAGGGGCACCGCGGGGTCTTCAGCGGTGCCGCCCTCGAGCTCCCCGACGGCGACGTCGTCACCGGCCGGAACTCGCCGCTGATGCACGCCGCGTCGGCGCTGGTGCTCAACGCCATCAAGCGACTGGCGGGGATCCCCGCCCACCTCGACCTGATCAGCCCGGTCGTCATTCAGTCGATCGGCAGCCTGCGCAAGGAAATACTCGGCCTCGACTCGATCAGCCTCAACCTCGAGGAGATGCTGATCGCGCTCAGCATCAGTTCCACGACCAGCCCGATCGCGCACGATGGGATGCGGCAGCTGCCGCGGCTGCGCGGCTGCGAGGTCCATCTCACGCACCTGCCCACGCCAGGGGACGAGCGCGGCCTGCGCCGGCTCGGCGTCAACCTGACCTGCGACCCCAGCTTCGCCACCGACAAGCTGTTCGCTTCTTGAACCGCAGGGATGAGGTGATAGGTGATAGGTGATAGGTGGCGGGATTGCTCCCCGCCCCTCCCCGTTGCCGTTCCCGTTCCCGTTCCCGAGACTCCTCGTCGCCCCGCTCCTATCAAGGCGATGACGTCTCGACGCCCGCTTCCGACGGGACGCGCAACGCGACATCCGTTCCCCGCCCCAACCCGACGGTCACCGTGAGATTCACTGAGCGTGGTGTAGTATCCCGACGACACCTGTTCATGTGAGTGAGGGCAAGGACGACGGAGAACGCGGTGGCAACAGGATGACACGCGAAGCGCCTGCGAGCCCTTACCGACGGTGGCTGCCCGGCACCGGCGAGCCGGCGCACCGCGCGGCGCTGTGCGCGTTGCTGCTCGTCGCAACCATCCTAGCGGCGGGGGCCGCCGGCGCCCAAGAGCTCGAGCCCCGCGCCTACCGGACCCTGCCCACGGGGCTCAACTTCGTCGTCGTCGCCTACCGATTCTCGAGCGGCAATGTGGTGACGGATCCCAGCCTGCCGATCGAGGACCTGAAGATCAAGCTCCAGGTCCCGACCCTGGGCTACCTGCGCTCGTTCGGGATGTTCGGCCGTTCCGCCTCGCTGACCGCGACCGTGCCGTTCGCGTTCATGAGCGGCTCGGCGCGCCTCGGCGACGAGAACATCAGCGACAGCCGCTCGGGGTCGGCGGACATGCGGCTGCGGCTCGCCGTCAACCTGCTCGGCGGCCCGGCCCTGTCGCCGCCGGAGTTCGCCCGATACAAGCAGGGCCGAAACCTGGGGGTGGGCCTGACGGTGTCCGCACCCACCGGCCAGTACGACCCGACCAGGATCATCAACTTCGGCAACAACCGCTGGGGGTTCAAGCCGGAGGTCGGCTACTCGAGCATCCGCGGCCACTGGATCTACGAGTTCGCAATCGGGGCCTGGTTCCTCACGGCCAACGACGACTTCCTCGGCTCGAGGAAGACCCAGGAACCGATCGGCAGCTTCCAGGCCAGCGTCAGCTACAACTTCAAGGGCGGCGCCTGGCTCGCGCTCAACGCCAACTGGTACACGGGCGGCCAAACCGCCATCGACGGCGTCGACAAGGACGACCTCCAGAAGAACTCCCGGGTGGGTCTCACGTTCTCGCAGCCCCTGGGCGGCCCCCACTCGGTGAAGCTCGCGGCCCAGACCGGCGCCTACACCGCCTCCGGCGCCGACTTCGACGAGCTCACGGTTGCGTACCAGTATCGGTGGTGATGGTGCCGGAGGTGGGATTCGCACGTGCCGCCGGCAGCGATGGGTGGTCGTAGCCAGGGGGGTCGAAGGCCTGGCACCAGCCAGGCCGGAGAGGGGGACGGCTGGCGTACGGCCACTCGCTGGTGGCGGCGCGTCGCGTCGCGAGGGCGGGAGTGAGGGGGGCGACGCAAACCCACACGGTGGTGCCGGAGGAGGGAGTCGAACCCTCATGGAGTTGCCCCCGGGGGATTTTGAGTCCCCTGCGTCTGCCATTCCGCCACTCCGGCGCGCAGCCATTGTGTCCTCGGCCTCCGCAGGGGGTCAAGGGCAGCATCGAGTTTCCGCACGCGCCGGGCCGCGAAAACTCGCTCGCGGACCTGCGACCTGATTGACGCCGCAACTCTCATCAAGTATATTACCGCTTGGTCATGTCGTGACCTACCCGACCGGGAGGGATCGTGATCGCATCCGATGAACTGCTGCAGCGGATCGCCGAGGTGCTCAAGGCGATGGCCGATCCGACCCGCCTGAAGATCCTCCACAGCCTGCAGGGCGGCGAGCGCTGCGTGTCCGCCATCCTCGACGTCGTCGGCGGCAGCCAGGCCAACGTCTCCAAGCACCTGTCGGTGCTGAAGCGGGCCGGCCTAGTGGACAGCCGCCGCGACGGGCTCAACGTCTTCTACCAGATCTCCGACCAGGGCGTGTTCTCCATCTGCCGCAACGTCTGCGACTCCCTCGAGATCCGCATCGACCGCGAGCATCACGCTATCGTCGAGGGCCGCGAGCAGATGAACCGGGCCGAGCTGGTGAAACGCTGACCCGCCGCCGGGAGTCGACATGCCGATCCACGAGTACCGCTGCCAGAAGTGCGGCCAGCTCTTCCAGAAGCTCCAGTCGGTGGGCACCGGCTCGAAGACGGTCGCTTGCCCGAGCTGCGGCAGCAGGCGCGTCGAGCGCCAGCTGTCGGTGTTCGCGAGCCCGTCGCCATCCGGGTCGCCGACCTCATCCTCGTCGGGCTGCGCCCCGGGGGGCGGCTGACGCGTCTGAGCCGCGGGCCCGGGCGGCCCGCAACCCACGCACCGCACCCGATCAGCCCACGATCAACCGCCCTGGTGACCAGCCCAGAAGCGGCTCTGCGTCACACCTCTGTCATGGCCCGACCGGGGGTTGACAGCAGGGGTTCAGTTGCCGCGTGGGTCATGTTAGAATTTCGCGGTGTCGTATCCGGTAACCCTGGGGACAAGGGCCAACCCATCACGATCAACCCAATGAGGAGGGGACTATGAGTCGAAATGTGGGACTGTTGTGGATCATGGCCGTTGCCGTCGCACTGATGGCAACGCCGGTGGCGGTGGCGCAGGACGTTACCGGCGGCATGGTGACCGATCCGCCGGCACCAGTAGCCGAAGGCTATGCGACCTTCACCGGAACCTACAGCAATCTGGGACCGGGCTCAGCGGACGAAACGTTTGCCGATTACTACATCGGGATTCAGCCGGGGACCTTTACCGATGAGGGGAGCACCGCCCTTCTGGAGTCGGCAGAGTTCACCGACATCAACGGCAATCAGGCGTTCCTCTACATCGATGCCTCGAACTGCAATCACTACACACTCGAGTTGGCGCAGCCCGGGGACGGCACCGTAGCCATGTCCCCGATCCCGGCGAACGAGGGTGGCTCTTTCACATTCAAGCTGCCGGTCATCCCGATGGAGGGCATCAACTCGGGGCGGGTGGTCGTCACCGAGCCTGAGGAGCTCCGGAACGCCTACACACCTCTCGACCCCTACTACTTCGTAGAACCTTACTCGCATTACTGGTGGAACGCCGGCACCTACAATTTCGTCGTGCAGGGTGGGAGCTGTGACGACATTCCGGATCCAACCAACCCGGACGCCGCGTGTTGGGACATCGCGCAGTGCTTTGGGAAGCGGCTGTGGGCGATCGAACCCTTCGAGGCCGAGCTCGAGGTCGTCGTCGGCAACAACGTCAACTGGCCTGACAACACCGACCCGACCTTCGGCTGCGGGAATGAGCTCGTTGGCTTCACGGCCGGCAAGATCGCGATCATCCGCCGCGGCACGTGCCCCTTCTACGAGAAGATCGAGAACGCTCAATTCGCCGATGCAGCAGGAGCGATCATTGTCAACAACGGTAACTGCATCAGCGACCCGAACGGCAACCCGGACGAGTGCGTGATGGGCATGGCGACCAGCGACCCTCTTGAGCCCGGACTGGGGTACTTCATCGACATCCCGTTCGTCCAGATGGGACGGCGCCAGGGCGAACAGCTCATCGCGGCGGTCCAGAACGGCCAGACGGTCAGGATTGCCATGGGTCCGATCGCGGATCCGGATGGGTTGGAGCCTTTCGGAGTTGTGGTAACTAACGGCACCTTCCCCGCCGACGCGAACGAGAACGACTTCACCGTAACGCGGGTGCCGCTGGGCGAGATGGGGCCGACCGAATTCGTGTCGTTCGTCCCGGCCGCTGCGTACGCGGCGGGCGCACAGGGCGCGTTCTTCCAGACCGACCTCGACCTCAACAACAAGGGCGCCGAGGCGGCCACGGTCACCCTGCTGTGGCTGCCGCGCGGCGCAGACAATTCTGCCCCCGCGACGTCGGAAGCGATCGTGCTCAACCCGGGCCAGAGCATCCAGTACGAGAACGTGCTCAACGCGGTGTTCGGCGCCGAGCCCGATGTCGCCGGCGCGCTGGCGATGATCGCCGACAGCGCCGATGTGATCGCCATGAGCAGGACCTACAACGTGCCGAGCGCCAAGATCGCCGGCACCTTCGGCCAGGGCCTGCCCGGCATCCCGTCGGACAAGCTGATCCAGTCCGGTGAGACCCGGCGCATCATCTTCATGAGCGAGAACGATGACATCCGCGCCAACGTCGGCTGCGTCAACGGCCTCAACACCCCGCTGCGCATCAACATCGACATGTACGACGCCACCGGCACAATGCTCGAGACCCGGACCATGGACCTCGGCCCGTGGTCGAACAACCAGATCAACCGCATCTTCCGGACCTACGCACCGCGCAACGGCTACGTCGACGTGTCGACCCCGACCGAGGGCGGCGCCTTCTACTGCTACGGATCGGTGCTCGACAACCTCACCTCCGACCCGACCACCGTGCTGCCGCAGGTGCCGTCGGATGCGAGAACATTCATCCCGGCCGCGGCGCTGGCGGCAGGCGCGCAGGGCGCCTTCTTCCAGACTGACGTCGACCTCAACAACGCCGGCGACACCGCGGCCACCTACCAGTTCGGCTGGCTGCCCCGCGGTGAGAACAACTCGTCGCCGACGCTGTCGGATACCTTCACCCTCGCGGCGGGCGCCTCCGTCCGCTACGAGAACGTGCTCAACGCCGTGTTCGGCGCCGAGCCGGACGTGGCCGGCGCGCTGGTGATCGAGGCTGACAACCCGGACGTGTTGGCGATGAGCCGGACCTACAACATCCCGGGCGCCAAGATCGCCGGCACCTTCGGCCAGGAGTTGCCCGGCATCCCGGCCGACATGATGATCGCCTCGGGTGAAAAGAAGCGCATCATCTTCATGAACGAGAACGACGACGTCCGCGCCAACGTCGGCTGCCAGAACGGCGTCCCCACCGACGTCGTGGTCACCCTCCAGCTCTACAACGGCGAGGGCACCCTGCTGGAGACCAAGTACATGAACCTGGCGCCGTGGTCGAACAACCAGATCAACCGCGTCTTCCGCAACTACGCGCCGGTCAACGGCTACGTCGACGTTTTCACCAACGCGCCGGAAGCGACCATCTACTGCTACGGCTCGGTGCTCGACAACCTGACCTCCGACCCGACCACCGTGCTGCCGCAGTAACCATCAACCTGGATCAAACCCAAGCGGGGGCTTCGGCCCCCGCTTTTTTGTCCCGCTTCCGCTTCCCCTTCCGATTCCGCGCCCGGATGGCGCTCCAGCGTCGAGGCTGTTCCGGCGCCCCCGGCGAACGCTTTGTGCGGTCATCCCGAGCGATCAGCGAAGCTGAAAGCCGAGGGACCTCCCTCCGCCTGCAATCGTTCCAGTGCCCGTCCTCGTCGCGGGGAAGTGCCGATGGTCGGTGCGCCTTTGGCAGAGACGGGCGAGAAAACGTCAAGGGCCACGGGCGAGACAGGGAGTCGGACCCGGAAGCGGGCGCGGAAGCGGGAGCGAAAGCGGGCAAGGGCCTCGATGCCGGCAGGATGCCGGCGCTACAACATCGCCTGAATCTGCGCGGCGAGGTCGGTCCGCCCCATCCGGACGAGCACAGTGAACAGGTTGTCGGGCGCATCGACCACGCGCGGGTTCAGCGCGAGGGCCTGGCGGTAGGCGGCCGCCGCCTCGACCGGCCGCGCCGCGAGCGCGAGCGCCAGCGCGAGCCGGTTGTGGGCGCCGGCGTCGTTGGGGCGGATGCGCACCGCGGCCTCGAGCCGCTCGATCGCTGCCTGCGGCCGGCCCGCCGCCATCAGCGCGGTGCCCAGCCGGTTGAGGATTTCGGGATCGTTCGGCCGCACCCGGTCCGCCTCCTCGAGCAGCGCCACCGCCTCCTCGAAGCGGAGCTGGCCGTAGACCCGGTACCCGTAGAGAAGCAGCGCATTGGCGAGGTTGTCGCGGTTGTGTTGGAGGTCCTCGGCGCTCGAGTACTGGTAGGCCAGGCGGTAGTGCTCCACGGCCTCCGGGAGCCGCCCCTTCTTCTCGAGCCCGACCGCCAGGTTGCCGTGCGCGAGATCGGCGCTGGGCATGATCTCGATCGCCCGCTGGTAGTGGGCCATCGCCTCGTCGAGCCGGCCGAGCAGGTCGGCTGCAAGGCCGGCCTGGTACACGACCTGGACGCTGTCGGGGTCGAGCTCCAGTGCCTGCTGGGCGAGGCGGTAGGCCTCGACCAGCTTGCCTGCCCAGCCGAGGGTCTTGGACAGGTTGAGCAGGCCGGTGGCGCGGACATGGTTGTCGAGCCGGCCCTCGACGGCCGCGACCACCTGACGGATGCCGTCCTCCCCCCAGCCAGTCCGCGGCTCGACCATTTCAGATGAGACCATCTCGTCGAGCAGGGCGAGCGCGATCAGCCGGTAGCCCTCGATCGTCGGGTGGACGTGGTCGAGGAAGAGCTCGCTGCCCGGAATGCCGTGCGGCGCCCGCTCATCGGCCATGCGAACGAAGTCGACCAGGGGCACGGAGCGCTCCGCCGCGACGTCGCGCACGATGTCCGGCATCGGGGTCAGAGCCCGCAGCGGGCAGATGTCCTCGTCGCGCGCTGCCTCGAGGGCGCGGCGGGCCTCCTCGAACCGGTTCAGCTGGAGCAGGGCCTGGCCGAGTGCATACTGGCCATCCGCGTGGCGCGGGTCGATGGCCGCCGCCTCGCCGAGGCGCCCCGCGGCGGTCACCAGGTCCCCGCCGCGGGCGGCCGTGAGGCCCTCCTGCACCAGCGTGGTCCAGCGGGTGGTCTCGTCCGCAGTGATGCCCGGGCGGTGCTCGCTCTTGAAGGGCGGCGAGTCGCGCAGATTGGACGCAGGCGTCACCATCACGACCTCGGCTCCGGCCGAGCGCGCGATGTCGACCATCCGCGCCAGGTTGAAGCGGAAGTGCCGCATGACCTGCTCCCGCAGACGGTCGTCCCGGGTGAAGGCCGACGGACCGACCACGTCGTCGAGCAGCGTCGTTACCTCGGTGCCGAGCACGTCGGGTCGCGGCGCCTCGGCCTGGCGCCGGGCGCGGACGCTGTCGACCACCTTCTCGACCGCCGTCCAGGTGCGGGTCCGCGACGCCGCCGCGCCCACCCCACGCACGGACCGCGGCAGCGCGATGATCTGGGGGTAGGTCCGCCGCTCCAGGAACTCGTTGTGGCCGGAGTAGATGATGAACAGGTCGGGATCGTAGCCGGCGAGCTCCTCCATCAGCAGCGCCACCCGGTAGCTCGCGTAGCTGATGCCGCCCGCGTTGATGACCTCCCAGCGGTGGTCAGGCTGGGCCGCGTTCAGGAGCTCGCGCAGCCAGCCGCAGAACGAGGTCGGGTCCTCGTAGGGATGGCCGAAGGTGGTCGAGCCGCCCATGCAGAAGACGCGAGTGGTGCCCGCTGCCTTGACCTTGGGGAAGCGCTGCATGTTGAACAGCGAGGCCTTGGCCGGCGAGCGCTCCATGACGATCGTGCCGTCGCTGTCCCTGACCTCGACGAACAGCGGCGCGTGGCCCGAGAAGCCAACGTAGGGATCCTCCTCGTAGGCCCGCGGATTGACACCGACCCCGGCCAGCACCGCCTCGAGAACGGCGAAGAAGATCACGGTGGCGGCGGCCGCGAACAGCAGCTTCTTGACCAGCGGCAGCCGCCGCCCGCCGGGCTGCGGGCGGTTCTGAGACGGCGTCGCGGGAGGCGATGGCTGCCGGTCCATGGATCAGGAGCCGGGGCGCACGGGCCGCCGCGGCGCCCGCCAGTCTAGCAGCCAATGCCCTCCACGCTCCTAGCGACGGCCGTCACCGCCCTCCCGCAGGTCCATCTGCTACCCTGCAACTCGCGGAGCGGGCGGCCCGGCGGCCCGTCCGTTGCTGGAGGGGCCTCGATATGTCGCGATTCGCTTCCCGAGCCGTGCTGAGTTCGGTCCTGGTCCTGACCGCGGTCGCGGCGGGGGCCGCCGAGCCGCAAGCCCTGCTGCGCATTGACCGGCAGGACGCGTCGACTCGCGATCTGCTCCTGCAGTCTGGGGTGGCGGTGATCGCCGAGCTCGATCACGCCGTGCTCGCGGTCGGAGCTCCCTCCGCGGTCGAGGCCGAGGCGGCGAACCTCGGCCTGGGCGCGATCGTGCTCGACGCCTCGGTCGAGGCCTCGAGCTTCGCCCTGGCCGGGCTGCGCGAGGGCGCCACGCTCGCCGATC
>Ga0316622_100002842_pt1 | contig 12154 bp, 13 predicted proteins | sample OWC_Aug_OW2_C1_D_FD_207646 | JGI IMG/M metagenome (GOLD analysis project Ga0316622, IMG submission 207646) | Wetland soil microbial communities from Old Woman Creek delta, Ohio, United States - OWC_Aug_OW2_C1_D5_C | ecosystem: Environmental > Terrestrial > Soil > Wetlands | place: USA: Ohio... | reverse complement strand
CCACCCCGTTGCCGCACTCGGGCGTTCCGGTTCGAGTCGCAATCGGGGTGGCCGTGGGGCTCGGCGTCGCTGTCCGAGTGGCAGTCGGCGCCTGCCCTGGACATCCCCCGAGCGCGTGATTCACCGCCGCGATCAACTCGTTGACGTCCGCGGTGCCGTTGTCGTTGCCATCGAGCCCCACACACGCGCTTGGCGACGCATTCCCCAGGGCAATTTTGACTCCGAGAATCAACTCGTTGATCGTCACCTGTCTGTTCTGGTCGCAGTCGCCAGGGCAGATGCCAGCGGCAGTCGAAACAACGAGCATGAAGGCCAATACGCTGCCGACGCTCAGGCGAAAGGTGGAAAGCGAGGGAAACGGCAGCCCTGGCCAGGCGTCCATGGTTCTTCCTTTCCCAGTTCGCGCTTAAAGATCTCGACTTCGAGCCGTCCCCGAGCCCGGAGAATGCCTCAAGAGTGGCACGGAAATCACGGAGCAGGTGCGACTGTCAATTCGCACGAACGAATTCTTGACACCCTGGCACAGCCGCGACAGGAAGTCAGAACTCCTCGTTATTGGCATGAAGTCTGCTCTGCCACTCCAAGTGTGAGGAGACCAGAGAGATGATCACGCTGATGTGGTTGCCGAAGTGGAAGGCGTACTCGGTGCGGCGGAACGGGCGGCTTCTCGGACTGGTGCGGTGCAAAGTGCCACTGCCGTTCCTCCAGGTCGCCGAATTCGCTTGAGAAGGCGGCGAGACCCCTACGGCGTCCTTCCGTGCCCGACGGCCCCATCGAGGATCAGCTCGACGGGGTTTGACTCGATTTCTTCCGGCGTCGCTTCGACGCGGGGGGCGCAGGTGGTGAGCCGGATTGGCTCGGGTGCCAGCATCCCCCCTGGCCGCCCTTCTTCTTCAGGGGGAAGGGATGTGCATCCGATGTCGTCGTGATTGGGGCTGCCCGCGGCCAGTGCGGGGTTTGGAATGATTCGGAACCGGTAGGCGGGCGCCGGGCGATCGAGAACGTAGCAGCCATCTACCAACCTGACGCCCGCAGCCAACGGTTCCAGTGTGAGCGTGCGCGATCCAACGCGAGCCTGCCGAGCGATCGACAGCGGCAGCGCGGTCACGTTGTGCAAGCGAATGACCGCTCCCTCGACCGTGCGGTAACGGTCGAAGTCAGTGCGGGCAAACACTCGCGCGTTTCCCGCAGACAGATGTTCGTCGACCCGAGATGTCTGCGGCTCCCAGAAGCGAGGTTGGCCGGTGTCAAGATGGAGAAAGGCCTGCTGCCGGTAGTATCCGACACCCCCGACTTTCAGATCGCGCAGGTCGAGCCACATGCGTTTGAGATCAACCCCAGAAAACTGCAGATCGGCCGCGAGACCCTCGCGATGCAGCGAGGAGTCCGCGACCCGGCTGCCGGCGTCACGCAAGCGCTGGTTGAGCCCGGGGCTGCGGTAGCCCGAGATGAGCACGACCCGCGTCGGCCGATAGCGGTCCTCAACGAAGTCGATCAACTCGACCAGCCGGATCGACACCTCGCCAGCCTGACCATCGTCACGCGAGCGGAAGAAGTGCTCAATCCGTGTGAGCGCCTCGGGGTCGTAGCGGCCCTCGTCGTCGCGATAACGCACGCTCAGCTTCTCATCGAAGTGGCCGTGCCGCAGCCCGATGACGCCGTCGCCGGAGAAGAAGAAACGGGATTCGTTGGCTGAGGCGACGGAGGCGCAACCGAGGGTCAGGAGAGAAAGGAAAAGAGTCAGGCACCAGCGAGGCGACGCGGCGACGCGCCCCTCGATACGCTTCGCTACTCGGGGTGCTCGGGACGGCTGCGGGGACGCGGGGAGAAGAATCATGTCTCACGCAATGTCGGGCTCGAGATGCGCGCGTGCCGCCGGAAGGCCCGGAGAGTCTGCCGGAACATCAACGACAGCGCGAACATCGAACCGATGTTCCCGACCGCAATGACGAGGAGCACGGCTTGCGCGCCGCAGCCGTAACCGCGCGTGAGCAGGAGAGCGGTGCCCACCACGAGCACGACGCGGGCGGCCATGACGGCCAGCGGCGCCGTGGCGCGGCCGAAGCCCTGGAACGAGGTCGCCAGCACCATCGAGGTAATCACGAACAGATACGAGGGACCAATGGTCCGCAGGTACTGCGCGCCAACGGCACGAATGGCTGGGTCATCGGTGAAGATGCCGATCCACGCCGGCGGGTACCACGTCACAACCACCGCGGGAACGAGCACGACGCCCGCCGCCACGGCGATGGCAGAGCGCACGTAGCGCGTGACCAGATCCGCGCGCCCCGCGCCCACGGCCATCCCGACGAGTGTCAGGCAGGCGGCCGCAACGCCGTAGCCCAACGTGAACAGGAGAAAATCGAGTCGCGACCCGAGGCCATAGGCGGCCAGGTGCGCCGTGCCGAAATGCGCGAAGACGCTGGTCATGACGGTGATGCCGACGTAGTTGATCGCCGCGGCAACTGAGGCCGGAATCCCGATGCGCAGGATCTCCGCGATGGGCTGTCGCGAGAGTCGTCGCGGCAACAGGCGCGGGCGAACGGCCCCGTGTCCCCCGAACACGTAGCGCCCGCGCGGAAACGCGGCGAGCAACTGCCCGGTCAGCGTTGCCACCGGCGCACCAACGAGGCCCAAGTGGAACACGAACATGAAGAGCGGCGTCAAGACGATCTGCAGCAGCAAAGATACGGTCGCCCAGATCGCTGGAACTCGCACGTTCCCCTCTCCCCGCATGATGCTGTCGAACGTCGAGATGGTGAACGAGAACACCAGGCCAGCAAAAAGCACGCGAGCGAAGAGCGTCGCTTGGCGCAGGACTTCCCCCTCTCCGCCCATGGCGGCAAACAGCCGGGCGATGCCCGCCTCGAAGCCAACCGTGAATGCCACCGCAAGCACGGCCGCAACGACAAACGCGTGCTCGGCGATGGAAACGGCATCCTGGACCCGCCCGGCGCCCAGTGCCCGCGCGATGGCCGAGGCGACGCCGGCACCGACGCCGCCCGCCATCACGGTCATGAGGATCATCGAAATGGGAAACACCAGCGCGACGGCCGCGATGGCCTCCGCGCCGAGACGGCTGACGAAGTACGTGTGGAGAACGTTGGACGTCGTCGCCACCAGCATGACGCCGGTTGTCGGCGCGCCGAGCCGGACGATGGCGCGCAATGGGCTGCGCTGCAGCAACTCCGGCGGTGCTGGCCGGCGGCCGCTCGGGGCCGGCTCAGGGCTGATCTCCCCGCTCGCCTGCATTTCTCACCGGGTTCCGTGGCTAGACCTGCAGACGTCCGCGTATCCGCAGTCGCAGCAGGAAGCAAGTTCTCCCACTTGGCAAAGTTTGACAGGAGACGCGGCCCCGGGTTTCCTCGCGACTCCCAATCGGGTTAGAATGTGGCCGTGCCAGCATCTGAGGCCAGTTCAGTGATCCGGGATCTCCATTCGGTTGCGGCCCGGCAGCGCGGGCTCACGCTGCTCGTGCTTTTCGGATCGCGCGCGCGGGGTGATGCCGCGGCACATGCTGATTGGGACTTCGGCTTCCTCTCGGACAGCTCAGTGGATCCGTTGACGATCATGGCAGCGCTTGCCGAAGCCGTCGGCAGTGAGCGTCTGGACCTCGTGGACCTGGCGCGGACGAGCGGGCTCCTCCGCTACCGCGCTGCACGCGACGGTGTGCTCGTGTATGAAGCGAGGCCGGGAATCTTCGACCGGTTCCGCTTCGAGGCTGCACGCTTCTGGTACGATGCCGAGCCCGTGCTGCGTCCCGCGTACGACGCGATCCTAGATCGCCTGGGTTGATGGGAGCGCTCGATCGTCCAGTTCTCGCCGAGCGGGCAGCGGCCGTGGAACGACACCTCGCCCGTGTGGCGGCGCGCCTGCCGCCGAATCCGGCTGAGTTCGTGGCGGCCAGCGATGCGTCGGATGCGGTCATCCTCCACCTGTGGCAGGCGGTGCAGATCGTCATCGACCTCGGCCTGTCGGCCTGCCTGCACTTCAACTTGGGTACGCCGGAGAGTTACGGCGACGCCTTCCGTCGGTTGGCCGACGCAGGCCTTCTCGAAAGAGACCTGGCGCAGCGACTGACCCAAGCTGCGGGGTTCCGGAACCTGGTAGCACACGCTTACGAAGGCCTGGACATGGAACGCGTGCGCCGCGCAGCCGCTGAGGGTCCTGCCGATCTGCGTGCCTTCCTCGCACGGCTGCGCGATCTGCTGACGTAGCAGCGGATTCCTCCTACCCCCAATCCGAAAAAACTACCGCACGCAAACCGACGCGGAGACGCGGTGAACTGGGACGCGGCGCAAGGGATCGAAGTCAATCCAAAACTCATCACAATTCGACTCCCCCAAATGGCCGCTCCCGCGAAGGGTCCTCACCCCCAGGGAGAGATTCGGTGAGGGGATCAGACGCCCTTCAACCACTTCCTCTGACCGCCCCCGCGCGCCGGTACAGAGGTCGAAACTGAAGCGGAAGCTGCTGTTCCAGAGGTCAGGCAGCGCGGCGGCGGTGGGTTCGTCGGCGCGGCAACGCCCCGTCGACGGCAAGCAGGGCCCGCAGCGCCTCGTTGACCGCGCGCGAGTCGGGAAAATGGGGCGCCAAATCGGGCTCCAGGATACGCAGCAGCTCAGAGGCTCTTGCCGCCTTCTTGGCGAGTCTGCCGCGTCGCGCCTTGGTCCAGTCGTAGCGAGCCAAGTGCCCTTCGGGAAGCTTGGCAGGGTCAACCTTCTTCGTACTTCGTCCTTTGCCGTGCTGCTCTGGAAGTGGCTCAAGGGCACGGCGGAGAAGGCCGACTTCGGCGATCCGGTCGGTTCCGACACGGGCTACGGGCTCTGTGTCTACAAAGACGGGACTCTCATCATGAGCCCGGTGGTCGGCGCCGATGGACAGTGGGCGGCTACCACCAAGGGCTACAGCTACAAGAATGCCGCTACCAACGCCGCTGGAATCTTCAAGGTGGTGCCGCAAGAGAGCACAGGCAAGGCGAAGGTGCTGGTGAAGGCGAAGGGAGCGAACCTCACGGTCCCGGCGTTGCCACTCAGTCCCACAACCGCGGTCAAGGTACAGCTCGTCAAGGATTCCGGACCCGAGTGCTGGGAGTCCACGTTCCCGCAGCCGGCCAAAGCCGACGACGGGAAGCTGTACAAGGACCAGGAGCCGTAGTCACCGGAACGCGTCAGGCCACCGGTGTCAAGTGCAAACGCGCGGAAGAAGCGGCCGGCAGTGGTCCCGCCGCGACAAGTTTCTTCCTGCCGGGATCAATAGTCAGGTTTAGACCTTCCAGTGTCCTCGCCCCGAGCAGCAACAGGTCACCCTTCTCAGCAAACACCACTTCGTCGATCGTGAAGAACTTATCGAGTCGAATGATGGCGAAGCCGACGCTTCGGGTAACTTCCTGGCCGTTGGCCAACACAAAGGCGAGGTCTTTCTTCTCCCGCTGAATGCCGATGCGCTCGAGAGTGCGTTCGGGCACCCAGGTGTATTCGCTGCCGGTGTCGACCAGCAGCTTTGGGATCACCACCGACCGGCTGCGGTCTACCGGATTCTCAATCTTGCACTTGGCGTAAAATGTCCCCATCCGCATCATCGCTCCGGCTTCTTGGTCTGTCCCGCTTTGCTTGGTTCTTCGGCCACTGGCGCCCGGCGCTGCGTATACCGTGGCCCGTGCAACCCTTGCAAGGCTGTTGCAGCGTATCTCCACCCCGTCGCGACGTGAGACACCAATGATAGGGCCAGGCTACTTTCTACTTTTCCGGAGCAGCAGGATGCCTTCATGCAACCCTTCCTCCATCCGCGGTTAGGCAGCCCATTTCAACCGCCGCGAATCACCGCCGGCGAAGCAGGGCCAGAGCGTATTTCTCCTCCAAAGCCCCCGCCTCCTCTTCGGGGGACTGCCGATGAACTCGCTTGGCGCTCGGGGCCTGAATCTTCCCCCTTTGAAAAAGGGGGATTGAGGGGGATTTTTCCGAATGATCCATTCCAAAATCCCTCCTCACCTCCCCCTTCGACACAGCTCAGGGCATGCTTTTTCAAAGGGAGGAACCTATCGCCGCGACGAAAATCGACAGTCCCCGGGCTCGAGTGCGGCGGCGGGACGGCCCGTTCACAACCTCCGACCGTCGACTTGACGGTCGGTTTTCGAGCCCGCTCCCAACGCTCCGAGGAAACCGAGGATCTCCTCCGCGATCCGCTGCTTCTCCACGTCTACGCTCACCACGTGATAGCTCTCGGGCAGGACCACCGTGGCGCGTAGGCTGGGCAGCGTTTGCTGGAGCAGCGCGAGGTTTTCCAACGGCGCGGTGTGATCCTGGCGGCCGTGGATGGCCAGGGCTGGCTGCATGATCTGGGTCAGCAGGGGGCGCACTTCACGCTGGAGCCGGAGCAGCTCGATCACCCCTCGCAACGGCATCTCCGCGTATCCGGGGTTGACGCGCCGTGCCTCGGGGTCGGCGATGTCGCTGCCACCGTTGGATTTTCTGACGTAGCGGAATCTCGACGGCAGGAACGGCAGAGCGACCCTGAAAAGCCCGGACAAGCGCGCCGGCCAGGGATTGGCCAAGATGAAGGCCGATGACAGAAGCACCAGAGCCGCGACGGTTTGCGATCGAAGGTACGCCAAGCGGAGGGCCAAGAGGCTACCGAGGGATTGGCCGATGGCGACCTGCGTCTGGCAATGCTGCGCCAACGTGTCGACGCCTTCCTCGACCGAGCGGTACCAGTCGTGCCACTGGCACGCCTCCAGTTCCTCGACGCGGGTCGCATGACCAGCGAGCTGGACCGCGTGGACGGTGTAACCAGACGCGTGCAGACGCTCGCCCAGGAATCGCATGTCGAAGGGGGTACCGGTAAACCCGTGGACCAACAGGCAGCCGACGTTCCCCCCACGCCACAGGAACGGTTCGGTTGATGCGAGCTGCGTCTTATCACCCTCTCGCACAGCCCTTTCGCGTGAATGACGGGGGGCGGCTTCGGTTCCTGGGCCCAGTCGGCCACCACCCCTCGCTGGTGCTGGGTTTGCCAAGCGCCCTACCCGGCGTAGTTTGGTGAAATCTCGATCTCCGCCTGGCCCTTCAGGTGGTTGATGAACTGCTGGACCAGAGCCGTCTCGAGCTGGCGGCGCGACTGCTCGACGAGGCTCTTCTCCTGCTCCTTGAACTTCTGCTCGTCCGCCGGCACGCGTTCTTTGAGCACCGCGATGACCGCCTCCCCATTTGCGCTGTACACCGCCGGGAGCACGGAACCGGCAGGTGTGAGCTGGAAGGCCGCGTCCTTGAGATCCTGCGCGGGACCGATCTGCGGCACGAACGCGCCGCGGCGCCCAACGGGCCCGGTCTCCCCGACGGTCAGGTGCTCCGCCGCGGCCAGCGCATCGAGGTCCCTGCTCTCCTGCAGCCGCTTCAGCATCTCCTCCGCATGCGCCCGGGCAGCGGCCTCCGCCCGCTCTTGGCGAATGGCTGCTTCGACGCGGTCGCGGATGGCACCGATCTCTGGAACGACGCTGGCAATACGCTCGTTCACCTCGAAGACGACATACCCTGACTCGAGGGTCACGATCTCGCCCGTGTCTCCCGGCTCCGTCTTGAAGATCGCGCCGATCAGCTCGGCGCTGGACGTGAGACCAACGATTGGTTCGTCCCGGGAAAACGGCGGCGGCGTGCGGGCCGTCAGCCCGGACGAGCGGGTCACGTCCTCAAAGCTCGCCTTCCGGTCGGCCAGCTGTTCGTACGCCTGCTCGGCGCTCTGCAACGCCACCTCACGGGAGCGCTGTTTGCGGATCGCGTCAACGATAGCGCCGCGGGCCTGGTCAAATGGCTGGAGTCGATCCGGGTGCTTGTCCTCGACCCGAATGATGTGGAACCCGAACGGCGTCGTCACCAGGTCGCTCGTACCGCCGGCTGCCAGCGCAAACGCCGCAGCGTCGAAGGCCGGGACCATCTTTCCGCGCCCAAACCAGCCAAGGTCGCCACCGTTCTGGGCGCTGCTGTCCTCGGAATACTGCGTTGCGAGTGCGGCGAAGTCTCCTCCCGCTTGCACCTGGGCGAGCACCGCCGCCGCTCGCTGCCGCACCGCGTCGCGTTGCTCGCCGGTGGCGCCCGGCTGGACCTTGAAGAGGATGTGTCGCGCGTGGACCTCTTCAGGCGTCCGGAACTCGTCCGGATGCGCATCGTAGTACGCCTGAATCTCGTCGTCGGTCGGATTCACCTGGTCGGCAAAGCTCTTCGCCTCGAAATGCAGGTATTGAATGCGAACGCGCTCCGGCTCGCGGAATGTATCCTGATGGGCGGCGAGATAGGGAGCCAGGTCGCCCTCCGCCACCTGCACCTGCGCCGTGAAGTTCGCGGGCGGCACCTTGATGAAGCGAAGATTGACCCGCTCGTTCTCGTAGCGGAAACGCTCCTTGACCTCGGCCTCGGTGACGTGCGCCCCGGCAGCGATCACGTCCTGCACCTTCATGATCAGGAGCTGGGTCCGCTGCGCTTCTTCGAAATCCGCCGGCTTGATGCGATTGGCGCTCAATGTGCCGAGATACGCCTGCTTGTCGAAGCGTCCGCCGACCTGGAAGCTGGGCAGACCGGCGATCGACTCGCGCAATTCCTCGTCGCCGGTGGTCAACCCGAGCCGGCGCGCTTCCTGGGTCAGGAGGCGGGAGGTAATGAGCTGATCGAGCGCCTGGGCCCGCAACGCCTCGGGCGGGATGCTGTTCGGAGAAAGGTTGCGGTACGATCGCTCGAGATTCTCCAGCGCATGACGCAATTCAGCGCCCGAGATGACCTCGTGGTTGACCCGCGCCACGACATCCACGCGGTCGGCGACGACCGTGCCAATGCCCCAGGAGACGAAAACCACTACGATGGCCCCGATCGGCGCTGCCACCAGCAGGGACTGCCGCTTCTTCCGCAAAACCTTCAGCACTTGCCGTATACTCCCCTGAAACTAAGAGACGATAGTGAACGCCTGGAGGAAAAGCAACTTACACCGGTCGCAAGTTGCTCCGCCCCCGGAATTCTGGTACGCACGGCGCGGCGGGATAACAGGGCACAGAATGGTCCTCGATTTTCTTTTGGGAATGTTCTCGAACGATCTGGCGATTGATTTGGGAACGGCGAATACACTGATCTACGTCAAGGGTGAGGGCATCGTCTGCAACGAACCCTCCGTCGTCGCGGTGCAGAAGGATGGCCGTGGCGGCCGCCGCGTGCTGGCGGTGGGAGCGGAAGCCAAGAAGATGCTCGGACGCACCCCGGGATCGATCGTGGCCATCCGGCCGATGAAGGACGGCGTCATCGCCGACTTCGAGATCACCGAAGCGATGCTCCGGTACTTCATCCAGAAGATTCACAACCGGAAAACGCTGGTCCGGCCGCGCATCATCATCTCCGTGCCCTTCGGCATCACCGAGGTCGAGAAACGCGCGGTGCGAGAGTCGGCCGAGTCCGCCGGCGCACGCGAGGTCTACCTCATCGAGGAACCGATGGCGGCCGCCATTGGCGCCGGGCTGCCGATCACGGAAGCCACGGGCAACATGATCGTGGACATCGGTGGCGGCACCACCGAGGTCGCGGTGATCTCGCTCAAGGGCATCGTGTTCTCGAAATCGGTGCGGGTCGGCGGCGACAAGATGGACGAGGCGATCGTCCAGTACATCAAGCGCAAGTACAATCTCCTGGTTGGCGAGCGCACCGCGGAGTTGATCAAGATCACCATCGGGTCCGCATACCCGGGCAACGAGATCCAGACGATGGAGATCAAGGGCCGTGACCTGGTGGCCGGGGTGCCGAAGACGGTCGAAGTCTCCGATGAGGAGATCCGCGACTCCCTGCTCGAGCCCATCAGCCAGATCGTCGACGCCGTCCGCATTGCGCTGGAACGAACGCCTCCGGAGCTGGCATCCGACATCGTGGAAAAGGGCATCGTGCTCGCCGGAGGTGGGGCGTTGCTGCGACACCTCGATGTGCTGCTACGCGAGGAGACCGGCTTGCCGATCACGCTCGCCGATGATCCGCTCACCGCGGTCGTAATGGGGGCGGGCAAAGTCCTCGACGAGCTCGACCTCCTGAAGGATGTCACCATGCAATAGCCCGGCATCGGGGTCCGCCGCGGGTGGCCCTCGGGCCGGTGGAACGACTCGCCGCGGCGCATGTTCGGGTTTGTTCGGAGAAACAAGGTTTTCCTGACCTCCGGTTGTCTGCTGCTCGCCTCGCTTCTCCTGCTCTCCGTGAGTGCTCGTTCGCGCCAGTACCGCGATCCCATCGCGCGTTTGGTTGCCGACGCGCTGGCACCGTTGCAGGCCGCCGTCACCTGGATCGGCGTTGGCGCGCGCGGCCTCTGGGACGGGTACGCCCAACTCGTCACCGCCCGTCAGGAGAACCAAATCCTGCGTGAGCGGGTCACGGAACTCGAGCAGCAAGCGGTGGTCCTCAGCGAACTGGAGCAGGCGAATCGCCGGTTGTCCGAGCTTCTCGACTTCCGCAGCCACTTCGATGGCGTCGCCTACAGCGCGCGGGTGATCGGCCGAGATCCGCTGCCCTGGTTCCGCACGCTGACAGTCGACCGTGGCGAGCGTGATGGCATCCGCAGGGGGATGGCGGTGCTCTCGCCACAAGGGGTCGTCGGCCAGATCTCCGAGGTGAGCCATACCGTGTCCCAGGTCCTGGTACTGACCGACCACAACAGCGGGATCGACGCGGTCGTCCAGCGCAGCCGGGCCCGGGGCATCGTGCAGGGAGGCTTGGAGGAGGGCTGCCACATGAAGTATGTGCGTCGCGGAGAGGATGTTGCGGTCGGTGACCGCGTGGTGACCTCCGGCCTCGATGGAATATTCCCGAAAGGCCTCATGATCGGCGAGGTGGTCGAAGTCTCCCTCCGTAACCGGGGGTTGCTGCAGATGGCCATCGTCCGACCCACCGCGCCGCTGGACCGCATCGAGGAGGTGCTGATCTTGGATACCACCGCCCAACCGAACGCTTATTAATGCGCACGTTCGTGGTGATGGTGCTCGGCACCATCGTCGGCCTGGTGTTGCAGAGCACCGCGCTACAGGCCGTGCGCATCGACGCCGCCGTTCCTGACCTCCTGCTGGTGCTGTGCGTCTATCTCGGTCTGCGCCACCACACGGTCGGCGGTGCGCTGGGCGCATTTCTTCTCGGGTATGCCCAGGACAGCGTGTCGGGGGGGGCGGTGGGACTCAACGCTTTTGCGATGTGTTTGGCGTTTCTGCTCGTCTACTTGACGTCGCGCCGCCTTTGGGTAGACAACCTCCTGTCGAAAGTGGTGGTGGTGCTGCTGGCCTCGGTGGTAAAGATCACGGCAGTGACCGTATTGCTGGTCATCTTCATCGCTCCGGAGCAAGCGTGGGGAGCGACTGCCGGCTCGCTCGTCCTGCAAGCGGTGCTGACCGCCGCGCTGGGCCCGCCCGTGCTCGCGATCCTGGTCAGCACGGAGCCAACGGAAGAGGAGGAGGCGGAGTAGCCACCTCGGGAGAATGTTGGCCCACTTTGAAAACGGCCTGCGCCCTGAGCAGGCTGCGGCGGACAGGGCGACGCGGGAACGCGGCGACCGACGAGTCCGAACGCGCCACGTCGCCGTGTCGCCGCTTCGGCTTCATGGTGAACCCGGCGCCCGCGAGTTGAGAGATGTTCGGGCAGCATGAAGCCTCGCTGGCACTGCGCCGCCGTCTCAGGCTCGCGGCCGTCGGCGCGCTGCTCGCCTTCTCCGTCCTGCTGGCGCAGCTCTGGATCCTGCAAATCCTGCAAGGCAGGGAAATGCGGACGCTCTCCGAGGAGAACCGCATCCGCCTGCGGCGCGTGGAGGCGACACGCGGCCCCGTGCTCGATCGTTTCGGCCGCACGTTGATTGACAGTCGCGCCTCTTTCGACGCGATGATCGTTCCCGAGGACGCGCACCACCTCGAATCCACCACCGAGGTGCTGGCCCAGCTCCTGAAGCAGGGAGCCGCGCAAACCCAGGCGATTCTCGATCAGGCCGCCGGCCGGCCGGCGTTCCAGGAGATACTGGTCAAGCGCGATCTGGAGTGGGACGAGATCGTCGCCCTCGAAACGCATCAGCTGGAACTGCCCGGCGTGAGTCTCCGCATCACGCCGCGGCGGAGCTACCCGTATGGGTCGCTGCTCGCCCACACGCTGGGTTATGTCGGCGAGGT
>Ga0316622_100002841_pt1 | contig 12155 bp, 8 predicted proteins | sample OWC_Aug_OW2_C1_D_FD_207646 | JGI IMG/M metagenome (GOLD analysis project Ga0316622, IMG submission 207646) | Wetland soil microbial communities from Old Woman Creek delta, Ohio, United States - OWC_Aug_OW2_C1_D5_C | ecosystem: Environmental > Terrestrial > Soil > Wetlands | place: USA: Ohio... | reverse complement strand
CCTCGCGGGCGTCGAGCAGGGCCTCGTCCATGCAGACGTCCAGGATGTTCGCCCCGCCCCGGACCTGCTCGCGGGCCACATCCAGGGCCGCCTCGTGATCGCCGGAGAGGATGAGCCGGGCGAACTTGCGGGACCCGGTGACGTTGGTCCGCTCGCCGATCATGATGAGGTTCGAATCGGGGCGGATCGTGAGGGGGTCCATCCCGCTCAGGCGCGTGAGGGGAAGGGGCCGGGGGCGGAGGCGGGGCGGCAGGTTCCGGAGGGCCTGCGCGATGGCCCGGATGTGCTCGGGCGTGGTGCCGCAGCAGCCGCCGGCGATGTTGAGCCAGCCCTCGCGCGCGAACTCCTCCAGAGCGGAGGAGGTCTCATCGGGTGTCTCGTCGTAGCCCCCCAGCTCGTTGGGCAGCCCGGCGTTGGGGTAGCAGATCACGTCGTGGGGGCACAGGCGCGACAGCTCCTCGAGATGGGGGCGCATCTGCCGCGCGCCAAGGGCGCAGTTCAATCCCGCGGCCAGGAGCGGCGCGTGGGAGATCGAGACCCACGCCGCCTCCACGGTCTGCCCCGAGAGTGTGCGGCCCGAGGCGTCGGTGATCGTCAGGGAGGCGATCACGGGCGCGTCGGAGCCCCGCTCCTCCAGGCACCGCGCGATCGCGAAGAGGGCCGCCTTGAGATTGAGCGTGTCGAATCCGGTCTCGGCCAGCAGGAGGTCGGCTCCACCGTCGAGCAGACCGCAGGCCTGCTCGTAGTACGCCCCGGCGAGGTCGTCGAATGAGACGCCGCGGAAGCCCGGATCGCCGACGTCGGGGGACAGCGAGGCGGTCTTGTTGGTGGGCCCCAGCGAGCCGGCGACGAACCTGGGCTTGCCCGGCTCCGCTTTGGTCGCCTCGCGGGCGGCGGCAACGGCGATCTCGGCGGCCGCCCTGTTGATCTCCCGGGCCAGGTCCTCGAGGCCATAATCCGCCAGCGAGATGCGGTTTGCATTGAACGTGTTGGTCTCGATGAGGTCGGCCCCCGCGTCCAGATACCGGCGGTGGATATCCGCGATGACCCCCGGCTGGGTCAGCGAGAGCAGGTCGTTGCACCCCTTCAGCGGGCGCGCGTGGGAGGCGAAGCGGGCGGCGCGGAAGTCCTCCTCCGCGAGGCGAAGGGACTGGATCATCGTCCCCATCGCGCCGTCGAGGATGAGGATCCGTTCGGCCAGTCGCCGCTCGATGACTTCCCGCGCGCTCATGATGGGCCTCCGGACGGGTACATCTTAGCCCTCCGGCGGCCCCCGCAGGCCCGCGGGGCAGGCGGGGGGGCGGGGAAGGGCGGAGCCTCGGCGAGGACGGCACGCCGGGCGTCGCGGGGGCTCAGTCGCGCGCCCGGGAAGAGCGCACTTCCTCCTTGAGCCTCTGGATGTGGCCGCGCCCGAGACCCTTCACCTCGCAGCCCAGCTCGAAGTAGCGGCGGACGCGGGCGTCGTCGAGGATGCCGAAGCAATCGATCACGGCGAGGGGCCGGCCGGCCATCCTGACGACCTCCTCCGGCTGCAGGGAGAGGTAGGGCTTGTGCCTGACCGCCAGGAGCACGGCATCCGCGCCGCGCAGCGCGGTAGGCAGGTCGGGCTCGATTCTCAGGTCCTTCAGCTTCTCCTGGTTCCTGAAGAAGCGGGCCCAGGAGTAGCCGGGCGAGGGATAACTGTCCTGCTTCTCGAACTCCCACCAGTGCTGGAGGTACGGGTCGTTGACGGCGACGTCGCCCCCCATTTCGGTGAGCTTGCGGACGACAAGCTCGGAGCCGGAGTAGCGTGTGTCCCCCACGTCCTCCCGATAGGCCGCGCCGAGCACGACGATGCGGGAGGCGGCCACGACCTTCCCCATGTTCCTCAGGGCGTCGCGGGTGAGCTCGGCGGCATGCAAGGCGCGGGTGTCGTTGATGTTGATGGCCATCGGCGTGATCCGGAACAGGTCGTCCTCGAACCCCATCAGATGCCTGTAGGCCCACACGCCGAGCCCTCCGTCCTTGGGAAGGCAGTACCCCCCGATCCCCGGCCCCGGGAAGATGATGTTGCTGTGGGTCGGGCGAACCTTGATCGCCTGGATCACCTTCATGAGGTCCACGCCGTTGCGCTCGCAGAAGCGGCTCCACTCGTCGAGGTACGCGAGGATCGTGGCCCGGTAGGAGTTCTCCACGATCTTGCACGTCTCGCTCTCGATCGGCCTGTCCAGCACGGTCAGGGGGAACTGCTCGACGTTGAGCACATCCGACAGGAACTGAACCACCATCTCCCGGCTCCGGGGGTTGACGCCGCTGCAGACGCGCCAGAAGTCCCGTATCGACCGGACGTAGTCGCGCCCCGGCATGACCCGCTCGAAGCTGTGGGCGAGCAGGGGCTCGGAGGCGATGCCGCGCTTCTGGAACTCCCGCTTCAGGATCGGGTATGCGACGTATTCCGTGGTCCCCGGGGCCACCGTCGTCTCGATGAGGACCAGACAGTCCGGGGGAATCAGCCGCCCGATACCCTCCAGGCTCTTCTCGAGAGCCGCCATGTCGGCCCGGCCGGTCTGGAGGTCGCCCAGGCTCTCCTTGAGGTAATCGCACTGAACGTCCACGACGACGAGCTCGGCCAGTCTCAGGGCCTCCTCCGTGTAGGTGGCGATGAGGGTCTTCTTGTCCCTGACGCAGCGGGCGATCATCGGCTCGACCTCGGGATCCTCGGCCTTCACCGGGGCGATGCCGCGGTTGAGCAGGGGGATCTTCCAGTAGGAGCGGCTGCTGGGCCGCTGCATCCCGATGACGAACTTCCCGGGCTTGCCGGTCTTCCGGTCCACGCTGTCGGCGATCACAGCGGACATGACCGCCCCGACGAAGCCGACACCGACGACCACGACGATCTGGCGGCCCAGGGCGCGCTGCTCCACCACGAGGGCCTCCAGCCGCCCGTACTCTGTCTTGTAGTCCTCGGGGCCAGGCAGGGGAAACCGCTCGCCTTCGGGGCTGATCGAGTATTCCATCGTGACCTCCGCTCGCGAGGGAAGAAAGATATCCCAGTTGCCCCCGGCGTCAAATTGGACCGGTGCCCCGCCCTCCGCGGGAGCCGCTGCGGGGCCGGGTGCGCGCGCGTTGACAATGTTCCGGATTGGTCCGATATTGCCCAAAGCAAACGACAAATCTGTCCGGTTCGTAGGGGAGCATGAAGGCCAAGACCATCCTCGTCGTCGATGACGACAGAACCATCCTGGAGATGGTCCGGGACGAGCTGTCCGAGGCCGGGCATCACATCGTCCCGGCAGGGGACGGGCGATCCGCGCTCCAGAAGCTGGGGGAGGGCGGAGTCGATCTGGTCATCACGGACCTGGTCATGCCCGAGCTGGACGGCATGGGCGTTCTGGAAGCCGCCCGGCGGGACCATCCTGGCTTGCCGGTGATTCTCATGAGCGGGGTCGAGCGGTCGGCCGACACGGCGGTCACGGCGCTGAGGCGCGGAGCCGCCGACTACCTGATCAAGCCCCTCAAGGAGGGGGAAGCCCTCTTCGCGGCGGAGAGGGCGCTTCACCGGCTCGATCTCGAGGAGCAGGTGCGCTACCTCTCGCGGGAGGTCAGCGAGCGGCACTCCTTCGGAAACATGGTCGGCCACAACCACGAGATGAGGCGGATCTTCGAGACGATCGAGATCCTCGCCGAGACCGACGCGACGGTCCTGATCACGGGCGAGACGGGGACGGGCAAGGAGATGGTGGCCCGCTCGATCCACTTCAACAGCCCCCGCCGGGCCAGGCGGTTCGTGACGATCAACTGCGGGGCGCTCCCGCTGGACCTCCTGGAATCCGAGCTGTTCGGGCACGAGAAGGGAGCCTTCACCGGCGCGACCCGGGTGAAGATCGGCAAGTTCGAGTACGCCGACGGGGGGACGGTGTTTCTCGACGAGATCGGCGAGATTCCCGCGGTGACACAGGTGAAGATCCTGAGGGTGCTCCAGGACCGCGAGTTCGAGAGGGTCGGTGGCAACCAGGTCCTGAGGGCCGACGTGCGGATCATCGCCGCGACGAACAAGGACCTTCCCCAGGCCATCGCGAGCGGGCAGTTCCGGGAGGACCTGTTCTACCGCCTGAACGTGGTCCCTCTGAGGCTTCCGTCCCTCCGGGAGCGCAAGGAAGACCTCCCGCTGCTCGCAGGGCACTTCCTTGAGAAGGCGGCGGCCAAGCTGAAGAAGGAGGTCAAGTCGATCTCCCCGGAGGCCCTGGCTCACATGATGCGCCACGACTGGCCCGGAAACGTCAGGGAGCTGGAGAACGTGATCGAGCGGGCGGTGATCATGGAGCGGGGGCCGGTCATCACGCACGTCGAGCTGCCCGCGGCCGCCGTGGAGGCCGCTCACAGGGTGGGCGGCGATCACGAGCGCGTCTTCATGCTTCCCCTGCAGGAGGCGGTGGAGGAGTTCGAGCGGACGTACCTGGAGCAGATTCTCATGAGGTTCCGCGGGAACATCGGGGACACCTCGCGGCACGCCGGCGTGAACCCCAGGACGCTGCACAGGAAGATGACCCGGTACGAGCTGGACAAGAAGCTCTTCAAGAAGGCTCAGATATAATGGGAAACGCGCCGGATATCTGCGAACAGCACGAGCAGGGGGCGGGACGGGCCTGTCGCGTACAGGGCGCCAGGAGGGTCATCCTTGGAGGGTGGAAGGGCATGCGACGACGCCAGCGGCAGACACGATCTGACTCGGTGATTCTGGCCCTGTGCCTCCTGGCGGCCTTACTGCCGCCTGCTGTCCTGCGGGCGGCGGAGCCGTCCCCGGCTGCCGGAGCGGCAGGCGAGACGGCCCCGCAGGCCCTGGACAATGCGGAGAGCTTTCGCATTGGCGTCGAGGACGTCCTCGAGATCATGGTCTGGAAAGAGCCCACCGTGAGCAGGGCGGGCCTGATGGTCCGTCCCGACGGGATGATCTCGATGCCGGTCGTGGGTGACATCATGGCGGCCGGCAGGACTCCGACCAACCTGGCTCGCGAGATCGAGGCGAAGCTCAAGGAGTTCTTCACCGATCCGCACGTGACGGTGCTGATCGAGGCGATCAACTCGTACCGGGTTTACATCCTGGGGGAGGTGGCCAATCCCGGGATGCTGACTCTCAAGAGCCCGACACGGCTGATGGAAGCGATCATCACCGCCGGGGGATTCAACCAGTTCGCGGACCAGTCGCACGTGCGGGTCTTCACCGTCCAGGGCGGCGGTGCGCAGAAGATGATCGAGATCGACACCAAGAAGATCATGAATGGGGCCAACCTCGCGGGGAATGTCTTCCTCATGCCCGGCGACATGGTCTATGTGCCATAGAGGGGATCGGATGCGAGTTCACGGACTGATGCTTCCCTGCGCCTGCCTGTTGCTCGCGGCGGGCCTGCCGTGCCTGGCCGCCGACAACCGGTTCACGTGGGACGCCGCCGTGGGAGGGGGCTATACGGGGAACGTCTTCTTCAACGACACGTACCAGATCTCCGCGTACGCCGCCAGGGTATCGGGCGGTGTGGGCCTGAGCTCCGTCACCCCGACCTCCTCACTGGATCTGGGCTACCGCACTGGATATCTTTGGTACGACGAGAGCACCGTGAATGGGGTAAACAACATGCCCCACGCCCTCCACTTCGACCTCCGCCAGGACTGGACGCAGCGGCTCACGTTCCAGGCGTTCGCGCGGGGGGAGTACACCCCCGAGCAGGAAGGCTTCGTGGACCGCGTGGAGGACCGCTTCACGGTCTACCAGAGGGCCCAGAGATTAGCCGCGGACTCGGGTCTCGACTGGATGTTCCAGGCCTCCCAGAGGACGGACCTGAGGTTCGGTGTGCGGGGCGCAATGGTCGACTACGGAGACCCCGTGCTGGGCGTCGAGGCTCCGCTGGCGGACGAGACCCTGTACCAGGGCACCCTGGGAATCGGCTTCACCACGGGCCCTACATCCCGCGTGGGAGTGGACTACGGTTTTCAGCGGCAGGATTATTCGAGAGACGCTTACGAGTTCCTGCAGGATACGGACGGCGATGGAACCGGTGACGCGAACGTGGCCGGCCCAGCGCAGGATGGAGGCTCGGACACCCACACGCTGGCTGTGGACTACTCGTGGCGCATCTCCGAGCAGTCCAACGGGGCCGTCGCGGTGGGGGTTTACCGGACCCAGGCGCGGGGGGAATCCAACGTCAACAGCGGGTCCGACACGGACACGTCTGTCCTGCTGCGGGCCTCCGTGAACAGCCAGCTCAGCAGGACCGTCACGGCCTTCTACGGCGCCTCCCGGGATATCTCCTCGTACGGCGGATTCGGCGGCACGGCGCTGAACGAGTCGGCCTTCGCGGCCTTCCGGTTCCAGACGGGCCAGATGACATCGCTGGCTGCCCAGGCCGACTACACGCGGAGGAAGGACGTCGGGGAGAACGACCGCTCCGTCAGCACGCTGGGAGCGCACCTGGACTGGCGCCACAGGCTGGGGAAGTGGGGAGGGTACTTCGTCGGCTACGGCTACGTCGATCAGAACGCCACGGGAGCCCAGGAAGTGGGGGACACGACGTCGACCCCGGGGGACCCAACGCTTCTGTACGACTACAGGGATCTCCAGTACGACATCGTTAACATGGGGTTCTTCTTCTCGAAGCCCGGGGGCACTGAGGGGAGAGCACGATGGGGGAGAGAACGATGACGGCCGACACGCCGCTCGTGGCGTACCTCGGCGTCGCCTGGCGCAGAAAGTACTTCATTCTACTGCCCGCGGTGCTGGGGTTGGTGGTCGCCGCCGTTGCCCTCAGGTTCATGCCGCCCATCTATCTCGCCACGGCCACGGTCATGTCCCGGCAGGAGGGGGAGCCGTCGCGGGACTACCTCCGCCCCATCATCAACCCGACCGTCCCTGTCGACCTGAAGGAGCTGAACGAGAGGGCGAAGACGGTCGAGTTCCTCCAGGGGCTGGCTGTCCGGCTGAAGGGGAAGCTGCCCGCCGCGGTTCCCCAGGGAGGAGAGGCCGATTACCTGCGAGCCTCGTACTACCTGGATGTGAACGGCAGCATGATTCTCTTCAGGTGCCGCCAGAAGGACCCGGCGATGGCCGCCACCATCGCCAACGCCGCCGCGGAGCATTTCATCGCGACCATCGGCAGGAGAAAGGCCGAGCGGTCCGAGGAACTGACCGACTTCTTCAACCAGCAGTTCGAGGAGCGAAAGCGGGCTCTCGACGTGAAGGACCGGGAGATCGCCCAGTTCAAGCAGATGCACCGCGGCTCGCTTCCCGAGGACAGCGCCACGAACATGGCCGCAATGGCTTCCGCGAAATCGGAGGCGCTGAGGATCCAGGGGGATCTCGAGGCCAGGGAGCAGGAGCTGGCCGGGTTCCTGGAGCGCGTGGCGGGACAGGCGGACGGCACCCTCGCCGCCGTGGTCCCTCTTTCCCAGGATCCCGGGGCAGGTCTGGCCAGGCTCGAGGCGGAGCTGGCTCAGATGCTCCTCACGATGACCGACAAGCACCCGGACGTGATCGCGAAGAGAGCCGAGATCGAAGCCGTCCGGAAGGCGATCGCGCAACGGGCCTCGCAGGTCCCGGCGCCGGGGCAGGAGCCTGCGCCGGTGGTCGATGTGGGACTTCTCAACCCCGTGGACAGGGTTCGGAAGGAGACGCTGGAGCGGGGCATCGTGGCCCTCAAGCTGCGGCAGGCGGCGGCCCAGCGGGAGGTGGCGCTCTACGAGGCGCGGCTGTCCGAGGGCCGGCAGCTCGAGACTGAGCTGACGAGGATGTACCGGGACCGAGATGCGGTGGCCGCGGAGTACCAGCAGGTCCTGAGCTCCAAGCGCGGCGCCGAGATCAGCCAGGAGTACCTCGAGGCCGGAGCGACGGGGCAGTTCAGCTTCGAGGCCCGGGCTCTTGTGCCGCTGAGCCCCGAGAAACCCGTCCCTTCGACGGTCCTCGGCGTCGGCCTCATCGTGGGACTCGCTCTTGGTGTGGGCCTGGTCGTCCTGCTGGAGCTGCTCGACCAGACCTTCCGCTACCCGGAGGAGATCCAGGCGCAGTTCGAGATCCCTGTGATCGCCACGGTCGCGCGGCTCAGCCTGCCGGACGCGACGCGGGACCGGCGGCGTGAGAAGCGCCGGAAGGCGGCCGTCTGAACATGGATGCTGGGAAGGCGTGGGAATCGCCGGGTGCGGGTGAACGGATCGAAGGGGAAACGATGACTGACAGAGGTCGAGAGGAGCCGGGAGGGCACGCCGGCATTCCAAGCCAGCCGGTGCGCAATGCACACCTCCTCGCTCCCCTGTTCGATCCGCAATCCACTGCCGCCGAGCAGTACCGGGCGATCAAGGCGCGCCTCGACTACCTGGGGAGGATCGCCGGGAAGCCGTTGCAGACCATCGTCGTGACGAGCGCCTCGCCGGGGGACGGCAAGACACTCACCGCTCTCAACCTCGCGCTGGTTCTGGCGCACGACACGGCGCGCGACGTGCTTCTGATCGAAAGCGACCTCCGCCGTCCGGCCCTGCGCGACTATTTCGCCCACCGGCCGGAGTATGGCCTCGTCGAGGTCCTCGCCAACGAAGTCAGGCTGTCCGCCGCGCTGCTCAGGCCCGAGGGGAGCCGGCTGCTGATCCTCCCGGCCGGCGGCCACACCGACTACCCCGCTGAGCTGCTGAGCTCGACGAAGATGCAGAGGCTGATGGAGATCCTGCGCCGCCGGTTCCACAGCATCATTCTCGACACCCCTCCGGTCGTGCCCTTCGTCGACGCGGACCAGATGGCGAGCCAGGCCGACGGCGTGCTGCTCGTGGTGCGCGCATCGCAGACGCAGCGGAAGGCCGTGACCCGGGCGATCGAGCTGCTGTCCAAGCACCCGATCGCCGGGATCGTCTTCAACGACATCCGTCCCACGGCCATCGACAGGTACTACTACTACTACGGCTATGACTATGAGTACCGCCATCGCGACCGGGAGAAGGCGCGCCCGAAGCGCCGCTGAGGCCCGCCGCCCGTGAGGATTTCGTGAGGACCGCTCCGCGCCTGTTCCGGTGGCTCGGCCACTTCGTGCCGAGGGCGAATGTGCCGAAGGTCCTTGTCGACTCGGCCCTCCTGGCCCTTTGCTACCCGATCGCCCACATGCTGCGGCTCAGCGGCTCGATGCCGGGGCGGTGGCCGATGGCCGTGCTGGTCACCACGGCGATGCTCGTGCCGATCAAGGTCGCCCTGCTCGCGGCCTTCGGGCAGTACCGGGCGATCTGGCGCTACGCGTCCATCAGGGAGCTGACGGGGCTGCTCAAGGCGGCCGGCATCGGCTTCGCCGCCGCCCTGGCGCTGACCAACCTGTTCCAGCTCGAGCGGTCGGTGGCGGCCCTCCTGATCGACTTCCTTCTGACGGTCATGCTGCTCGGTGGGGTGCGGATGGCCAGCCGCGTGCGCACGGCGCGGCGGGACGAGGCCGGCGGCCTGCGCCGGTTCCTCGGCAGTGACGACCTCCCGGATTCGGCCGCGCATCGAAGGCGCGTGCTGATCTACGGCGCGGGGGATGCCGGGGAGATCCTCGCGCGCGAGATGTCCCGTCCCAGGCTCGCGTCCCTCTTCGAGGCGATCGGCTTCATCGACGATGATCCGGCGAAGCACGGCCTGAGCATCCACAATGTGCCGGTTCTGGGCGGGCGGGATGTGGTTCCCTCGATCGTCCGGACGCGCCAGGTGGACGAGATCGTGATCACGATCCCCTCCGCGCGCGGGCGCGTGGTGCGCGAGCTGGTGCATTCCTGCGAGGGGAGCGGGGCCCAGCTGAAGATCGTCCCGGCCCTGGACGAGATCGTCGACGGGAAGGTTCAGGTCTCCGACATGCGGGGACTGAAGCTGGAGGACCTCCTCGGACGGGAGCGCGTGGATCTGAATGTGGAAGCGATCTCCTCCTACCTGCGCGGGAAGAGGGTCCTGGTCACGGGGGCCGGCGGGTCCATCGGCTCGGAGCTGTGCCGGCAGATCGTCCGCTTCCGGCCGTCGGAACTGCTCTTGTTCGGGAGAGGCGAGAACTCCATCTTCAAGATCCACGAGGAGCTGACGCGGGGCAACGTCCCCGTCACGCTGTGGCAGATCATCGGGGACGTGATCAACAGGAAGAAACTCGACGGGATCTTCCGCGCCCACGCGCCACAGATCGTCTTCCACGCCGGGGCCGACAAGCACGTCCCCCTGATGGAGCTGAACCCGGATGAGGCGGTGCTCAACAACGTCCTCGGCACGATGAACCTGCTGGAAGTGGCCGGGGAGCACCGGGCCGAGCGGGTCGTCTGCATCTCGACCGACAAGGCCGTCAACCCCTCCTCCGTGATGGGTTGCTGCAAGCGCATCGCGGAGCTGCTGGTGCAGCGACGGAGATACGGGGACACGATCACCGTGGCCGTCCGATTCGGCAACGTGCTCGGCAGCCGCGGCAGCGTCGTCCCTGTCTTCCAGAGCCAGATCGACCGTGGCGGGCCGGTGACCGTCACCCATCCGGACGTGAGGCGCTTCTTCATGACGATCACGGAGGCATCGCAGCTCGTCATCCAGGCCGGCGCCCTGGGGAGCCAGGGAGACCTGTTCATCCTCGACATGGGCGAACCGGTCCGCATCCTCGATCTCGCGATGGACATGATCCGTCTTGCCGGCTACGAGCCCGAGATCGACATTCCGATCCGGTTCACCGGAATGCGTCCGGGAGACAAGTTGTTCGAGGACCTGCTCCTTCCCGCGGAGAGCTGCGAGGCCACCGCGCACGAGAAGATCCTCCGCATCCGGCCCGACAGCGGCCCCGCCCCGGAGGATCTGACCCGCGACATCCAGGCGCTCACGGACCTGGCCGTCACGATGGATTTCGGAGGGATCCTGGTCAAGCTCAAGGAGATCATCCCCGAGTTCATGCCGGAGAGGCCCCGAAGCTCGCCGCCGGATCGTGAGTCCGTGGCATCCACGGACGCGAGGAGGGCGGAGGGGCGCGACGTCCGGGGCCCGGAGCGGGATCGGACGTCATGAGGCGGCCGGGGGAGGAGATGGGAGCGTGACGAGGGTCGCGATCGTCGGGGCGGGAGCCTGGGGGCGGAACCTGGTCCGCGCGTTCTCACGCCTCGGAGACGGGACGCTGGCGGTGGTCTGCGACACCGACCCCAGGAGCCTCGCCTCGGCAGCGGGCGTCGCCCCGGGTGCGCGGCGCCTGGCGAGCTTCGACGAGGCGCTCTCCTCCGGGGTCGACGCCGTGGTCGTCGCGACACCGTCTCCAACGCATCACCGCCTGGCCCTCGCCGCCCTCGAGGCCGGAAAGCACGTCCTGGTCGAGAAGCCACTGGCCTTGTCGTCGCGCGACGCCGAGCAGCTCGCGGGGGAGGCGAGGCGGCGGGGACTCGTCCTGATGGTCGGGCACCTTCTGCTGTATCACCCGGCGGTGCGGCGGATGAGAGAGCTGATCGACGCCGGGGAGCTGGGGGAGGTCCATTACCTCTACTCCCAGCGGGTGAACCTGGGCCAGGTCCGCAAGGACGAGAACGCCCTCTGGTCCCTCGCTCCTCACGATATCGCCGTGATGCTGTTCCTGCTGGGGGAGGAGCCGGCGGAAGTGTCCGCCGTCGGCGGGGCGTACCTGCAGCCCGGCATCCCGGACGTTGTCTTCCTGAACGCCCGCTTCCAGCGGGACCGGATGGCCCAGGTGCAGCTGTCCTGGCTCGACCCCCATAAGATCCGGAAGACCACGGTGGTGGGGAGCCGGAAGATGGTCGTCTTCGACGACATGGAGAGCGCCGAGAAACTGAGGGTCTACGACAAGGGCGTGGACCGGAATCCGAAGGCGGTTTCGTACAACGAGTTCCTGACCCTGCGGTGGGGGGACATCCTGATCCCCAAGGTCCGGATGGAGGAGCCGCTGCTGGTCGAGTGCCGTCATTTCCTGGAGTGCGTGCGCGAAGGGAAGACGCCGATCTCGGGCGCCGAGCAGGGGCTCGCGGTCGTGCGGATCCTGGAAGCGGCGCAGGTCTCGCTCGACCGGGGCGGCGCTCCCGTGCGCGTGCCGGCTGGAAACAAGGAGGAGACACCGAATGCCTGATCCCCCCGCCATCCACCCCTCGGCGATCGTCGATCCTTCCGCGACGATCGGCGCGGGCTCCATCATCGGCCCCATGACGGTGGTGATGCGCGGCGC
>Ga0316622_100002839_pt1 | contig 12157 bp, 8 predicted proteins | sample OWC_Aug_OW2_C1_D_FD_207646 | JGI IMG/M metagenome (GOLD analysis project Ga0316622, IMG submission 207646) | Wetland soil microbial communities from Old Woman Creek delta, Ohio, United States - OWC_Aug_OW2_C1_D5_C | ecosystem: Environmental > Terrestrial > Soil > Wetlands | place: USA: Ohio... | reverse complement strand
CAGCTGGCGCTGGTCCGGGAGGCGCTGCACGTCGTGGAGGAGGGCATCGCCGGCCCGGAGGCGGTCGATCAGGCCATCACGGCCGGCCTGGGTCTGCGCTGGGCCGCCGTGGGGCCCCTGCGCCTCATGGACCTGGGCGGGCTCGGCACCTTCCACGCCATCGCCGACTACCTGTACCGGGATTTGTCGGCCACCCAGGGCCCCCAGCGCATCCTGGCGGACAAGGTGGCCGCGGGCGAGACCGGCCTGCGGGCCGGTCGGGGATTCTACAAGTACCCGCCCGAGAGCGCCGACGGCGCCATCGCCGCGCGGGACGCCCGGCTCTTCGAGCTGCTGAAGCTCGCGAACCTCCCGGCCTTCCGCGACGCCGACCCGGAACCCGCTGGCGCTTGACCGACTGCTGAACCGGGCCCCTTAAGCCCGGATTATTCACGTGTCCTTCGTGAATAATCCGGGCTAGGCGAACATCCGGCCCACGTAGCGCCTGAGGTCCTCCTCGAAGTTCCGCTCGAACCCGCCCCGGTACACGATGGACGAGGCGATCTCGACGGCCAGCATCGCCGCGCGGTACTTGGGCGGGAGGTTCTTGATCCGGAGCCGGAAGGCGGGGTGGTCCCGGATCATGCGGGGCAGGTGGGCGAGCAGGGCGCGCCGGTACAGCGGCTGGCCGGCCAGCTCGGGCCGGGCTTGGAAGAACTCGAACAGCCGGGCATAGTGGTCATTGATCTCCACGCTGAGGGCGTCGGAGATCTCGGTGAAGGTCGCCTTGCCGCCCGCCTCGCGGTGCCGCCGGAAGATCAGCTCGGCCTCGTTCGCGGCCCGCCGCTCCAGGATGCCCAGCACATCCGCAACGTACGCCTCCTTGTGGGCCAGGAACTCCTTCTCGCTCAGCAGGAGGTTGGCGATGATCTCGTACGAGGACGAGATGACGCCGCACTTGTTGGCGGACGCGTCGCGCAGCACGACGATCCCCCGGCCCTGCAGCTGCGTGCGGGCCTCGGGCGTGAGGAAGGAGTTCGCCCCCTCCACGATCGCGCGGGCCGTCGGCCGGCCGTCCGCGTCGAAGAAGCGCTCCCAGTTCGATCGGTCCACGGTCTCCGGACGGCCGCCGGCGGGGATGAACAGGTCCGCCGGCACGGTGAAGAGGAGGTCGGAGAACTCCTTGTTGAACTCGTCCAGCGTGATCCAGTTCTCGACCAGGCCGGCATCCGTCCGGGCGACCCGCTTGTACAGCTCGCGCAGGCCCTCCGTCCGGCGGACGTTGCGGTAGAGCAGGAATCCGCCCGGGGAGAGGCGGGACGGATCGAAGGCCTCCGCGTCCTGCGCCAGGACGATCCGGGACAGCTCCTGGCGGTCGAGCCCGCCCGGGTCGACGAGGGCGCCGCTGCCGTCCACGATGAGCCGGATGGCGACGCGCGGACACCGCTCGAGGAGCAGTCGCATGGCGTTGCCGGCCACGTCCCCGTTCGGGCCGCCCGTGAACTTGACGCTGAAGGGGTCGGTACGGATGTCGATCCCTTGCTCGCGCATGACGATGTCCGCGAAGGTCACGACACCTGTCGAGGTGACCCCGTACTGCTTGTGGTTGATGCCGACGACCTTGCTGGACATGATGCCGATGCCCAGGATGTAGCCGCGCTTGACGGAGAGCTCGGCGATGGTCTCGATCATCAGGTCGTGCATGTTCTCGTCCGGGCCGATCTCGATGGCCTCGTCCTCGCCGTAGTAGTCCACGACCCGCGGGTCTTTGACCTTGCCGCCCTCCGACACGAAGATGTCCAGGAAGGCGTTGATGAAGCCGTACTGGATCTTGTACAGGAGCTGGTTCAGCTGCTCCTTGCCGCGGACGTCCGGCGCCCGCAGGACGACCACCATCTTGGAGCCACCCTCGTAGATGTCCTTGTTCTTCAGGTGCTGGGTGTGGGCCAGGACGTAGTTCTCGCGGAACACGGTGTTGGCCGCGGTGACGTAGTCGTCCCGCGTCTGGGTGATGATGGTCCGCCAGCCGCCCCGGGCGATGTCGGAGAAGCCGATGTGGTGCCCATTCCCGTGGCGGCCGTGGAAGTAGGTGACGCGGAACGGGCGCTCCGGGGGCAGGTCCGCCGTGAACTCCGGCCCCAGGTCCTCCAGGTAGGCCGGATCCAGGCGGAAGGCGAGGGCGTGCTTCTCGGGGACGAAGAAGTTCGTCTTCAGCGTGCGGCGGATGAAGATCAGCGTCGCGCGGAAGATGGAGCGCCGGAACTCGTCCAGCCGCTTGTGCCCCGTGTTGTAGGCGGCCACCTCGCGCTCGGCCTGCTCCAGCTCTGCGGGGTAGCGCGTCTCCCGGCCCGGCACGTCCGGGTCGAACCGGGCCTCGAAGAGCCGGACCAGCCGCAGGGCGATGTCCGGGTGCGAATGGAAGGCCCGGATGACATCCTCCAGCGTGTAGCGGTGCGGCTGGTTGTGGGCCAGGTTGGTGTGGCAGAAGCCGATGAAGGCGTTGATGAGCGACGCCTCCTCGCCCGTCAGCACCCGCTTGACGACGAACTCCCGATACGTCGGCGACTCGGTGGCCAGGATCTGGGTGTTGTACAGCTCGCGTCGCAGCCGCGCCAGCAGCGCGGAGCCCCGCTCCACGAGTCCGCCGTCGCGGGGGACGACGTAGAAGGTGCCCAGGAAGTACGGGTGGACGCCGGTGCTGATGGTCAGGGCGTAGCAGCGGCGCACCCCGATATTGAGCCGGTTGAAGACCTCCATGACCTGGGTGAGGTACCCCTTCTGCGGGGGGTTGCCGACGGCGAAGAGGATCTTGGTCTCCTGCCGGTCCTCGGCCCCCTCGGTGTCCACGTCCAGGAAGATGCCGCCGTGGGCCCGGGCCTGCTGGAACAGCCAGAGCAGCTGGGCGACCCGGCGCGCCGGGGAGACCCGCACGTAGCGCTCGTTGTTGAGCCAGATCAGGCGGAACAGCTTGTCCCGCTCCTGCGGGTCCATCGGGGGGTAGTGGGCCTTGAGCGCGGCGAACACCTCGCGGCGGATCCGCTTCGGGGCCGCGGCCTCCCCGGCCCCCGCGATCGCCGCGTCGGTCTTCCGGTCGAACTCGAACCGCTGGATCTCCAGGGGGTGCTCCGTTCCCGGCACGGGCACGTACGAGTGCGACATCTCGGCGTAGGACACGTCGCGGTCCTGGATCTGTTCCAGCGTCTCGTAGATCGAGCCGGGCAGGTCCAGGCGGGCGAGGATGAGTTCCTGGTCCTGGTCGACGAGGATCAGGTGGCGGTTCTGCCGCAGCCGGTGCAGGCTGGTCGCCAGGCTCGCCAGCGCCTCTTCCTCGTCCCGCATCGTGATGAAGAAGTAGGGTGGCATGTTCGCCCGCAGCCAGCGGAAGTTGTCCGTGGCCGTGCGGGTCGTGGCCCGGATGGATGTCAGGAGAGTGCGGTCCAGGCGCTGGTCCGTGCTGGGACGCATGGCTCACCTCGCTGTCGTCAACGCGATCCCCCGGCGGGTTCCTGAAACACTCGCTTCGCGGCAAGCTACAAATCAGGATCAGGCTACCGCCACCCTCAGATGCCCGTCAAGGCGATTCGGTCTGGTTGTGTGGAGCGCGAGTTCTCCATCCGGCGCTCCGGGCGCCGGTTCGGGAAATCGCCGGCATCCGGCGGCGGCGGTCCGAAGATGTGCAAGAGCGTATCTAACGCGGCCCCCGGGTTGTAACCAGGTCCGGCGCCTGCTAGAATCTGCCCGGCCTTCGGGGGACGAACACCTCGACGAGCGACCGAGGGGCACTGTGAGCGAGCCGGAGACAGCACCTTCACCCCTGGCGTTTCCTGAGCCCATGGGTGCCGCGGTTCCCTCGAAGCAGAAGGTGATCCTGCTCTTCGCCCTCGCCCATTTCTGCCACCATCTCTGCACGGGCTGCCTCGTGCCCCTGCTGCCCCTCATCCGGAACGCCTTTGGGCTCGAGTACTTCCAGTCGGGCCTCCTGGTCTCGGCCTTCAGCCTGGCCTATGGCTTCGGCGGCCCTCCCGCAGCCTGGCTCGCGGATCGGCTGAGCCGCCGCCTGCTGATCGCCGCGGGGCTGCTGGGGGTCTCCGTGACGACGATGGCTGTCGGCGTCTCCCGCAGCTATGCGCACCTTGCCGTGCTGCTGGGGCTGATGGGCCTGCTCGGCGCCTCCTATCACGCGCCCGCATCGTCGCTGCTCTCGAGCATGCTGAGCAGCAAGGAGCGCGGCCGCTCGCTCGGGTTCCACATCGTGGGGGGAAGCTCGGCCTTCCTCGTCACCCCCGTGCTGGCCGGTGCCATCGCGACGCTGGCCGGCTGGAACTGGGCCTTCATCCTGCTCGGCCTGCCCGCCCTGCTCGTCGCCGTCGCCCTCACCAGCCTGCTCGGCGAGCCCGAGGTCGAGGCCAGACAGCGCGCCATGGAGCCGTCAGGGGGGCGGACCCCCCTGCTCAAGGCCATCCGGGACCTGGGGGGGATCGTGGTCGTGGCGGTGATGCTCCAGGTGGTCGGCTCGGCCTTCGCCACGTATCTGCCACTGTTCCTGGCCGACGCGCACGGCGTCGACCCGGCGCTGGCGGGGATGCTGGGGGGCCTCGCCGTCGGGGCCGGGGTCCTCGGGGCCCCGGTCGGGGGAGCCCTGTCCGACCGGGTGGGCAGGAAGCCGGTCATCCTCACCTCGCTCGTGGCGACCGGTCCCCTGATTTGCCTGGTGGCGCTGCTAGGGTACGGACCGTTGCTCATCGGGGCAACGATCCTCTACGGCATCGTGATGAGCATGCGGATGGCCCCCATCGAATCGCACATCGCCGATGTCGTCCCCCTGAGCAGGCGGGCCACCGTGCTCGGTCTCTACTACTTCCTGGGACAAGAGACCGCCGGGGTGTCGACTCCCCTGATCGGAAGGTTGATCGACGCCATGGGGCCGAGTTCGACGTTCTTGCTGATCGCAGCCGTCACGACCTTCGTCGCCGTCCTCACCCTGCTGTTCCGCCGCCGCATCTGAGTGGGCCGCGGATTCGACGATCGGGAGGGCTCCGATGACTCGATTCCCGCTTCCCGGCATCCCCGCGGAGCTGCACTGGCAGAATCAGCCGCTGGATTGGAGCATCGGGCCGGAAGGCCGCCTGACCATCCTTGCGGGGCCCAACACGAATTGGTTCATCGATCCGGGCGGGGCCCCCGCGCAGGACAGCGCCCCGAGCGCGCTGTTTGCGCCGCCGGATGCCAGTTTTCTCCTGAGCGCGAAGGTCGAGGTCGGGTTCGCGTCCACCTTTGACGCCGGCGTCCTGCAAGTGCGCGAGCGCGACGATCTATGGGCCAAGCTCTGCTTCGAGGTCTCGCCGCAGGGCCAGCCCATGATCGTCTCGGTGGTGACGCGCGGGGTCTCGGACGACTGCAACTCGGAGCCGATCGCGGGAAACGCAGTCTATCTGCGCATTGCCAAGACGCCGCGGGTCCTCGCCTTTCATTTCTCCCGGGACGGGCGCGGCTGGCACCTCGTGCGCTACTTCACGCTGGGCGCACTGGAGCATCTGCGGGTGGGGTTCTCGTCCCAATCGCCGCGAGGCCTCGGGTGCAAGACGGTATGCTCGGAGATCGGCTATCGGCCCGGATCACTGACGGACTATCGGAGCGGAGAATAGCCGCTCAGCCCGCATTATTCGCGAATAGTGCCCGCGAACAATGCGGCCTTAACAGAAACCCTTGGGATTGGTGGCCCAGGACGGATCGAGCACTTCTGGCGCCTCTCGACACCTTTGCCATCCCGCGAGACGCAGGACAGGGACTCGGCGCGCCTACCACCGAGCGTCATCCGGCAGCAGGATTGGCCGTTGCCATGTTAGCCCGGATTAGTCACGGTTCTTTCGTGAATAATCCGGGCTACGGCGCGGAGAGGGCCGGCTCGTCCAGCAGCGCCACCTGGTCGCGGAGCTCCAGGATCTGGTTCTGCCAGTAGCGTGTGGTGCCGAACCACGGGAAGGCGGCAGGGAAGGCGGGATCGTCCCAGCGGCGGGCCAGCCAGGCCTCGTAGTGGATCATGCGCAGCGTCCGCAGGGCCTCCACCAGGAACAGCTCACGCGGGTTGAACTCGCAGAAGTCCTCGTAGCCCCCCAGCACGTCGGCAAGCTGGCCGTTCATGGCCGCGCGGTCGCCCGAGAGGAGCATCCACAGGTCCTGCACCGCCGGCCCCATGCGGGTGTCGTCGTAGTCCACGAAGTGGGGGCCGTCGTCGGTCCAGAGGATGTTGCCCGCGTGGCAGTCCCCGTGGAGGCGGAGCGCCCGCACATCGCCCGCCCGCTCGTAGCAGCGGCGGATGCCGTCGAGCGCCAGATCCACCACGCGCCGCCAGGGGTCGAGGAGGTCGGCCGGCAGGAACCCGTTGGCGAGCAGGTACTCGCGCGGCTCCTCGCCGAAGGTCGCGATGTCGAGCGTGGGGCGCTCGCGGAAGGGCTGCAGCACCCCGACGGCATGCATTCGCCCGAGGAAGCGGCCCATCCATTCGAGGGTCTTGGAGTCCTCGAGCTCCGGCGCCCGTCCGCCCCGCCTGGGAAACACGGCGAACCGGAACCCCCGGAACTCGTGGAGCGTGTGCTCCCCGATGGGCATCGCGGTCACCACCGGGAGTTCCCGCTCGGCCAGCTCGCGCGTGAAGGCGTGCTCCTCGAGGATGGCGGCGTCGGACCAGCGGGCCGGCCGGTAGAACTTCACCACGACGGACGGCCCGTCCTCCATCCAGACCTGGTACACCCGGTTCTCGTAGCTGTTGAGGGCGAGCAGACGCCCGTCCCCGCGCAGGCCCACGCCGTCGAGGGCATCGAGTACCGTGTCGGGCGTGAGACCGGCGTAGGGTGGTGTCTTCGGCGTGTCCACGCGCGCCCCTAGCAGGCTGCTGAAAAAGGCCCATCTGCGGCGTTGCCGCGCTCCCGCGACGCTGCGACGCACGTGCTGAGTACGCCTCGCGCCTCGGATCGCGCGGCGCCTTGCACCTGGGCCTTTTTGAGCAGCCTGTGCGAAAACGAGTTTTTCAGCAACCTACTACCGGCCATAGAACAGGCGGGGTGGGTGGAGGCAGTGCCAGACCTCGTCGCAGGCGCTCAATTCCTCCTGCGACAGCCGGAGGCCGACCGCCCCCAGGTTTTGCTCCAGCTGCTCCACCGAGGTGGCCCCGCAGACGATGGAGGTGATGCCCTGCTTCTGCAGCACCCAGGCCAGGGCGAACTGGGGCAGGCTCCGGCCCTGGTCTGCGGCGATCTGCCTCAGCCGCTCCACCGCGTCGAAGTCCAGATCCGTCCAGTACTTCTCGTTGTAGCGGAATCCCAGCTTCCCCAGGCTGAACCGCTTCCCCTCGAGGGGCGGCTTCCCCTTCGCGTACTTCCCGGACAGGAAGCCGGCCGCCAGGGGGCTGAACACGGCCACGCCGATCCCCTCCTCCAGGCACAGCGGCAAGAGCTCGTACTCGATGTCCCGTGCCAGCAGGTTGAAGGGGGGCTGGATGATGTCCCAGCGCGCGAGGTTGTGCTTGTCGCTCAGCCAGAGGGCCTTGCAGACCTGGTAGGCCCGGAAGTTGGAGCACCCCAGATACCGCACCTTGCCCTGCCGCACCAGATCGTCCATGGCCCGGAGGGTCTCCTCCAGCGGCGTGTCGTAGTCCGGCATGTGGGCGTAGTAGAGGTCGAGGTAGTCCGTCCCCAGCCGCTTGAGGCTGCCCTCGACGGCCTGCAGAATATGCTTTCGGGAAAGCCCCATGTCATTGGGGCCCACGCCGTCCCCTCCGGGCCACGCGTGGAACGGGCGGGGGCGCGCCAGGTCGAGGGGCCCGGCGACCGTCTGCTCGCCGTACCGGGGGGCCAGCCGGCGCAGATGCCCGGCCTTGGAGGCGAGGACGAGCGAGTCCCGGATTCCCTTGATGGCTTTGCCCAGGATCTCCTCTGTCGCGCCGTTGGCGTACATGTCCGCGGTGTCGATGAAGGTGACGCCCCCGTCCAGCGCCCGCCGGATGATCCGCAGTGACTCCGGCTCGTCCACCTGCCGGCCGAACATCATCGTGCCGAGACAGAAGGCCGACACCTTCAGCCCGGTCCGGCCAACCTTCCGGTATTCCATCCTGGGCCTCCCTAGCCCGGATTATTCACGAAGGGCACGTGAATAATCCGGGCTTACCTGACCAGGAGCCATTCCTGCCCGCAGCGGGAGGATACTTGGTGGCGAGTCGACGCCACGCCGTGTCACGGGGCATAGGCCACGCTTGATCCGTCCCGGACCGTCGACCACAAGGGTTTCCCTTGAGCCCGCATTGTTCGCGAGCTGTATTCGCGAATAATGCGGGCTAGCGCGCGCCTGCCCCGCCGTGCCGCGCGACGCTACCATCTGGAACCGGCCGGGTCAAGTGGACTCACGAGCAGCTGCATCCGCCACCACCACCGCCCCCGGATCCGCCGCCTCCGCCGCCGCCGCTCCCGTGACCCCGAGGCAGAGGACGGCCAGGCAGGCCAGGCACCCGGCGGCCGCGAGCCGGCCCGGCGCCCTCATCGGCCCGCGCCCAGCCGAGCCCGCAGGGCCGCCAGCAGCTTCTCGTGGATGTTGTCGAAGGCCCCGTTGGACATGATCAGGACCACCGTGTCCCGCTCCAGCCGGCCGGCCAGCGCCGCCACCACCGCGTCGGCAGTGGGGCAGAGCTCTGCCCGCTGGCCCCGCTGCCGGAGCGCCGTCACCAGCGCGGCGGAGTCGAACCGCTCCTCTGCCGGGATCTTCTCGATGTCGAAGGGCGGGACCACGATGACCTGGTCGGCCCCGGGGAACGCGGCCGGGTAGATCTCCTGGAAGAACTTCCGGCGGCTGGTGTTGGTGCGGGGCTCGAAGACCGCCACCAAGCGGGAGCGGGGGTAGCGCGCCCGCACCGCCCGCACGGTCTCCCGTGCCTTGGTGGGGTGATGGGCGAAGTCGTCGATCACCGTCACCCCGTCGACCTCACCGCGTACCTGCATCCGGCGCGCCACGCCACGGAAACCCGGCAGGCATCCGGCCGCTCGGGCAACATCCACGCCCACCGCCTCGGCAGCCGCCAGGACCCCCAGCGTGTTGGCCACGTTGTGCTCCCCGGCCAGCGGCAGCATCACCGTCCCGACGCGTCGCCCCTGCCGCAGCAGTTCGAAACGGGTCGTTTCCACCCCGGGTTGAATATCGGCCGCCCTCCATTCGGCGCCGTCTCCCAACCCGTAGAACACGACCCGACAGGGAGCCGACGTCGCCAGCGCCCGCACCTCCGGATCGTCGGCGCAGGCCACCAGCAGGCCGTCGGCCGGCAGCAGCGACAGGAGGGTGACGAAGGCGGCGCGGTAGGCCGCCATGTCGGGGTAGATGTCGGCGTGGTCGAATTCCACCGCCGTGAGCACCGCGATCCTCGGCCGGTAGTGGACGAACTTGGGCCGCTTGTCGAAGAAGGCGGCGTCGTACTCGTCCCCCTCGACCACAAACACGCTGCCCTGGCCCAGGTGGAAGCTCTTGCCGAAGTTCTGCGGGATGCCGCCTATGAGGAAGGACGGATCGAGCCCGGCCTCCACCAGGACGTAGGACAGCAGCGCCGTCGTGGTGGTCTTGCCGTGGGTGCCCGCCACGACCACGGAGGTCTTGTCGGCGATGAAGAACTCCGCCAGCGCCTGGGGAAAGCTCATCACCTTCATCCCCCGCTGCAGGGCCGCCTGCGCCTCGGGGTTGTCCCGACGGCAGACGTTCCCGACGATCACGAGATCGGTGTCCGGATCGATGTGGGCGGGGTCGAAGCCCTGACGGCTGGGGATGCCCCAGGCCTGCAGCCGCTCGGACATGGGCGGGTAGAAGGCCCGGTCGGAGCCGGTCACCTCGTGCCCGGCCTCCTTCAGCAGGCCGGCCAGCGCCCCCATGCCCGTGCCGCAGATGGCGACGAGGTGAACCTTCATGCTCCCCCCAGCCCGGGGAATTCACGAAGAAGCCCGTGAATTCCCCGGGCTAATTGAAAAAGGCGATTTGGGTACTCCTCCAGTTTTCGCTTCGCGAAAAGTGGAGGCTAGCGCCAGAGCTCGGCCACCCGCTCGTGGAGGACGGGGCGAAACCGCTTGATGGCCTCGTTCTCCCGGGTGGGGTGGACCCGGTTGGTCAGCAGCACCACGATCAGTTCCCGGTCCGGATCGATCCACAGCGAGGTCCCGGTGAACCCCAGGTGCCCAACGGTCCTGGGCCCGAAGCGGCTGCCGGCCTGCGAGGCCTGCAGCGACGGGGTGTCGAAGCCCAGGGTGCGGGTCGAGCCCGGCAGCGTCGACCGCTGCCAGAACTGCTCGACCAGACCTCGATCGAAGAATCCACCGCTGCCGAGAAAGGAGCCCAGCCAGGCCCCGGCCACGGCGGCCACATCCCGGATGGCTCCGAAGAGCCCGGCCTGCCCCCCCACCCCGCCCATGGCGTAGGTGTTCTCGTCGTGCACCTCGCCGACCAGGGTGCGCCCTCGCCAGGGGCAGCGCTCGGTGGCCGCGAAGGCTCGTCCCTGCCGGGCGCGGGCGGCCTCGGCGGGCGATGCGAGGTTCACGAAGAACAGGCTCTCGAGCCCGAGCGGCCCGGCCAGCCACTGCGAGAACAGCGTGTCAATGGGCTGGCCGCTGACGCGCTCCAGGATCCAGTCCAGGAGCATGAAGCCCAGGTCGCTGTAGAGCGCCCGGCTGCCGGGCGGCGCCTCCGGGGTTTCGGCCGCCACCATCCGGCGGGCGGCCAGCCGTCCCTTGGCGGTGGCCAGCCAGGCTCCGCCCGCGGCCGAGGCCACCTCGCTGTAATAGGGCCGCCAGGCCGCCAGGCCGCTGCTGTGCTCCAGGAGCATCCGCACCGTGACGGCCTCTCGGCCCTGCCCTGCGAAGTCCTCCAGAACCCGGTGCACCGGTGTGTCCAGCGCCAGGAGACCCCGCTGGATCGCGAGCAGCACCAGCGGAGTGGTGGCCAGCACCTTGGTCAGCGAGGCGAGATCGAAGCAGGTGAGCGCGTCCACCGGACCGCCCGGCGGCTCCAGCGAGCGCCGGCCGTGAAACGACAGGTGCGCGGTCTCCCCGCGCACCCTCACCAGCAGCGCCCCGCCGGGGAACACCCCGCCCGCGACCCCCTCGTCCATCAACCGCAGCAGATCCGGATGGGAGCGGGGCTGGCTCATGGGAGCCAGCCCCGCTTAGCCCTACAGAGATCGAGGAACGCACTGCGAAGAGGGCAGGTCCCAATGTGTTGGCAGTGATGCGCCGAAATGACTCCGCCCAGCCAGCGCATCGTCGTACCGCGTTCCTTCTTGGTCATTGAGAATTGGTCATTGGTCATTTTGCTGAACGCACCGCGGGCTCGAGGAGGGTCACGATCCGCGCCCCGGCATCGAGGCGCGCCCGCACCCCGACCGGGAGGGCCAGGTTGCGCCGGCCGTGGCCGAAGGGGGCGCCCGAGAGGGCAGGGAGCCCGAGCGCAGCGACGGCCCGCTCCAGCACGCGCCGGGCGGAGTGCGGGCCGGTCCCCTGCGGCGTGCAGTCAACCAGCTCCCCCAGCACGATCCCGCGGACCCCGTGCAGCAGCCCGGCCGAGACCACCTGCCAGAACAGCCGGTCCAGCCGGTAGGCCTTTTCCCCGACCTCCTCGAGGCAGAGCACGGCACCGCGGAGATCCGGCGCAAAGCGAGTCCCCGCCAGGCTGGCCAGGATGGAGAGGTTGCCGGCCGCGAGCCGTCCCTCGGCGGTCCCCGGCACCAGGGTGCGGGCCCGGCCCAGCGGCAGACGCTGCGGGACCCGCGCCCCGAAGAGGACCGCCCGGAGCCAGCGCAGGTCGGTCGCCGGCAGTCGGGACAGCTGGGTGACCACCGGCCCATGGATGACCACGAAACCCCCCGGCCGTGCCAGCTGCGCCAGCAGCGCGGTGATGTCCGAGAAACCGATCAGCAGCTTCGGGTGCCGCCGCAGGCGCGGCAGGTCGAGCAGCGGCAGCAGCCGGTTCGTCCCGTAGCCGCCGCGGATGCACCAGACCGCCCGGGTGCCCTCCTCCAAGAGTGCTGCCCCCAGCGTCTCCGCTCGGCGCTGATCGCTGCCGGCCAGGAAGCCCTGGCGTGTAAACTCCTCCCGGCTCACCACCGGGACGAGGCCGAGTGCTTCGAGCACCCCTTGCCCGGCCTCGAACAAGCCAAGGT
>Ga0316622_100002837_pt1 | contig 12158 bp, 12 predicted proteins | sample OWC_Aug_OW2_C1_D_FD_207646 | JGI IMG/M metagenome (GOLD analysis project Ga0316622, IMG submission 207646) | Wetland soil microbial communities from Old Woman Creek delta, Ohio, United States - OWC_Aug_OW2_C1_D5_C | ecosystem: Environmental > Terrestrial > Soil > Wetlands | place: USA: Ohio... | reverse complement strand
CGATGCCGTGCTCGAGGCGATGCTGCGCGGACTCGGGCTCAGCGTCGAGCACATCGAGGCGCCGTTCGACCCCGAGAGCGGCGCCTATCACGGCGAGCATCACCACGGACCGTCGCATCGTGACGAGGTCGACACCGTCTCGGCCACGGTCGGCGAGCAGCTGTCGATCGCGGCGCACGCCGGGCGCAGGCCATGACGCCACTCGACGCCGGCGTTGGTCCCAGCGCGCACCTGCGTGCGTTGCTTGCGCTGCTGCAACTCGCGAGCCCCGCGTTGCCCGTCGGCGGGTTCGCGTACTCGCAGGGTCTCGAATCGGCGATCAGCGACGGTCGCGTGCACGATGCCGCCTCAGCGCAGCACTGGATCGGTGACGCGCTGCGGCTGGCGCTGGCGCGCTTCGAAGCTCCGGTGTGGCTGCGCATTCACGCGGCCGCCCTGGCCCGGGATGACGCGGCCCTGCGGCACTGGAACGACGAACTGCTCGCAACGCGCGAGACGGCGGAGCTGCGCGCCGAGTCACTGCAGATGGGCGCCTCGATGCTGCGCGTCTACGCGCCCCTGAACCTGACCGTTCCGCCGTTGCCGAACGCGACATACACCGCCGGCTTCGCCATCGCCTGCGCACAGCTCGGCATCGAGCGCTTGGACGGGCTCGCTGCCTACCTGTGGGCGTGGACCGAGAACCAGGTGCTGGTCGCCGTGAAAACCGTGCCGCTGGGGCAGCAAGCCGGCCAGGCGATGCTCCTCGCACTGCACAGCGCCGTGCAGCAGGCCGTCGAACAGGCCGCGGCACTGGCCGACGATGAACTCGGCACGGCCGCGATCGGCTTCGCGCTGCGTTCGGCACGCCACGAAGTCCAGTACTCCCGCCTCTTTCGTTCCTGAGCCCAACGATGACGACACGCTCCCCTGCGTCCAGCCCTGCCCAGGCCATCGCCGGGCGACCGACCGGCCCGCTGCGTATCGGCGTTGGCGGTCCGGTGGGTTCGGGCAAGACAACGCTGGTCGAGCTGCTCTGCAAGCGCATGCGCGACCAGTACCGGCTCGCGGTGATCACCAACGACATCTACACGAAGGAAGACGAGCGCCTGCTCGTTACCGCCGAGGCGCTGACGCCCGACCGCATCATGGGCGTGGAAACCGGCGGCTGCCCGCACACGGCGATCCGCGAGGACGCCTCGATCAACCTCGATGCGGTCGACCGCATGTGCAAGCGCTTCCCCGATCTCGAACTGATCTTCATCGAGTCCGGCGGTGACAACCTCGCCGCGACTTTCAGCCCCGAGCTCTCCGACCTGACGATCTACGTCATCGACGTGGCGGGCGGCGAGAAGATTCCGCGCAAGGGCGGGCCCGGCATCACGAAGAGCGACCTGCTCGTCATCAACAAGACCGATCTGGCACCGCATGTCGGGGCGAACCTCGACGTGATGCGCCACGACACCGAGCGCATGCGCGGCACGCGGCCCTATGTGATGACCAACCTGAAGTCCGGCGCCGGCCTCGACGCGGTGATCGGCTTCATCGAGCGGCAAGGGCTGTTGATCGCAGGCTAGTGCGCCGCCTCATTGGCGAAAACCCTCGGTAGCGGTCGTGACTTGTGGAGGAGTGACCGGTCCCGCGGTACCATGGCCAAATGGGTCGCCGCTTCCTCATCTGCCTGCTCATGCTCGCCTTCGCGTGGCAATCGGCCCCGCTCGTGCGCGCCGGCACGGTGTTCGGTGCGAGCGGCGACTTCAAGCACGCCGTGATGCACTGGATCGAATCCGCGCATCACCACCACGACGAAGGCGCCTACCACCAGGACGCGTCCGGCGAGGCGACCCAACATGTTGCAGCGGACCTCTATGGGGGTTCGGCAACGCCGCCCGCCGAGGAGCGTCCCCACGCGCTGGCCGTCGACACTGGCCCGGCGTTGACGCACCTGTCATCCAGCGGGCCGCCGCCCGTGCTCGAAGGGCCGTTGCGCCCGCCTCGAATCCTCTCCTGACGTCCCGGTCTGCCGACGTTAATCGGCAACCGACCGCTTCCGACTGATTGCTGGCCTTGCTGCTTTCCGCAGTTCATGGCCACGGTGCGCCGATGACATACGCGCGCCGGAGCTTCAGGAGACCCGATGAGTACTGCCAAGACAATAGTGCTCGCCGCGCTCGTCGCTGCGTTCGCCCGTCCTCCCGCATGGGCCCAGGTCGATGCGCGCGAACAATCGCCCGCCGTCGCCGGCGCGGAACTACAGCGTACCGTGCCGCTGCGGGTGGCGGTCGAAGCCGCCTGGCAACGCGCCGTGGCTGTCCGCGAATCCGAGGGACAGCGCAAGCGCGCGGAGGCCGGACAGGTTGCAGCCTCCAGTTACTGGGCTGCACCGCCTTCCCTCGAGCTCGCCTTGCGGAACGATCGCCTGATGACAGATGCCGGCGAGCGCGAGACCACGCTCGGCGTGGCGTGGCCGCTGCTGCTGCCCGGGCAGCGCACGGCGCGAGCCAAGCTCGCCGATGGCGATGTGGCGCTCGCTGACGATGCACTGGCCGCGGCGCGGCTGCGCCTGGCCGGCGAAGTACGCGAAGCGGCCTGGTCGCTCGCAGAGCACCGTGCCGAGGTCGCATTGGCCGAGGCGACGGTCAAGACACTCGAAGCGGTTGCCAACGACGTCGACCGTCGCGTCCGCGCAGGTGACCTGGCACGCGTTGACGCGCTGGCAGCGCGCGCCGAGTGGCTGAACGCCACGACGCAGCGGTCCGAAGTCCAGCAGCGCTGGCTCGCGGCCCGCAGCCGCTGGACGACCCTCACCGGCCTTGACGCGCTGCCGGCGATCGACCTGGAGCCTGTCGGTCCCGTGCCGGTCGATCCGCTGGCCGCACACCCTGACCTGAGGCTGGCGTACGCGAGCAGCGAACAGGCACGCCGCAAGCTCGATCTGCTGCGTTCCTCGAGGCGGGACGCGCCTGAGCTGACGATGGGCGTGCGGCAGGACATCCCGTCGCGCGGCGAGGCGGCCAACTACAGCCTGCTCGTCGGCCTGCGCGTTCCCTTCGGTCCGGACGACCGCAACCGGCCGCTCGAGACCGCAGCGCTCGGCGAACTCGATACCGCGGAAACGCTGCAGGCGCGCACGCGCGACCGCGTGGGCGCGGACATCGCGCTGGCCCGCGAACGTTCGCAGCAGGCCGAGCGCCAACTCGAAGCGGAGCGCGAACGGGCCTCACTGCTGCGCGAGCGCGCACTGTTGATCGACAAATCCTTCCGGGCCGGTGAATCCTCGTTGCCGGAGCTCCTGCGCGCTTTGTCGGCGGCCTCTCAGGCCGAGGCGGCGCTTGCGCGCCAGCAGGCCGCGCTCGGACTTGCCCGTGCGCGATTCAACCAGTCACTGGGATTGCTGCCATGAAAGATGCCAACCTCCGCCTGCACTGGACGTGGCGCACTGCGCTCGCCGTCGCCGCCTTCGCCGGTCTGATCGCCATCGCGACTTCAGTCCGGGCCGGGCCCGGCGCGCATGGCCCCGACGGTGAGCACCTCGACCAGCCCGCTGCCGCTTCCGCCGCGGTGCTGCCGCGCGTCGAGGCAAACACGGATCAGTTCGAGCTGGTCGCGGCGCTGCGGTCCGGCGAGCTCGTGATCCTGGTCGACCGCTACGAAACGAACGAGCCAGTACTCGGCGCCGCTCTCACCGTCGAGAGCGGCAGCGTCCAGGCGCCGGCAAAGTTCCGTGGCGACCGCGGCGACTACGCGGTCGACGACCCGAAGCTGCTGCAGCGGTTGGCCGCACCAGGAGAGCATGCGCTGGTCTTCACGCTGGTCCACCAAGGCGCTGCCGACCTGCTCGACGGCACTCTGCGAACGCCGGATTCGTCGCGCAACGGCCATCAACAAAGTGCCTGGGCCGAGGTTCTGATCGGCAGCGCTGCGATCCTCGCCGTGGTGGTCGGCGGACTGCTGCTGTGGCGGCGCCGCGCGGCTCACGCGCGCTTCGTGGCGGTCGCCATAGCGGCAGGTGCTCTTTCATTCGTGGCCGGGTCGGTGATGGCCGGGCCTGGTGCGCACGGTCCCGACGGCGAGCACCTCGATGCCCCTGCGGCGGCCAACGCCTCCGGCCTCGCGAGGCTGCCGGACGGCAGCGTCAACGTGCCCAAGGACGCGCAGCGTCGCATGGGTATCCGCACTGTCCTCGCGCCCGAGTCGCAGGCGGCCGGCACGATCGAGCTGTCGGGTCGCGTGGTGATTGATCCCAATGCCGGCGGCCGTGTGCAGGCGCTGCACGGCGGCCGCATCGAGCCGGGCCCACGTGGCCTGCCGGTGGCGGGCCAGGCAGTCCGGCGTGGCGAAGTGCTGGCGTACGTGCGCCACCATGCCGAGCCCTACGCGCTCGGCAACCAGCAGGCGCAACTCGCGGACCTGCGTGCACAGCGGCTGCTCGCCGAGCAGCGCGTGCAGCGGCTGGAATCGCTCGAAGGCACCGTGCCGCGCAAGGAAATCGATGCGGCCCGCGCCGAGGCGCACAGCCTGGCGCAGCGCGAGCAGAGCGTCGGCGGGAGTATCACCGCACGCGAGGCGCTGGTGGCGCCGGCGACCGGGGTGATCGCGCGTGCCGAAGCCGTCGTCGGCCAGGTGGTCGAGGCGCGCGACGTGCTGTTCGAGGTCATCGATCCGGCGCGCGTGATGATCGAGGCCGTGACGGCCGACTCGAGCCTACCGGGCCGCATCGCCGGCGCGACGCTGCAGGACGTGCCGGCGGCGCAGCTACGGCTGATCGGCGCCGCGCGTTCGCTGCGTGACGGCATGCTGCCGGTGACCTTCGCCGTGCGTGCCGACAAGTCCGCGGCGCTGCCGCTGGCCGTCGGCCAGCCGGTGACGGTGATCGTCGCGCTTGACGAGCGCATCAAGGGCATCGTGCTGCCGGCGCAGGCCGTAGTCCGCAACCCGACCAACGAACCGGTGGTCTGGATCAAGTCCGGCGCCGAACGCTTCATTCCGCAACCGGTGCGGTTCCGCCCGCTCGACGCGCAGACCGTGGTCATCACCGGCGGTCTCGGCGTCGACAACCGCGTGGTGGTGCAGGGTGCGCCGTTGATTGCGCAGATCCGCTGAGCGGGAGCCGCGACCCATGTTCAACTGGATCGTTCGCTACAGCCTGCATAACCGCCTGCTCGTGCTCGCGGTGGCCGCGCTGCTGATGGTCTATGGCGCCCTGACCGCCTGGCGTACGCCGATCGATGTCTTCCCTGATCTCAACAAACCACTGGTCACGGTGCTCACCGAGGCCGGCGGCATGGCCCCGGAGGAAGTCGAGCAGCTCGTCACCTTCCCGATCGAGACCGCGCTCAACGGCATGCCCGGCGTCACGCGCGTGCGCTCGACTTCCGGTGTCGGCCTGTCGGTCCTCTACGCGGAGTTCGACTGGGGTACCGACATCTACCGCAACCGGCAATTGGTGGCCGAGCGACTGGCACTGGTGCGCGAACAGTTGCCGGAGGGCATCACGCCGGTGATGGGGCCGGTGTCGTCGATCATGGGCGAGATCATGCTGATCGCGCTGCCGCTCGAAACCACCGCAGACTCCACTGGCGCTGGTCCGATGCAGGCGCGCGAGTTTGCCGACTTCGTGCTGCGGCCGCGACTGCTGTCGATTCCCGGCGTCTCTCAGGTGATCCCGATCGGCGGCGACGTGCGGCAGCTGCGGGTCGAGCCCGACACCGCGAAAATGGCGCAGGTCGGCGTGTCGCTGACGCAGATCGAGCAGGCGCTGCGCGGCTTCGCCGGCAACGCGGGCGGCGGCTTCATCGACCTCAACAGCCGCGAATACCTGATCCGCCATCTTGGCCGCACCAATCGCGTCGATCATCTCGCGGGGCTAGCGGTGGCGTGGAAGGACGGACGGCCGGTGCTGCTGGAGCAGGTCGCCCGTGTCAGCTATGCGGCGGGGCTGAAGCGCGGCGACGCTGGCTACAACGGCGTGCCCGCCGTCGTGATCAGCGTGCAGAAGCAGCCGGCGGCCGACACGGTGAAGCTCACTGCGGACATCGAGGCGGCGCTCGCCGAATTGAAGCAGGGGCTGCCGGCAGGACTGGCGGCGCCGCGCGTGCTGTTCCGTCAAGCCGACTTCATCAAGTCGTCGATCGGCAACGTAGTCGAGGCGCTGCGCGATGGCGCGATCATGGTGGCGATCGTGCTGTTCGCCTTCCTGCTGTCGATGCGGACGACGCTGATCTCGCTGGTGGCGATTCCGCTGTCGCTGGCGGTCACGGCGCTGGTGTTCCACTGGCTCGGGCAGTCGATCAACGTCATGACGCTGGGTGGCCTCGCCATCGCGATCGGCGAACTGGTCGACGATGCCGTGGTGGGCGTGGAGAACATCCTGCGCCGGCTGCGGCAGAACTGCGCGGCCGCGCAGCCGCTGCCGGTATTCGACGTGGTCGAGCGCGCGAGTGTGGAAGTACGCTCGGGCATCCTATACGCGACCATCATCGTCGTGCTGGTGTTCGTGCCGCTGTTTGCGCTGCCCGGCATCGAGGGGCGGCTCTTCTCGCCGCTCGGTATCGCCTACATCGTGTCGATCCTGGCGTCGATGGGGGTGTCGATGACGGTGACGCCGGTACTGTGCTACTACCTGCTGCCGGGCATGAAGCGGCTCGACCACGGGGACAGTCCGCTGGTGGCCTGGCTCAAGCGGCAGGACGAGCGGCTGCTGGCGTGGTCGTTTCCGCGTGTGCGGCTGCTGATCGGCGCCGCGGCCGTTGCGGTGATCGCGGCGGCCGCGAGCGTTCCGTTCTTTCCACGCCTGTTCCTGCCGCCGTTCAACGAGGGCTCGCTGGTGCTGTCACTGATGCTCAACCCGGGCACGTCGCTCGCCGAGGCCAACCGTATCGGCGCAGTGGCCGAGGGCCTGATTCGCGAAGTACCCGAGGTGGCGCAGGTTGGTCGCCGCACGGGTCGCGCCGAGCTCGACGAGCACGCCGAGGGCGTGCACTCGGCCGAGATCGACGTCGACCTGAAGCGCGTAGATGACGCAAGAGCGCGCGACCGCGAGGCGGTGATGGCAGAGATCCGCACGAAGCTCGCGGTACTGCCGGCGCAGGTGGCGATCGGCCAGCCGATTTCGCACCGGCTCGATCACCTGCTGTCCGGCGTGCGCGCGCAGATCGCGCTGAAGATCTACGGCGACGATACCGACACCCTGCGCGGTCTCGCGGAACAGATGCGCGCACGGCTGGCAGGCGTACGGGGACTGGTCGATCTCACGGTCGAAAAGCAGGTGCTGATCCCGCAGATCACCGTGCGCCTCGATCATCGCAAGGCGGCGCAGGTCGGACTCACGCCGGGCGAGGCGATCCGTCTGCTGCAGGCGCTGACGGATGGCGCGCATGGCGCGCAGATCGTCGACGGCGCGCGCCGCTACGAACTGGTGCTGCGCCTCCCGGACGCGCAGCGCAGCCCACAGGACCTGGCACGTACGCTGATCGACACGCCGGCCGGTCGATTGCCCGTATCGGCCATTGCTGCGGTCGAGGAGACCGACGGCCCGAATCAGATCGGCCGCGAAAATGGCCGCCGTCGGATCGTCGTCTACGCCAACACGGACGGCTCGGACATGGGCCGCGTGATCGCTGACATCCGCGCTGCCATCGCGCAGACGAGCCTGCCGTCGGGCACCTTCGTCAGCCTCGAAGGCCAGTTCCAGGCGCAGGAGCAGGCCACGCAACTGATCATTGGCCTGTCGCTGGTCTCACTGGCGCTGATCTTCCTCGTGCTGTACTCCCGCTACCAGTCGGCGGTCCTCGCCGGCATCATCATGGCCAACATCCCGCTGGCGTTGATCGGCTCGGTGGTGGCGATGTGGATCGCGGGTGTCAGCCTGTCGGTGGCTTCGATGGTCGGTTTCATCACGCTGACCGGCATCGCCACGCGCAACGGCATCCTTAAGATCAGCCATTACATCAACTTGTGCAGGTTCGAAGGCGAGAGCTTCAGTCAGGCGATGATCGTGCGCGGCTCGCTAGAGCGGCTGACGCCGGTGCTGATGACGGCGCTGGTGGCCGCCTTTGCACTGACGCCGCTGCTGTTGGCAGCCGACGCGCCCGGCAAGGAGATCCTGCACCCGGTGGCGGTAGTGATCTTCGGCGGATTGGTGAGCTCGACCGTGCTCGACACGCTGCTGACGCCGCTGCTCTACTGGCTGGTGGGCGAGGCACCTACGCGGCGGCTGCTGTCCGATTCGACCCGGGCCGCCGGTCCTGCGCCGGCCACAGAAGAAGCTTTCTGACACAGGCGATTCAAAGGCCTTGCGGCGTCGCCTTCGCTGAAGTGCGCTGCAGCCCGGACGAATGGAGATCGAAGTGACATTGAAGAACCTTGTGTGCGCGGCCTGTCTGGCACTTGGCCTTGGCGCCCTCGGCATGCCCGCGGCGCTGGCCCATGGCAGCGCGACGTCCAAGCACGGCGGCATCTCGCAGATGGCCGGCGACCTCGGCTTCGAACTGGTGTCGACACCCGACGGCGTCGCGCTCTATGTTGACGACCATGGCAAGCCGGTCGCGCCCGCTGGCATCACCGGAAAACTGACCGTGCTCAACGGCACGCAGAAGTCGGAGGCCGATCTCGTTGCGGTCGGCGACCGTCTCGAAGCCAGGGGGATCAAGCTCACACCCGGCACCAAGGTGGTGGCTGCGCTGACGACTGCGCAGAAGAAGGCCGTCACCGTGCGCTTCACCGTCAAGTAGGCGAAACCGGCGTGCTGCATACGCCCTCCCGGCCGGCGCTGAAGGGCGGCCTGCTGGCCCTGCTGGCCGCGGTGCTGTTCGGCATCAGCACGCCGCTCGTGCAACTGTTCGGCGCCGGCGTCAGCGCCTTCAGCACGGCGACACTGCTCTATGCCGGCGCGGCGGCCGTCGGCGCACTGTCGCGCCGGCCGATCGAGCGCGAGGCCCGCGTCGCGCGCGGCGATCTGAAGCGCCTGCTGGCGATGGCCGCCTTCGGCGCGGTCATCGGTCCGGTCGCGCTGGCCTGGGGACTGCAGCGCACCAGTGGTACGAGCGCCTCATTGATGCTGACGCTGGAGGCGCTGTTCACGGCGCTGCTGGCGTGGCGGCTGTATCGCGAGACGATGGACGGCCGCGTCTGGGCCGCAATGCTGCTGCTGCTCGCCGGCGGCATCGTGCTGATCCTCGACCAGGGGCGCAGCGGCACGGCGCAGCTCTGGGGCCTGCTCGCCGTCGCTCTTGCCACCGCCGCCTGGGGCATCGACAACACACTGTCACGCGCGCTGGCAGAGCGCGATCCCGGCCAAGTCGTGGTGGTCAAGGCACTGCTCGGATGCGCGGCAACCCTGGCGCTCGCAGTGGTCTGGCGCGAGCCGCTCCCGTCGGCGGCCACAGCGATCGCGCTGTTCGCGGTCGGCGCCACCGGTTATGGCCTCAGCCTGCGCTTCTATCTGCTGGCGCAGCGCGCCTTCGGGGCTGCACGCACCGGATCGGTGTTCGCGTTTGCGCCGTTCATCGGCGCCGCACTGGCAGCTGCTCTCGGTGACCGCGCGTTCAGCGCAATGATGCTGCTTGGCAGCCTGCTGATGCTGGCCGGCATCGTGCTGCACCTGGCGGAGGCACACGCTCACGAGCACGCACACACCGAGCTCGAACATGAGCACGCGCACCGGCACGACGACGGGCACCACACCCACACGCACGACCCCATGCCCGTCGGCCCGCACAGCCACCGGCACCGGCACGAGCCGCTGCGCCACAGCCACGCGCACGTGCCGGACGCCCACCACTCGCACGAGCACTGAAGGCTGCACGCGAAGTCAGGCCCGGGGCTTCTGCGCAGACTCGAGTCCTGACCGGGTGAGGCGGATCATCGGGCAGCAGAAGCCGCTGCGCGCTTGGCCGCACGGCGGAACATGCCTTCCTGCGCGGAAAGCGCCCTTGCGGGGACAGCCGTCGCGCATGGGAGGCGCGGCGGGCGGGCTTGGCCATCGTCAAGGGCGCAGTGCCGCCACCGCCTAGACTGCGGCTCCATGTTTCATCCTGCCCAGGCGCCAACGCAGCACACGTTCTTCGAGGACGTGCAGGCGCTCGTCACGGCGACGCTGTTCGTCGCCCTGGGCATCGGCATGTATGGACACGCGGGCCTGCTGACGGGGGGCACGGCTGGCATCGCGTTTCTCGTCCACTACACCACCGGCTGGCGCTTCGGCCCGGTGTTCTTCGTGCTCAACCTGCCGTTCGCCTGGTTCGCCGTGCGCACGATGGGGTGGCGCTTCACCATCAAGACCTTCGCCGCCGTCGCGCTGCTCGCCGTGTTCACCGAGGCGCTGCCGTTGGCTCTGCGGTTCGACTGGCTGCAGCCGGTGTACGCCGCCGTGATGGGCGGCTTCCTCATCGGCGTCGGACTGCTGATGCTGTTCCGGCACCAGGCCAGCCTGGGCGGACTGAACGTGCTGGTGCTGTGGCTGCAGCAACGCTACGGCTGGCGGGCCGGAGCCGTGCAGATGGGCATCGACTGCCTCATCGTCGTGGCGGCGCTGGCGATCGTCGATGCGAGGCTGGTCGCCATTTCAGTCATCGGCGCCGTGGCCCTGAACCTCGTCGTGGCGGTCAATCACAAGCCGGGCCGCTACCTCGGCATGTAAGGAACCAGCCCGCGGCCAGCGGCCGCGCTGCGACTCAGTCGGCGCGCGGCTCGCCGCCCGGTCGCCACTCCATGATGAGGCGCTCGGGTGTCTCGTCGGTGATGACGAAGCCCAGCCGCAGGTACAGGCGTTGTGCGGGATTGACCCGCAGCACTCGAAGGCGCACCGGGCGCTCTTGCGCTGCGGCCTGCGCCATCACCTGCCGCACCAGCCGCGTGCCACTGCCGCGGCCCTGAAACGGCGGCAGCAGGAAGACCTTGACCAGCTGGACGTGCTCAGCGTGTTCCTTGGCCGCCAGCAGACCGGCGAGCTGGCCATCCACATGCACCAGACGGTGCGTCGACGGTTCGAACGAATCACGAATGCGGGACCGATGCTCGGCCTCGTCCCAGATGCCCCACGTGGCCTCGACGTAGGCACGCATCGTCGCCATCGTGATGGCGAAGACGGTCTCGAAGTCGGACTCGGCCGCGGGCCGCAGCTCGAGTGCCTGCCCGGCCGGCTCCGTCATGGCATCGCGGCACCCACTGCCTGCCGCACCGGTATTCCAGTCGGATCGAAGTCGTGCAGGCAAAACACGTTGATCCCGAAGTAGTCGGGCGTCACGCGCTTGCGGTGAAACGGGTAGATGCCACAGACACGACAGAAAAAGTGGCGCGCGGTGTGCGTGTGAAAGCGGTATTCGGTCAGCGCGTCCTCGCCGGCGAGCAGCCGGAACCGGCTTTCGTGAACCTTGACCATCAGCGCGTTCCTGCGCCGGCAGATCGAGCAGTCGCACATCGTGAGCTCGGGGAAGTCCGTTTCGATCTCGAAACGCACCGCCCCGCAGTGGCAGCTGCCCAGGTACTTCTGCTGCGGCCGGGTTCCCATCGCTTGCCTCCTTGCTGCGCGTCCGCGTTCCTCGTGCCTCGGGTCGCGTCGTCCCTCGTCACGCCACCTCGCCGGCCTGCCCTGTCGCAACCACCCGCCTGCCGCTGTCGCGCCAGCCAGCAAAGCCATCCACCAGGAACCGTGCGTCGAGCCCCATCGCGCGTAGCGTCGCCGCCACGCCCTGGCTGATCTCGTGACCGTGGGCGCAGACGACCACCACCGGGCGGTCGCGCGGGATCACGTCCTTCCAGGTAAAGAGTCCGTCGGGCGAACGCCACTCAGTGCCGGCGATGTCGGCCCCATCGGCTGCGCGCACCTTGGCGCGACGCACGTCGAGCAACGTGAACGTCCGTTGCGAGCGCTGCCATTCCTCGAGTTCGACGATCGTGATTCTTTCCATGCTCCCTCCTACACAACGATCAGACGCAGAGCCAGGCCGGCCAGGCCGCACGCGAAGATGACCGGGATGACTCCGGCGTTGAAGCGCGCGAGCGCGATGAGCGCCGCGAGCGAGATCACCACCGGGATCGGGTCGAGGCCACCTTCCAGTCCGTTCGGCCACCACACGTGAATCGCGAAAAACACCGCGAGATTGACGATCACGCCAACCACCGCGGCGGTAATGCCCTTCAGCGGCGCCGTGAAGTGCAGCTGCCCGTGGGTGCTCTCG
>Ga0316622_100002836_pt1 | contig 12159 bp, 10 predicted proteins | sample OWC_Aug_OW2_C1_D_FD_207646 | JGI IMG/M metagenome (GOLD analysis project Ga0316622, IMG submission 207646) | Wetland soil microbial communities from Old Woman Creek delta, Ohio, United States - OWC_Aug_OW2_C1_D5_C | ecosystem: Environmental > Terrestrial > Soil > Wetlands | place: USA: Ohio... | reverse complement strand
CTCCGGGCAGCTGTCAAGATAGATGCAGACCCGGTCTCCCTTTACGACACCCTGTTCAGCGAGAGCCCGGGCAGTCCGGCTCATTCGTGAGATGATCTCCCCGTATGTCAGTTCCCGGTTTTCGGAGGGGGCGATCAAAGCAGGCCGATCCCGGCTTATAGCAAAATTATCAAGAAATACCGTGATATTCGACATCAGAGAACTCCCCGATTGTGATTATTATTATACAGTAATGTACACTATTGTTCATCATGCTATAAAGCGATGTCCAAACTACCCATAATACAGGTATGAATTTGACAATCCCGTATGAGTGCACTGACAGAACTTTGTATAATACTGCAGTTTATCCTTCCGGGACAGGGGCTTGTGTATTCTTGATACGTACTGAAAACCTCCAAAATGCCGGTTCCATTCGAAAATATGGTAGTAAAAATGATAATTACTGATATTCCGGGGGCTGCACATCCCGGGGGAGACCCCCTTTGAAATGGAGTCTTATACGTGAATAAAATTCCCTGAGGCGTTCGTTCATAGTAGGATGTACCTTTGCTAGACTCATCTCAAAATGACGGAGCGTCACGTATGCTGCCCGTTCTCTCATGGCGAAAATCCCGGCTTCCCGGCAGAGGCCTTCCATATCGGCTCCGACATATCCTTCTGTCCTTGCGGCAATAGTTAGAATCAGCTCATCCCGCGCTTCATCGATGAGAGACAGCCCGCGCTGTGCCATCCGGTCAACCTGGTGTTTTCTCCGCAACCCTCTGTTCAGCTTCCCTTCTCTGCCAGAACAGGTCGTGCCCAATGCATCGATCGCTTCTTCAAGGGAAAACGTCCGGTCTTTTCCAAGGGTCTCGATGAATACATCAAGGGATGCTTCATCACAGGATCCTGTTTTTTCCACGAGTTCCTCGAGTTTTGAACCCTCGAGGGGTATGTATCTAAGATGGATTCCAAGGATCTTAACCCTGTCAGCAAGATTTGGCTCACCGATATAGACGAGACGGTCGAACCGGCCGGCACGAAGAAGAGCGGGATCAACCAGGGTCGGCTGGTTGGTCGCTCCCATCACGACAACATCCCTGAGTTCCTCAAGCCCGTCAATTTCGGTAAGTATCTGGTTAAGCACGGTCTCCATCACATGCGAACCAAGATCAGATCCGCGGGTTGGTGCCAGGGCATCAAGCTCATCAAAGAAAATAATGGAGGGGGCAACCTGCCGGGCTTTCTTGAAGACCTCCCGTACAGCCCGTTCACTCTCACCAACCCACTTGGACAGGAGCTGCGGGCCTCGTATTGCAATGAAGTTAGCCCCGCTTTCATTTGCCACTGCCTTTGCAATAAGGGTCTTTCCGGTTCCTGGTGGACCATACAGAAGAACTCCACGCGGCGGAGTAATGCCCAGCTCCTCAAACCTTTCTCGTTCGGTGAGCGGGTACTCAACCGCCTCTCTTATCTCCTGCTTTGCTTCCTCTAGTCCGCCTACATCATCCCAGGTCACATGGGTGACCTCAAGCATCACCTCGCGCATTGCGCTCGGGCTTACATCCCGGAGCGCTGACCGGAAGTCCTGTGCATTTACCTCCATCCGGTCGAGGATCTCCTGCGGGATCTCCTCATCGTCGAGGTTCATTTCAGGAAGGTAGCGCCTCAATGCCCGGATAGCCGCTTCCCTTGCAAGTGCTGCGAGGTCGGCACCGACAAACCCATGGGTCTGCTTGGCAAGTACAAGCAGGTCCACTTCCCCGGCAAGTGGCATGCCCCTCGTATGAATTTTTAGTATCTCGGTCCTGTCCGGTTCACTCGGGACACCTATCTCTATCTCCCTGTCAAACCTGCCAGGTCTCCTGAGTGCAGGATCGATGGCATCCACCCGGTTGGTAGCTCCAATCACCACCACCTGCCCTCTCTCCTCAAGGCCATCCATCATGGTAAGAAGCTGTGCTACTACCCTTCGTTCCACTTCTCCGGTTACCTCTTCCCTGCGGGGAGTGATCGAATCGAGCTCATCAATGAAAATGATTGAGGGAGCATTGGATTCTGCCTCTTCAAAAATCTCTCTCAGTTTCTGCTCACTCTCCCCATAGTATTTGGAGATGACCTCGGGACCTGCGATTGAGATGAAATGCGCACCGCTCTCGCTTGCCACCGCCTTTGCGATCAGGGTCTTCCCGGTCCCGGGGGGACCATACAGGAGGACGCCCTTTGGCGGTTCGATCCCGAGTTTCTGGAAAAGCTCCGGATGGCGCATCGGTAGTTCGATCATCTCCCTCACACGCTGGAGTTCATCCTTCAATCCCCCGATGTCCTCGTATGATATTCTTTTCAGGCCTTCGAATCCGGCAGCAGGCTTCTCAGAAAATTCTATCTGGGTATTTTTTGTGATGATAACCGCTTGTTCAGGCTCGATCTCAACGACTTTATAGGAGACGATCTGCGGTTGAAGAAATGGAAGTCCTATCATTATTGGAACGGAATCGTTTTTCACAACAGGAAAATCGATCAATGCATTCAGCACGTTCGGGTTGTTGCTAACCGGAATGCTCCGTGGCAGGTCTTCAGGGGGGGCCAGCACCACCCTCCGTGCTTCGATCTCATCGCGAATCGCGACGATTTTCACGGTATCTCCAATGCTGACACCGGCATTTGTCCTCGTGAAATTATCGATCCTGACCTTATTCTGGTTCCAGTCCTCGACGAGGGAACGCCAGACTTTGGCAACGGTCCGGCGTTTTCCTTCCACCGCAACAATATCGCCAGGAGATATCTTCAGGTACAGCATTGTTTCAGGATCAAGCCGTGCCTTCCCGCCTCCCTGATCGCCCGGATAGGCACTATCAACCTTCAGAAATATCTCAGGCATCACCTTAAAAGTCATATACACAGGGATTTATAGGTACTGGTAATTTATGCGGCTGCTTGTCTTTGATCCCTTCCATGGCGCTGCAGGGGATATGATCACCGGTGCCCTTCTTCATATCGGGGCCGATCGGGAGGCCACCGTTTCTGCGATGGCCTCCGTTGTCGGTACGCCTGATATATCCCTGGTTGAACGTGCCGGGATCAGGAGCATCCTGGTGAAGACCCGGGCTACCTCGGAAAAGAGAACATTTTCTGAGGTCATTCAGAGGGTACAGAATGCCCGGGCAACCGATTCGGCAATTGCCATGGCAGGCAGAGTATTTGAACGGATTGAACGGGCTGAAAAAGAGATACACGGGCATACCGATCATTTTCATGAGGTTGGAGCAGATGATGCTGTTGCAGAAGTGGTGGGGGCTTGCACCGCATTCCTTTCCCTGCATGTCGACGGTTGCATCGTTCTGCCTGTGATGCTGGGCGGGGGTTTCATCACCGGTTCCCATGGGTCCTATCCAGCCCCTGCACCGGCAACACTCACCATCTCCATGCAATCGGGGCTCCGGGTCATGTTTGGTAAGCCGGAAGACGGGGAACTCTGTACCCCCACCGGGGCAGCCCTCCTCTCCGAATTTTCATCAGGATCCGATCTATCCAATCGCGCCTGCTCTGTTATCTGTTCAGGATATGGTGCCGGTACGAAAAATCCTCCCATGCTCGCAAATGTGCTCCGTGCGATGATCGTAGAGTATACCGATGACAAAGAACCTGGTGATGTCGACCTTCTTGAAACAAATGTCGATGATGTCAGCCCTGAAATTTTGTCCTATACCATTTCACGGCTGATAGATGAAGGGGCATTCGATGTTAGTGCAATACCCTGCACGATGAAGAAAGGACGACCAGGGCATCTGATCAGAGTGATTGCAGCCTCCGGGGAGGGGAGACGGCTTGCAGCAGTGATGGCCGAAGAACTCGGAACCCTTGGTATCCGCTCTGTCCCAGCGGTCCACAGGTTCATCGCAGAGCGTTCGGTAAGGGAGATTCCAGTCACGATCTTGGGAGAAGAACGGAAAATGCGGATAAAATGCGGCATGTTGCAAGGCAAAGTGATCTCGATCAAGGCAGAGTATGATGATGTCAGCAGCGTGGCTCATGAGCTGGGTATGCCCGCCCGGACGATTGCCCGGCTCACCGAAACCCAGGCATGGGACTATATTGGGAAGTCCATGCAATGACGCTCGCAAGAATGAGTACCGGGGTGCCGGCATTCGATAACCTGCTCGGGGGAGGACTCGAGCCGCGGGTAATCACTCAGATCTATGGTGGGCCGGCAAGTGGCAAGAGTGTGCTCTGCGTCATTGCTTCTGTCTCATGTCTGAATGAAGGGAAAGGAGTAATATTCATCGACACGGAAGGATTTTCTATCGAACGGTTCCGGCAGGTAGCCGGGAAGGACGCCGAACGGCTTGCCGGAAGTCTTTTTCTTTACGAACCGCATGATTTTGACCATCAGGGCATCGTTATCGCCGGACTTGACAGGGTACTCTCCCGGGGAGGTATCGGGCTTATCGTGATGGATTCATCGACCGGACTTTACCGGACCAATCTTGAAAAGGGTCACGATGCAATGCAGAGCCTCTCAAAGCAGATGGTCCATCTGCTCGGGTATGCCAAGAGATACGAGATTCCTGTACTTATCACAAACCAGGTTTACATGGATGTGCAGAAGAACACGTTCGTGGGTCTTGGAGGCACCGCCCTTGCACATATATCGAAGGCAATAATCAGGATTGACATACTGAACAGGTACCGGAAGGCGACGCTTGAGAAGCACAGGTCACTGGCACCGGGAGGTAGTTTTGAGTTTGATATCGTTGAGAGAGGGATTTTCGTCAGGAACGGGGGCACAGGATGAAGGATCAAAACCAATGGATTGAGAGAACAGGAATTGTGATGAGTGTGTTTCTCGTTCTTCTTTTTCTTAGTGTGAGTGGGTGTACAACAGTTGAAACCACCCAGAGTGGAAAGGACCCTATATGGCAGACAACGCCGCTCACCGATGTCCGGACAGGAACACCATTCAGCATCACAGAAATAAACGATTTGCCCCTCCTTATCCAGCCATTCACCATCACATGCCCGATCTGCATGCAGCAGCAGGCAGAGATCTCAGATCTCTATGCTTCCGGAAAGCTTCAATTTGTAATGATAGGACTGGATATCGATCCGAATGGGAACGAAAACTCACTGAGAGATTATACCCGGAATCATGATTACTATGGATTCTATGCCCATTCACCACCTGAAATGACCAGGTCTCTTGTAGATCAATTCGGGATGCGGGTGCTCTCCCCTGCCCAGGCACCTCTTATCATCGTATGCCCCGATGGTAAGGCAACGATCCTCGATCCTGGGGTAAAGAGTTCAGAGGACCTGCTGAAGGTGCTTACCGCAGGCTGTCCGGAATGAGCCTGGCAGATCTGACCGTAGCATTCATCGCAGGCCTCCTTTCCCCTCTCGGGGCTGCCTGCATCCTCCCCCTTTATCCTGGTTACCTCTCCTTCCTTGCAGCACAGGATCAGGATGATGATCGTCGAATTCCACACATCCGGATCCTTCTTGGTTTCATTGCCGGTGCAGGGATTCTTGCTGCAATGCTAGGATTCGGTCTCCTGGTTGGGGTAATCTTCACCCTCCCAATCGGTGATGTACTGTCGATTGTTTCCCCCATTGCTTATGCAATTCTTGGAGGTATCGGGATACTTCTTGTTTTAGGGGCGGGATTCGGCCTCCCCTTCCGGACACCGGACATGATGAAGGGAAAGTCCCCCCTGGGAGGAGCGTTCCTTTTCGGGCTTTTCTTTGGAATCCTTATCCTGCCCTGCAATGCAGGACCGGTGACTGTGTTACTTGCACTCAGTACAAGTGCTTCCGATTTCGCCTCCAATCTGGGAAATTTCCTGGTATACGGGGTAGGAATGGCGATACCGCTCATCGCAATCTCTGCATTTTCATCATACAAAGGGGAACGGTTCGTTCGGGCTCTCACAACCCACCGCCGGGGGATTAACATCGCAACCGGTATTCTGATGCTCAGTGTTGCTCTTTATTACCTTCTTGTCGTTTTCAGAATCCAGGAATGGGTGTTCCATCCCTGATTATCCTCTTGAAATGCCAAACCCGATCAGAACGTGATGGATCCCTTGAATACTGTCTCAGCAGGACCTTCGAGCAGGGTTTTCTCACCAAGTGTGATGACGAGTGGCCCACCTTTGGTATCAACACTGACTTTTGTCCCTGTATATCCCAGGTGTTGGGAAACCGCAGCTGACGCCGTAGCACCGGTCCCGCAGGAGTATGTCTCATCCTCCACCCCGCGCTCGAACGTCCTTATACTGATGTGATCCTCGCCCTCACGCTTTACAATATTGACATTTGCTCCCTCCGGGAATGAGGCATGGCGACGGATGGCTGGCCCGACTTCCGCGAGTGGAAACGACTCCAGGTCCTCAACGAAAATCACCGCATGGGGAACACCTGTATTGACTGCATACACCTGGTATCCCTGAATCGTTTCCCTGTATTCCCCTTCACCGCTCGCTGGAATATCAGTACGGTTGAATCGTGGTTCCGGCATCTGTATCGTCGCAAGAAAAGTATCATCAACATATCCCATCTCGACATGTATTATTCCTGCCAGGGTCTCGATGGTGCAGGTCTTTTCCACATAGCCTGCATCGAACGCATGTTTTACAAAACAACGGATCCCATTGCCACACATCGGGGCTTCGCTCTCATCCGGCTGGAATACTCGCATCCTGAGATCAGCAGAACCAGACCGGGAGAGGTAAAGAACCCCATCCCCGCCAATACCAAACCTTCGGTCGCAATACAGCAGGGCAAACCGGGATTTCATCTCGTCAGGGATTATCGTCTTTCCATACTCATCGATGAGAATAAAATCATTCCCATTGCCATGCATCTTCTCAAAGGTAATTTCCATGGTATCTCACACTTCGTCCTGTTCCTTCTCTCACGTTTTCCTTTTTTCAGGGGTGATACTTCCGTTTTGTTTTTAATTAAAGCAATTATTGGTAAGGGGATTAAACTGGCGTGCTCCAAAGTCCCCAATCTCCCATCCCAGGTAATCACGGATGATGATGTATGCCATCTGAGGAGGGATTGCTCCCTCTTCGGTCATGATCAGGTCGACATATTCAGGAGGGGTCACATCGAACACAGGGTTTCTCACCGTGATATGGGGTAGTGTTTTTGCAATTGTATCGGGGAGCACTTCGGATCCATCCCGTTCTTCGATCTCGATAAATTCGCCAAGTATAGTCCGCGGGGCAAACTTGTAGGTCTCTGCAGCCACTAGGAAACTTGTCCTAGCTTCATGTGCAGCCAGGGCAATCTGGGAGGTCCCTATCTTGTTTACGACAGCACCGTTTACGGAAACGGCATCAGCTCCGACAATCACCCTGTCGACCTCCTTCATGAAATAGCGAACTGCTGAATCAACAATATACGTGGTGGGTATCCCTGCATCATTGAGTATCTTGATGGTCAGGAGCCCCTGGTTTCCCGGTCGGACTTCCGTTGCATACACGGTGAAGTTGACACCATTCCGGTGCGCATCCAGGAGACATTCGAGGGCCGCTTCAGAATTACAGTGGGTGAGGACCACTTCCCCATCCCTGATATGCCGTGCTCCAACTTCACCGATACGCTGGACTGCACTCTCTGATGTACAGATGAACGACTCGCATGCCCTGGCGAATTCTTCCTTTGCTGTTGAAACCGAGTGAATTTCCCTTGACAAGGTACGCATCACCAGGTGAACGGCATTTGGAAGGGATACGGCAGTAGGCCGGGTGGCGATCAGGAGATCGGCAGCGTTTGACATCTCCTTCCTGTACTCTGCAAGATCTTTTAAGGATAAGGTATCAGAATGTTCCTTGAGCGCTGTGACTGCGGCCCTGGCAATCCTTCCTGCTCCCCGTATCTCCATCTTCTTTATTTTCTCAGCAGTATCAGTAACCAACATAGGCTGTACGTAGTACATGCCAGCAGAGTCCAAAGAACTTTACGGGATTCCACACTAATGTCGATGGCCGTGGTGTTTGACAGCGCAGGGACCCTCCTCCATACCTACCGGGTGGCAAAGGATGTGAAACGGCAGATGTTACTTCCCGGCATCGAGACGGTGACCCTCACGTTCAGCTCTCCTGAACGAGTTCTCGTAGTCATCCACGTCCATTCCAGGGAGATCATAGGATCGGATCCTGCCACCCTCCTTTCCAATTACCTCGTATCTCATAAAGCAGGATTTGGTGTCAGCTGTACGAGGAAGATCACGACTGCTGAAGATATCGGTGATGTACTCTATCGTGATAGCCATGCGACGATTGGAGATCTTCAGGACTGCATCAGGAACGTCTGGCAGGTCTGCAAAAGAGAATCGGTCGTCACATTGAATTCAGGCGTTATTCTGAACATGGCAAAGAAAACCATCGAGTTCACCGTTACAACCGGGGGGAGACCTTTTGAAGGTGCAAAAGAGGCGATACGAGATCTTCACGTGATGGGCATACCAACCTTTATTGCATCCGGTGACCGGGTAGCAAAGCTCGAAAAGATGGCAGACTACCTCGGAATACCGCGGGATAGGGTGTATGGAATTGCCACACCAACGGTGAAAGCCCAAATCGTGGCAGACCTCCAGAGCGAGTATGACACGGTAGTGATGGTCGGAGACGGGATCAACGATCTCTGTGCCATGAAAAAGGCTAATCTCGCAATCCTGACCGAAGAACAGCAGGGAGATAAACCAGGTGAACTCTATCAGGCAGCCCATCATGTTGTGAAAAACGTGCGAGAAGTGGTTGAAATCGTCAAAACGATGTCAAATGAATGAATCCCATACAGGTGCAATGATATAAAGAGTAATATGCCTCAAACACAACATTAGGTTATGAGAGGAGAGGAATGAATCCACTGATCACCGTTGATTCTGTCTGCATGGACTTTGATGGAAAACGGGTCCTGAACAATATTTCTTTTACGATTGGTGAAGGGGAAGTCCTCGGGATTATCGGGAGGAGCGGGGCAGGAAAAACCGTTCTTATGCACCTCGTCAGGGGGGTCGAGCAGGCCCCGACTTCCGGAAAGATCATCTATCATATCGCCTCTTGCGACGCATGCGAATACGTGGGAGTAGGCAGCCTAGCAGGATCCCCCTGCCCGAAGTGTAGCGGGATGATGAAGGCGCTTGATGTCGATTTGTGGGACGAGAAGAATAATGCCATGAAACGGAGGGTGATGAGGAGCACTGCAATCATGTTCCAGCGGACGTTTGCCCTTTATGGTAATGACCGCGTGATCGAAAACGTCCTTCATGCACTCGATGACATTGATTATCCTCCTGACAAAGCGATCAACCGTGCTGCCGATCTCCTCGACGAAGTCCGCCTCTCCCATCGCATGATGCACATCGCTCGCGACCTGTCCGGAGGTGAAAAGCAGCGGGTCGTCCTGGCAAGACAGCTCGCCAAAGAGCCATTCCTCCTCTTTGCCGATGAGCCTACAGGGACGCTCGATCCACAGACCGCTCACCTCGTCCATACCATGCTCACCGAAGCTGCAACGGGGAATAACATGGGTATGGTTGTCACCTCGCATTTTCCTCAAGTGATCGAAGAAGTTACCGATCGGGCACTTCTTCTTGAAAATGGTACTATCGCCTACCTCGGAGAGCCGAAGGAAGTTATCCACAAATTCATGGAAGGTGTTGGCATCGATGAAGGGCATGAAGCTCCTGAAATAGGGGAGAATATCCTCACAGCACGCGATGTATACAAACGGTATATCTCGGCCGACAGGGGTGTTATCAAAGCGGTGAACGGGGTGAGCTTTGATGTTTCGGAAAAGGAGATATTCGGGATTATCGGAAAAAGTGGGGCAGGAAAGACGACCCTTTCACGGATTATAGGCGGGATTATAGAACCAACTTCTGGCGAGATGAACATCAGGATCGGTGATGATGTTGTCGATATGACCAAGCCAGGTATTGAGTTCCGTGGTCGGGCCAAGGGATATATTGGCCTGCTCCACCAGGAATATGATCTGTACCCCCACCGGACTGTACTTGACAACCTCACTGATGCAATCGGGCTGGAATTTCCAAAGGAACTTGCCATGCGAAAGGCTATCCTAACCCTTAAAATGGCAGGATTCCAGGAAGAAAAGAGCAGGGAGATCCTCGACCGTCACCCTGGCCAGCTCTCCGAGGGTGAACGACACCGGGTTGCCCTTGCCCAGGTACTCATCCGTGAACCCAGGTTGATTATCCTGGATGAGCCCACCGGAACCATGGATCCCCTGACCAAAATCGATGTCAAACATTCTATCCTCCATGCCAGGGATGAAATGGACGAGACGTTCATCGTTGTGTCCCATGATATGGATTTTGTCAAAGATGTCTGTGACCGGCTCGCTCTGATGAGGGGCGGGAAGATCATCCAGATTGGAAAAACGGATGAAGTCCTGGCAAGTCTTACCGAAGATGAACGCCAGATCATGGGCAAAGCAGTTTCGGGATAATGACGCCCACCATACGTCTCGATGGGCAGACTCTTGATATCGAAGAAGGTAAACGCCTATCTGAGATTATTTTGGATAAAGATCCGCGGTGTTCTGTCGCAGTGATACGACCTGCAACCCGTGAATCAGCCAGTACGTCCAGTTTCCGGGTCATTACAACGCAGGGTGAAATTACCATCGAGCCCTCAGGCAAAGGGCCGGAAATTTTAACCATGCTCACTTCCGGAAACCCGCTTACACTACACTGGCATGACCGTTATTCATCCGCTTTTGGTCCTTTTGCCAGCACCCTCAGGCCCGCCAGAATACCGCACCTCTATGAACGGGGAGATGTTATTCTTGGTTGTGGGGGGTATGATCCCAAACGATCCTATATAATTTTTTCAAAAATGAGACATGCAGCCGACCTTGGAGCTGATGACACGGGCGGAATTATTGGCAGGGTTGTTTCAGGAATCGGGGTCCTTGACCGGTGGAAGACCGGCGATTCGATACAAGGTGTGGAACAGGTAATCAGCTGGGCGGATACCAGCCGTTCATTCACCACAATCAGCAATGATCTTGTTCTTGAAGATGGTATGGAAATTATCACCAGTGTCTCGATCACGGCCGCAGGGTATGAAAAAGGCCGGATTGATACTGCCACGGCCGAGAGCGTGGAACACCTGCTTCTCACCTATGAAGAGGGGTTATATCATATCGGGAGAGTAGCAAGCACGCATATTGCGGATGTCAGCAGGATTGGTACCGATGTTCCCGAAGAGAACCGCCTTCCGAGACGGGAAGGGCTCGTAACTGCAAGGACGAGGGGGAGGGGAAGAGGGAGCATCTATATCTATATCACTGATATCCCTGCCTCAAATGCCCACACCATTGTGGGACAGGTTACCAGAGGAATCGAACTGGTACGGCTCGCAAAAGAAGGGGAAATATTCTGCCTGAAGATCGATCCCCCGCGTTTTGATCTGGTTGGTCTCATGCTCCCTTCCGCTGAGGAGGCTGCCCTTGTAAAGGGTATACGACTTGTTGTCGACAACCACGAGGGTGAGCGGGTGGTGGTCAGCCAGACCCCGGAAACCACCCTTGCATGCCTTGCGACAGGAGAAGTCCAGATCACTACGGTCCCGCTCTCACGGGTAGTTGACATCGCTCTTGACGACCTCCATGCCCCTGACTCCTGCAATATCTTCAGAAAGCTGACCGGGCTCCACCTTCACCATGTTGGGAGTCTTCCCCTCTTCTTCCATTTCGAGGATGTGTACCTCTTCAAACCCCCGGTACCCAAAGAGGTGAGTATTGTGCCCGAAAATGTCCCATCCGATACTGTACCTTCCGGGACGCTTGCCATCACAAACGATTCTCGAAGGGGCTCAGGGCTCGTGGGAGTAAGGACGACCGATAACAGCGAATTCGGGCCGACTTCCGAGCCGTTTGAAGGGACGAATGTGCTTGGGAAAGTACTCGATCTTCACAAGCTTCGCGATTACAAGGAGACCGAAATTGTATTTATCAGGGAGGCAGGGAGATGACCGAATATCATCCGAAGTATACCAATACCGTCACAAAATATGTATTTGTTGAATCGCCCGACATGACACCCGGGGACCTGGCCATACGGACTTACGAGATCTCCCAGGGCGTCATGATTAAAGAAACCTGTTTTGGCCTTCAGATCACGGGAAATGAGGATGATGT
>Ga0316622_100002835_pt1 | contig 12168 bp, 9 predicted proteins | sample OWC_Aug_OW2_C1_D_FD_207646 | JGI IMG/M metagenome (GOLD analysis project Ga0316622, IMG submission 207646) | Wetland soil microbial communities from Old Woman Creek delta, Ohio, United States - OWC_Aug_OW2_C1_D5_C | ecosystem: Environmental > Terrestrial > Soil > Wetlands | place: USA: Ohio... | reverse complement strand
CGACTGGGGCAACGGGGCCCCGCTCACCAGCCTGCCCAGCGACGACTACGCCGTGCGCTGGACCGGCACGATCGAGGCCGCGCCCGTGGCGGGCACCTACACCTTCTACGTCCAGGCCGACGACGGCGTGCGACTGTGGCTCGACAACGTGCTCGTGCTGGACGAGTGGCACCCCGCTTCGGGCACCTGGTACCCGGTCGACGTCGACTGGCCCGCCGGGGGCCGCCACCTGATGCAGATGGACTACTTCGAGAAGACCGGTGACGCCGAGATCCGCCTGCACTGGATCGTCCCCGGGGGCAGCCTCGTCCCGGTGCCCACCAGCGCCCTACGCCCCGACACCGACATCGACGGCGACGGCCTACCGGACGTGTGCCTGTGAGCCGCGGGGGGGATCCCCCCCGCCCGGCTGGGCAGCGCCCATTCCTCGCGGGGGAGGGGGGGCGGGCCTGAATCCGAACATTCCAGGATGTTCGTCCTGGCCTCGACGCTAAGATCTGGGGGCGTGCGCGTCCCGCGGAAGGCCGCGGAGCACGGCGCAGGCGATCCCCAGGTGGGCTCGCCGTACGCAATCCCCAGAATGCCGGCCTGCCCTTCCTTCGCTTCGTCGAGTCGAGCGGTCAGCTAGCAACTTCCCAGGAAAGACCGAGACACATGTCACGACTCTACGTGGGCAACCTGTCGTGGGACACGACCCAGGACTCGCTGCGTGCCCTGTTCGCATCCGATGGTCGCACCGTCAAGGACATCCACATCGTCAGCGACCGGGAGACCGGTCGTCCGCGCGGCTTCGCGTTCGTGGAGATGGGCTCCAAGGCCGAGGCCGACGCCGCGATCGCGGCTCTGGACGGGGCCGATCTCGACGGCCGCCAGATCAAGGTGAACGAGGCCAAGGAACGCACTCCCCGTCCGGGTGGAGGCGGTGGTGGTGGTGGCGGCCGCGGCGGTCGCGGCGGTGGCTACGGTGAGGGCGGTGGCGGCTACGGCGGCGGCGGTGGTCGCGGCCGCGGCGGCGATCGCTGGTAGCGCAGTCCCGCGCAAGGCGCCGGGAGCGCGCGAGCCTCCCTTGAAGCCAAGCGGAGTTCCCCGATGGCGCTGGGGGGAGCTCCACCGCGCTGCCTCTGCACACGAGGCCACAGGCTCATACACGCCCACTGGCTCACATGGGGCCAAAGGGGGCCCGCTCCCCGAGTCCCTCGCCCGCGTAGCGCAAATCCCCTCCGACCTCGTCGAGTCGGTCGGTCAGCGAGCGATCCAACCGACGGCAAGGTGATCAAGATGGCACGAGTCTACGTGGGCAATCTCTCCTGGGATACGACCGAGGACAAGCTGCGCGAGCTCTTCGGCCGGGACGGGCGCACCGTCACGGAGGTGATCCTCAAGCGCGACAAGCGCACGGGCAAGCCGCGCGGCTTCGCCTTCGTCGACCTCGCTTCGGAGGTCGAGGCCGAAGCGGCCATCGCCGCCCTCAACGGCACGACCCTCGACGAGCGCCAGCTCAAGGTCAACAACGCCAAGGCCCTGCCCACGCGCCAGTACACCGAACCCGACTTCTCCAGCGGCCGCGGGTTCGGGGGCGGCCGCGGCTTCGGCGGGCGCGGGCGACGCTAGGGCCCGTCCGAGAGTAGCTGCTCGATCCCGCCGGCCTTCGTCGCCGCTGGCGTCGTTGCGGCTCCTGCGAGCACTGCTCCGCCAATACGCGTCGTCGCCGCGCCTGGCCACCGGCGCGGATGCCTGGCCGGAATCGAGCAGGTAGCAGGCCCGGTAGGAGCAGGCCCGGTAGCAGGAGATGGGGCGTCCGGCGACCGTCTCTAGCCACTGCGCTGCGACTCCAGCTGCTCCCAGCGGACGTAGAGCGCAGCGATCCGTTCCTGGAACTGGGCGCGGCTGGCCTGGAGCTCCTCCAGCGCCGTCCGCGGGCCGGTGTACAGGGCGGGGTCGCACAGGCGCGCGTCGAGCACGGCTAGCTCGGCCTCCAGTGCCGGGATCTGTGCCTCGAGCCCATCGAGCTCGCGCTGCTCCCAGGGCGCGAGGCCCTTCCTGCGTGCGGCCCGGGGCGCGCTGGGCGGGGGCGCCTCGCGCTCGGACACCGGCGCGGCGGCAGAGCGCGCGCGCGCGAGCTCGGCGAGCAGGTCCGAGACAGCGCCGTAGTGGTAGCGCGCGTGCCCGGCGCCGTCGAGGTAGAGCACCTGCGTTGCCACGCGGTCGAGGAACCAGCGGTCGTGGCTGACGACGACGACCGTGCCCGGGAAGGCGAGCAAGGCCTCCTCCAGCGCGCGCAGCGTGGGGAGGTCGAGGTCGTTGGTCGGCTCGTCGAGCACGAGCACGTTGCCGCCGGCGCACAGGAGCTTGGCGAGCAGCAGGCGGCTGCGCTCGCCGCCGGAGAGCTGTGAGACCAGGGCCTGCTGCTGGCGCGGAGCGAAGCCGAAGCGGTCCAGGATGGCCTGCACGCGCACGCTGCGCTCGCCGATGCGCACGACGTCGCCGCGGCCGGCCAGCTCCTCGGACAGGGTGCATCCCGGCTCGAGGTCGCTGCGCAACTGGTCGATCCCCATGAAGCGCACCGTCTCGCCGACCTCGCGCATGCCGCTGTCGGGCTCGAGCTCGCCCAGCAGGATGCGCAGCAACGTCGTCTTACCTGCGCCGTTGGGGCCGACGATGCCCAGCCGCATGCCAGGGCCGAGCTCGAGGTCGAGCGGCGGGATCAGCGTGCGCTCGCCCAAGCGCTTGGTGACGCCGCGCAGCGCCACAACCCGCGAGCCCAGGCGCGGGCCGGGCGGGATCTCGAGCTCCAGCTCGGCCGGCAGGTCCAACGGGGCATCGTCCAGGAGCTCGTGGTAGCGGTGGATGCGTGCCTTGGCCTTGGTCGTGCGCGCCGGAGGTCCGCGGCGCATCCAGGCCGTCTCGCGCCGCAGCAGGTTCAGCCGCGCGCTCTCGGTCCGGCACTCTGCCTCCAGGCGCGCCGCGCGCTGCTCCAGGTACTCGGCGTAGCCGCCGTCGTAGGTGCACAGCTGGCCGCGGTCGAGCTCGACGATGCGGTCCACCACGCGGTCGAGGAAGTACCGGTCGTGCGTCACAAGGAGCAGCGGCGTGCGCGTCTCCAGGAACCAGTCCTCGAGCCAGTCGGTCACCAGCGCGTCCAGGTGGTTGGTGGGCTCGTCCAGCAGCAGCAGCTCGGGGTCGCCCAGCAGCAAGCGCGCCAGAGCCACGCGCCGGCGCTCGCCGCCCGAGAGCTGTCCGCAGGGCGCGGAGAAGTCAGTCAGTCCCAGTGCCTGGAGAGTCGACTCGACGCGGTGCTCGACGTCGTGACCTCCCAGGCGCTCGAGCTCGCTCTCCAGGCGCGACTGGCGCTCCAGCAACGCCTGCAGCGCGGCGCCGGGCGTTGCGGCCAACGCCTGATGCAGCCGCTCCAGCTCGAACAGCACTCGCTCGCGCCCGGCGAGGCCGCTGCGCACCACCTCACGCACGGTCGCCGCAGGCGCGAGCGCCGGTTCCTGCTCGAGCCAGCCCAGCCGCAGGCCGCGTCGCACGACGCGCGCGCCCCGCTCGGGCTGCTCGACGCCGGCCAGGATTCGCATCAGGGTCGACTTGCCGCTGCCGTTGGGTCCGAGCAGGCCGACGCGCTCTCCCTCGGCGAGCACGAGCGACACGCCGCGCAGCAGCGTGCGGTCGTCGTAGGCCTTCCAGACGTCGTCGAGGGTGATCAGCGCCACGCACGTACGGTACCAGGTTCATTCCCCAAGTCCTGGCGCGTCGCAGCCAGGCAATCCTGCTGTCGTCTTGACGCACCAGGAGTTCGGGAATGACCCTGGTACCCACATGCCCGAGGTCCTGCACATGACTCCAGCCGATGCCCGGCGCAGGCCCTGGAAGAACGGCCGCGGCGCGACGGACGAGCTCGCGCTGTGGCCGGAGGGCGCCGACTTCGAGCGCGCTGCCTTCAGCTGGCGCATCTCGCGCTCGCGGGTCGAGGGGCCGGGGCCGTTCTCGAGCTTCCCCGGGTTCGAGCGCATCCTGGTCGTGACCTCGGGCGCGGGCCTGGTGCTCGAGCACGGCGAGCACGCCCCCCGCGCGCGCTTGCGTCCGCTCGAGCCCTATCGTTTCTCGGGCGACTGGCCGACTTCCGCCGGTCTCCCGGGGGGGGCGATCGACGACTTCAACGTGATCGTCCGGCGCGCGGCGGGCGCAGGTGAGGTCGCCGTCCTGCGGCTCGCGACCCGGCGTGCGCGCGAGCCGCTGGAGCGCGGTCAGGCCTTCGCCCATGTGCTCCACGGAAACGTGACCGCGCGCGTCACGGGTGAGGAGCAGGCCTTCGAGCTGGAGCAAGGCGACAGCCTCTGGGCGCGCGAGCTCTCCGGAGGCGAGGAGCTCGACCTGGCGGGAAATGTGCCCGGTACCGTCGTGCTGCTCGTGCGGATCGCTGCGCCCGGGGGAGAGGCGCGCTGAGCGGCCGGGACGCGCTCACAGCCGGAGGCGACGCGGGTAGCGGCGGTGCAGCTGTGGCGTCTCGAACAACGCCGCGGCCCCCCCGGAGAAGAGCGCGACGCAGCCGAGGATCACCGCCATGCGGATCCAGGGTTGTCCCTCGGCTTGGCGCTGATTGGCGAGGAACACGGCCGTCAGCACCCACTCGATCGCAATCAACAGCAAGAGGAACTGGAACAGTCGCGCCACCCAACCCTGGCGCAACAACAGCAGCGGAAGGGTGAGCAGCACCAGCGGCACAAGCAGCAGGGCCCCTGCGCGGAAGAGGTGCGCACAGAAGATCAGCACGCTCAGCACGGTGGGAACGAGGAGCAGGTAGGCCATGGGCAAATGGTGCCGCAGCAACCGCTACCCTGATGTGCTGCTTGCGGATTTGCGTGCGTCGTGCGCAGATTCGCAAGCAGTATACCCGCCGCCGCAGGCGCCATGCCGGCCGTCAGGCGGTGAGGCCGGGGAGGGCCTGTCTCCCCCGCCTGCCAGGACTCAGCGCGGGCCAGCTGCTTTCCTTGGATCTACGTTACGGTAGGCGCGCACGCGGAAGCCGTCCGCGCCTTCGATCTCGAGCAGGTCGGCGACGCGTGCATTGGGGATCGCCACGCTGCGCTCGCCGCTCTCAGGAAGGAACCGGGTCGGCTCGGTTCAGGTCGGGACGGGCATCGCAGCTTGGAGCCGCGGCGGCCTGGACGATCTCGGTGAAGGCCGGTCGGTCGAGCGTCTCGCGCTCGAGCAGCTCGGCCGTCAGTCGCTCGAGCACTTCGCGCTGGGCCGCCAGGACCGCCCGCGCTCGCTCGCGGGCCGCCTCGAGCAGCTCACGGACCTCCTCGTCCACCACCAGCGAGGTCGCTTCGGAGCAATCGCGCACCAGCGCACCGTTGCCGCCGAGGAAGACTCCGTCTCCCGGCCGGGCGCAGTGCGGCAGGCCGATGCGGGCGCTCATGCCGAAGACGCACACCATCTGGCGCGCGATGTCGGTCGCCACGCGCAGGTCGTCCTCGGCGCCGGTCGAGACGTCGCCCAGGGCCAGCTCCTCGGCCGCCCGGCCGCCGAGCAGGACCGTCAAGCGCGCGCAGAGCTCGCCGCGCGTGCGCAGGAAGTGTTCCTGCTCGGGCAGCTGCAGCGTGTAGCCCAGCGCCGCCCGGCCGCGCGGAACGATCGAGATCTTCTGCACGGGGTCGCTCTCCGGCACGTGCCAGGCGACCAGCGCGTGACCGGCCTCGTGGTAGGCGACCCGGCGCTTCTCGTCGGGCTCGAGCCGCCGGCTGCGCAGCTCGGGACCGGCCACGACCTTCTCGACGGCATCCTCGATGTCCTGTTGCGAGAGCGCCTCGTGGCGGCGGTCGGCGGCGAGCAGGGCGGCCTCGTTCATGGCGTTGGCCAGGTCGGCCCCGCACATCCCCGGTGTCGCCCTGGCCACGCGTGCGAGGTCCACGTCGTCCGCCAGCGGCTTGCCGCGCGCGTGGACGCCCAGGATCGCCCTGCGGCCCAGGAGGTCGGGCGCGTCGAGCACGACCTGGCGGTCGAAGCGGCCGGGCCGGATCAGGGCCTTGTCGAGGATCTCGGGGCGGTTGGTGGCGGCGAGCAGGATCACGCCCGAGTTGTTCTCGAAGCCGTCCATCTCGGAGAGCAGCTGGTTGAGCGTCTGCTCGCGCTCGTCGTTGACCACGCCCATGCTCACGCCACGCTGGCGTCCGATGGCGTCGATCTCGTCGATGAACACGATGCAGGGAGCGCGCGCGGTGGCCTGCACGAACAGGTCGCGCACACGTGCCGCACCGACGCCCACGAACATCTCGACGAAGTCGCTGCCGGTGATCGAGAAGAACGGCACGCTGGCCTCGCCCGCCACCGCGCGCGCGAGCAGCGTCTTGCCCGTGCCGGGCGGGCCCAGGAGCAGTACGCCCTTGGGGATGCGCCCGCCCAGGCGCGTGTAGCGGGCGGGGTGCTTGAGGAACTCGACCATCTGCGACAGCTCGCGCTTGGCCTCGTCGCAGCCGGCGACGTCCTCGAAGGTGACGCCGGTGCCCTCCTCTGCCACCAGCCGCGCCTTGCTCTTGCCGAAGCCCATCATCTGACTGCCCGCCCCGCGCGCGCCCGAGCGGAACAGCCAGGCGAGCACGAGCAGCCCGACGCCCAGCGGCAGCAACCAGGTGAAGAGCAGCGGCCCGAGCAGGTTCGAGCGCTCACCCGCGTAGGGCACTCCGCTGGCCTCGAGCGCGGCGAGCAGCTCGGGGTCCTCGACGCGCACCGTGCGGAACGGCACGCCCTGGTCGCGTCCCGCCACGGCGGCCTCCCGGTCCGGCTGACTCCCTGCGGGCGGGGGGGCCGCGGCGGGAGGCTGGGCTGCCGGCTCCTCGCTCGCGGCCTCGCCGGCCGAGGCGGCGGGCGTCTTCAGCCGGCCGCGGATCTCGCTCTCGCCGATCGCGAGCTCGAGCACCTCGCCGCGTGCGAGGTGAGCCCTGAACTCGCTGTAGGGGATCGCCTGCGCACCTCCCAGCGCCCCGCGTCCCAGCCAGAGCAGGAGTGCGCTGAGCACGAGGATCCAGACCAGGACACCTCTGCGCCCGGGTGTCCCCGGTCCGGATCGCTGCTGCTGCGGCTGGCGCGATTCCTGGGGGTCCATCGCGGGCTCGGGGTCCGTCGCCCCCAAGGGCCTCTATTGCGTATTACGACACTCCGACCCGCCCCTCCATGCGCCCTCCGGCAGGCAGCTCCTGCGAACAATGGCTACGACCGGCTCCCGCGCAGGTGTTCGCGCGGAACGAGGACTCGCAGCTTGGACGCGAGCTCCAAGACGCCCGTCCCTTGGAGATCGATGACGGGACATTCATCCGGCTCCAGGCCGTGCTGGAGCGGAGTGCTCGCCATCGCGCGTTTTCCCCGCGCTGGGACGAATCCAAGGCACGCGTGCAAGACCCCGGAGAAGATGGCTGGTGGCCGGACTCACGGCGCCCCAGGAGTTGCGTACGCCTGGCGCAGCCGGCCGGACAGGACCCCGTTCCCCTTCCGGCCGCTGGCCGAAGCGGCCCCGCGCAGAGCAGAGGAGGGCTCCCAGGAGGTTGCCGGGCTTTCGCCCGGTTCATGATCGAAGGGAGAGCTGCCTGCGACGGGCGTTTTTCCGGTGTGGAACGTGCGGATCCCGACAGGGATCCAGGAGGAAGGAAGATGTTGCTACAACTTCGGACTCGCGCGCTGGTCCTGGCTGCCGTGGCTCTCGCCGCGGCACCGCTGGTGGCCGGCCAGCAGGCCAGCCAGGGCAAGCAGGAGGGCGCGGCCAAGCCCGCAGCGGCCTCCGCGGCCGTGCAGCAGACCGTCAGCCTGCCGGTGACCGGCCTGACGAAGGAGGAAACCAGCAAGGTCCAGACCGCGCTGACCGCGCTGCAGCACAAGATGTGGTGCTGTCAGGACTGCAAGCACATCCAGGATGAGAAGGGTACCTGCACCTCCTGCAAGAAGGAGCTCGTGGCCGAGACCCTGCCTGTCCTGAGCAAGGTCACCGCCGACGTGCAGCAGGCGACCCTGACATTCGTGCTGCACGAGGGCATGCGCATCCAGCTCAGCGAGGTGCAGCGCACGCTCGGGACCGGGCAGGTGAAGGTCGATCCGGCCAAGCTCGTGCTGGCGAAGGACAGCGTGCTCTACGTCCAGGGACCGCCCAGCGAGGAAGCGGCCAAGAAGCTCGAGCAGGCCCTGAAGGCCTCCAAGCTCTTCGAGCGGGTGGAGATCCAGCACAAGGCCGACAGCCGCGACTACCACGTCCAGACCGTTGCGGCCGCAAAGGCTCCCACCCATGCGGAGGTGACCAAGGCCGTCGAGGGCGTGGGAGACGGTTTCAAGCTGACCGACGTGGGCTGGTTCGCTCCCAAGCCCGTCGGTTGAGCACGACCTGAGCCGCCTGGAGCCTGGGCTCTCGAGGCGGCGCATGCGCGGGACCGGACGATTGCCTTCGTCCGGTCCCGCTCAGTCATAGAGCAGGCAGCGTTCGCGCGCGGCGCGGAAGCGCTCGAGGCCCTCCACCCACAGCCCCGTCAGCTCGCGCGGGTCGGAGCAGGTGAGCAGAGCCTCCCAGGTCCGCTGGCTCTTGAGCAGCAGGTCGAGCCGGGCGATCTCGAAATCCGCGCCGTGCAGGCGGTTCAGGTGCCAGGCGATGGCGAGGCCCGCCTCGACCGGCCGCACGGCAGCGCGATCGGTGACGTCGATGTGCACGCCGCCGCAGCCCTCGTCTGCGAAACGGCTGGACTGCGGCGTGAACTCGATCGCGACGAAAGCCAAGCCTGGCAGGCGCGCCGCGTTGAGCGCCTCGGCCAGGCGGCGCCCGTCGATCCAGGGCGCACCGAGGCGCTCGAAGGGCTCGTCCGTGCCGCGCCCGACCGAGACGTTGCAGAACTCGAGCAACGCGATGCCAGGGTAGAGCAGCGCCTGGGTCGGGTTGCGCAGGTTGGGCGAGGGGTCCAACCACTCCAGGCCGGTCTGCTCCCAGGCCATCGAATGCCGCCAGCCCTCGCAACGCACGACCTCCAGCTTGCAGTCGACGCCGTAGACGTCGCGGTACATCAGGGCAAGCTCGCCCACCGTCATGCCGTGCACGACCGGGATCGGACGGTAGGCGACGAAGTCGAGCTGGTCAGGATCGGCGCAGGGGCCGGCGGGCTCGAGCCATGCGATCGGGTTGGGCCGATCGAGCACGACGACGGAGAGACCCTGCGCGGCGGCCGCCTCCATCACGTAGCCGAGCGTCGTCTCGTAGGTGTAGAAGCGTACGCCCGCATCCTGGATGTCGTAGACCAGCGTGTCCACGCCGGCGAGCATCGCCGGCGTGGGGCGCTGCGTCGCACCGTAGAGGCTGTAGACCGGCAGGCCCGTCGCCTCGTCGACCGAGTCGGCGATCGCGCCGTCGCTGGTGGCCTGCAGACCATGCTCGGGCGTCATCAGGAGGACCAGCTCGACACCCTCGGCGCGCGCCAGCAGGTCGGCGGTGCGCTCGCCCGCGCTGGTGCGGCCGGTCGCATTGGTCACGAGCGCCACGCGCTTCCCGCGCAGCCGCGCGCAGCCCTCGCGCGCGAGCACGTCAGCGCCGGTCAAGACTTCCGGCCGCGGTTGCTCCGGGCGCAGTGCGCGGCCGGCGGCCGTCGCCACCGCTTTGCGCAGCTCGTTGACGGAGCCCTTCCCATCCGGATGCAGGCGGCTGGTGAGCAGGATCACGTATCCGTCCGTCTCGGGATCGAGCCACAGCGACGTGCCCGTGAACCCGGTGTGGCCGACACTCCGTCCGCGCGGGAAGACCGCGCCGCGCGGTGAGGAGTAGGTCGTGTCAGCGTCCAGACCGAGCGTGCGCCCGCCGCTCTTGTCCGGCAGCCAGCTCGGTGTGAGTAGCGCCTTGGCTGCCTCGGGCGCCAGCACGCGTTTCCCGCCGAGTTCCCCGCCGTTGAGCAGCATGCGGCACCAGCGCGCGACATCCTCCGCGGTCGAGAACAGGCCGGCGTGCCCGGCGACTCCACCCAGGGCCCAGGCGCGCGGGTCATGCACCTCGCCGCGCATCCAGCCCGCGCCACGCTCGCCGCGCTGCTCGGTCGGAGCCGCGCGGGCGATGAGCTCGGGCCCGGGCAGGAAACCTGTCTCGCGCATGCCCAGCGGCTCGAGCAACTCCTCGCGCACGTAGACCGCGAGCGGCCGGCCGCTGACGCGTTCGACGAGCTTGCCGAGCACGATGTAGCCCACGTCGGTATAGACGAAGGCCGCGCCGGGCGCGCCGGCGAGTTCGAGCGCGCAGATGCGCTGCCAGGCCTGCTCGGGGCCGTCGGAGTAGTCGGAGAGCGGATTGTCCGCGACGAGCGCGCCGCGGTGCAGCAGGAGCTCCTCGACTGTGATGCGCTCCTTGCCGCGCTGGCCGAACTCGGGCATCCAGTCCGCGACGCGATCCTCGAGGCGCAAGCGGCCCTCGCCGGCGAGCTTCATCACGCTCGTCGCCGTCGCGATCGGCTTGGTCAGCGAGGCGAGATCGAAGACGGTGTCGACCGTCATCTCCTCACGCTCGGGCTCGAGAGCGCGTGCGCCGCAGGCCTCGAGCAACAGCAGCTCCTCGCCGCGCCCGACCAGCACCACCGCACCGGGCAGCTCTTTGCGCTCGACCGCGCCGCGGATCGCCGACGAGACCTCGGCCAGCACAACGCGGTCCGCGGCTCCCGCGGGCTGGCCGCGGGCCGGCGCGCCCGCCTTGCAGGAGAAGGGTGCGAGTGCCGCACCCAGGACGACCACGGCGGATGAGATAGGGGAGCGCACAGTGCTCATCCGCGCAGGCTAGCTAGCCGCGCCGCGGTCGCGGAAGCCTCCGGAGGCATGCCCAGCCAGTTCCGTGGCGCCTGCCGCAGTCTCCCGGCGTGCGAGTTTCCAGGAAAGGTTGTCCGGATCCCGCTCCCTGCGCGTGGGACGGGTGGAACCCCCGGCTAGCTGCCAGAATGGCCGCGGGCCGCCGCAGGAGCGCGGCGGCCGCTCCGGGGGAGGACCAACTACCCAACGGAGAATGCGATGACGACGACGACCCTGGAGAAGGCCGGCCCGGCCGGTGGAAGGCTGGTGGCGGCCGACGGCCGCATCCTGCCCCTGCGCGGGATGAGCCTCTCGGCGCGCGCCGGCGGCGGGCTCGCGCGCACGCGCGTGGAGCAGCGCTTCGCCAACCCGCACAAGGAGCCGCTGCGGGTGACCTACCAGCTCCCACTTCCATCCGACGGCGCTGTGGTCTCCTTCGCCTTCCGCACTGGGGAGCGGCGCATCGAGGGGCGCATCGAGCGACGCGAGCAGGCCCGCGAGCAGTTCGAGCGCGCGCTGGCCGAGGGTCGCAGCGCGGCGCTGCTCGAGCAGGAGCGCTCGAGCCTCTTCACCCAGGAGCTCGGCAACATCCCGCCCGGCGCGGAGGTGACGGCCGAGCTCGAGGTCGACCAGCCGCTGGCCTGGATTGCGGGCGGGAGCTGGGAATGGCGCTTCCCCACGACGGTGGCCCCGCGCTACCTCGGCGCGCAGGGACGCGTGGGCGATGCGGAGCGCATCGCTGTCGACGTGACCCAGGCGGCCCTGCCTGCGCGGCTCTCGATCGCCCTCGACGTGCTCGATGCGATCGAGCCGGGTGTCCTGCCGCGTTCGCCCTCGCACGAGCTGCGCGCGGAGCCCCTGGACGGTGCGCTGCGCATCGGCTTCGCGGGTGAAGGCCGTGCAGCCCTCGACCGCGACGTCGTCGTGCGCTGGCGCACGGGTGCCGCGCAGGTCGGCGCGCGTCTGGAGACGGCGCGCGCTCCTGCCGATCGCTGGCAGGCGCGGGAGGCCCACGGGCTCCTGACCCTGGTGCCACCGGCTGCTCCGAGCGGAGCGGGGCTCTCGCGCGACCTGATCGTGCTGCTCGACACGAGCGGCTCGATGCAGGGCGAGCCGCTGGAGCAGGCGAGGTGCGTGATCCGGGCCCTCATCGAAGGACTGGCCGAGCGCGACCGCCTCGAGCTGATCGCCTTTGCGATGGAGCCCGAGCGCTGGCAACGCAGCGCGGTCGCCATGACGAGCACGGCGCGCGCCCAGGCGCTCTCCTGGCTCGAGTCGCGCCGGGCCGGAGGCGGCACCGAGATGCACAGCGCCGTGGCCGAAGCGCTGCGGCCGCTCGACGGCCAGGCCCAGCGCCAGGTGCTGCTCGTCACCGACGGT
>Ga0316622_100002834_pt1 | contig 12168 bp, 14 predicted proteins | sample OWC_Aug_OW2_C1_D_FD_207646 | JGI IMG/M metagenome (GOLD analysis project Ga0316622, IMG submission 207646) | Wetland soil microbial communities from Old Woman Creek delta, Ohio, United States - OWC_Aug_OW2_C1_D5_C | ecosystem: Environmental > Terrestrial > Soil > Wetlands | place: USA: Ohio... | reverse complement strand
GACCCCGCCTCCTGAGATACCGGCGTAGTCATGGCAAGGGACCGTTTTTTTTGATTCTCCCCGGAAATATACTTGAACAGCCGCCTGAAGCCTTCGTTCCCGGCTTTGTCAAAATCCCCTTCCCCAATGGTCTCGGCAATGATGTGCGGTTCGTATTGCCTCAGCTCAAAGTTCTCCTCTTTCATGATCACGGTGTATGTTGCCTCTTCGATTGCCATGCCCTCTCCTGTTGCTGCGAAAAAGATCGCGCAGAAGATCAGACGGTGAATGAAGTGAACGTGCCGGATCATCATATCTGTCCTTTCGTTCATCGCCCTCGTTCCGGCCAGCGCTGGGGCACCTTCTGCAGAAGCGAGGTGTCGTAGCCCTGCTCGGCAAGTTCCTTGACCAGCCGGGTATAGTCTTCTTCGGGAATGGCGGGGGTCCGGGCCATGATCCAGACATAGTCCCGCTTGTTCCGGCCGATGACGGTCTGCGAGTAGCTGTCGTTCAGGTGGGTGATGAGGTACTCCGCCTTGAAGGGCCAGATGAAGCGCATCCCCCAGACCGCGTTGCTCGCAGTATCGACAATGAATCCCCGCGGCGTATACGTTTTGAGCGGACCGTCGAAGCCATCCTTGTGGAACGTGAAGGTCGTGGCGATCGTGCCGTCCGCGTCAAGCCGGTAGGATTCGACCGCGTTATGCGCACCCTTCTCGATGAACGTCGGGATGTTCGCGATCACGTACCAGTCCCCCATGAAGCGAGGGATGTCGACCCGATCGACCGTTTTCAGCGGTGGCAGAGCGGCGCCGCAGCCACACACCAGTGCGGACGCGAGGATCACAACAGAACTCATTGCTACCGTCGCTCCTGCGCTGTTCATATACCAAGCCTTCATGGATTTCCCCCACAGGTGTTTTCAGATCGGCGGGTCCTCTGCCTGCCCACACGCCCGCAACCCTTGCCCCGACGTCACAGGGTCACCGGCGATGTTCCGCTCCCGATGAGCGGTAGGACTTTCTCGACCGTGAAGTACACGAGGTGCTTCGGCCCTTTCTGCGCGTCGAGCTCAGGGCTCAAGTGCCGCCTGGTCATGCTCGCGATAAGCTCGGCGTTGTCGTCCTCGCGGGTCTTTTTCAAAAAGATCCGGATCCCCTTGTGTCCGGGGGCATCCTCCATGAAGAGATAGGCGGCATAGGGATTGGACCGAAGGTTCTCATGCGTCAGCCGTTCCCGCATGATGAATGCCACGGTGCCGTCGTCCATCACATGGGGCGTCGAGTAGATCGCCGCGTCCACCTTCCCGCCGGCATCGGCGGTGGACAGAACGCCGGTCCCCGCTGCAGTTTCGAAGTACTGTTTGAGCGTCTTGGCCATTCTCAATTCTCCTTTTCCCTCGGGTCAAATTTGTTCAAGTCGAGGCCAGTGTCGGCAGGATATCGGGTGGCCGTGAATCCGGCTTCGTCAGGATCATCTGCATGCTGCCGATATACCGCTCCCGGAACGCGCCTTCGCAGTAGCAGAGGTAGTACTCCCACATCCTGATGAAGGTCTCGGGATAGCCGAGCTTCCGGACCGCGTCGAGGTTCGCAAAGAACCGCTCACGCCAGACCTGGAGCGTCCGGGCGTAGTGCGGTGTCAGGTCCTCGAGGTGGAAGAGACGCAGGTCGGTCACTTTCGCCAGGGACCGGGTAATGGCCGGGACGGAGGGGATGAACCCGCCGGGGAATATGTAGCGCCTGATGAAATCGACCGACCGTATGTGCGCCTCGTAGTCCTGGTCCGTAATGGTGATGGCCTGGAGAGCCATCATGCCGTCCTCCTTGAGCCGTTCCGAGCAAACCTTGAGGTAGGTGTCGAGGAAGTGATGCCCCACTGCCTCGATCATTTCGATGGACACGAGCTTGTCGTACTTCCCCGTGAGATCACGGTAATCCTCGAACAGCAGCTCCACCCTGCCGGAAACTCCTTCCCGCGCGAACCGCTCCTTCGCCCAGTCGTGCTGCTGCCGCGAAATAGTCGTGGTCGTGACCCTGCAGCCGTAGTGTTTTGCCGCGTGGACCGCGAACCCGCCCCAGCCAGTTCCGATCTCGAGCACGTGGTCGGTTGGCTTCAATCCAAGCTTCCTGCAGATACGGTCATACTTCGCCGTCGCTGCATCCTCGAGCGTCGTGTCCTGGCGTTCGAAGATGTTGCAGGAGTAGGTCATCGTGGCGTCAAGCCAGAGGCGGTAGAAGTCGTTCCCCAGGTCGTAGTGTGCCGAGATGTTCTTCCTGCTCCCAGCCTGGGTGTTCTTCCTGAAGGCGTGCATCAGCCAGTGCAGGGGCTGCATGAAGGCCGCCAGCCCGCCCTCCATCTCGGTGAGAAGACGGCGGTTCAGCACGATGATCCGGACGAGTCTGGTCAGGTCGTCAGCGGACCAGAACCCCGCCATGTACGCCTCGCCGGCGCCGATGCTGCCGCCGAAGGCCATGTCGGTATAGAACGCCGGGTCGTGGACCGTGATCGTCGCTGCAAGGCCGCCTTCCCTGCCGAAAGCATGGCGCTCGCCGCCCTCGATCACGGTGATCGATCCCCGATCGATCTTTTTGAGATGGGAGAACACTGCCCGGCGCGCGATGCCAACAAGCATACCCGCGAGACCGACAGGTACGATGCGCGAGCCGGGTGTGGAGTGAGACGGAATGACTGAACCGTTCATTGCATAACCTCTTAGAGAGCTGATAGTGCTACTTCGCGTGGCCGTAGAACGGCACGCCTTTCAACCAGAGACGGAACGCCTGCCAGTAGATGCCGGCCACAACCTTGAGCGTCACCACGGGATAGGTGAGCAGCATGCGGGCAAGCGAAGCACCGGCGATCTCCCGCCGCTCGGCCGTCAGTTCAGCTTCGAATATCTTGCCTTCCTTATCGAAGTCCACCATATGCACGTTCACCATGCTTCCCGGCTCAGTAAAGGTCCACTCGTAGTCGAGGTCCATGGGCATGAACGGCGATACGGTAAAGTCCTTCTTCAGCCGGAAACGCTTCTGCTCCCGCGAACCGATATTATCACGCTCGTCCACGACATAACAATGGACCTCTCCCCACGGAGTGTTGTGCACCTCCACCACGATGGTCTCGACGCGGCTGCCCGCGGCGTCGTAGCAGTAGTAGAAGGTCGCGGGATTGAAGTTGTGGCCCAGGTACCGCAGGTGCGTCATCATCCTGACCGGTCCTGCGGGCCGTTTGCCGGTTCTTTTCTGAACAAGTTCCCGCACCGCCTCATCGATCGTCCGGGACGGGTCGCCGAAGTGATCCTTCCTGCGAAGATACGCGAGGTTGAAGCCCTTCGTGGACCAGAGCCACCGGCCGTCGAACACCCTGTCCAGCTCCACAAGATCGAGGCACAAGAAGAAGACCGAGGTGCGGAAGCGGTTCTCCTTCGGCCGGTAGCGTGCGTGGCGGATCTCTCCTTCATAGATGCAGCTGATCATAATTCAACCTCGAATGCGTATCCAGACATTGAACCGCGAAGGCGCAAAGAGCGCCAAGGAAGGCAAGAAACGGCTACTTCATTATCAAATGTATCCCTTCGCGTCCTTCGCGTCTTGGCGGTAAAAGATCATAGCCCTTTCCCGAAGTACCTGCACGCCGCAAGGGCGCTCTTCACCCCGTCCTCGTGGAACCCGTAGCCCCAGTAGGCGCCGCAGTAGTGAGTCCGGTTCACGCCGCTGATCTCAGCGCGGCGTTGCTGGGCCGCGGGAGCGGCCAGCGTGTACTGGGGGTGATGATACCCATAGGAACCGATCACGTTGTCTTTGGGAATCGCCCGGGGCGGGTTCAGGGTCACGCAGAACTCCACTGGCGCCTTGATCGTCTGCAGGATGTTCATGTCATAGGTGAGGATCGACCTGCCCGTGTCCTCGCGAGGGATAAGATAGTTCCAGCTCGACCAGAGCCGGCGGCGTTCCGGGAGGATCGACGTGTCCGTATGCAGCACCGCAAGGTTCTCCTGGTACGGGATCGCGCCGAGCACCTCGCGCTCCGCAGGCGTCGGGTCCGCCAGCATGGCCAGCGCCTGGTCGCTGTGGCAGGCCAGGACAACATGATCGAAACGCTCTGCCGTCCCGGTCGCCGGAACGACCTCAACGTGGTCCGCATGCCGCCTGACTGAACGAATGGGGCTCTTCAGCCTGATCCTGTCCCGGAATGCCGCCGTCAGTCTCTCAACATAGCGCGCTGACCCGCCGGTGATCACCTTCCACTCGAAAGGATTCTTCACTTCCAGGATGCCGTGGTTCAGGAAGAACCGCGCGAAGGTGCGGAGAGGGAACTCTTCCACGCTTCCCGGACCAGCGGACCAGATGGCCGCAGCCATGGGGACGATGAAAAAATCGAGGAACCGTTTCGAGTATCCCCGGGAGCGCAGATAGGGCACCAGGGGGCGGTCATCTCCCGCTTCCTCGAGCAGGTTCATGAACTCACCGCGGAGGCGCAGGATGTCCCGGACCATGGCGTAGAAGGACGGATCGAACAGATTCCTGCGCTGGCCGAAGATGGTGTTGAGATTATGGGCGCTGTACTCTTTGCCTTCGCGCTCGGACTTCAGGCTGAAGGTCATGCGCGAGGGCTGGTAGGCCACGCCGAGGTGGTTGATGAGCTTCAGGAAGTTCGGATAGGTCTTCTCGTTGAACACGATGAAACCCGTGTCCACGGCGTACCGCCTCCCCTCCCGCTCCACATCGACCGTATGCGTATGGCCGCCGAGGTAGTCATTCGCCTCGAAGACCGTGACCTCGTGGTCCCCGTGCAGAAGGTAGGCTGAGACAAGCCCCGAGATTCCGCCGCCGATGATCGCGATCTTCATGTCACTTTCCCGCAGCCATGCCGGCGAGTTCGTCCCGCAGCTTGTCGCTGATTGGCTTCGCTCCGAGCCAGATCGTGTAATAGGCCGCCGCGAAATCCGCCCCTTCGATCGTGCCAAGCGGGTTGCCGTTCAGGCTGAGCGTCGTGCCCTTCTCCGGGGCATAGGTGAGGGCGTACCGGTCACCTTCCTTGACGTCGCGGTAAAGCCTGTTCAGCTGCTCGATCCTCGGCCGGAGCCGGGTAAGTTCTTCAGGCGGTACGTTCTTCTCCAGGTACGGCTCTGCCGACTCGCCGAACTTTGATCCCTTAATGGAGATATGATAGGAAAGCTCGAGTTGCTTCGGGACATCCTTCAGCACATCTTTCCCTGGGATATCTCCAGGGAGGTAGAGCGCGGCATCGTAGACCGTCACGATCCGCATCCAGACGAGCCGTCCCGTGCCCCGGAGAGGGAGCACCCGCCCGTGGACCGTGACCTCGGGCGCGAACGCTGCCCCGGGGTCCGCCGGCGCCGTCGTGCCAGCCAGTACGGCGCACAGGGCGATCACCGCCGTTAGCAAGATCCGCCTACCGGAACACACGGGTCTCTCCGATCTTCATGACAACGAACCGGTCCTCCCCGATGCCCGCGTCCTTGAGCGCCTTGTTGAGATAGACCGGCGGTTCGGACAGGTGTTCATCAGTAAGTTTGAACGTGGCCCAGTGCATTCCCACGGACTGCTCCGACCGGACATCCTGGTGGATGCGGACCGCCTCGGTCGGGTCTACGTGCATCGCCCTCATGAACCACCGCGGGCTGTACCCGCCGACCGGGATGAAGGAGAGCCGCATCGGACCGAGGCGCTTCCCGATCTCCTGGAACAGGGGCGCATACCCGGTGCAGCCGGAGAAATAGATCTTGCCCGCCGGGGTCTCGATGACCCAACCGGACCACAGCGCCTCGTTGCGGTCGAGGAGCGAGCGGCTCGAAAAATGCTGGGCCGGGACCGCATGGAACCGCAGGCCTCCCAGTTCGGCCGATCCCCACCAGTCCAGTTCCTGCACATTGTCGATGCCATGGCTTTTGAACCATGGAGTGAAGCCGAGCGGAACGAAGTAGCGGGGAGCGTTTCCGAGAGCCTTTACCGAATCCTCATCAAGGTGATCGTAGTGGTTGTGGCTGAAGACCACCGCGTCGATCCGCGGGAGGTCCTTCAGCGCGATCCCCGGAGGTGCGAGCCGCTTCGGCCCTGCAAAGGCGACGGGCGACGCCCGCTCGCTGAACATCGGGTCCGTCAGGATGTTCAGTCCGCCAGCCTGGATCAGGAACGTCGCATGGCCGATCCAGGTGACCTGGATGGCGTCCCCAGGCGCGTGATTGATGCTGTTCAGGTCCGGCGCGACGACCGGCGGGACGAACAAAGGAAGTTCGTCCGCCGGGACTCCCGGCGCTTCCTTCGGTCCGCCGCCGAACCGCCAGCTCAGGAAATCGAAGAATCCGTGCTCGTCATGGGGCGCGAGGTTCCGGTAGCCGCCTTTCTCGTGGTGCGCAGGAGGCTCCGCCATGGCGATGGAGGGGCCATAACCTGCGCAGCTTGCCGTGCAGAAAAGCACGTACGCAAAAACCCGCGTCGTCTGTCTGGACCATTCTACCAACATCACGCAGTTCCTCCTACCTGAGCCACCGGTCAATATACGCCGCAGCAAGCGTTCCCACAGCGTTCAGGAACACGCCCCAGCAGATGTCGATGAGCGACATGCGGAGGGACCAGTCTCGCAGGAGGGAGTAGTTCGTCATGTCGTAGATCGTGTAGACCACGAGACCATAGATAGCTCCCCAGAACAGGCTCGACGAGATCAGGCTGTCAGGCGAGACCCGGGGCAGGGCGAACAGCACGATGCCCGCGGGGATCGCGATATAGACGAGCAGCGCCGCCCAGACCACCGGCTGCATGGCGTCGCCTGACATCCGGAGAAAACCGCCCAGCTCCTTCTTGTACAAGCTCGACGCGAAGATCCCGAGCCAGATATAGTCGAGGGCGAACAGGAGCGGGGGCAAGAACAGAAAAATCTTCATGGAATGCCACATCGAAACCTCCTTGGACTGTGATACATCAACTTCCGGAGAGTCGACACCTGTTTACCGCGAAGACGCGAAGAACGCGAAGGAAGTCAACAGATAGTGTATCGCTTCTGATTTGACCAGCGTATCTTGCCGTCCTTCGCGACCTTGGCGCCTTCGCGGTTCAAATGTCTTCGTTTTCTATTCCTGCATAAGACAGACGTCACTCTTTCGGCGGCAGCGGGAAGAATGCGCTGGTCCTGCGCTTATACTCCTCGAACTCCGCATTTCCCTCATACCGCGCCTCGAGCATGGGTATGCCGGACACGCCAAGAATGAGCAGCGTGATCGTCACCGGCCCGATGACGGTCATCCATCCGCCTGGCACCGCCATGGCGATGAGATAGACGCCCCACCACATCGTCACCTCCCCGAAGTAGTTCGGATGACGGGTGTACCTCCAGAGCCCTGTCCGCATGATCCTGCCCTTGTTCTCAGGGTCAGCCTTGTAACGAAGGAGCTGGTAGTCCCCCACGGTCTCAAAGAAGAACCCGACGCTCCAGACGAGCACGCCGATCGCATCAAGCATGCCCAGCGGTCCATCGCCGCGCCAGATGACGTAGGTCACCGGCACCAGGACTACGAGGACCAGGTACTGTTGCAGCAGGAATATCTGGAGGAATGACCGCAGGACCGCGTTTCTGCCCCACTCCTCCCGCCATTTCCGGTACCGGGGATCCTCGCCCTTGCCCGCGTTCCTGAAGCCAATGTGCACGGCAAGGCGGATGCCCCATGCAAGCACCAGCATAAACAGGAGAAGCGACCGGGAGGTCATCGCTCCCTCGGCGATCAGCGCCGCCAGCGTCGCAACGATGAATCCGATCCCCCAGGCGATATCCGCCAGGTCGTTCCGCTTCCTGTACTGCGCTACCGCAAACCAGGAGCAGGCGAGGACCGTCATCGCCGCCATTTGGGTGACCAGAAGATTCAGCATGGGAACCAGCAGAAGTGGACCGATCGTCAGGTGAACTTTTTTTTTATTATACCATGAAGGTCTCTTGCATCCAAAGACCTACCCGTTCCGTGCTGCATTCTGTGCAAAAAACAGGCATCACTAAGGCACGTGCCTTTTCCTCTCCTTGAAAATCAGGCGACCACATGATACAGTAGGCCATGCACATAAATGAAAAGAGACTTGGGCGCGTCCTTGTCGTCGGTGCGACGGGATTCGTGGGACGGCGGCTTGTCCCTGAACTGGTGAAACAGCAGGTCCCGCTCCGCCTGCTCGCGAGAAACCTCTCCGGGCTCTCTTCGCTCATCCAGAAGGATGCAGATATCGAGGTCGCGGAAGCCGATCTCGTGGCGAACACCGGTCTGGCAGAGGCGCTCCGGGGCGCCGACACCGCCTACTATCTCGTCCATTCCATGGGCGGCAGGACGCTGACCAGGAACGAAGAGTACGCTGAGAAGGACCGGCTGGCGGCAAGGAACTTCATGGCTGCCGCGGAAGCAGCGGGCTTGAAGCGCATCATCTACCTGGGAGGCCTCGGAGAGACGAACGACCAGTTGTCGGAGCACCTCCGGAGCCGTGCGGAGATCGCCGCGATCCTCTCGTCAGGGACGCCGAAGGCCACCGTCCTGCGTGCAGCCGTCATCATCGGCGCCGAGGGGGCCTCCTACGAAATGCTGCGATATCTGGTCGAGCGCCTTCCGGTCATGGTCTGCCCCAAGTGGGTGGAAACGCGCATCCAGCCCATCGCCATCAAGGACGTGCTCGCCTATCTCGTGGGATGTCTCCTGAATCCTGATACGGGGGGAAAGAGCTTCGACATCGGCGGGCCGGAGACATTCACCTACCGGGACATGATGCAGGAATACGCAAGGGTGCGGGGCCTTGCGAGACGGATCATCATCACCGTTCCCGTGCTCACGCCGCTGCTGTCGGCCTACTGGGTGGACCTGGTGACGCCGGTCCCCTCGGGCATCGCCCACCCCCTGATCGAGGGGATGAAGAACGACGTGGTCTGCAAGGACAACGAGATCGAGAAGTTCGTCCCCCTCCGGAAGACGCCCTTCGCCGATGCCGTGCGCATCGCGCACAGCGAAGAGAAGAGCGGCCCCGGCGTCAGGGGGTTCTGACCATGATGATCGAAGAGTCGGTGCTGATCAACGCAGGAATGGACCAGGTCTGGCGGTCCTTCACGGACCTCACCTGCTGGGACGCATGGAGCCGGACGGCTCGCAAGGTATCGCCGGAGAGCTGCACGATGGAGCAAGGCACCCGGTTCCGGTTCCGTCTGCGGCCGTTCGTCGTGCCGGTCGACATCATGCCGGTGATCGACGAGATCGTGCCCCATGAGCGGGTCGTCTGGTCCGGATCGAAGTACGGCATATCGTCGCGCCATGAGTTCCTGTTCCAGCAGACCGGCAACGGCGTGCTGGTCACCAGCCGCGAGAAGCTCATCGGCCTGCCGCTGGTCCTGGGCGGTCGGAGATTCACCGAGAGGACGGTCCGGAACCTTACGGTCAGGATGCTCCGGGAGCTGAAAGCTGCCTGCGAGCAGGACCCGGTACAGCCATCATGATCCATCAGCGCTTCGGCTTCCACACCGTGATGGTCTGGAACCGGCTGACATGGACACCGCGGGTGATCGTAACGAGCATCAGGGCCGTGGTCGGCGCGGCGACAAAGGTTTCCAGCTGCGGGTGCTTGCTCACCAGGAGCGTCGCCAGCTCTGCCCACTGCTGCCCCTCCCTGATCTCTTTCGCCCTGCCGAACAGGTTCATGGCCTCTGCACCGAGATAGTCCCTTCCGCTGTTCTCCCGCGAGTCGATCAGGATGGAGACCTTCCTGTCCTTCATCATGTTCCGGTGCTTCGTCGTGCCCGAGGGCGTGGCGAAGACGATGCCCTTCCCGTCCTTCGTCAGGACAAAGGCGATGAGGCTCGTGTGTGGTCCGGCTGCTGATACCGTGGCCAGCACCGCGTGTCGCTGCGTACGATCGAGGAAGCGAAGCCTCGCCGGGACAGACGCCTTTCCCGGGCTTGTTGTCACCGGGACGCGTTTCCCGGCTTTCCGCACCGTTCCCGCCTGTTCCGGTCTCTCCTGCTTTTTCATTCCAATCCTTTCACGTGATCGATATACGCCTGTACATCGAACTTCGACCGGCAGCCGTTGTAGCTCATGTACCGCACCATGCCGAAGATCCTCCGCTCCCCCCAGGGCCTGTCGTGGACGCCGCCGATGCTCCAGGCGATGCCGGCATAGCCGTTGGGGTCCCTGCCGTCCAGCTCGTACTTGTCGTTCAGGAAGACGGCAACCTTCATCGCACGCTCCGGGGACCGGGTCCACTCAAGGATCTTCTTCGCCCAGTACATGCGCAAGTAGCCGTGCATCTTGCCGCGGAGGACCATCTCCCGCTGGGCGGCGTTCCACAGGTCATCATGGGTCCGTCCCTGCTCGAACTGTACCATCGTGTAGTGATGCTCACGCAGGTCCTGCAGATGCCTCTCCAGGGTCGCCCTCGCCCACGCCGGAAAGGACTTCGGGGAATCATACGAGCGATGGTAATAGCAGAAGTTATCCGACAGCTCGCGCCTGGTGATCAGTTCCTCGAGAAAGGCCTCCCTGGACCTCTCGGGAGCACCGCTGTTCATTACCTCCATTGCGACCCGCTGGGCGGACAACTGGCCGAAATGCAGATAGGGCGAAAGGCCTGACTGGCCGTCCCGGGAAGGATCGTTCCTCGCTTCATCATACGAGGCCAGCCTGTGTATGATGAAATTCCGAAGCGCGGTCCGCGCCGCATGCTCCCCGGGCACGATCCAATCCACTTCGGGAACTGACCGGTCTACCGTCATCCCCTTCCCGATGGTCTTCCAGGCGATATCCGGAACCGTCCCGCTCCAGCGATGGGGAGATTTTGTGACCTTCGGATATCTGTCCAGATATTCCGGAAGCACCATTCGCAACTTCGGCCGGAGCGTGTAAGCGCCGTACTCCAGCTTCGGAGAGGCCACCCGGCAGGGCACGATATTATGGGCATCGACCTCTGTAAAGGGGATGGAGATCCCGTCCGCGACCGAGGTCTTCCATGCCCTCTTGATCCTCAGGGGGTCGAAATCCGTCACCAGTTCGGCGACGCGATGCCGCGAAATAAAGCGCGGGAGCTCCGTCGCGGGATCCCCCTTCAGGAGATGGAACGGGATGCCGAGCCTCCGAAGAGAGCTGTCGACCTCTGCGAGGCCCTTGAGCAGGAAGCCGTACTGGCGCATCGTAGCGCCGAGGAAGGAGGGAGCGAGGCAGAACACCACCGCAAGCGGCACTGCCCGTTCCCGGGCGATATCCTGGGCATGCACGAGCGCCCAATTGTCCTGTACCCGCTGGTCACGGCTCATCCAGTAGATCACAGGGCCGCTGTGAGCGCTGCCGGTCCTCAGCATCCGTACTCGATCGCTCTTCACGCGCCGTTCTGACATGATGCCTCCCGCGAACCTATTGTAGCGGAAATACCCCGCTCGCTCAAGACCGCAGGTGCCGACTACTGCGTCAGCGGGACATGCTATACTACAAACAGCAGTTGAACGGCCTTCCCGCAGAACAGGGACCGACGAGAGTTCATGATGATCCTTGCGGCTGGTGCGACAAGCATCGCTGCTGGACCGCGCCCAGGAGGTTCCGGGAACGACGTGCGGGACGATCGCACCAAAGCACCCGCGACGGCGAAGTTCGCACTGGTCAGGTCCGCCGACCGGGAGGAAGGGATCAGGCGGGTCATCGACCTGCTGGGGCATAATCCCGTCAAGGGCAAGGAGGTGCTGCTCAAGCCGAACTTCAACACTGCAGACGCCTATCCCGGCTCGACGCACAACGATACGCTCGGGCACCTGATCCTGCGTCTCCGGTCACTGGGTGCGAGAACGATCACCATCGGAGAGCGGAGCGGCCCCCCGGACACTGCGGACGTGCTCGAGGAAAAGTGAATTCACGTGCTCTGCCGGAAGCACGGCGCTACTGTCATCAACTTCGAGGACCTGCCCGACGGCGACTGGGTGCGCGTCAAACCCCGGCTCTGCAGCTGGAGGAACGGATTCGATGTGGCAAGACCGGTGATGGACTCGAACGGCATTGTCACGACCTGCTGCCTCAAGACCCATGCGTACGGCGGCGTCTTCACGATGGCGCTCAAACTGTCGGTCGGCATGACGCGAAAGCGGAACATGGCAGAGCTGCACACGTCGTTCCTGAGCATGCGGAAGATGATCGCCGAGATCAATGCCGCGTACCGCCCCGCCCTC
>Ga0316622_100002833_pt1 | contig 12168 bp, 9 predicted proteins | sample OWC_Aug_OW2_C1_D_FD_207646 | JGI IMG/M metagenome (GOLD analysis project Ga0316622, IMG submission 207646) | Wetland soil microbial communities from Old Woman Creek delta, Ohio, United States - OWC_Aug_OW2_C1_D5_C | ecosystem: Environmental > Terrestrial > Soil > Wetlands | place: USA: Ohio... | reverse complement strand
TGCCCGAGCCGCTCGGCCCGAGCAATGTCAGCAGTTCGCCCGCCTGCACCGCGAGGCCCACGCCGCGCAGCGCAGGCACCTCGCCGTAGCTCTTGACGACCCCCTCGAGCGAGAGGACTGTCGTCGCCACTGTCACCGAACGCCTAGCGTGCAAGCATGAAGCGGTTCCAGCGCTCCTCGACCTTGTCCGCGTTGTCGTTCCACCAGCCGGCGTTCGACCAGGCCTGCTTGGACAGATTGTTCTCGGAGGTCGGCAGGAACGGCACCATCTTCGGGTCGGTGTACTTGATCGCGTCCTGGTGGAGGCCGGGATACGACATGAGATTTGCGTATCTCGCCTGCAACTGCGGCTCGGTCAAGAGCGCCAGGAAGCGCTGGCCCCAGTACACATCCTTGGCGCCCTTCGGAATGCCGAACGGCGTCCTGTGGATCATTCCCTGATTGAAGTCGATGGCGATGGGTGCGCCGTCCTTGATGGCGGTGAAAAAGCGGCCGTGCCAGGCCGTTCCAAGCACGCATTCCTTGTCGATCAGCACCTGTGCCGACTGCGCGCCGGTCGTCCACCATACAGAAATGTTCGGCTTGATCTCCTGCATCTTCTTGAAGGCGCGGTCGACATCCAGCGGGTAGAGCTTGTTAGCCGGAACGCCGTCTGCCATCAACGCGAACTCAAGGTTGTCGACCGGCGAGTTGCGCAGTGCTCGTGGGCCGGGAAACGCCTTCACGTCCCAGAACTCTGCCCAGTTTTTCGGCCGCGGACGAGATGCAAACACATCCGAGCGGTAGCCGAGCACCGTCGAGTAGATCCCGCGGGTTACCACGAACTTGGCGTCCTGCAGTTCCTTCGGATGACCGGCGAGATTCACCACGGTCGGGTCGAGCGGCTCGAGCAGGTTTAGCTTGACGGCGCGCTCGGCGTCCGCCTCGTTGATCTCCATCACGGACCACTCAACGTTGCCCGACTGCACCATCGCGCGCAGCTTGCCAAAGTCGGTCGGACTGGTGTCGATCACCTTGATGCCGTAGCGCTTCTCGTACTCGCTGAAGAACGCCTCCCTCAACGCCTTATTGACCGCGCCGCCAGCTGCATTGACGACGATGCTGGCCGGCTTGGCTGGCTGCGCAAATACCCGCGACGGCATCCCTATCGCTGCCGCGCCAGAGAGTGAAACGAGCTGCGCGACCGCGTCGCGCCGTCCCTTGTTGATCGCCATGGTGTTGTCTCCTTAAAGGTCAGGAAAGCCGCAGGAACCTCGCGGCGTTGTCGTGCAGCCACTTGCGCTTCACTTCGTCTTTCAGTGGAAGCTCTTCGACTTCCTTCACCGACCGCTCGACGGGCACGAGTGGATATGACGTACCGAAAATGATCCGGTCCTGCAGCATCGTCCCGCCGAACTGGACCAGGCCTTCGTAACCCGAGGCCGGCTGCTGCAGGTACTTAGGGCGCACGGCAACCAGCCCGATGTGCACATTCCTGTGGCGCCATGCGACCCCGATGAGTTCGTGAATCCACGGCCAGCCCGGTGGTGCTGCGCAGACGCGTAGCTCAGGAAGATGCACCATGACCTCGTCAAGCAACTGCGGACGCCCGTACTCCATCAGCGTCTGCGTAGAAAAGTTGATCGAGGTATGTATGTTGACCGGGATATCGAGTTCGATGCACTTCGCGTACAGCGGATACATCTTCTTGTCGTTGATGTGCAACTTGTGCTCGAAGCACTGCAGGTTTAGTCCCTTGAGGCCCAGTTCACGCACCGCGAACTCGAGTTCGCGAAGCGCCGTCATCCCCTTGTGCGGGTCGACGCCGGCAAAGCCTATGTAACGCCCCCCTTGTGTGCGGCAGAACTCGGCTACTTCCTCGTTTGTCGTGCGGACGCCGAACGTGGTTTCGACGTCCTTGGCCTTGATGACAACGTGCCGGGCTCCGGCCCGCTCGTAAGTCGCAAGGTACTCCTCGAGCGAAGGCTCATGCCTGGTGGAAATGCTCTTGCTCGATTCGTAGACGCGGTCGTAGTTGCTGAGGTGTGGAACCGGCTTGTCAAATGCAGGGATGGGCGGCTTGCTTGCGTAATCGATGAACAACAGGGCCTCCTTTTCCTCTTCGTGCGGTAGCCACCCCGCATCCGGCGGAAGGCATACCGGAAAGCGGCGCGGGCAACCGATGCAGTATTAAATGGCTAATCGCGCAGGAAGGCAATGAATCTTGCGCGATGCGCGCCGGGCGAGCACGGGTCTAGAGGAGCGGTGCGACTCTCCCAAGCGGCGGTCTCCTGCTCATGCAATGGCACCGAAAGACTCCAATGGGTTTTGATAGAGCGAGATTCTTCTCGATTCAAAGGGTTCTCCCACTGCGCGACAGTTCGGGCGGTCCACCGTTGATCGGCGCGTACTGCGGCCGACCACGTCCAGCACTCAGGCCGCCGGGACCAGGAGCATCCGTTCCTTGTGCTGTACTCAAGCGGCTTGGCTCGAGCCGCCCCATTCGCTTCGACTGACCGCTTTCCGAAACCGCTCTTCCCCGCCCCGCCCGTTTCCTGACATTACTTCCCGTAGGTCGACCGCCCTCCCCTGGGACGACCGTTTTCATTGTTGAAGCGGACGTCTGAGCAAGCGCCGCTTAGGCTCACTTTCGACCCTAACCGGACCTAAGCCCCGCGCAGTGCCAGTACCAAGTTGCCCGCCCGGACTCGTGAAACTAGATACCAACCATCGAACGACGCCGCCAACGCCACCGAGTCCGGGATACTGCTTGAGTTCCGCGCCTAGGCGCGGCAGCATCAGAATCCAGCCAGGATCTGAAGCAGTGGCACCAAGGGCTCAGATGCAGCAAGAACCGATCTCGCGCCGCCTGTCAGCCGTGCTTGTCGCCGACGTGGCGGGCTACTCGCGACTGATGGAGCGCGATGAGAGCGGGACGCATCGGCGCCTCCGCGCGCTGCTGACAGAGGTCATCGAACCCTCGATCGCCGGCAACCAGGGCAGGCTGCTCAAGCTGCTCGGAGACGGCGTCCTTGCAGAGTTCCGAAGCGCCACCGATGCGCTGCGCTGCGCCGTGGAGATCCAGCGCCAGAACCGCGAGCGCAATCGTGGCGTGGCGCGCCCGGATCGCATGGAGCTGCGCATAGGGATCAACGTCGCCGACGTCCTGTCCGAGGAAGCCGACATCGCCGGGGGCGGGGTGAACCTCGCGGCACGGCTCGAGAAGCTCGCTCCGCCCGGGGGCATCTGTATCCCGGAAGCGCTGAGGGAGCAGATCCACGACGACCTCGGCGTCTCGTACATCCGCGCCGGCACGCGTCGCGTGAAGAACATCGGCAAGCCCGTCCGGGTGATGCACGTTCTTCTGGACGAGCCGGGTGCGCTCCACCGGGTCAGGAGTGTGATCGAGCGTCATGTGCTCGAGATCGCTGGTCTCGCCATCGCCGTGGTTGCGGCGCTCGTCATCGCGGCGGCCTTCGGCAGCAGGAAGCCGACTGACGTCGGACCGGAGACACTTTCCCTGCAGATCGGGGCGTTCAGGCCGGCCAGCGCTGGGGACGAAACGGCGGCCGGCGTGGGACGCGCCATTTCCCAGCAGCTCTACCTCGCGCTCAGCGCGGAGCGGCACTTGCTCAAGATCAAGGGATCACCATCCGAGACCGCAAGCCCCGAGAGCAGGCCGCTCGCCCGTTATGTCATCGAAGGGGTTGTCCTTCCTGTTGCGGGCGGATACCGTGTTGACGCCCGCCTCGTTGCCTCGTCGTCGCGGACGACGATCTGGGGAGACGGCTTTACGCTGCCCGGGACGTCGCCTGACGACATTGCCCTTGGCGCACGCCGCATCGCCCACGCGATGCACGGAGAAGTCTTGTGGGCAGAAGTGCGGCGCATCAGGGAGGCGGCGCCTGTCCGGCCGGACTCCACGGACCTCGTTCTCCTGGCGTTCGATGCGGCAGGCACTGACGCGAGTCTCGCGCGACAGCGACTCGAGCAGGCACTCGCCGTTGATGCACGCAACGTCCCCGCGCTGCTGGCTCTCGCAGAGGGCTCCGAACTGAGCGGTCAGGACCGGTTGACGCAGCGGGCCGTCAGCACGGATCCGCTGTGCGGTGACTCTTGGACGTTTCGTGCGCAGGTGCTGCGGCGGCTGGGACAGAAACAGGCTGCCCACGAGGCCATCGAGCGCGCTTCGAAGATCGACCCGTTCAAGCCCTTCGTGCGGACGGAGCGCGAGATCCAGTTGATCAACGACGGGAAGTGGGCGCAGGTGATCAGGCCGCTGGACGAGATCGAGTTCGAGTTCGCGAAGGCCGAGTTCGCTCACCGGCAAATGTTGCGGAACCAGTGCCTCGCGCGAGTGCTCGCCGACCACGACGCCCGGTTGGCTTGCCAGCGCATCTTCGCTTCGGCCGGTTCCGAATGGTCGATGGCGTACGCCACCGCCGCGGCTGCCCGGAGCGGCAGCCCTGAAGAGGCTGCCGACAGTGCCGCGAAACTGAAGGCGCTCTACCCGGCCTACACGACGGCCCGGCATCGCGCGGTGCTCCAGACCGACGTGGGCTTGTCGCCGCTGGCTCTCGAGCGCCTCGACGCGGCCATGTTCTCTGCCCTGGCCCGCCTCGGCGTTCCGCAGCAGTAGCCGGACTCCGGTTCCGCCCGTCGTCCTCCGCTTCCCTCATCGGGCTTCACGGCCTGCGGCCGCGCACTCGCGCCTCGTCGCTGCCCGACCGTCCCCGCCGATGCCGCCGGTACCCCCAGACGCTGGTCGTTCCGGGCCTCGTCAGCGAAGGATCGCGCCGCGTGGGCCTCTTCCGCTGCGTTCAGACCCGACGCGCCGCCGAATGCGACCCATTCGACATTCGGAGTGCCGAACAGCGCGACGACGCCAAGGCGCCGGAACTTCAAAGTGCGAGGCACCGATTGCAACACGTGATCGAGACCCGAGCAGGCAGGGATGAGCCTGACAACGTTCCGGAGACAGGCATGCTTCGCTCACGCTACCCCTTCACGTCCGATCCCTCGGTGCTGGCCGCGCAGCGCGGTGCTGCCATGGCCAAAAGCATCGCAGCCGTCGCGGTCCTTGGCGGCCTCCTTGCCATCGCGGCCTTAGCGACCCGCGATGTCCAGCTGCACCCGGGTGACCACCGGCTCATTCCCACGACCTCGATCCACCTGCCGATCCGAGACGTCGCCGCCAGTGCGACTGGTCCGGCTGGCGAACTGGATCCGCAACTGCAGCTCGACCCTAACGAGGTCGCCGACTACCGGTCGAACGTCCACGGCTGAGCCAGATGGTGAACGCCCGAACCGGCGACCCGAAACCACGCCCCGTCGGAATCCACATGACGACGACCCGGCAGTTCCTCACCACACTGATCTCGGCCATCGCCCTGCAAGCCGCGTTGCATCCGATGGCCGCAGCGCAGGCGTCCAGCGATCCGGACCTCATCACGCCCGCCGAGGCGCGGGCCATGAAGCAGCAGTCTGGGCCGGCTGTCGTCTTCATCGACGTGCGCAGCCGCGTCGAAGCCGCGATGCGGGGCACCGCCGCCGGTGTCGATTACGTTGTCCCGTACCGAGAACTCGCGCATCCGGTGCGCTGGGACAGTGCGCGCTCGACTCTGGCCATGGAGCCTAATGCCGCGTTCGTGAGTCAGGTCCAGGCGGCGATGAAGGCTCAGGGTGCGACCAACGACACGCCGATCCTGCTGCTGTGCGCGTCCGGGACGCGGGCCGCCCACGCCGCGGCGGAACTCCGCCAGGCCGGCTTCAGGCGCGTGTTCGTCATCGGAGGCGGGCTCGATGGTTCGGCCTCGCTGCCCGGCTGGCGCGCCGCCGGCGAGCCGACGGTCGCCAGCGCCGACGAGGACCAGATCTTCGGGCTGGGCGACTGAGCTCGGCCTACCTTCACAGGACTCCGGAGATTCGCATGAGTGCGATGCTGTTGCTCGTGGTGTGCCTGTTTGCGGGCGTCGTGCTGCGCGCAACCGGGCGGGTGCCCGAGAACGCGCCCGCGGCGCTGAATGGCTACGTTATCAACGTGGCTCTGCCAGCCCTGGCGCTCACGCATCTGCACCGCACCGAGCTGACCCTCGACCTGCTGGCGAGTGCCGCCGGGGCGTGGCTGATGCTGGGCGCCGCAGCGCTGGTGTTCGGCTACGCGGCGCGGCGCATGAGGCTCGATGCGGCGACGACGGGCGCGCTGATCCTGACTGCCGGGCTCGCCAACACGTCGTTCGTCGGTCTGCCGATGATCGAGGCCTGGATCGGCCGCGATGGGCTCGCCTACGGCATCGTCATAGACCAGCTGGGCTCCTACCTGGCGTTATCGACCTTCGGCCTGCTGGTGGCCGCGCGCTATGGCGGCCAGCCGATGCACTGGAAGGTGATGGTGCAGCGCGTGGTGACGTTTCCACCGTTGATCGCGCTGGTCGCTGCGCTGCTGCTGCGTCCCGTGCCTTTCCCGGCCATCGTTGACGAAATGCTGGGCCGACTCGGTGCCACGGTGGCCCCGATCGCGCTGCTGGCGGTGGGCTGCCAGCTGCGACTGGGCGCGCTGCGCGCGCACCGCACAGCCTTGACGCTGGGCCTGGGCTACAAGCTGCTGCTCGGACCCCTGCTGATCGCACTGATCTGCCTGCTAGCGATGGACGCGAATACACCCGACGGCCAGCTCGCCCGCGCAGTGGTGATCTTCGAGGCGGCGATGGGCCCGATGATCGGCGCCGCCGTGGTCGCAAACCACTACAAGCTGGACTCGGGTGTGACCTCCCTGATGGTCGGCATCGGCATCCCGCTCTCGCTTCTGGCGGCGCCGCTGTGGCTGGTGGCGGCGCAGGCGATGGCATAGATCGCGGCGCGCCGAGCCATTAAGGGAGCCTTCAACGAGTTCCCGGATCGGTCGTCGTTGCTCGCCAACCGCTGCGTTCGCGCCGATCGGCAGCCAGCGGCCCGAAACGGGCTTCCAAGCAAAGCGGCTCGAATGACCGCCAGGTACTCGTCTATGACGACGGCGCTCCCTCATCTCGCCAAGCGCCCGCCTACTTTCGTCGCGATCTTCTCGCGGAGCTTCGTGACGGCCCTGCCAAGTCCCGATTCGGATCCTGCCCCGATGTCCACGGCAAGCTTTGTGGCCTCCTCGAGCGCGGCATATGCAGCGCTCAAGTCGCCGGAATCCGCTTCCATCTCGCCGCGCGCGCAAAGGAGGGTGCCGAGTTCGAAGCTGGATCCCAACTCGCGCAGGCGCTGCTCGCCGGCGGCGAAGGAGGCACGCGCCTTGGCGCTCGCCCCGGCCTGGGCGTACACACGGCCAAGTTCCTCCCCCAGCATGACCGCCTCACTGCGGCGATCCCTCAACTCGCGGAAAATCGCAAGCGCCCCCTCGAAGTGCTCCCGCGCCTCCTCAAGCCTGCCCTGCGCGAAGTGCAGGTCGCCCAAGTTCCCGAGCACGTTCCCCTCGCCTGAGCGATTGCCGACCTCGCGGTAGATCGCGAGGCTCCGCGCGTAGTGCTCCCGCGCCTCCTCCGTCCTGCCTTGCTGGCTATGGAGGATGCCCAGGTTCCCGAGCGTTATCCCCTCGCCTTGGCGGTCGCCGACCTCGCGGGCGATCGCCAAGGCGCGCTCCAGGTGCTCCCGGGCCGCCTCCATCCTGCCCTGCTGACTGTGCAAGATGCCCAGGCTCCCGAGCACGGCCCCCTCGCCTTTGGGGTTGCCGACCTCCCGGTGGATCGCGAGCGCACGCTCGTAGTGCTCCCGCGCCTCCTCTATCCTTCCTTGCTGCCGGTGCAGGATGCCCAGGTTCGCGAGCACAGTCCCCTCGCCGTAGCGATTGGAAACCTCGCGGTGGGCGGCGAGAGACCGTTCGTAGCACTCCCGCGCTTCATGGATCCTGCCTTGCTGCCGGTGCAGGATGCCCAGGCTCCCGAGCACAATCCCCTCGTCCCGGCGGTTGCCGACCTCGCAGTCGATTGTGAGCGCCCGCTCGTAGTGCTCCCGCGCCTCCGCCATCCTGCCTGCCCCCACGCATGCCCTCCCCATGCAAAACAGCACGCAGGCGCGCGCCGCCGCCGAGAGACCGTCGCTGGCGAGCACCTCCTGCCCTAGCTCGATGGCGCTCCCGTAAGGTCCCTGGAGTTCGAACACGGCCCAGGCCGCACGCAAGGCTGCCGCCGCCGACTCCCCGTCCCCGCGCGTGACGGCACGCCGGCAGGCGACGACGAGGTTGCTGAGTTCGAGCGCGAGCCGGCGCCCCTTGTCGATGCCCCCATGCAGGTGTAGTGCGTCAATAGCGTCGTCCGTGCCGAACCCGGCGTAGTAGCGCCCGTGCCGGGTCCACGCCGACAGCTCGCCTCCGGCGCCGCTGCCCTCGAAAGCGCCTGGTGTTCGCAGCTTCTCTGCCGCGTACTCGCGGATGGAGACGTACAACGCGAAGTGGGGCTCGTCGATGTCGTGGCGGTCGTCCTCGGCGCGCACCAGGCTCTTGTCCATCAACGCCTGCACGACGTCCAGCGCCGGCGGCGCCTCGGGAAACGCTGAGAGATCGAGCACCGCTTCGGCGGCCGCGAGCGTGAACCCGCCCTCGAACGCACTGCACTGGGCGAGCGCGGACTTCTCCCACGGTGCAAGGAGGTTCCACGACCAGTCGATCGCGGCCAGCAGCGTGGCGTGCCGTTCGGTCGGGCCGCGCACGCCTGCGAGGATGCGGAAGCGCTCGCGCATCCGCTCGCGCAGCAGCTTCGGGGCCAGCAGGTGGATGCGCGCCGCGGCCAGCTCGATCGCGAGCGGAATCCCGTCGAGCGCGCGGACAATGGCTGTCACGTCAGCGCGGTTGGTCTCGCTCAGCGCGAAGTGGCGATCCTGCGCCCTGGCACGCGCTTCGAAGAGTGCGATCGCCGGCTCCTCAGGCAGCGACTCGACTACGAAGATCTGTTCGCCCGGCAGCCGAAGCCGCTCGCGGGTCGTGACCAGAAACACCGAGTCATGCGCCCGGTCCATCCACTGGCCCACGGTCGCCTTGGCAAGGGCCGTCACCTGCTCGAAGTTGTCGAGGATGATGAGGCTGCGGTCGTGCCCAGCGATCGCGTGGCCTAGCTGGACCACCGGGTCTGACTTGCCCAGCGGCACATCCAGCGTGGACGCGACCGCGGAGACGAGTTCGTCGAGGCTGCGCGCAACGGACAGGTCGCAGAACCACACCCCACCCGGGAAGTCACCCAGCCAGGTCCACCCGAAGCGACGTGCCAAGCGCGTCTTGCCGCTGCCGCCAGTGCCTAGCAGCGTCACGAGCGAAGCGCCTTCGTCGACGAGGCGGGCCAGCGCCATCAGCTCCGATCCCCGCCCCACGAACATGTCCCGCTCGCGGGGCAAGTTGTGCCGGATCTCCTTGAGCGGCTTCCACAGGTCGCCGTCCCGGACCACCCGATAGACCTTGGCGCTGTCGGGCGGGGGCTGCCACGGGGAGGTGTCGTCGCCCGCCTCGAAGAGCTCGATGGGTTCGGCGAGCCCCTTCATGCGCCAGTGGCCGTGGGACTGGACGCGCTGCGGCAATTCCCCGAGTGCATCCCGCGCCGCCGAGGAGAGTAGCGTCTGCCCGCCGGCGGCCACGCTCATGATGCGGGCCGCGACCGGTTTGGCGATACCTTCCACCTCGAGTGAGGTCGCGCCGCGCGCGACGTCCTCCGCGCTGTTCTGGCGCAGCATGACCGGCCCCACATGCAGCCCGGCGCGGGCCTGCAGCGGGACGGGCAGGCCGCGCAGCGCCTGGTGGTAGTCCAGCGCGTATTGCAGCGCCTCCGACGCGGTGTCGAACAGCAGCAGCATGCCGTCGGTCTCGCCGATCTCGCGGCCTCGCCACCTGGGGAGCAGGTCGCGCGCGGCGCGGTCATGAGCGGCCCAGACCTCGGCCATGGCCTTGTCGCCGAGCTGCTCGGACAGCGCGGTGCTATCGACCACGTCGGTCAGCAACAGCGCCTTGCACTCGGTCATGCGATCTCGTCCCGGCTCGGATGGTCAATCGGTCGGGACGGCCGCCCGACGCGAGCTTGCGATACTGCCGCGGCGATAATTTACTTTGACCTTGGGGTGCCGGTAACGGGGAATGCCTATGGGCGAATCGAAGAACGCGTCAGAGTTGGTTGCCAGTCTCTACGATCCTGCCGTACGCGCGCTTGCCGGCCTCGGGCGGATACGCTCGTATCCAAAGCAGACCGTAGTCATCTCCGAGGGTGATGCCGGGGACACGGTGTTCGTCATCCTGTCCGGTCGAGTTCGTGTCTTCTCTTCCGATGAGAAGGGTCGCCAGGTGATTCTGGACATCCTGCATCCGGGAGAGCTGGTCGGGGAAATGGCGCTCGATGGATCGCGCCGCTCCGCGTCCGCGATGACAATCGAGCCCACGGTCCTGTCCGTGCTCGAAGCGGCGGCGCTGCGGGAGCGACTGAAGGCGGATCCAGCGCTGGCAATGATGCTGGTAACCGGACTGCTGGGCCGCCTCCGACGCACGACGGGCGTCGTCAAGAGCCTTGCCCTGGGCGACGTCTATGAGCGACTGGCCGCGGTCCTCCGCGACCTGTTCGCATCGAGCAGCACGGGTGCGACGATCGAAGGACTGACTCAGCAGGACCTCGCCGACCGCATCGGCTCTTCCCGTGACATGGTGAACAGGATCTTTCGCGAGCTCGAGAAAGGCGGATACATCGAGCTTGCTCGCCGCAAGATCACGCTTCTCAAGCCGCTCCCAGCGCGCTGGTAGCCGAGTGCAGTTGGGGCAGTGGCGCGCCGTATGAACCGGCGTAGCGCGACCCCAGCCAGGCGGCGACCACCAAGACTATGCGCGCCGCCCCGCTGCACGGGTCAATGTCCGCTCCTGGCCGAGGCTGTGTGAAACCACATCGGCGAAGCGTGCGACCTTGAAGTCGACCTTCCGGATCGCTCTGTATTCGACGATCGACCCTTCGGGAGTACCAAACCGGCTCCCGAGAACGCGAGGTTTTCGAGTTTTCACACGGCCTCGGCCGTTTAGCGTCCTATCCCTTCAGGACGCTTCGCGACCCGAAGCGGACTGCAGCGCACCTCAATAGCAGATACGCCGCGCACGTTTGCTTACCTGCTGCCGTCACGAAGCCGGAGCGTCTAACGGACTGTCCAACCATTATCGCGAATCAATGGCAACTCGCGCCGATCAGGAGTAAATGGAGCAGAAACGGTGAGACGGAACTCATGGGCACGGCGTCTGCATCATGAAGAGTGGCTCGCGCGCCTCGCCAGTGCACACGCTCCCGCGGCCTCGGGGACTGCCGAGCTTCCTGACGATGATCGGTTGTCGCGAACTCTTCGCGGAACTTCCGATTGACGCGGCGCTGGCCCGCAGAGCAGTGCCGTCCTCGTACTCCATCAAGCACTTGCCCCCGAACCAGGCCAAGCTGCTCTTCCTGATCCAGGAGTGCGAGAAAGGTGTCCTCGACGGGGTCTTGCTCGTCCGCCCGCTGAGAATGGCCCAACTTTGGATTGAGCTCGAGGGACCGGAAGAGGTGGGTCCTGCTCTTCCAGGAACGACCTCCTCTCTGCCGACAAGTTACTGGTATGCACTCCCGCATCAGATGGACAACGTGGTCGCGAGCACTGCATTCCGGGTCGCCGGGATCGACGTGCAGCGGGTCGTGCGAATCGATACCGGCGGCGCGGCTGGAGCGCCTCGACGAGGTGAAGTCGTCCAAGACCGATCAGGAGACGAGCGTTATGGTTGGGAGGAGACCTCCCGGCTATGGGACACGCCGAATATCGTCACGGGCAGACGCTGGTTCTACCGCGACTACGGCCGCGTACTGAAGCGCCGCTCCGTCGGCCTCGTGGTCTGTCGAGCAGCGTTTCTCGGGGAGGGAGAGATCACCGTGACCGCGAGCCCCCAGTCAGCCATCGGCAGGCTCGGAATCGCTAGCCTCCATGGCTTGAGCAATGCCGTTCAGATGAACTGCAGGGCAAAGATCCGGGTTGGTCGGATTTGATCGGTTCGCATTGCTCACGCCTTCTCGCTTGTTGTACGAGCAGATGATGGGTGTTGCCTAGCTACTCGCTCGAGACGCCTCCTCCAAGCGACCGCTTCTGGCCGTCAGCGCGCCAACCAGCCGATGGAGTGCAGATGCAGGTTCTGCACATAGAGCCGATCGGCTGTTTCAGTGACACCCGTGGTTT
>Ga0316622_100002832_pt1 | contig 12168 bp, 13 predicted proteins | sample OWC_Aug_OW2_C1_D_FD_207646 | JGI IMG/M metagenome (GOLD analysis project Ga0316622, IMG submission 207646) | Wetland soil microbial communities from Old Woman Creek delta, Ohio, United States - OWC_Aug_OW2_C1_D5_C | ecosystem: Environmental > Terrestrial > Soil > Wetlands | place: USA: Ohio... | reverse complement strand
GCCTGGGCTCGGACCGTTACCGGCACCTCAGGGGCCCGGTGTGCACCAACCGGCCCGTCCGCCAGGATGCCCTTGATCAGCTGGTCTGGGCCGAGGTCCTCCGATTGCTGGAGGACCCGGCGCTGATTGATGCCGAGATCGCGCGCCGGCGCGCCGTGGCGCAGACCGCGGATCCCTTGCGGACCCGGGCCGCAGAACTGCACCGCGAGCAGGCGCGTCTGGCGAAGAGCAGCGAGCGGCTCCTCAGCGCCTATCAGGACGGGCTGGCGACGTTGGAGCAGCTCCGCCAGCGGATGCCGGAGCTCCAGCGGCAATCGCGCGCCGTCGCCGCGGAACTCCGTGCACTGGAGCTCGCCGCCGTGGACGAGACGCGCTACGTCCACCTCGCCGAGACGCTCGCTGGGTTCCGCGCCACGCTGCGGGCGCGGGCGGAGACCCTGGACGTGCGCGAGCGGCAGCAGATCCTCCGGCTCGTCGTGAGGGAGGTCCTGGTCGACGGCGACACGATTACGCTCCGACATTCGATCCCGGTCCCGCCGGCCGCGACTGGCACGACTGGGTTGCCGCCGACCAGCGCGGGACCGCCCGGGGCGGACCCGAACCCCGATTACCTTTTGCGTTCGGGGCGTTCTCTCGCCGCTGCTGGCCAACGTGCTCCTTGACGAAGTGGACCGGGAGTTGGAGCAGCGCGGCCACGCCTTCGCGCGCTACGCCGACGACTGCAACGTCTACGTGCGGTCGAAGCGGGCGGGCGAGGATGTGCTTCAGACGCTCCGGCGCCTGTACGCCAAGCTCCGACTCCAGATCAACGAGGCGAAGAGTGCGGTCGCTCGGCCGTGGGACCGGAAGTTCCTGGGCTACAGCTTCTGGGTAGCGCCAGGTCGGCAGGTCAAACGGCGGGTGGCACCAGCGGCCCTGGCGACGATGAAGGCGCAGATGCGGGCGCTGACGGGCCGGAGTCGCGGGTGCAGCATCGCTACGGTCGTGGCGGACCTGCGCGGGTACCTGCTGGGCTGGAAGGCGTACTTCCGCTTGGCGGACACGCCGGGGGTCTTCCTAGCCCTCGACCAGTGGCTCCGGTGTCGGCTGCGGATGGTGTACCTCAAGCAGTGGAAGCGGGGGACGACGGCCTTCCGCGAGTTGCGGGCGCGGGGTGTGTCCCGGCTCGTCGCCGCGCAGGCCGCCTCTCACACCCATCGCTGGTGGTTCACCGCCCACCACGCTGCGCTGCACATCGCCTTGCCAACGCGCCACTTCGACCGGCTGGGGGTGCCCCGGCTCGCGAGTTAACCTCAACCTTCTGAACCGCCGGATACGGACCTGTACGTCCGGTGGTGTGGGAGGGGAGTAGCAGGGCACTCCCTGCTACCCCCTATCCCGATTCTTTGGTCGCCCTTGCCGTCTACCCCAGAATCGCCCAGAATACCCACGAAAAACCCACATGAGTGGCAACGGAGTGGCAACACTTGTCCTTTTTTGAAAAGAGACTTGTGGAGGTTCGACGCGGAATTCCGGGGACACCATACTTATTTCGGCGAGATGCCGCGCCGGCAAGAACCGGGGGCTCTGTTCGATGGGCTTGCATTCACCTTTGTCACCGTACGGCCTGGAAGTAGTGGGGGACGTGGCCAAGTACGACAAGCGGTGATGACCGCCGCTCCACCATGTCTCACCGACCCGGCCGGGAAGGGCAGCGGCCCCTGAACGGCTCACGTGTCATTCGTCGCCGTCTGTCTCCTTATGAGCGCTTGAAGACTCCAGGCGGCCTTCGATGCCCATGTCGCGCCAGGGTTTCGACGAGTTCGCGGGACTTGCGGAACATCAGCATGAACCGCTTCTGCGTGGTCAGACTCCACAGGTAGGCCAGTTCGAATTCCAGCTCCCGCTCGGGATCATCGGCCGCGAGCTTCAGGATGCCGTTTGCGCGGGCCTTCTTTGGTCGCCTCATACGCGTCTTTGCGTCAGAACGCAGCCAGAGTATCGGGCGGCGTCACGCCTGTCAGTCACGGCCACGCAAACCGCCAAGCCCACTCTATCCCAACTCGAGGAGGGCGGCAGGCGTCACGATCCGGGTTGTTCCAATGGACCAGAGCGGTAACAAATGTTCCTTGTCGCCGGTCACGAGATAATCCGCGCGCGCGGCCAAGGCGCACTCCAGGATGCGATTGTCGTCGTCCTTGGCGGTCACCAGGGCGATCCGTTCCGTCGGTTCGACGAGGGTCGCCAGGCGCCGGATGACGTTCATCCGCTCGTCCGTCTGCCGTTTGGTGAAACGGAACTTGTCGCGCAGGATGCGTTCGAGCTCGGCCAGAATGAACGGGGAGAGGAAGAGTTCCACCTCCCCGCGGCGGACGCGCTGAAGGACCTGGTCTGGTTGGCTGCCAGGAAAAGCGAGGGCGGAGAGCAGGACGTTGGTGTCCAGGACCACGCGCATGGACGGTTACTTTCGCCCGGCATGGACGAGACGGGTCACGTCCTCCTCGCTCCGCAGACCGAGGACCTCGGCACGGGCCGCCGTCTCACGCTGGAGCTTCCGCCAGCGCCGCTCCTCGATATACATCCGCAGGGCTTCGCGGACCAGTTCGCTCTTGGTCCGGTCCTCTTCCCTCGCGGTGCGCTCGGCCTCCCGGAGCAAGTTCGGGGGGAGGGACACCGTCCAAGTCTGTGTCGTCCGCATCGCGAAATCCTCCGTGTCTGAGATCTTACTTAGTAAGATAGATGGCACTCCCTATCCTGTCAAGTGGACTGCCAGCGTACGGTGGACAGGCCGAGCCGGCGGATGCAACCAGAGCGGAGCAGGTCGTCACGCACCATCGAGGGATCCGAGGATGGGAATGGTCGGGCCGGTGGGGACCCGGGCGACGAAGGTGCCTCGCTCGCGGCGGCGGCGGGCGAATTCGCGGGGCGTGAGAAGCGTGTGGTTTATCGTCCGGGCCAATTGGGCCTCGGCGACGGCCTTGGAGGCCTCATCCGGCCGGGTACAGAGCCACCCCAGGACCGCCAGCCCGCACCTTCCCGAACAGCGCGCTCCCCAGATCTGTCGAGGCGCCTCGTGCACCCATAACGGGTGATAGTACCCAAGACGGGTACACCCGCCAATGCCGAACTCGGCTTTCCGTTCATTCTGGCGGACGCATGGCGCATGGCGGGCAGAGCGAAGGCGCTCTGCCCCACACGTCAAGGCCAGAAGCGAGACAGATCGAAGGACAACTGGCGATGGTGTTTGACGGACAGAAAGAACACCCGCGTGCCCCTCACCAGATAGAGGAGAAGGTAGTCGTCGAAGATAAACTCTCGGACCTCGTCGTGGGGCTGTAAAGATCGCTTGAGCCGACGGACCGCGCTGCGGGCCTCAAGGGACCCGACGGGTTGGGCGAGAAACGAACGGCCTGCCGAGGGAAAACGACAGACGGTGGGAACCACGTCATCGAGGAGACGGTCGACGAGACGATCAAAGGCTTGGCGCCCATCGTCGCCGAGAAACGTCCGGATGGCGTCGAGGGTCTCGGCGAAGTTCTGGGTGAAGACCGGGGTCAGGCGCTTACCGGCCATAGCGGGCGCGCACCTGACGCACCGTCAGGGTCCGGCCAGCTTCGACGTCCGCAATCCCTTGTGTAGCCTCGTGGAGGAGTAACAGGTGGATCCGTTCGCGTTCCAACCGGTGATAGTACTCCAACCGGTCGGCGCCAATCAGCGCGGCGCAACTCTCGCCGTTCTTGGTGATAAGCTTCTCGACGGGACCGGCGGACACCTCGTCGCACAGCTCGGTCAACTGGGCACGCGCCTTGGTGAGGGGGACAACGTCTCGTGGCGACAGGGACATACAACGCCTCCTCTGCATGGACGGAGCATACGAACTGTACAGGATTCTGTCAAGTCGCGCGTCCGTTCGGCCTCCCCGGATGGGAGAGGGGCCGGCCGGCATATCGAGTCCGCAGCGTCCGGCGCGACACGGCTGGCGCTTTGCGGTGTGCGGTCCCCGCGGCTTCGTCCCGCTCTTCCCAATCGATCAATCGACCGATCGACCAGGTGCCCATCCTCGGCCGATCCCTGTTCTTCGCAGGGAGGGTCCCTGTGTCCGACTCCACATCGCCGTGTCACCGGATTGCCGCCGCCGGACTCGCCTGGCGCGTAACGCTGTGCGGTCCGCGTTCGCTGGTGACTGCCGCAGCCGCCTTGCGCCGTGCGCTTGGCGCTCTGCGCCTTGCTGCCTCCTGTCAGCTGTTCTTGTGCTTGCCTGCCGTGGCCCGCGCCTCGGTACGTCGTCCGCGGATCAGAGTTGCCACTCTGCACGGGCACTGGTAGACTCTGCCTTGAGATCGCTGACGGGGAGGAGAAACAATGAGTGTGCCTGCGGCTGTGCAGTACCGTGTGGTCGTAAAGAAGGACCCGGAAACGGGCAGCGTCGTGGCCGAGATTCCGGCGCTTCAGATCGCCGATTCCGGCGCAGATGTCCCGGAGGCGTTGGACCGATTGCAGACGATGCTAACGTTCCATCTGGATTGCCTGCTAGGGGAGGGGAAGCCGCTTCCCGCGGATCGCGAGGGGCAGGAAGGATTCTTTCTCCGCGTGAATCTCCCGGCCCATGCCGCTTAGACCGCTTCGGGCCCGCGACCTCATCCGCAAGTTGGAACGAGCGGGGTTTGTGTTGCGGCGGCAGCGCGGCAGCCATGCCCGGTATGTGCATCCCGACGGGCGGGGGGTGCTACGATCCCAATGCACCCTGGCGACGTTCCGGTTCCGGTGATTCACTCCATCCTGGGTCAGACTGGTCTTAGCGACGAGGAGTGGGAACTCCTCTGACTCTGAGCGTTGAATCGTCCCCGGTCTGCACGCCAGCATCTTCGCTCTTCCCAGGTTTTCCATCTGCAGAGTTGAAGAAACGACCTCTTCCCATATGACCTCAATGAATGTCGTAAAATAACGCAATAACGAAAGCCTGACCCCTGCACAGAACTTCGGCCTGCCGATCGAACGGGGCCTCCCGCAGCAACTCGTTGAGCGTCTCGCAGAAGCGGTGCCCCGGCTAACGACCGGTACCTGGTACCGATGAGGGGATAAGTAGCTGATTTGGTTGAGGGGGAGATCGACTTTTATAGACCGTGCCCTGGGTGGGAAGCGAAGCGGGACCGTGCTGCGGCAGGGGTCGGGGAGCGGACGTCGTGGATGCCTAAAGCGAGCGGCGCGCCACGGGGCCGGGGTGGGCAAGGTGCGAGGGAGTATCCCGTGGCGGCCGATCACGCCCGGCCCCTCGGCCGGGTCGGCATGCCGCGCAGGCCCCGGCTCCAGGCTCCCGGGGTATGGTCCACGTGGTCGGCCGGGGCAACAACCGCGAGTTCTGCGTCACGACGCCGGCCGGTTTCCTGGTCCGTACCAGATGCCGGGCTCGACGTCGACTTCCATCTGGTGGTCGGCGCGAAGCGAACTGCCTCAGGCGGCGCGGGACTTCTTGACCCGCGCCAGCTCCCTTTCGATGCGATCCAGGCGCGCGTGAACGGTATCCGCCTTGGCGACGCGCTCCTTGAGGATGCCGTCGATTAGGCGCTGGTATGGGACGCCGCTCTCGGCGGAGAGTTCCTTCAGCTTGGCCAGGCTGTCGGCATCCACGTTGATCGTGATCTTCACGCTTCTGTGCCCAGCCATGTCCGCGCGCAACCTGCGCGTTCCGGCAGTATCCACGCTCACGTCATTGATTCTTGGCTTCCTCATGGTACAGCCTCCCGAATTCTCTCCATTCCGCCGCGCCGATGATGCGTATCTTGGTACCCCGCCGGGTGAAGCGTGTTGTCAGCACCCGGCCCGACGCGCTCTTGCCGACCCACCAGAATCGGTCCTCCGCCTCCGAGCGCTGCTCGTCGACAAGCAGAAGCCCGTGAAGCGCCGGGGGTCCAGCGGGACCATTCTGTTGCCGAGGGGCACTGAAAAGGAGGTCGGGATCTGCCGATCTATGCGCCCGTCGCGGCTTCGCATGAAAGACCTGGTTACTCATGACTGGTTGTTCTTGGCGCCGTTGGCGGACGTGCGGGAGGGAGGTATTTCGGCCTTTGCTTGAGATATCCGAAATACCGGAACCCTCTCCACTGCGATGATGGTCCCTTTTCGGGTAGGGCAGCCGGGGTGCGGCGCCGTCCCGGCTGCTACTGCGTCCGGGGGGTGATCACCTCGGGGGTGCTCACCGCGCCGTGGCGGCGGAAGGTTCCGTCCTTGACGACCTGGAACTGGACCGGTTTCACCACCTCGCCGCGCACGAACTTGCTGATCGTGCCTGTGAGGCCGTGGTAGTCCTTCGTCTCGTTCAGCGCCTTGATCACGGCCGACGGGTCGGTGGTGCCCGCCCGATGGATCGCGTTGGCGAGAACCATGAGCGCGTCGAAGCTTGACGCGCCCACCATGTCCAGGTCGGTGCCGTACGCGGCCCGGTAGCGCCGCAGGTACGCCTGGACGAACGGCCGCGGGTCGTCGCGGTCCAGATTCGTGGCGACGATGACGCCCTCGGCCGTGGCCTTGGCCAGCGCGACAAAGTGCGGCGAGTCGAAGCCTCCCTTGGCCAGGATGGGGATGGCGAGGCCCAGCTCCTTGGCCTGCAAGGTCATCAGGGCGGCCACGTCGTGGTAGCCGGCGGCGAAGAGCAGATCGGGTTGGGCGGCCATGATGCGAGTCAGGAGCGGGCGGAAATTGGTCTCGCCCGGGTACTTGTACACCTGCTGGATGACCACCGGGGCCCCGAGCATCTCGGTCCTCCCGATGAAGCCCGCCGCGATCTCGCGGCCGAAGTCGGTGTCGACGGTCAGCACGGCGGGCCGGCGCGACTTGAGCACGGCCACGGCGTATTCCCCCGACGCGGCGCCTTCCACCGAGCCGAGGAACCCGATGCGGAAGTTGGAGTTGCTTCCTCTGGTCACATCCGGGTGCACGGCGTACCCGGTCACCATCGGGATCCGGGCCTTGGCGAAGAGCGGGGCGGTGACGCGCGAGGGGCCGCTGAAGGCGCCGCTCACCACGCCGACGACCCGGTCTTTCTCGATCAGCTTGTGGGCGATCGCCACCGCCTCCTGAGGGTTCAAGCGGTCATCGTACACGACCAGCTCGACCGGCCTGCCCAGCAGTCCGCCGCGGCCGTTCACCTCCTGCGCGGCTAGCTCGACGGCGTGCCGGGCGCTAATCCCGTCGGCCGCCACGGACCCGGTGAGCGGGCCGAAGAAGCCGATCTTGATGGGCGCCTGGGCGGCCATCGGGGTGGGCGGGCCACCCAGCAGGGTGAGCACGGCCAGGCACAGTGCCATCGCGTAGGGCATGAACGTTTCCTTTCACTTCACTGGTGCTGCATCGCCCTTGATCGGCGCCAGGCCGTCCTGGAGGCGCGTTCGGGTGTCCAATCGGGGCGCGATGGTGAGAGGGTACCACACCAAGGCGTCGGCGGCCCAACGGATGCATCCGAAAAACGGGATTCCTGAAACGTCACCGCGAATGCGCCGCGCGTGCTCCGGGAGTGTGGGAGGCGCATCCGTTGCCAAGCACCGCGAGTCGTGGTATCTGGTGTCAGCACCGCCCGTCCGCCGGGCCGTCGGAAGTAGAGGGGGCTCGCTGGGCAACCGGCCTGCGTCGTCCACCGTTCCGGGAAAGGATTCGCCCGTGAAACCGAAAGACCGCATCCTGCACGCCCTGCACCACGAAGAGCCGGATCGCGTGCCCACCGGCGAGAACGACATGGACTATGTGCTCGCCGAGCAGCTGCTCGGCCGCACCACGCTCTACAACGCGCGCTGGCGGGAGCGCGAGGCGCTGTGGGACGGGCGGCGCGCCGAGATCGTGCGCGACTACGGCACGACGCTGGTGGACTTGGCCCGCGCCCTGGAGTGGGACTACGTGCGCGTGCCCACCATGCCCGTCGACAAGGCCTATCGGCGGCCGGTGATGACCGGGCCTTATGCGTGGCTGGACGAGGCGGGCCGCGAGATCCAGTACAGTCCCGAGGTGGGGAACATCGCCACGTTCGTGGACGACTCCGAGATGACCATCGACGACCTGCCCGATCCGGCCGCGCCGTTCGCCGTCGACCCCAGCGCGCTGGAGGCCATTCGCCACGTCGTTGCCGAGCTGGGCGACACACATTTCATCATCGGGCGCTCGCCCGTGGACGGGACCTTCCCCTTCCAGCAGACGGTGGGCATGCAGGAGTTTCTGACGCGCATGGTCACGGATCCGGAGTTCGTGCAGCGCGCGGTCGAGGTCTACGTCAGCCGCTCCATTGCCTACATCGAGGCCATGCTGGACGCCGGCTGCGACGCCGTGATGACGACCGACGACTACTCGGGGAACGAGGGCCCGTTCATGGGGCCGGCCCGCTTCCGCCAGTTCGTCGCGCCGGGCATCGAGCGGCAGGCGGCCGCCGCCCACGCCCGCGGCGGTCTCTTCATCAAGCACACCGACGGCCACGTCTGGTCGATCCTGGACGACCTCGTCGCCACGGGCATCGACGGCTGGCACGGGATCCAGCCGAACATCGGCATGGACCTGCGCTTGCTCAAGGAGCGGTACGGCGAGCGCCTCTGCTTTTTCGGCGGGCTCAACTGCGAGACGCTGATCGAGGGGACGCCCGCGACAGCACGGGCCGAGGTAGAATACGCGATTCGCCATGCAGCAAGCGGCGGCGGGTTGGTGATCGCCACCGGCAACGTGCTCCAGCCCGGCACCAACCTTCAGAACTACCTGGCGGCGCGGCAGGCGACGCGCGACTTCGGCGCCTATCCCATCCGAGACCCACGCCGAGATTCTTGAACCGCCATGCCGAAAAGAGTGTTCAACGTATCCGCAGATTACCCAGCGCGGCCTGAGGGCCGCAACCAGAACAACGGACTGTCTTGATCCGCAGATTACTCCGATTGGCCGATTTCACGGGAAACCGAAAACTTCTCAGAACAACAAGATCCTGCGAGTGTGTAGCACAGATTGCACAGATTCATCGAGAAGAAGTGTCGCTGAGAAATCGGCCAATCTGCGGATGAATGAGGTCCCCGGCTCACCCGTCGCGTTGCTTCTTTTCGCGCGCCAGACGAAACGCCATGGCCAGCGGTCCCTCGGCCTGACGCGGCGCGGGCTTGGTTGCCCGCCGCGGTTCGGCAGGCGGCTGGGAATGCGCGGCCCGCGCCGCGGGCGGATCGGCGCGATCTGCGGTGTCCGCGGGAGGCTCTGCCGTGGGCTGCGGCTGCCGGGGCGGCATCAGCGGGGTCTCGCGCGGGTGTTCGGACCTCGGTCCGGCGGACGGGAGCCCCTCTATGGCTTGTCGGCGCGCGCGCGCCTCCGCCTTTCGTTGAGCGGCTTCCGCCTCGCGCCGGGCAATCTCCGCCGCGATGGCGGCCTGGCGCGCCTCTTCCTGCTCCCGTGCCTCGCGTTCCGCGTCCGTTTCGACCTGCGGTCGATCTGGATGGTCCTCCGCCAGGTGCACCGCCAGGTTCAGGACCTCGAAGTTGCAATGCGGGCATTGCACCGGCACCGGAGGACCGGCGATCGTTCCTCCCGTGTCGCGCGGCACAAAGGGCCGCCTCCGGATACCCGCAGGGCCTGACATGATCCCCCGAAACGCCGAGGGCGTGATCACGCCTGTTCCTCCGCACTGTGGGCAGTGCGGATTGGCGCCCCCGCAGCGGCAAGGACGTCGGATTGGATGATCCGGGCTCATTACCGTCAACCCCTCCTGACACCGGCCCCGTCAGTCCACCCTGACAGGCTCGACGAGATCCGGGTCGTGCGCTGACCGGGCGCAGATGACACACGCTGACGCGTTGCGGTCAAGGGGCGGCACCCCTGTCTACCCGTCAAGTGCCCCGGGCAACGCCAAGGTATTATATACCGCCTCTCCCTCGATGATCATCCTGCGACAAGCCTTTCGCGAAATTTGTGCGGACGACTAGCCCACCTGGCCGACTACTGAAACAGGTCGACCCGCGGCGGGCTGGCGGCCTGCGAGGAACGCCATGACACGGCATGGCGCCTTGCATCGCCTGTGGGTTTGCGCTAGGCTCGCGCTCGCCGCACGGGTCCGGCGATTTCGTGCGAACGGGACGAGGCCGCCGTGGAAGATGGCTGCGGCTGCCTGAGTGCCTTCTGGCGGGCGATCCTGCCGCTACCTCTACCGCGCTTGAACATGGTGGCGCGCCGGCAGGCAGTCCCTCACATGGTTTGCGTGGGCGACTCCCCATGACCGACGCACGCGTGTACACCAAGCCGTTTGTGCTGACGACGCTGGCGTTCTTCTGCTTCTTCACGCATATCAATGCGTACAACCTCCTTCCGCTATATCTCCAGACGCTCGGGGCCCGGAGCGGCGAGATCGGGACGATCATGGCCATGTTCAGCGTGGCCGCCATCCTGGCCCAGACCGTCACGGGGCGGCTGGTGGACCGCGGGTGGCGGAAGGCCTGTCTCCTCTTCGTCGCGGCGCTCTTGACCGGGGTCGCGCTCGCATTCGGCCTGACGGCCGAACTCGGCTGGCCGCTCTACGCGCTTCGGTTCCTGCAGGGACTGGGCTTTGCCGTCTACATGACCAGCAGCATGACGCTGATCGCCGACCTGGCGCCGCCGGGGCGTCGCGCCGAGGCCGTCGGGATCTATGGCACGGGGGGACTGATCGCCGTGGCCGTCGGGCCGGCGGTGGGGGAGGTCATCCTCCGGGGATGGGGTTTCCCGGCGTTCTTTGCCGCCACCATGGGTGCCGCGGCAGCCGCGTGTGCGTGCGCCGCGCTCGTCCCCGCGCCGCCGTTCGCGCCCGCGGCGCGCGGGCCCCGCCTGGGGTGGGCGGGATGGGTCGGTTTTCTTCCAGTCCTCTTGCCGGGCTTCCAGTACGGTTTCGCCAACGTCATCGTCTTCGTCTTCCTGCCGCCGTTCGCCCGCGCCCTAGGCCTCCCACGGATCGGCCCCTTCTTCATCGCGTACACCGGCGCGGCGATCCTGGTCCGCTTCCTGGGCGGCGGGCTGGCCGATCGGGTCGGCCGCCGACGCGTCATCGTGCCGGCGCTTGGTATCATGACGGCGGGAGTGCTCCTCTGCAGCGGCCTGCACGCGACGTGGCTGCTCATCCTGATCGGCATCCTGAACGGCACGGCGCAGGGCTTCGTCATGCCCGCCGCGAATGCGCTGGCCTTCGAGCGGGCTCCCGGCGGGCGGCGGGGCCAGGCCCTGGCCCTGTACAACGGCGCCAACCTGGTGGGATCCATGCTCGGGGCGAGCGGATTCGGCTGGTTGGTGCAGGCCCTCGGATACCGCCCGGCCTTCGCGCTTGCGAGCAGTGTGCTGGCGCTGGGGAGCTGGGCGTTCTGGCGGCAGCGGTAACGGCAAAGATGACGGGCGTGCCACCAGCGCGCTGCGCTGCGTCACCCGGACCGGGTCGGAGTCCGCGTGTGTCCCTGACCGCGCCGGTTGAAACCTCCTCGCGTTTCCACTACACTCCCCGCGAAATCGCGCCGTTCGCGGAGACTTGGTCCGGCATCTCTAGTGTGCGCGACGGACGGGCCGCTGCGCGCGCCGCCCTCGGGTGGGCCGTGGGAGGAGACCATGCGACGAGACATCGAATTCAACGCGGAGGGGGTCGTCTTGCGCGGCTGGCTCTACCTTCCCGAGCATCCGATCGGGCGCGTCCCCGGCGTGGTGATGGCCCACGGCTTCACCGCCGTGAAGGAAATGTATCTCGACCGCTACGCAGAGGTGTTCGCGGCCGCCGGTCTCGGCGTCCTGATCTTCGACCACCGGAACTTCGGCGCCTCCGACGGTGAGCCGCGGGGCGAGATCGACCCCTGGGCGCAGGTGCGAGATTACCGGCACGCCATCAGCTTCGCTCGGACGCTGTCCGAGATTGACCCGCGCCGCATCGGCATCTGGGGGACGAGTTACAGCGGCGGGCACGCCCTGGTGGTCGGGGCGCTGGACCGGCGAGTGCGCTGCGTGGTCAGCCAGGTTCCGGCGATCAGCGGGTACCAGGCCTCGCTCCGCCGCGTTCCGGCGCCGCAGGTCCCGGCACTGCTGGCTGCCTTCGCGGACGATCGCGAACGGCGCTTCCGAGGCGCGCCGCCCGCCATGCGCCCGGTGCTGCCGCGGGAGCCGGGCGGGCCGGCAGTGTTCCCCGGGGAGGACGCCATGGCTTTCTTTCGGACCGCGGCAGAGCACGCCCCCAGC
>Ga0316622_100002831_pt1 | contig 12168 bp, 8 predicted proteins | sample OWC_Aug_OW2_C1_D_FD_207646 | JGI IMG/M metagenome (GOLD analysis project Ga0316622, IMG submission 207646) | Wetland soil microbial communities from Old Woman Creek delta, Ohio, United States - OWC_Aug_OW2_C1_D5_C | ecosystem: Environmental > Terrestrial > Soil > Wetlands | place: USA: Ohio... | reverse complement strand
GTTGGTTCGACGGGGACGTTTACGAGATCAATCCGCTGTCGCTGCGCGAGGAAGCGAGCCGCACCGTCGAAATGATGGGTGGCAGCAGCGCCGTCCGCAAGGCCGCCACCGAAGCCGCGAGAAAGGGCGGGCTGGCGAACTGGCGCTGGAGCCTGAAGCTCACCTCACTGTTGCTGCGCCTCGACCCGGCAGACGCAGAGGCACGCAGGGCCCGAGCGGACTCCGCGCGCGCGCTTGGGCAGCGCACGACATCGGCCAATGCGCGCGGGTTCTACATGACGGAGGCGCTGCAGATCGAGGGCAAGATGAAGGTCCAGGGCCAGCCCATGACGCTCGACGCGATCCGCACCTTCGTCGGCACGCCCAGCGCCGCTCAGCTCGAGACGGCAAGCGTCGACGAGAACCTGCAGTTCGTTCGCTACCTGGTCGATCCTCGCAAGGCCGACGGGCTGCGCCAGTCATTCACGCTCGCCATCGAGGGCGATCCGCAAGTGCGGCAGGTCGAGTTGCGCAATGGCGTCATCGTGATCAAGGATTCGCAGTCGCCTGCAGCGACCCACCTCAAGCTCACGCGACAGGAACTCGCCGCGTTCGTGCTCGGCACGCGCCAGGCGTCGGCCTCGGACCCGCTGGCCGAACTCAACCGCGTCCTCGATCGCAGCCACCTGATGCCGGCCGCCGCCGGGTCCGTGCTCGAACACAAACCGGGAGTGAAGCCCAGCGACGACCTCGAGCACTAGGCGAGGACCGTCACCCATGCCCACCCGACGTATTCGCGCACTGATGATGGCAACCGTGGTTCTCGCAGGCCTGATGGCCGGCACCGCAGCGGCGCAGCCGAGGAAGCCGAACATCGTCGTCATCTGGGGCGATGACGTCGGCTTCACCAACCTCAGCGTCTACAGCCGGGGTGTCATGGGCTACCGTACGCCGAACATCGATCGCATTGCGAACGAAGGCGCAGTGTTCACTGACCATTACGCGCATCCGTCCTGCACCGCCGGGCGGGCCGCGTTCATCACGGGCATGTATCCGATCCGCACGGGTCTGACGTCGGTGGGCATGGTCGGGGGGCCTGTGGGCATGCAGGCCCATGACGCCACGCTCGCCGAGGTGCTGAAGACGCAAGGCTACGCCACTGGGCAGTTCGGCAAGAACCACCTGGGTGACCGGAACGAGCACCTGCCGACGGTGCACGGGTTCGACGAGTTCTTCGGCAACCTTTATCACCTGAACACCGAGGAGGAGCCCGAGGACGAGGACTACCCGCGCGACCCCGAGTTCAAGAAGCGGTTCGGACCTCGCGGCGTGCTGCACACCTGGGCCACCGACAGCGTGAATGAGACCGTCGATCCCCGATTCGGCAAGATCGGCAAGCAACGCATCGAGGATACCGGCCCGCTGACGCGCAAGCGCATGGAAACCGTGGACGAGGAATTCATCGGGGCGGGCTTGAAGTTCATGGACAAGGCGCGCTCGGAGGACAAGCCGTTCTTCGTCTGGTTCGCGACCAGCCGCATGCACGTCTTTACCCGCGTGCCCCCGAAATACCAGGAGAAGGCGCGGGAGTTTACGAGCTATAACGATCTCTACGGCGCGGGCATGCTCCAGCACGACGAGGACGTGGGCACGATCCTCAAGCGGCTGGAGGCCATGGGGATTGCGGACAACACCATCGTGATCTACTCGTCCGACAACGGCGTCGAGCACTCGACGTTCCCGCACGGCGGCACCACGCCGTTCCGCTCGGAGAAGATGACGACGTGGGAAGGTGGGGTACGCGTTCCGATGATGGTGCGCTGGCCGGGCAGGATCAAGCCGCGGACCGAGCTCAACGGAATTCAAAGCCACGAGGATGTTTTTACGACGTTGTCAGCCGCCGCCGGAGTGGCCGACATCCGTGAACGGATCGCCGCGGGCGACAAGCTCGGGACCGATGTGGAACACAAGAACTACATCGATGGCGTCAACAATCTCGACTACTGGACCGGCAAGACGGACCAGTCAGCCCGGGACGATTACCTCTACTACGCGGAGTCCCGTCTCCAGGCGATCCGGATCAACCAGTGGAAGGCTCACTTCTTCGTTCGCGACGGGTACTACGGGCACACGACGAAGCTCGACATCGCCTACGTGTTCAATGTCCGGCAGGACCCCTACGAGAGCTACGACCAGGCTCCCGGACCCCGCGCGACGATCACCCAGCAGAAGACCTGGCTGTACAACGATGTCATGGATCGACTCGCACGACACATGGCTACGCTGCAGAAGTACCCGCCGAAGCAGAAAGGCACCAGCCTGAGCGTCGGGAACTGAGGCCGCGACGCCACGCTCCCACCGCCCCAGGCTTGCGCCGACCGCGCCGATCAGGACTTGAGGCGCAGCATCAGGTTGAGCAACTTGAAAGCCCCCTTCTCGTAGGGCGGCAGCAGCAGGTTCAGCGGCCGGATCGGCCCCTGCCTGAACACCGGCCGCATCTTGGAGAAGGTCGTGAACCCTTCGTAGCCGTGGTAGTGGCCCATGCCGCTGTTGCCGATGCCCCCGAAGGGCAGCGCGTGCAGGCCCGCATGGATCAGTCCGTCGTTGACGCTGACGCCGCCGGACATGATGTGCTTGAAGTACCAGTCCTGCAGGCGCCGGTCATTCGTGTAGATGTAGAACGCCAGCGGATGCGGGCGCGACCGGACGTAGTCGCGGACCTCCTCCTTCGCCCGGTAGGTCTTGATCGGCAGCAACGGACCGAAGATCTCGCGCTGCAGGATCTCCATGTCGTCGGTGGGCTCCAGCACGATGTGCGGCGCGAACTTGCGCAAGGCCCGGTCCGGCACCTGGCCCTCGACGAGATTCACGAGCCGGGCGCCCTTGCGCCGGGCGTCCTCGAGCGTCGTCTCGAGCCGCCGGTAGGACCGCTCGTCGATGATCGACGTGTAGTCATTGCCGTTGATGTCGGGGTAGCGCTGCTGCACGACCTCGCGCGCGATGCGCACGAAATCGTCGACCTTGTCCTCGGGCAGGAACAGGTAATCCACGTTGGTGCAGATCTGCCCGGCGTTCAGCATCTTCACCCACATGATCCGCTCGACGGCAGTGCGGATCGGATAGTCGGGTGCCACCACGGTCGGCGACTTGCCGCCGAGTTCCAGCGTGACCGGCGTGAGGTTGCGGGCGGCGTTGGCCATCACCGCCTTGCCCGTCTGCGGCGACCCCGTGAAGAAGATGTGATCGAACGGCAGCGTCGTGAACGCGGGTCCGCGCCCGCCGCCGTCCTCGAAGAACCTGAGCTTGTCTTCGGGCAGGTACCGAGGCGACACCTCCATCAGCAGTCGCGCGACGTGGTTGGAGTTCTCGGACATCTTGACCATCGCGCGGTTGCCCGCGGCGATGACGCCCGTGAGCGGAGCGAACGCCATGGAGACGGGGAAGTTCCACGGCACCACCACGCCGACGACGCCCACCGGCTGCGGAATCACCCGCGCGCTGGCGAGCGGGTACTGCGTGATGTCGAGCCGTCGCTTCTGCGGCTTCATCCACCGGCGCAGGTGCTTGATCGCGTCGAGGATGCCCTCCTGGTTGAGCAGGCACTCGGTGAACAGGGTCTCGAATCGCGAGCGGTTGCCGTAATCGCGGTGCACGGCCTCGACCAGCGCGGCGCGATTCTCGACCAGCAGCCGGTGCATGGCACGCAGGTCCGCGACCCGCTCTGCGTAGTCTGGATAAGGGTGCGCGAGAAACGCACCGCGCTGGCGTTCGAAGCAATCCGTGAATTCCGTCGGGACGGACGGTTCAGGCGCGGAGACGCCGCCCAGCGGGGTGATGGCGTTCATGGTTGTTCCTCCTGGCTCAGGGCTGGAGCATTCGGTGAATGGCGAAATCCGCCGCCGCCATGATCGGGATCATCGTGTGCGTGGCTGCACTGGTCGGCATGACCGAGCCGTCCATGACGTAGACGTTGTCGACGCCATGCACCTTCAGGGTCTGGTCGACGACGCTGTTCGCCGCGGAAGTGCCCATGCGGCACGTGCCCTGGTTGTGCGCGGAGATGAAAGCCACCCAGCCGGGCTCGATGGGAAAATCGGCGATCCGGCGCAGCTCGTCAGGGCCCTTGAGCGACGGGAATGCCTGGTTGGCAAAGGCTATCTCCCGGGCGCCCGCCGCGAACAGCAGTTCGGCTCCACGACGCATGCCCGTCTTGAGACGCTGTTTCCATTCGTCCTGCATGACGTAGTCGATCTTTGGCGCGACCCGCCCATCCGGTGCCCACTGATAGCTCACCGCGCCTGATGGCTGGTCCGGAACCAGCACCAGCGTCGCGGACAGGTTGCGCATGGACTTGCCGAAGCGCTTGTGCTCCCGCCCGAATCCAGGCGCCATGGTCAAGACTGGACCGATCGCGCCGCCGATTCCCTCGAGCCGGAACCCGCCGAGGCCGCGTTCCACCGTGTTGTCCGCGAACTCGTTCACCTCGACGGACTGCGGTGCGCCGCGCCAGTGAACGATCTCGTCGCCCTGGTCGAATCGCCCGATCATGCCGAGCTGGGGTTGCAGCGTGAGATTCTTCCCCAGTTGCGGCAGCCCGTCCCCGAGGCCGGAACGTTGCAGGATCGCGGGAGTAAAGATGGCGCTTGCGGCAAGTACGACGCGCTCGCAGGTGATCGTCAGCGGATGGCGGGCGGCGCGCAGTCCGCGCTCGACGACGGTGCAATGCACGCGCCATCGGGAACCGTCGATTCTTTCCAGGCGATCGCAGCGCACGTCGGTATAGACGTGGGCACCTTTCTCCACCGCCCAGGGCAGGTAGGTCAGGTTCGTTCCAAGCCGTGCGTCATACGAGCAGCCCAGCAGGCAGTAGCCGCTGCCGACGCAGCCCTTGCGGTTCGAATGCATCACTTCCGCTGACCAGTTGAGCTTCTGCGCGGCCTCGAGCAGCAGGCCGTTGTTGCGGTTGACCAGGCTCTTGTTGATCCGCTTGACGTTCAAGTCGCGGTGGACCCGGGCATACGACGCCTCGAGACTCTTCTCGGTCCACTCCTTCGTGCCGTAGGTGCGCTGCCAGTGCGCGAGGACTTCCGTGGGGATGTCGAAAGCGTCCGAAACGTTGATGACCGTGCCCCCGCCGTAGCACGAGCCCTGCATGACGCTGATCATGCCGTCGCTGGTCATCTGCTGCCCGCCGGAGCGGTACAGCATCGGATACATGTCCTCCTCGCGCTGGTTGAACTCGGCGGCGACGTGATGGCCACCTTCTTCGACGACGATAGTATCGACGCCAGCCTCGGCGAGACGGTAAGCGGCGACACCGCCACCCGAGCCGGAACCGACCACCAGCGTGTGCGTGCGCAGCGAACGCGGTCCCGTGATTTCGTGCCCCTGGACGATCATCGTGCATCCTCCAGCAACATGGGGCCGTCATAGCCCGTGTATTTCCACGTGGCGTCGAGCGTGTAGAAGTAAGTCAGGCTGAAGGACTTCATCGCCAGGAAAATGCCTGCAGGCAAACCGCCCGCCTGCAGCATGGCGCTGCAGACCGCGGTGCGGTCCGCCTCGGAAAGGCCGGAGAACGGCGCCGACTTCCCGGCCAGCAAAGGCGCCTGCTGTTCGACGAAGACCAGCGCCCCGCGGAATCCCTGCGCCACGGCCGGATCAAGCCTCGGCAGGTGACTGTCTATCCGCGCCGCCAATACGACATCTCTTGCACCGATCTCGAACGCGCCCCCGTGCGGAATCATCGTGTCGGTCACTGCTTCCAGGGCCACGTACTGCTCAGGGGTCAGGAACCTGGGCGGGGGAATTGCCGCGGCAGGCCCGGATCTGGCGTCCGTCTCGGTCGAGGGCTGCACGGCCGAGGATGCGCAGGCCGCGAGCGGCATTGCGGCCGCCACGCCCAGTGTCTGCAGCGTTTGGTTCAGGAACACCCGGCGCGTCATTTCCGGAATCTTGTGCATCTGTGTGTCTCCGTCGCGACGCATGCCGGTTGGTACGCGTCAGGCATCGATCAGGTCCGGGCCGACATCGGCGATTCGTGAGACGCCCGTGAGCGCCATCGCCGTCCGCAATTCGCGCTGGAACGTCTCCAGCAGGTCGACGAGCCCCTGCTGGCCCGCCCCGGCGACCGCCCACACCCAGGGCCGCCCGATCAGCACGCCGCGCGCGCCGAGCGCGACGGCCTTCAGCACGTCGACGCCGCTGCGCACACCGCCGTCGAGCAGGACTTCGGTCCGGTCGCCGACTGCCGCCACTACGCCCGGCAGCTTGGCGATTGACGAGGCCACGCCGTCGAGCTGGCGTCCGCCGTGATTCGAGACCACCACGCCATCGGCACCGACGTCGACCGCATCGCGCGCATCGTCCGGTTCGAGCACGCCCTTGATGTAGAGCTTGCCGTCCCAGATCCGCCGCAGCCACGCGATGTCCTGCCAGGTCACGGACGGATCGAATTGCGCGTCGATCCAGGCCTTATAGGCGTTCAGGTCGGTGGGATCCGGGACGACGTCCGACAGGTTGCCGATGGTGTGCGGCTTGCCGAGCAGACCGACGTCGCGGATCCACGCTGGTCGCGCGAGGAGCTGGCGGAGCTTGCTCAGCCTGGCCTTCAGCGTCGGCCGTCCTATCATGCCGTTGCGGATGTCGCGATGGCGCAGGCCCGTCACCGCGAGGTCCACGGTGAACAGCAGCGTATCGCAGCCGGCATCGCGAGCCCGACCGAGCAGCCGCTGCACCACTGCGCGGTCGCGCATCATGTAGAGCTGGAACCAGAACGGGGAGGGCGACGCGGCGCGCAGTTCGTCCATGGTGCACACGCCGAGCGTGGACAGCGCGAACGGGATGCCCGCGTGGTCCGCGGCCCGGACCCCCGTGACCTCGCCACGCCTCGAGAACATCCCGGCCATGCCCACCGGTGCGAGCGCGAGGGGCATCGCGACCTTGCGGCCTGCGAGCACGGTTGACGTGTCGACGCCAGACACGTCGCGCATCACGCGCTGGCGCAGCGTCACCGAGGCGAAATCCGCCAGGTTCGTCGCCATCGTCCGCTCGTCGTTGGCCCCGCCGTCGATGTAGTCGAACAGGAAGCGCGGCAGCCGCCGCTCGGCCAGGCGCCGGTAGTCAGCCGGCGTCACAGGGGCCACGTTGTAGGTTCCAGCCATCTCTGCACTCTCCCCCGCATCGCTGGACGCTCAAGCCGCCGCGTTCGCGGCCGGCATTGGCCATTCGAACTGGCACGAATGGCTCAGTTACTTGTCACAGAGCCCGCGGCTCCCGCGACCGCGTGCAAGCCATACCCCGACATGACGCTGGCGGCCCGTTGCAGTTCGGGTTCCCAAGATTCGCGCGGCGGAGCCACGAAGTCCTTCATCGGATAGGGCATGCCGAGGGCCACGTACTTGTCCTCGCCAAGCTTGCGGAACGGCAGCAACTGCACCTGCGCAACCCGTTCGCCGAATTCCTCGGCGATCAACCGGGCGGTGGCACGGAGGTCGGACTCTGCGCCATTGTGGTCGGGCACGACGGGAATGCGGATCACCACGCGGACGCCGCTGGCGACGACCGTGCGCAGATTCGCCAGGATCTGCTCGTTCGATGCGCCCGTGCAGCGGCGGTGTGCTGCCGGATCGAGGTGCTTGAGGTCACAGAAGATCATGTCGAGCAGTGGCAGGACGCCATCGAGCGCATCGCTGTGGACGTTGAGCGCGGTCTCCATGCAGGTGCCGATTCCCTCGGCGCGCGCAGCCTCGAGCAACTCCGCCGCGAACTTCGGCTGCAGCAGCGCTTCGCCACCCGACAGGGTGAGTCCGCCGCCGGAGGACTCATAAAACGAGCGGTCCGCGACGACCTCCTTCATGATCTCGCCGACGGTGACCCGCCTGCCCCACACTTTCAGCGCGCCGGCCGGGCAGGCCTCGGCACAGGGGACATATCGCTCGGCGCGGCGTGCCCGAATCGCCGTGACCCGGCCGTCCTGCACGTCGAAGACGGCGCGGTTGGGAGCCACGTCGAGGCACGCACCACACTTGTCCACGCCGAGGCAGCGGTTCGCATACACACCGATCTGCACCGACTTCGACAGGCTCTCCGGGTTGGAGCACCAGCGGCACCGCAGCGAGCAGCCCTTGAGGAACACGACGGTGCGGATCCCGGGGCCGTCATGCACGCTGAACCGCTGGATGTTGAAGACGGTTCCGCTGACCATTGGATCGTATGCCGCGCTCATGCTCGTCGCGCCCGCTCAATCGAACGACAGTTCGGTGCGACTCATGATGTCGCGCCGCAGTTCGTCGCTGAGGTCGGCCCACATTGCGCTGTAGCCGGCCACGCGCACCATCAGACCCCGGTATTTCTCGGGGTGTGCATAGGCGTCCTCGAGCAGCTCGCGGCCGATCACGTTGAGCTGCATGTGCATGCCCCGGGCGAAGTACGCCCGGGAGAGCGCGACGAGGTTCTCGACGCCGGTTCGGCCGGACAGGCTCGACGGACAGAAGCGCAGGTTCAGCAGCGTGCCATTCGACATGCGCTGCTGATCGAGCTTGCCAGCGGAGTTGATGACGGCCGTCGGTCCCTTGACGTCATGCGAGCCGAGCGCCGTGTGCACGGGCCCGAGGCAGTCTGAGAGAGGCTCGCGCGCCTTCCGGCCGTCCGGTGTGGCTGCCTGGACCAGGCCGAACGGAACGTTGGCGGAGACTGTGTACACGCCCGGCTGGTAGACGCCGCCGCGCGGGTTTGGTCGACCCTCGACGGCCGAGCAATACACGTCGGTTGCGTAACGCGCCAGGTCGTCGGCGTAGTCGTCGTCGTTGCCGTAGTGGTGCACCCTGTCGCCGTTCACGAGGTGGTAGAGGAGGTCGAATCCCTGCCAGTCGGCGCGCAGGGCCTGCATGAGCTCGGCAGCGGAGACCTTCCTGTCCTCGAAAACGAGCTGCTTGATGGTGGCGAGGCTGTCGGCCACCGTGCCCACGCCGACCGCCTGCGGACCGGTGAAGTTGTAGACGGCCGCACCGGCGCCGACGTCGCGGCCCTGCTCCGTGCAGCCCTGCACGAGCAGCGAGAGGTAGGGCAGCGGCTTCAGGTCGCGGTGCACCTCGTCCATGATGTCGGTGCTGCGTGCATGGACCTCCACCCAGTAGGCCATCTGCGTCTCGTAGGCCTTCTGCAGGTCCTCGAACGCCTGGAATTCCTCGAAGCGGCCGGTGGCCGGGCCGAGCCGACCCAGCTCCTCCTGGCCGAGCGCGTAGCCGTCGTTCATGGCCATCTCAAGGACCCGTGCGATGCTGAAGTACGCCGAGTCGTGCCAGCCGTACTCCTTGCCGGGCACGCTGAGCTCGACGCAACCGACGATCACGTAGTTGCGGGCGTCCTCGGGCGCGATGCCGCGCTTCAGCATCGTCGGGATGATCACCCGATCGCTGAAGAGCTTTGGTTCGCCAGTGCCCATGCGCATGGCCTTGGCCACCTTGCGGGCGAACCAGCCGGCCGTGCCTTCGTGCATCCGCACGGCGGTCCATGGGTTGCCGAGCCGCGTGTGGGCGATCATGTCGATGAAGGCCCCGGACAGCTCGTTGCTGGCGTCACGCCCCTCGGCGTCGATGCCACCCAGTGTCACCGTGGCCGTGCCGAGCCCACGCCCGCTGTTCGCCTGCGTGGTGAGCCAGTCGCGCAGCTTCATGAAGGACGAGTTCAGCACCGCGTGGCATTCGATCACCTGCTGCAGGAAATCACGCGTTGCGGTACCCGACTCGAGGTCGCGCTGGTAGTACGGGTAGAGCAGCTGGTCGAGGCGGCCCAGCGACACAGAGTGTCCGTTCGACTCGATCTGCACCAGGCTCCACGAGAAGTGCACGAGCTGGAATGCCTCCCAGAACGTCCGCGGCGGGTTTTCCGCGATCCAGGCGCAGTTGCCGGATATCGCGCGCAGTTCCTCGCGGCGCTCACCTTGTGCGGCGCGGGCCTGCTCTGCGGCAAGCGTGGCGTAACGGCGAATGTAGTCGCTCGCTGCCGCGAGCGTGATGAGCTGCGCACGGTAGAAGATGCGCCTCTGTTCTGTTTCAGGATCCGTCGCGTCGAGCGCATTCAGGCGCGTCTCGACGTCGCGGCGCAGGCCGCCATAACCCAGTGCCAGCAACCGCGCGTAGTCCGGCACGAGATGGCCGACTCCCGCGACGTGATAGAGGCTGGTCGAGTACAGCATGATGCCCATGAAGTCGCCCTTCATCTCTTCGGGCGTCATCCGCGCGAGCATCGCATCGGACAGCGTGCGGCCGCGCCAGTAATCCGCGATGCCAAGGAGATTGCGCTCGGTCTCGTCGCTGTAGTCGTATCGGTTGTGTGGCCGCTGCCGCATGGGCAACTCGCGCAACTCGTGCTCCAGCCACGAGTAGGAGAACTCCGGGTAGATCGGGCAGGACTTCGGCGGTGCCGCGCTGTCACCCACGAGCAGCTGGTCGCGCACGATGTGCAGGGTCACGTTGCGCAGCACGTGTGCAAGCGCCTCGGCGACCTTGATCGGTTGTGGCTCCTGTTCGTGCCGCCGATAGGCTTCCGTGACGAGCAGTGCCCGCTCGGCATCCACGGTGAACGGGCACTCGTCCAGGAACCAGTTGCGCAGACGGTTGATGCGGGGATAGGGCGACGGGTCGTCCACCACGCCCGACACGCCGACACCCCAGTGATCCTCGTCGTGGCCCACCTGAACGAGGGACGTCACCATCGACGGAGAGGCCATCCGTTCCGCTGCTGCTGCCATCGCACTGTCCTCTGGTTCGCCTGACTGGCACAGAGCTTGCGGGCACGGGGGCATGCAAGTATTGGGAATTGGCGACAAAATATTGTATTTTGCGACAAGTCTTCCCTTCGTAAGGTGAAGCGCACGCTGCCATGACCCGCCGTATGCACAGGAACCCAGCGACGGGTGCCGGAATGGTGCGGGCCGCGGGGCTGCTGGGCTTTCGCCGGTTGGTCGAAGAGATCGGCGGTGATGCGGACGCGCTGTTGCGCGCCGCCGGCATCGGCCCACGCGCGCTGGACTCGCCGGACAGCCAGCTCCCGTATGCGGCGATGATCCGCTTGCTCGAGGATGCGGCAGTCCGGCTAGGTTGCCCAGACTTCGGGCTGCGGCTCGCAGCCTACCAGGACATCCGGATACTGGGCCCGGCCGCGATGATCGGCCTGTACTCCGATACCGTCGGCGAGTGCCTGAAGGCCATCGGCACGTATTTCTACGCGCACGCGACGGGCGGTGCCGTCGGGCTCGCGGGCGCAGGGGCGACCTTGTGTGACGTCACGTTCGAGATCCTGATCCCGGGCCTGCACGCCAAGCGCCAGATCAACGAGCTGAGCCTCAGCATCGGGCAGACGCTCCTCGAGATGATCATTGCACCGGGATTCCGCTCGGAACGGGTGCAGTTCACCCATCGCCAGCCGTCCGACGTCACTCCGCTGAAGAAGCGCTTCGGTCCGCATCTCGAGTTCGACACGCCGGTCAACGCCATCGCTATTCCCCGGGATGTTCTCAGTCGGCCCGTGGCGACCTCCAATGCGGTCTTCCGGCAAGTCGCTGTTCAGTACGTTCACAAGCACGTGAGTGCTGCCGAGCACGACCGCGCGCGGCATGTCGAACTGCTCGCCCACCAGCTGCTGCCCACCGGTCGCTGCACGCTGCGGGCCGTCTCCGAGATCCTCGCCCTGCATCCGCGGAGCCTGCAACGTGAACTGCAGGTGCTCGGCACGGACTTTCGCAGCATCCTGGACAAGGTGCGCCGCGACCTGGTGACCGACTACCTGCGCGACACCGACGCCAGTCTCGGCAGAGTCGCAGCCATGCTGGGCTACGGTGACCAGGCGGCGTTCACCAATGCCTTCAGTCGCTGGTTCGGTATGCCTCCGCGCGCTTGGCGGATGCGCGAGAGCCATCGATAAGCGGCACGCTTAACCTGGCCCTGGCCGTCTCGCCCCATTCGGGAATGACCGCTTCCGGGAAGTTGTCGCTGCGTTCTTGAAGGACCGCTCGTGGCCGATAGTACCCGGTCGCGAACGTCCGCTTCCATGGCCAAGTCGGGTCAGCTTGAATCGCGAGCGGCCGCCACTGCGTGTGAGTGCCACGCCAGCATCAGCCAGCGCCGGCCAGCGTTGGGTACGGCCGAGCGCCGTGCGACTTCTCGAGTTTGATCTGGCTGGGACTGG
>Ga0316622_100002829_pt1 | contig 12169 bp, 16 predicted proteins | sample OWC_Aug_OW2_C1_D_FD_207646 | JGI IMG/M metagenome (GOLD analysis project Ga0316622, IMG submission 207646) | Wetland soil microbial communities from Old Woman Creek delta, Ohio, United States - OWC_Aug_OW2_C1_D5_C | ecosystem: Environmental > Terrestrial > Soil > Wetlands | place: USA: Ohio... | reverse complement strand
AGCATGCCAAGGGCTGCCAGGCGAGCGGCGATCGGAGTCGCGCGCGCGCCATCGGCATACCCAGAGCTTTGATAGTCCTGATTCATTCGCGCTAGACGACATCTCTCACATGCCCGGTGCAGGATCGCAAGCCCCCTTGTTGGGGCTTTCAGCGATGGTCGCGAAATTGCCCGTCTAGCCTGTTCCGTCATAGAATCGACACTCGCAACTGCCGACAGCGCCCCCGGGCTCGGGTTGCTACCGACGATCATCTCGCCCCGACGGTGTCGGTGAAGGCCGGTCGGAAAGGCAGCCAGCGCTGCTCGCGCGTACCTGTGTGCGCTACGAGGGCTTCGTTTTCGGCGCACCGATCATTGACTTTCCAGCAGGTCGTCGCCTTGAATCCCCAGCTTGTCCATGACGCAGTCAAGGTCAAGATGGGTTATGGACGGTCAGACAGGTCGGAAAACCGAGCAAATGCGCGTCAGCAAGGCCGAGCTCGGCCAGGTGAGCCGAGTGGCAGTGGTAGCATGGTAGTAGCAGCCTGACAGGGCATCGCCGGCGGCTAGGGAACGCGACCCGAACGCCGCAACCACGAGCGGTTTGCCGCCGGCGGTTTCTCTCCGATCGTGGGCACCACCGTGGAGGTGCAGAGTGGCAACAAGAACAGCGGGCCGATCTAACCGGGCGGTCTGCGAATATCTCGCCCGCTTTCGGCGTGAGCGGCTCGACGACGTACGGCAGGCGGCAGAGAACCGACTCGCGGCACTTCGCCGGCCCCGGGACGCATGGCGGGTGCTCGACGTGCTCAAGGGCGGCCGCGGTCTCATGATGGACATGGCCAAGGCCCTCGATGCGCTCGGTCCTGAGTATGAGCTCGCCCCGACGCAAACGGAAGCGTGGATGTCTGACGCATGGCTGGCGGCTGGAGCGGCGGCATTTGCGGACTGCGCGATGCAGGCTGGCACCGTCGACGACATGACGCGCGCGGACGAGTCGGTCATGACATATGCGAAGGCCCTCGGGGGCGATGTGGCGGCGAGACGGGTGCTGGGCGCTCGCATAACGAACGAGCGCAAGGCAAGACGCCGGCCGGAACGAGCCAAGCAGCTCCGGGAGCGGTTTCAGGTGTTGGTCAACGCGGGGTTGGAGCAATTACAGAGCGAGAAGACCGCACGCGCGGACGCGGTGAGGACGTTGGCGGGCGAAGAGAACGTGAAGCCGCAACGGATCCGGGACATTCTGCGGGAGAAGTAGCGCATTACGCTAGCGTGACACGCCAGATGCGTGACTGACGCCGCACTACGGCGGTAGTCACTAGTACATGACTAGCACGCATCAGCACCCGAGCCGGCGGCGGCTGGTGGTCATGCTCCCCCCGCGGATGGCCGAGCGGCTCGATGCCGCGGCCGCAGCCGACGACCGCACGCGGACCGACTACGTGCGCGAGCTTTTGCGGCGCGAGCTGTTACGCACGCATGAGCCGCCGCGCCCGCGCGAGGCGGCCGCGTGACCACCACCGCGCCCCCGGGTATGTCGTTCGCCCCCGATGTGATCGCGGGGCTTGCGCTGGCGGCCTTCCCACACTTCTTGTGCTGGCACTTTGAGCGCGTGCCCGGACGCCCCAAACTCCAGAAGGTGCCCAAGTCGCCACAGACGGGGCGCAATGCGTCGACTGTCCGCCCTGCCGACTGGGCGCCCCTCGATGTGGCGGTTGGCCGAGCGCTGCGAGAAGGCTGGGGTGTCGGCTTCGTGTTCCATGCCACGCTCAATCCGTTTGCCGGCCTGGATCTCGACGGCGCCCGAGATCCAGATACCGGGACGCTGGCGCCGTGGGCGGAGTCGATCATCGCGGCGTTCGATTCGTACACCGAAGTCAGCCCATCGGGGAGCGGCGTGAAGATCGTTGTCATCGGCAAGCCGCCGCGCAACGGGAAGAAGACGGGCACCGATGGCACTGCGGTCGAAGTCTACGGCACCGGGCGCTATTTTACGTTGACGGGGCGCGCCCCTCTGAGCCGGCCGATCCGCCACGGACAGGCGACGCTCAATGCCCTGTGCGCCCGTCTGTGGCCGCCGACACCGCCGCAAGCTCCCCGAGCTGGACACGGGAGGGTTACGGCTGACGATGCGACGCTCCTGGAGCGAGCCCGAGCCGCGCGAAACGGGGCGCTCTTCTCGGCGCTATGGAACGGTCACTGGCAGGATCGTTATGGCTCGCAGTCGGAAGCTGACTTGGCGCTCGTCGCGCTCCTGACCTTTTGGTGCGGCGGGGATCTCGATCGCGTGGATCGGCTGTTCCGTCAGAGTGCCCTTTACCGCCCCAAGTGGGATCGCGTGGACTATCGGCGCTGGACGCTCACCCGGGCGTGCGGGGGCCGCGCATGACGACGTTCTGCGACGACGCCCGCGACGATGTGCCGCCGTTCGATCTGCCCCCCGGCACTGAAGACTGCGGCGGTAACAATCACGACCAGACCGCCGACACCCGGGCGCTCCGTCTCTCCCCGCGGCGCACCCGCGGCGAGATGCAGCGGCAGACGATCAACTTCCTGTGCCCACGGGGGCGCTTCCTCGCCCGCGGCGTCTCATCGCTCATTTCGTCGATCGGCGGCACCGGCAAAACCCGCATGATCTTGCAGGGGTTCAAGGAGCTCGAAGAGGGCGCACCCTTGTTCGGGTGCGAGTGGCTGCGACCCGAGCGTCCGATGCGGTGCCTGTATATCGGCGCGGAAGACCGGGAACCGTTCTTCAATTACTTGGTCGCCCCGCTACTGACCGAGGACCATCAGACGTTGCCGTTCGATGTGATGTTGCTGCCGGAAGTGTGGCCGGGGTTCACCCTCACGCCGATCACCGCCCGGAAGCTCGCCGACTTCCTCGAAGACTACCGGCGCACCCATGACGGGCTCGATTGCGTGGCGCTCGATCCGATGCTGTCGCTGATCGGTCGCGAGTACGCCGACATGATGAAGAACCCCGTGGTGAGTCGCGCGTTTTATAACGACTGCATCGCCCCGCTGCTCACCTCGCAGGCGTTCGCCCTGCTCACCGCCAACCACGATTCCAAGGCCGGCGCCGCGGTTACGGGCTCGGCGGATCAGCAGAACGCCGCCCGCTGTGTGCTCCAGCTCTCCACCGAGGGACCGACCGAGAACGGGATCACCACGATCGCGGCAGACCGACTCAAAGACAACCTGGGTTTTCGATTCGGGAAACTCGTTCTCGATCGTGACCCCAACACGTTGTTATTGACGTGGAATGAGTCGGCGTCCGTCTTCGCCTACGGCGCCCCGGCTGGGCAGAACGCCAAGCCGTCGACCGACCCGGCCGCCGTCATGCCGTATCTCTGCCGACTCGCCGCCCAGCTCCTCACCCCACACCTTGCGCCAGCCCACGAACGAACCAAGCGCCGCGTCGAGCAACGGCTGACGCAGCACGCCACCCGCGATGGACACCGCGGCGCCCGTGAGAAGGTGCGGAACTGCCTCACCGCCTACTGTGAGTGGCAACCCGAAGCCCCCCGACAACATCAAGGCCGGCGGCTCGTGCTCGTCGGGGTCCGCAACCCGAACGCCGGAATTGCCGACTTCGATGACTTCCTGGCCGGCGGTCCTGCCACCGACCCCGCCGACGAGACCCCCCCATGTCCCGAATGACCCCCCACACTGCGCCGTTTCACAGTGCGCCAGTCACACTGCGCCGACACTGCGCCGACACTGCGCCGAGGTGTGACGCCCCCCCGGTTTCACACTGCGCCAGTCACACTGCGCCAGTCACACTGCGCCCTATAGTATCTGGCGAACTCGCGCAGTGTGGATTTCACAGTGCGCCAGTCACACTGCGCCGAGATGCGTGGACACACTGCGCACACACCCGAGGAATAGGCACACGGAAGAGAGCTTTGCTCTTGCTCTCTTCCTGTGTGTGCCGTTCCTCTTCCGGCCCCCCTATTGGCGCTCGCAGACAGCGAGCCCCCCGGCCCGCAGGTACTGCCCACAACCCCGGAGGCGCGTCATGATCGACCGTCGTGACCTCGCGCGGCTTGTCGGCGAGACGCGGGCCGACGCATTGCCCGAGCTGATCGGCACCCTCGCGCACGCCCTGGCCGTTGCGTGGGCTCGGCTTGTTGCGCCGTCCGCGCCGGCCGTGCCCGGCGAAGTGAGCACGCGAGCGACGGCGGGAGAGATTGCCGCCGCGCTGAACGTCCCGGTGAGCTTCGTTTACGAGCTCGCGCGGCAGGGTCGCATCCCTGTCTCTCGCTTCGGCCGATACCGCCGCTTCGACCTGGCCGCAGTCAAGCAAGCCTTAGCCGACGAAGCGAATTCCAAGAGCGTCCGACTTGGGAGCGTCAAGAACCGTCGCAAAAGCAGCCGGTTCCATCCGTCTGCTACCGCCCCGCTACCGTCATCGAACTACCCTGGAGACCGTCCGTGAATCCCGTGCCAATAGTCCGCGGACGCTATCGCCGCCCGGGCGGGCGCAAAGACGCGCACGGCATCCGGGGTTTTGAAGAGCGTGTCCGTCGCGGTGGTAAGATCGACCGGCGCCGGCTCCCCTACCGGGAAGTCGTACAGATCGAGGACTGGCTGACCGAAGACCGCGGCGGCCCGGATCGCATCAACCACGGCGAGCGTCTGATGATCCAGATCACGGCCTTCGCCTTCTGGGTGTGCCTGCGTGCCCGGCGTGATGCGCTCGATCGAGGCGCGATTGACGAAAACGGCGAGCTGCGCCCATCGCTGCGCAAGTCGTTCATCAGCTACAGTAACGCCGCACGGCGTAACCTGGAGCTGCTCGGCATCCGAGCCGAGAAGATCGAGCAAGCGCTCGCGACCTGCGCCCGCTGCGGCGCCGGCTTCGCCGATCTCGCCGGGTACACCGGGCACTTCGACCAGTGCCGCCGCACGGTCACAGAGGCACAGAATCGCCCTGAGACGCACGCAGACAGCGCAGTGAATAGCAGCGCACCGACCGACACGAACGGAGGCGAATCATGAGCGTAAGCCCGACTTGCCCATGCTGCGGCGCCCGCAGCCGCAGCCTCGACGAGGCGGCCCGCCACCGGGCGCGTCATGACGCCGTGCCGACTGCCGCGCTGGTCATCCAGGCCGTCGCGGAGCGGCGACGCGAGCGGGAGGCGCGCCGGCTGGCCTGGGAGCGGGCAGCAGAGGGGGATGCATGAGCACCGAGATCACCACGGCGCTGCCCGAGTTGGCCGCCCGGATCAATCACGAACACGAGCAGGTGTGGCAGTCCATGACGCAGGGACTGGCACACGCCCTCGAAGCCGGCCGCCTGCTGATCGAGGCGAAGGGGGCGCTCCCGCACGGCGAGTGGCTGCCGTGGATCGAGGCGAACACGACGGTCAGCGAGCGGACGGCACAAGCCTATATGCGCCTGAGCCGCGAGTGGCCGAAGCTCGACGACGCAAAAGCGCAACGCGTTGCGGATTTGCCCTTCCGCCAGGTGATGCGGCTGCTTGCTGATCCTGGTGAGTCCGTGGAGTCGAAGGCCGAGCCGTCGCCGGCCGATGGCGCCGGCGATGACGCTCTGAAGGCGTGGTCGGACAAGGACGCCGTCCTGCGCGAGTGGCGGGCATTGGTCGACGCCGATGACGTGCTCGGCATGGGGGCGTTTATCGGGGAGCGTCTGCAGTTCTGGGATCTCGTGATCGCCATGTTGACCCTCCGGCTCCAAGACGAGGTGGGGGAGGACGAATCCAGGCCGCAGACATACACGCGCATGAGGACGGCCGCGCACCGCAAGCGAACCGTGCAGCAGAGCCCATACTGGCCCATCCTCATGAAGGCGATCGAAGGACAGCTCCACGCGCGGGCGACCGCTGCCCTGGTCTACTGCCGCCATTTCGGCGACGAGGCCGAGGCGGAGGAGGGGGCCGCGACGTGACGAGGCGCTCTCTCGATGACGTGGCCCGTGCCGCTGGCCTGTCGGATGCGGACATTCAGCGATGCCGGGCGCTGGCGGAAATCCCGGAGGAGCTGGTCAAGGCGTTCTATGCCGACTGCGAGAAGCGCAAGGAAGTGCCGTCCGCTCAGAAGATGCTGCGGTTTTATCGACGAAGCGCGCAACGGGTTCCCGCGCGCCGGGTGACGAGCCACCGGGCCTCACCCGCCCAGCTCGACCGCACGGTGACAAAAACCAATCTAGATTCGATTGTCGCCGATCTGCGTGCTCGCGGGTTCGATCCGAGGCTGACGCCGGAGAGCTACGAGTCGATTGCGCGCTGCGGCTTCCGCGCGAAGACGTTGCCGCTCGCGTTCGTCGCGGCCGGGATTCTCGTTGCCGAGCAGCCCGTGACGCCGCGGGGGCTCCTCTACCGGGTGCTTTCCAGTGGATTCTTCGGGCACCGACAACCCACGGGTAAGCGCGCCAAGAAGCACAGCAATCAACTCAGCCGGATCACCGCGACCTTGAGAGAGCGTGGAGTGATTCCGTTCTCGTGGTTGGTCGACAACGTGCGGCAGACCATCAAGCCGTCGAGCTGGGCAGCGCTGGAGGACTTCGCCGCGACCGTCCGCGACGCCTACCGCCGCAATTTCTGGGCGGCCCTGCCCGAGTATGTGCACATTTTTTGCGAGAAAGACGCCATGGCCGGCGTGCTCGCGCCGATCACCCGCGAGTATGACGTAGCCCTGTCGATATGTCGCGGCTACTCGAGCCTCAGCTTCGCGCACGAGATTGCCGAGCAGTGGGCGCAGATCGAGAAGCCGATCCATGCGTACTATCACGGCGATCACGACCCGAGCGGTTTAGACATCGAAGCGGACCTTCGCGACAAGCTCGCCCGCTATTCTCGGCGGGCGTTCCATTGGACGCGGTTGGCCGTGACGCCTGACGACTTCGCTACCTTCGACCTCTTCCCGCTGGAGGCAAAGGTGAAGGACCGCCGCACGCAGGCGTTTCTCGCCGCTGGCCACCGCGAGTGCGCCGAGCTCGACGCGATCCCGGCGCCAGCGCTGCGAGAGCGATTGGAGCAGGCGATCCTGGCGCACATCCCCACCGCGGAGTGGGAGCGGTTGCAGATAGTCGAGCACGCCGAGCGCGAAAGCTGGCACGCGATCATGGCGCAAGTGGGAGCGGGCAATCATGCATAACCGCCGCCGCTCGACCCGCCGCTGGCCGCGCCCGCCCGATGAGCCGCCGGCGTTCTCGCCGCGGTTGGGGCGCCGGCCGGCGGGGTTGTTCTGTTGTTTTCACTGCCCGCAGACGTTCCGCACGCTCGACGAACTCGACGAACACAGCCGGAGTTGCCAGCGATGATGACGATCCTTCAGGTGATGACCGACCCCGCGTTGCTCGGGCGACACTTCGGCGGCGACTCTTGGAGTGCGTGGCGCGCGTTTTTGTGTGCGTTGTTCGCCTTGCCGCTGTCGGAGGTGGACGCCGCGACCTACGCCCGACACACGGCTCGCAGGACGCTACCGACCGCACCGGCTCGCGAGGGCTGGGTGATCGTCGGCCGCCGCGGGGGCAAGTCGCGCATTGCGGCGCTCGTCGCGGTGTACCTCGCGTGCTTCCGTGACTATCGCAGCGTGCTGGCGCCCGGCGAAGTCGGGACACTGGCCGTCATTGCGGCCGATCGTCGGCAAGCGCGCACGATCATGCGTTACATCGCGGGCTTTCTCGATGCCGTGCCGATGCTGCGCCAGCTCATCGCGAATCGCACGAAGGAAACGTTCGAGCTGGCCAACCGCGTCACGATCGAAGTGCACACCGCCAATTTTCGCGCCGTGCGGGGTTACTCGTTGATTGGCGTGGTCTGCGATGAGGTCGCGTTTTGGCTGACTGACGAAGGCGGCGCGAATCCCGACGCCGAGATCATCGCCGGCCTGCGCCCCGGCATGGCGACGATCCCGGGGGCGTTGCTGCTGGCGATCTCCAGCCCCTACGCCAGACGGGGCGCGTTATGGGAGGCGTACCGCAAGCACTACGGGCAGGACGGCGACCCGGTGTTGGTGTGGCAGGCGGACACCGCCGCGATGAATCCGAGCGTCGACGCCGCCGTGATCGCCGATGCCTACGAGCAGGATCAGGCCGCCGCGGCCGCGGAGTACGGCGCCGAGTTTCGCCGCGACATCGAGAGTTTCGTTTCCCGCGAAGCGGTCGAAGCCGTGGTCGTGCCCGGACGGCGCGAGTTACCGCCCGCGTGGGGTGCCCGCTACACCGCGTTTTGCGACCCAAGCGGCGGATCAGCGGACAGCATGACGGTGGCTGTTGCGCATCGTGACAGTAGCGGCCGCGCGGTGCTCGATATGCTCGTGGAGCAACGCCCGCCGTTTTCGCCTGACCATACCGTCGGGGTTTTTGCCGAGCGACTGCGGGCGTATCGCGTGACCAGCGTGACGGGCGATTTCTATGGCGGCGACTGGCCCGGCGAGCGATTCCGGGCGCACGGGATCTCCTACCAGCGCACGCCCAAAGCGAAGAGCGTGCTCTATGCCGAGCTCCTGCCGCTCCTGAACAGCGGGCGCGTCGAGCTGCTCGATGATCGCCGACTGGTCAATCAGTTACTTGCACTTGAACGGCGCACGTCCCGGGCGGGCCGAGACTCGATCGATCATGCGCCCGGTGCTCATGACGACGTGATTAACGCCGCGGCCGGGGCGCTGACGATGGCCGCGAAGCCGCGGCACGTCGGGCCGATTCCACTGGTCGGATACTAGACGCCCGACACGCCAGCGCGGGCGGTGACGCTGGCCACAAGAAGAGAACAAGGAGAACGACATCATGTTGCAGGTCACTAAATTCATTGGATCGCAGCTCACCCGCGTTGTCGAGGCTGCCGATCAGCTCGCGGCGCTCTGGTCGCGACTCGACGGCAACGTGGAACGGGCGGTGCAAGCCGCGACCGCAGGCTTGCCGGAGCCGGGGCGCGAAGGCTTCACGCGAGAAATCCGCGCGGCGAAGAGCGCACAGCTCGCGGGGGAGGCCGCGGTGCAGGCCGACAGCATTTTACGCGAAGCGTTCGTCGAGCAACGCCGCGCGTGGGCGGTGCATTTCGCGCCCGCGTTCACCAAGATCATGTTTGCCCGGGCCGCTGGTCGCGCGGATCAGGCGTTCCGATTGGCGGTCACGGATCCGCATGGCGTGACCTACACCCCGACGCCGCTCGGCTCGGCGGTCCTGCCGCCCACGGGAGCAGCATCCGCACAAGACCTCGCGCAGCTCGCCGACTTGAAGACGGTTCTGCGTGCGGCGTCGCGGAGCGAATTGCGCGAGCTCGCCCATGCGGCGTTTCTCGGTGGCGACGCGCAACGGCTTGGCGCGGCGCACGTCGAAGTGGAGAGAAGAAGTGAGGAGGTCATCGGGCCGGATGTGGATCAGGTGCGAGCGCTCCAATACGAAGTCGAGAATTACTTGGCGCAACTGTCGATTCCCGAGTACGACCAGGCGCTCGCCGATCTCGGCTTCATTACGCAGTTTGCCGACATCGGGCTGAAGTGGCGGGCTGCAATCCACGGCTTCGACGCTGAAGCCGCTGAGGCCGCCCGGCGTTGGCGTGACGTGGCCGACCTCGCGCGGCAAGGCAAGCGGCCGTCGCGAGGCGCGTTGATGCCAGATGGCCGGTATGTCTATGGCGGCAGCGATCAAGAGACGGCCGCATGATTTCACCAGGGCACGGGTCACGAGCTGCTTGAATCCCGGCTCCCCCCGCGCCTGTACGTTTGCCATGCCGCCCGAGCCGGCCCGGTGTCCGGTGTCCGACTCGGGCGGCCCGCGGGTTTGAGTGAACTATGAACACCGCCGCCAAAGGCCGGCGCAACGAGCACCGTTCAATGCAGCTTTTCGTAGCGCTCGGTTACACGTGCATCCGATCCGCCGCGTCCAAGGGGCTCTTCGACTTCGTCGCGCTGGGAGCGCAGGACATCGCCTGTGTGCAAGTGAAGTCGACCGAGTGGCCGCGCCCGGCCGAGATCGAGGCGCTGCAATTACTGCGGGTGCCGGCGAACGTTCGCAAGATCGTGCATCGCTGGCGACCCCGGCAGCGGCTCCCGGACGTGCGCGAGGTGTGAACCTTGCCCTGCGGCGCCGGGTATGATACCAACGGTATCATGACAGGCGCAGAGCTTCGAGGCATCCGTGGACGCCTGGGGCTGACACAGGCGGCTTTCGGCGAGCTGGTCGGTGTGAGACGCAACACCGTGGCGCGCTGGGAGCGTGAGGAGCGCAGCATCAACGAGCCTGTGGCGCGACTCATTGAGCGGCTTGCCGCGGAGCGGGGCGCCCAAACCACACGCAAGGAGGACCGGACGATGCAACCCACACGACAACGCAAGAAGGGAGGGCGATGACGATGGCGTGTCTTCGCAAACGGCGCGGCGCCTGGGTGATCGACTTCCGCGATCACGATGGACGCCGACACTGGAAGACCTACCAGACGAAGAAGGAAGCCGAGGACGAGTTTACCGAACTCCGGCAACAGTTGAAGACGCAAACCTATGTGAACCCCGCCACGTTGCCCACGTTCGCCGAACTCGCCGCTTGGTGGCTGGAGGGCAAGCGCGACCATCCAGCATCGACGTTCGAGTACTGGCAGCGCCAGTGTGACCGTCACTTGCTGCCGACCTTCGGCACGCACCGTGTCGACAAGATCACGCCGCGGGTGATCGAGAGCTTCCGCAACGAGCGGCGCGACGGGACCGATACGGTGCCACGGCTGGCGCGGAGCACGGTCAATCAATTGCTCCAGACGCTCTCGGCCATCTTCGATTATGCGGTAGATCACCGCTATCTCGCGCACAACCCGGCCGCGCGGGTGAAGCGCGTCCGCGCCGAGCGGCGGGCCGGCGTGGCCGGCGCGGTGGCGGTCGATCCCAAGGCCGTGCTGACGGCCGCACAGGCAAACCAGTTGATCGAGGCAGCAAAGCCGGGGCTCTATCAGACCTACCTTGCCACCAGCCTCATGACCGGCGCTCGCTCCGGCGAGCTGTTGGCGTTGACGTGGGAGCATATCGCCCTCGATGCGCCGGTGCCGACGCTCAAGGTCGAGCGGTCACTCTCTGTGGATGGTTCCCAGGAAGCGCGTAGATCTGGCGAGCAGCGCGTAGGGGCGCCGGAATTGTTCACCAGGTAGGGATGCTGTCGGGCGGTACCCCGGGTGTTTCAGCCGCAGGAAACGGAAGGAGCCGTGAGGCGACTGGGTACGCCTGGCATGAGTGAACGATTGGAGGTGGGAGTCCTCTACGGAGCCTGCTGGAGGCAACCGTGAGTCGTAGGCAGCTGCACGAGGGTGGAGGTGGTCGAGAGATCACGCCGCCCTTTCCCGCGAGGGCGTGTGGGATGGAAGCCGAAAACGAACCGCAGCACCGAACGCAAGTGAAGCCTCGTAAGGCCGGCCTGACCTGGGTGAGCGTGCCCGGCACCGCGACGCCCGATATCCAGCCGTGGCAGGACGGTATTGAGGACGGGGGCGTCGGGACATTGTTCACGCTTATCCAGGGAGATCTCTGCGGGTCCGCGTCAGCGGTAGGGCAGAAGGAGGTGAACGACGACCGCCCAATGCGCGCAGAGAAGTCGGATCTTCTCATAGTAGCGAGGAAGCCGGCGAAAGCCGGTGGAGCGAAGGAGAAGATGGGATGAGAAGCGCGAGACCCAAGCAACTGTCTTTCGCGTTCGCCGACAGCCCGCAAGGGGGCAAGGGCGCCGGGGCCTCGGACGCATCCAAGGCACGGGGCTACCTGCTGCACATAGCGGAGGGCATGAGCGAAGTGGATCTCGCCGCCAGCGAGCCGGAGCCCGGGAAGCTGATGGAGCGCGTGGCTTCGTCCCGCAACCTGGCAGCGGCTCTGTTGAACGTGGCGCGCAACAAGGGGGCGCCTGGGGTGGACGGGCGCAGTGTGACGGAGGTGGTTGAGGCGGCGCCTCATATCCTCCCGAAGTTGCGGCGGGTACTGCTCGACGGGAGCTACCGACCTGGGGACATCCGACGGGTGTGGATTCCGAAGCCCGGAGGAGGCCAACGCGGGTTGGGAATTCCTAACGTGGTGGATCGGTGGGTCCAGCAAGCCGTGCTGCAGGTGCTGGAGCCAATCTTCGAGCCGAACTTCCACCCGAGCAGTCACGGGTTCCGTCCACACCGGGGTGCGCACACCGCCATCGCACAAGCGACGCAGTACCTGGAGAAGGGCGACGCATGGGTGGTCGACATCGACCTGGCCAAGTTCTT
>Ga0316622_100002828_pt1 | contig 12169 bp, 10 predicted proteins | sample OWC_Aug_OW2_C1_D_FD_207646 | JGI IMG/M metagenome (GOLD analysis project Ga0316622, IMG submission 207646) | Wetland soil microbial communities from Old Woman Creek delta, Ohio, United States - OWC_Aug_OW2_C1_D5_C | ecosystem: Environmental > Terrestrial > Soil > Wetlands | place: USA: Ohio... | reverse complement strand
CGGACGCATGCACCTTGTACTTGGCGATCAGATTTCGCTTGTCTTCCGATGAGAGTGTCACGTTTCTTTTTCCTCCTTGCTCAAATAGGTCGGATGTCTGCGGCCGCCCAGGGCAGTCCCCCTGCCCGGCGGTGGTCGGACCGTCAGAATCGCTCGACCTCGGTTCTAATTAGAGGAACACGATGTAAAGTGCAATAAAAAACAATCGGCTTCAGCGCTCCGGGCGCCAGAACACGCCGGCATATTTCAGCTCTTCGAGCGCCGCGTGGTATTCCAGCACCGCCGCGAGCTCGCCCCGGGCATCCACCACTTTGATAAACCCGGTTTCCACCGCTGGCTCCGGCAGGCCGCGGATGTCCAGGTCCCGGCGCGTCAGGGGAGATCCATGCCGGATCCTGCCGAGCAGTTCCGGGCCGGCGGTGATGCCCGGCATGCCCGCCAAGGCCTTCGCCATCGGGATGAGCACCTCGCTCAGAGCCCCGCGGCGGGCCCGTGCTTCCAATTCCTCCAGGGTCAGTGCCTGATCGAGGGTGAACCCATCGCTTTCCAGGCGCGTCAACTCGCTGAGATGGCCGCCGCATCCCATCTCCCGGCCGATGTCCGCCGCCAGGGTGCGTACATACGTGCCGGGCGAACACCACACGTCAAAGCGCACGCAGGGTAGCGCCACCGCCAGGACTCGGAGCCGGGAGATGTGAATCGGCCGGGGCGGCTTCCGAACCGGGCGGCCCTGGCGGGCCAGGCTGTAGAGCGGCACCCCTTGATGCTTGAGGGCCGAATAAGCCGGCGGCGCCTGAAGCAAGGCGCCTTCGAAACGCTGAAACACCCGCTGCAGGTCCTGCACGGTCGCCCCGGCCCAACTGCGCTGCGCCACTACCTTTCCGGTGGCGTCCTGGGTGTCGGTTTCGATGCCCAGCGTCAGCGTGCCTTCATAGACCTTGCGGCTCGGTATCAGGAAGCGCGCCAGTCGCGTCGCCTGGTTGATGCAGCATACCAGCACCCCGCGGGCAAAAGGGTCCAGCGTGCCGGTGTGTCCGGTGTGATCGGCCTGCAGCAGCCGTTTCACGCAGGCCACCGCGCGGGCCGACGAGATGCCGGCAGGCTTATGGATGACCACAATGCCGTTCATGCGCTATATGCGCTCGGACCACGCCAGCAGCGAGGACTTGATGTCCGTCAGCGTCGCTTCGATCTGAAAGCCGGCCGCACTGTGATGGCCCCCGCCGCCGAAGGCGCCGGCCAGGGCGGCGACATCCACCGTTCCGTCGGAGCGCAGGCTGACATGAAACCGCATCCGCCCCTCCCGCGTGGCGCGGCCGTTGGCCTGTTCCTGGATCAGAGCGGCCACCCGCACCGCTTCAATGCGCCGGGCATAATTGATCAATCCGTCCACATCCTCCTGTTGCGTCTGGGTGTCTTCGAGCATACGGCGGGTCACGGTCATCAGCGAGAGTTTTCCGTTGCGCGAAATCTCGATGGAATTCAGCGCCAGGTTAAGCAGTTTGATGCGGCCGAGCGAATAGGAGCCGAACACATGCTGAGCGACGTTATAGGGGTCCACCCCGAGTTCGGTCATCTCCCGGCTGATGGCGAAGGCGGCCGTGTTGGTGTTCGAAAATCGAAACGACCCCGTGTCCGTGAGTATCCCTGTGTAGATGCAGGTGGCCATATCCCGGTCCAGGGGGACACCGAGTGCGCGGATCAGGCGGAAAACGATTTCCGCCGTAGCGCAGGCCTGTCCGTCGATCAGCGAAAATTTTCCGAAGCCGGTATTGGAAATGTGGTGGTCGAGGTTGATGATCACCGGCACCCGGCTCACCGTCCGCCACCCCTCTCCCATTCGCGGCAGGTCCCCGCAATCGAGCACCACCGCGGCATCATAGGCGGTCGATGCTTCCAGGTGGCGCTGGATGCGGCCCACGCACGGCAGGAACTGATACACGGCCGGTATGGGGCTTTCATTGTAAAGCGTCGTCTGCTTGCCGAGCCGGATGAGCGCCATTCCCATGGCCAGCAGGGAGCCCACCGCGTCCCCGTCCGGGTCGGTGTGGGAGGTCACCAGAATGCGGCCTGCCGCTTTAATGCTCTGTAGGATCGGGTCCATGGTCGCTTGAGGCAATCGCTTTCAGCAGCTGATCGATGCGGGCTCCGTGATCGAAGGAATCGTCGTAGAGGAACTCCAGCTCCGGCATGTAGCGCAGCCCCAGCCGCGGGCCCAGGCTGCGCTTGATGAACCCGGCGGCGCTGCGGAACCCCTGGGCGGTCTGCTCGGAGACGGCCTTGCCGCCCGCGGCGGCAAAGAAGATCCGGGCCAGGCGCAAGTCCTTGGTCACCGTTACATGGGTGATGGTCGCCATCTGCAAGCGCGGGTCGCTGATATCCTTGTGCAGCAGCTCCGAAAGCATCTGCTGAATAAGGCCACCGACCCGGTCCGCACGGGAGAAGCGCGTCATAGCGGTATCAACTCCATCTCCGTGTCGACGACTTCGGCCAGGCCCAGCTCCTCGGCCAGGTTGAACATTTTGTCGATCTTGGAATTGATCAGAGCCGGGTCGTTGCCGACGAGGGAGAAGCCGACCACCGCCCGCTGGTGCACATCGTTGTCGGCCACCTCGGCCACCGAGGCGTTGAAGTTGTTGCGCAGCCGGGCAATCACCGTCTTCACGATCCGGCGCTTGTCCTTGAGCGAGTGGCACTCGTGCAGCCTGAATGTAATCAATCCGACTCCGACCACCATCTAAACCTCCGAACCCCTCAGCTGCACCAGCCGGAACCAAATTCGAAATCCGAAGCACGAAATCGGATTTGTTTCGAATTTCGTGCTTCGAATTTACATCGCCGCGTTTCGTTTAAAATCCAAATTGTCTTCATGTTGGATAGAATTTCACTTACAGGAGACTAAACCACTTCGGGCTTGATCTCCTCCAGATAGTAGAATTCAATGCGGTCGCCGACTTTGATGTCGTTGAAGTTTTCAATGCCGATGCCGCACTCGTAACCGCTCTGGACCTCTTTCACGTCGTCCTTGAATCGTCGCAGCGACGAGTTCTTGCCGTCGTAGACGACCACTCCGTCGCGAATCAGGCGCGCGCTGCGGCCGCGCTCGATCTTGCCGTCGGTGACATAACAGCCTGCGATCGCGCCGATCTTGGGGATCTGGAACACCTCGCGCACCTCCGCCGAGCCGAGCACACGCTCCTCGAAGCGGGAGGCCATCAGGCCGGTCATGGCGGCCTTGACGTCGTTGATCACGTCGTAGATGACGTTGTAGAAGCGCATGTCCACGTTCTCTTCAGCGGCCAGGGCCTGTACCTTGGGGCTGGGGCGCACGTTGAAGCCGATGATGATGGCTTCCGACACGGTGGCCAGCGACACGTCGGACTCGGTGATGGCGCCGGTGGCCGCGTGCACCACGTTGACCTTGACTTCCTCGTTGGACAATTTGGTCAGGGCGTCCGAGAGCGCCTCGATCGAACCGTGCACGTCGGCCTTGAGGATGAGATTGAGATCCTTCAGCTCGCCCTCCTTCAAACGCTCAAACAGACTCTCCAGGCTGGGCCGGCTGGTTTGCGCCAGCTCCCGGGTGCGTTGCTTCTGCATGCGGTGCAGGCTGATTTGTCGGGCGGCTTTTTCGTCGACCACCGCCACAAACTCGTCGCCGGCCATCGGCACTCCGGACAAGCCGAGGATCTCCACCGGGATGGAGGGCCCGGCGGATTCCACCGACTGGCCCCGGTCATCGAGCATGGCCCGGATTTTTCCGGAATGCACCCCGCAGACCACAGGGTCGCCGTTGCGCAGGGTGCCTTCGCTGACCAGCACCGTGGCGACCGGTCCCCGGCCGGCGTCGATCTTGGCCTCGACCACATGGCCGCGCGCCAGCTTGTCCGGATTGGCCCTGAGCTCCATGACCTCGGCCTGCAGCAGGATCATCTCGAGCAGCTGGTCGATGCCGGTGTTCTGCTTGGCCGACACGTTGACGAAGATGGTGTCCCCGCCCCACTCCTCCGGAGTAAGGCCCCTTTCAATCAGCGAGCGCTTGACGCGGTCCGGGTCGGCGCCCGGCTTGTCGATTTTATTGACGGCGACGATGATGGGCACGTTGGCGGCGCGAGCGTGGTTGATGGCCTCCACGGTCTGCGGCATGACGCCGTCGTCGGCCGCCACCACCAGCACCACGATGTCCGTGACCCTGGCTCCGCGGGCGCGCATGGCCGTGAACGCTTCGTGGCCCGGCGTGTCCAAAAAGGCGATCGCCCCACGCTCGGTGGCGACGTGGTAGGCGCCGATGTGCTGCGTGATTCCGCCGGCTTCGGTTTCCGTGATGCGGGTCTTGCGGATGACGTCGAGCAGCGAGGTCTTCCCATGGTCGACGTGCCCCATGATGGTGACCACCGGCGCCCGGTGGGCCAGTTTATCGGGTTCGTCCACGACCGGCTTCAAAATGTTATCCTCCTCAAAGGCGGCGCGCTCGACCTCGTAATTGAACTCCGTGCCGACCAGAACCGCCGTGTCGAAATCGACGAGTTGGTTGACCGTGGCCATCATCCCCATACCCATCAGGACCTTGATGATCTCCCCGGCCTTGACGCCGAGACGTTTGGCGAGATCGGCCAGCATGATGGTGTCGTCCATTTTGATGCGGCGTTTGATGGCCTTGGCCACGGTGAGCTGGGGCTTCTGAAGCGCCAGTTCTTTCCTGCCTTTGGCGCCCTTGCGGGGCTTGCGCCCCCGCTGGTCGTCGTAGAGATCCTCCGCTTCGATCACGGCTTTGGTGCGGAAGGAGATCTTCTTCTTGATGAATTTCTTTTCGGCCTCGGCGTCTTCGACCTTGCCTTTCTTTTTCTTGCGCTTGGCATCCTTGGCTTCGGCCTCCGTGGGAGGCAAGATCGCTTCCGGCGCCGCCGTCGGGTGCGACGGCGGCCGGGCCAACCGCTCGACGCCGGCCGGTGTCTTGGGTCTATCCGCGGGCCGCTCAATGGGCGCCACCGGCAGTTTGATGATCTTGGCGGGTTCGTCGCGTTTGATTTTCTTGACCACCTTCTTCAGGCGGTCGGCGGGCGCCACGGGGACCGTCGGCTCGGCTTCGTCTGCAGGTGCGGGGCCTTCCGCTTCGGCGGATTCCGCGGCCAGGGGCTCGAAATCGGGCGGCGACGGGGTCGCGGGCATTTCAGGTTCCTCCACGGCCGGAGAGGCTGCCAGCGGTTCCGCGGCGGGCGGCGCCGGCGCTGGTTCTTCCGGCTGGGCTTCAGGGGCTGCTTCGACGGCCGGCTCCTCAAGGGTTTCGGCCACTTTGCGCCGCCGCCGGATCACCGTGGGTTTAATCCGTTTTTCTTCGACGGCGCTTTCTTTTTTTCCAAAAATGGTGGCTTTTGCGCGCTGGACCGCTTCGTCGTCCAGAGAACTCATGTGGCTGCCGACGGCGATCCCTAAGCCCTGCAGCTTGTCCATCAGCACCTTGTTGGTCAGATTAAGCTCTCTGGCCAGTTCATAGACCCGAATCTTCGACATGACTCCACCTCACCCTTCTCTTTCCTGCCAAACCGGCGGAGGATGCGCCGTTTAGGCCTCGTTGGCCGATCCATCTGCGGGTTTAGCGCCGGAGTCTGCAGGGCTATCTGCCTCGCGGTCTCCCGCCTCGTCGGCATCATTCCCAAACTCGGATGCCTCTCCTGGACTTTCAGATGGCGGCTCCGCCGCCGCCGCTGCCGCCTGCTCGGCGGCCGTCCGAGCCGCCTCGATCAAGCTGCGGGCCATGACCTCATCGACGCCCCGGATCTGCAGAAGATCCTCCAGGGAAGCCTTGGAGATCTCCTCAGCGGAGTAGAACCCCTTTTCGTACAGGGCATCGGCCAGGCTGATGCCCACGCCCGGAAGCGCCATGAGCGAGTTGTAGCCGCTTTGCATGGCCTGATTGTAGGAGCTCTCGCTCTTCACGTCGAGATGCCACCCCGTGAGCTTGGACGCCAGCCGGACGTTCTGCCCCTTTTTGCCGATGGCGATGGAGAGGAACTCGTCCGGAACGATGACTTCCATCGACCGGTTGTCCTCGTCGATGATCACCCGCGAGATCTCAGCCGGAGCCAGCGCGCTGCAAACGAATTTCGCGGGGTCCACATGCCAGGGGATGATGTCGATCTTTTCCCCGCGCAGCTCCTGGACCACGTTTTGCACGCGGCTGCCCTTCATGCCCACGCAGGCACCCACCGGATCGATGTCGGAATTGTTCGAGGCCACGGCGATCTTGGCGCGGACTCCCGCTTCGCGCGTGGCGCCCATGATGGAGACGATCCCTTCGCTGATCTCCGGCACCTCCGTGCGGAAGAGGGTGATCAGAAAACTGGGATGGGTGCGCGACAGCACCACCTGGGGCCCCCGCGACTCATGCAGCACCTCCAGGATGAGGGCGCGGATACGGTCCCCCCGGCGGTAGTTCTCTTTGGGCACCTGTTCGCGGATCGGCAGCACGCCCTCGGTCTGGCCGAGGTTGACGATGATGTCCCCGCGGTCGATCCGCTGAACGATACCGTTGATGATCTCTCCCTTGCGCTCGGTGTAGCTCGTGTAGACGGCGTCTTTCTCGGCGTCTTTGAGCTTCTGGATGATGACCTGCTTAGCGGACTGGGCGGCAATGCGTCCGAAGGTGTTGGTGTCCATCTTCGTCCCGAGGCTGTCTCCGACCTCGCAATCCGGGTCGAGCCGGCGGCCCTCGTCTATGCTGATCTGCAGCATGGTATCGTCAACCACCTCAGCCACCTCTTTGAACTGAAACACCTCCAGTTCGCCGGTTTCCTCGCTGTACTGGACCTCGATGTCGACTTTGGGCCCGTATTTTTTGCGGGCGGCGGATTTCAAGGCCTCTTCGAGCGCCTTGATGAGGATATGTCGATCAATGCCCTTGTCACGGCTGACTTGGTCGATGACCCGCTTGATTTCCGAAATCAACATGGGGCTTCTCCATCTGGTTGACGAAATTGGATGGTCTCGCAACGGGATCTACGATTCCATCAAGAACGCTTTCGAAATGCCCTCGATCGGGATGGCGGCCGTGCAGCGACCGGTATTGATCCGGACCCTCCCATCGGCCACGCCCTCTAGCACGCCGCTGAAATTTTTCTGCCCGTCGATCGGGCTCAGGGTCCGAATTCTGGCCCGCTGCCCGCGGAATCGCTCAAAGTCCGCCTGGCGCGCCAACGGCCGCTCGGGCCCCGGCGACGACACCTCCAGGTGATACGGTCCGATGTCGGACAGGTGCACATCGAGCAGGTCCCCCAGTTCGCGGCTGATCGAGGCGCAGTCCTCCAGCGTTACCCCGCCCGGCTTATCAATGAAGAGGCGCATGATGCGGCCGCCACGCTCCCGACGATATTCCAGCTGGACCAGTTCCAACCCTTCGGATTCGCACAGCGACTCGGCCAAGGGCCACACCTGGGCCCGGATGCGCTCCTCGGCCACCGGCGTGATTCGCTGCGGCTGCGAGTCCGGTTTTTTCTTCCCGCCGATTGCATCTCGTTTTCCCACAGCCCGAATCCCTCGCCTAGCAAGCAAATAAAAAACGGGCTATACGCCCGTTTCCTCATGTTCAGGTAGAACCTCTGTGATGGAGCTGAAGGGGTTATTCGCTCATAAGAGGACCATGGTTACTTCCATTCCACGTCACATAACGCCCTACTTCAACCTGCCGAGCAAAACGGAAAACGCTTGGATGGAGCGGGCAACGAGATTCGAACTCGCGACACCAAGCTTGGGAAGCTTGTACTCTACCAGCTGAGCTATGCCCGCTCATCCAGAATATAACTTTTACGACAAAGCAAAACCCTTGTCAATATATTTTATCAGCAATCTCGGTGATTTGATTCTCACCGCGCGGCGTGGCTCATTCGAGCAGACGACGCAGCTGCTCCAGTTCGGTGCGGATTTCCGATAGCAGCTGGCCGGCAACCGAGGGGGCGTCGTCGGAACGCAAGCGCAGGTGCTGACGGGCGCCGTCGATGGTGAACCGGTGCTGGTAAAGGAGGGTTTTGATTTGGAGAACCAACTCCACATCTTTGGGGGTGTAAAGGCGCTGGCCCGAGGCGGTCCGCCGAGGGTTGATCTTCGGGAACTCCGACTCCCAAAACCTTAGGACATGGGTTGGAACGCCCGCAATCTTGCTGACTTCCCCGATTTTGAAGTAAAGCTTCTCGGGGATGGCTGCCGGACCTGACGAGGAACGCGCTTTCATGAATGGCTCTCCTCCCGAACGCCTCCCGCGCGATCACGCATCTCCCGCAGGACTTTTCGGAGACTGCCGGCGCATCCGGCCCGGCCCCTTCGGCACGAGGCTGGAGACGATCTCTGGGATCCTGTCAGCCCTCGTTTTTGGCCGACGCCGCCGGCCGTCAGCCGGGAAGCGTCGCGTGAAAAGCAGCCAGGAGGCGCTCGGTCACGGATTGGTGCAGGCGGTTGACCTCCTCATCCTCGAGGGTTTTTTCCGGCGAGCGGTAGGTCAGCCGGAACGACAGACTGCACTTGCCCGCTGGGATCGGTTCCCCGGCAAACACATCGAACAGCTGAACGCTTTCCAGCAGGTCCAGGTTCATGGCGCTGAGGGCGCTGAGCACCTCCCGGGCTTCCAGACTCCGCTCGACGATCAGGGTGATGTCACGGGCCACCGCCGGGAACTTCGGAATCCGCATGCGGTATCGGGTTTCCGAAAGCAGCGTCTCGATGGCGCCGGCATCCAGCTCGAACAAAAAGGCGGTCTGCTTGAGATCGAAGGCGGCGCGGACTGTGGGGTGCAGTTCGCCGATCAGGCCGATCTCCCGGCCTCCAGCCCGAATACGGCCGGAATGGCCCGGCCGGGTGTAAGAACATGGCGCATCCGGCGCCTGGGTAACCTCGGCGGCCTGGAGTTTGAGGGCGCCGAGCAGCCCCTCGATTGCGCCCTTGAGGTCGTAAAAATCGCACGGGGTCTCTTTGGCGTACCAGGAAAGCGGATGCCGTGAACCGCTCCAAAGGCCGGCGATGATTTCCGGCTCGTCCGGAAGGTCGGCCCCGGGGCGCTGGAGGAAGACCTTGCCAATTTCGAAGATCTTCAACCGGCGCGTCTGCTGGGCGAGGTTGAACCGCAAATTTTCCAGAAGCCCGGGGATGAGCGAGGAGCGCATGACGGACTGGTCCTCGGCCAAGGGGTTCAGCACCGCGACGGTTCGCCGCCGCGGGTCATCCGCCGGAAGCATCAGGCGGTCGCAGGACAGCCCGTGGACGAAGCTGTAATTGATCACCTCCGTGAAGCCGAAGCCGGTCAGAACGGTTTTGATCCGCTGGCGCAGCTCCAACCGGGCGGCCGGCGGCCGTTTGCCCACCGGCATGGCAGGGAAGGTGGTCGGAATGGTGTCGAAACCCGAGAGCCGCGCCACCTCTTCCATGAGGTCCTCCGGCCGCGAGACGTCCATGCGAAAGGAGGGAGGCGTGATTCTAAGTTCATCTCGATGCGGCGCGGGTTCGACCTGGAATTCGATCGCGGAGAGCAATTGCGTGATTTTCCTTTTGGGCACCTGCGTACCGAGCAGCCGGTGGGTGCGCCGGACGCTCAGCCCGATGACCCGGGGCGTCCAGGGCCGCGGGTGAGCGTCGATCACGCCCTCGACCACGCTTCCGGCGCTGACCTCCGCCATCAGCACGGCAGCCCGGTTGGCGGCGTGGACGGTGCCGGCCGGGTCGACCCCCCTCTCGAAGCGCCGGGAAGCATCGGTGCTCAGGCCCAGCTTCTTGGACGTCTTGCGGACGCTCAACGGGTCGAAGCAGGCGCTTTCGATGAGCACCCGCCGGGTGTCGGGACGGATTTCCGAATTGAGTCCGCCCATGACCCCGGCGACCGCCACCGGCTTTTCGCCGTCGCAGATCATCAGCATTTCGGAATCGAGTTCGCGTTCCTTTTGGTCCAAGGTGACGAATCGCTCCCCTTCGTCCGCCGTGCGCACCACGATGCGGTTTTGAGCCAGGCAGTCCAGATCGAAGGCGTGCAGGGGCTGGCCGCACTCCAGCATGACGAAGTTGGTGACGTCCACGATGTTGTTGATCGGCCGGAGACCCACCGACAACAAGCGGTCCTGCAGCCAGAACGGGGAGGGTTTCACGACAACGTTCTCCAGCACTCGGGCGGCGTAACGCGGGCAGTGATCCGGTGCCTCAATGGTCACCGACGTCATGCGCGTGATCGGGTCGTTCGCCTCCGACAGATTCACCCGGGGGAGGGTCAGGCGCGTGCCTTGGATGGCGGCCACCTCCCGGGCCACCCCGATGATGCTGAGGCAGTCGGCGCGATTCGGAGTGAGGTCGATTTCCAGGACGGGATCCGAGAGCGAGAGAGCGGTGTTCAGGGGGGTTCCGAGCGGCAGATCATCTTTCAGGACCATGATGCCGGCGGCGTCCGTGCCGAGGGATAGCTCCGCGGCGCTGCAAAGCATCCCCTCGGAGCGCTGCCCACGGATTACCCCGGCCTCGAGGGTGGTGCCGTTGGGCATGGCCGTTCCCGGCAGGGCCACCGGCGCCGTGAGGCCGGGCATGACGTTGGGAGCGCCGCAGACCACCGGAATGATGCCCCGGCCCGTGTCGACCCGACAAACCGTGAGCCGGTCGGCGGCGGGGTGCGCCTCTACGGCCAGAACGCGTCCGACCCAAACCGTGTCCAGAAAGCGGTAGCGGTCGACCACGGCATCGACCGCCAGTCCCACCAGCGTCAGGGCCTCGGCCAGGTCGGCCGCCCCGCGTTTGATCGGGGTATATTCCTTCAGCCAGCTTAAGCTTATTTTCATGTTGAGTCGTTGATTCGTGTTTGGTGTTTTGTGTTTGGGATGGTAGGTGGCCGGCGGTCAGTTTACCCAACACCCAACACCCGAAACCCTTTTTAGAATTGGTTCAGGAACCGCAGATCGTTCTCAAAGAACTTTCGTAAATCGTCGATTCCGTATTTCAGCATGGCGACCCGCTCCACCCCCATGCCGAAGGCGAAGCCCGTGTAGCGGTCGGTGTCGTAGCCGACATTTTCAAAAACCGCCGGATGCACCATGCCCGAACCCAGGATTTCCAGCCAGCCCGTCTGCTTGCAAACCCGGCAGCCGCGGCCCCGGCACATCACGCAGAGAATGTCCACCTCGGCGCTCGGTTCGGTAAAGGGGAAGAAGCTCGGCCGGAAACGCAGGCGGGTCTGCTCATCGAACATCTGATGCACGAAGGCGGTGAGCGTGCCCTTCAGGTCTCCAAAGGATACGTTTTCATCCACCAGCAGCCCCTCGACCTGATGAAACATGGGGGTGTGCGTCTGATCCGAGTCACAGCGGAAAACCTTGCCCGGAGCGATAATCCTTACGGGAGGCGCTTGCCGCTCCATCGTGCGGACCTGAAGGGGAGAGGTGTGGGTGCGCAGGACCACGTCCGCAGACACAAAAAAGGTATCCTGCATGTCGCGGGCGGGGTGATTTTTGGGGATGTTGAGGGCTTCGAAGTTATAGTAGTCCTTCTCGACCTCCGGGCCCTCGACAATGTCGAATCCCATTTTAGAGAAAATCTCGCAGATTTCCCCGCTGATCCGGCTGATGGGGTGCAGGGCGCCCCACGCCTCGATTCGTCCGGGCAGCGATACATCGATGCGGGCCTCGGCCGCCTGCCCGGCCAGCTCAAGGGTCTTCAGCGCGGCGGCGATGCTCGCGTTCAGCCGCTGTTTGATTTCGTTGGCTTTCTGGCCGGCAGCCGGGCGCTGCTCGGGCGGCAGCCCGGCGATGGACCTCAAAAATTGGGTGAGAACACCCTTGCGGCCAAGATAATGGACTTGCAACGCCTGAATTTTCTGCGAATCCCCGGACGCTGCCTCCAATTCACGCCGTGCTTCGGAATAGACCTGATCCAGATTCAGTTCCACGATTCTCCGAGCGGGAGGCGGCCCTAGCGCTACTCTGCGGTCGTTAGCGCGAAGTTTGCAGGGCTCATCTCCACATGGCTACGCTTGGCTGGAGGCCAGCTTGACGATCTGACCAAAACCGGCAGGATCCGAAATGGCCAGCTCGGCCAAAACCTTGCGGTCCAGCGCCACGTTGGCCTGCTTCAAGCCGTGCATGAACTTGCTGTAAGAAAGGTTGTTGCTGCGCACGGCGGCGTTGATGCGGGTAATCCAAAGCGCGCGGAAATC
>Ga0316622_100002827_pt1 | contig 12170 bp, 13 predicted proteins | sample OWC_Aug_OW2_C1_D_FD_207646 | JGI IMG/M metagenome (GOLD analysis project Ga0316622, IMG submission 207646) | Wetland soil microbial communities from Old Woman Creek delta, Ohio, United States - OWC_Aug_OW2_C1_D5_C | ecosystem: Environmental > Terrestrial > Soil > Wetlands | place: USA: Ohio... | reverse complement strand
GCGTATCTCGCTGACCGCGCCGCGGGTCACGAGCATGGCGACGGGATCCGCGACGAGGATGTCGAAACGGCCGGTAGACGCGAAGGGTCGACCGCTGTCGAGGAACAGCGCCCAAGGCTCGGCGGCGAGCGCGGCGAAGCGGTCGGCCGAGTCCGCGTGATAGGGCAGGTCGTCGATGGTGGGTCTCGTCATCGGTGTCTCGGGAGCGACCGATGGGCATCGCCTGCGACGCTGCCCATCCTACGGGCGAGCGGACGATCTCGCAGGCCTGCGCCAGCATTTCATCGATGTCATCGCCGTGCACGAGGTCCGGAGCTTCAAGCCCGACCCCGCGGTCTATGCGCAGTTCCTGGCCAGAGCCGGCGCACACGCCGCAGACACCTGGCTGATCTCGAGCAACCCGTTCGACGTCGTCGGTGCCGCGGCGACGGGCTGGCGCACCGTCTGGGTGCGCCGCTCCCCCGCGCAATCCTTCGATCCCTGGGGCATCGAGCCGACCCTCGAGGTGTCCCGCCTGACCGAGCTTTCGGGCCGGCTGACATGAACTCGACGGCGCAAAGCGGTTAACATCGCGCCCCGGCCCGGCCGACTGACCGGACCCTCAACACCTGAATTGCGCATCCGAACCATAGCGGAGGGGATCGATGACCGAAAAAGCAACTGAGAAGCTGTCGCTGAAGCGCCTGGCCGAGGAGATCGAAGAGCTCCGCAAGCAGGTCGCCAAGCTGGAGAAGGCCGCGGCACAGGAAAAGGCCGCGCCGCAGGAGAAGCCCAAGGCAAAGGCCGCGGGCCCGCGCAAGGAAATGGCGGCGGAACAGAAGCACGCGCTGATCGAGACCCTCGCCCACTACAGGGCGAAGCGCCGCGCCCAGGCCGGGCAACCCGGCGATGCCGAGACCGACTGGCACGATGCGGAAGCGGAGGTCGTCCTGCTGCTCGCCGCGCTTCGCTCCGACGGCTGACACCGCATCGCGGGACGTCGTGCCGGCACTCGCCGGCAGGACGATCCTGCGGCGGGCGGAGCGGTCTGCCGACGCCGACTCAGGTGCCCTGCTCCACCTCGCACAGCAGCCAGGCACCGTCCGGCGACTTCACGAAGGTCCACACCTCGTCGCAGTCGATCGGATTTTCCGGTGAGCCGTCGATGATGTAACCGGGCTCGTCCGGGAGCTTCGACATGTCGATGACGTAGTCGAGCGCGCGCCAGTGCATCCGCGCCTTGGCGTAGTGCAGCCCGTCCTGGTCCCAGTCATCGAGCCGCTCCACGCGGATGCCCGAGACGTCCACCACGCGGTTCTCGACACCGTTGTCGACGTTCTGCGCGAGGCGGCGGTCGAAGTAGGTGGCCATGTCCGGCGTGATGTGGCCGCGCATCGCCATGACGTCGCCTGCAGACCAGGCCGCCTGCACCACGAGCAGAATGTCGGCGAAGTCCTGCTCGTCGGCGATCGCCTTCAGGTCGTCGACGCGACCGAGCGAGCCGGGCTCCGGCTCGGGAACGGCCCGGCCCAGCTCGTCCCAGGCCGAGAGGCCGGGCGCGCTGCGCATCCGGGCGGCCACCGACGCCGCCCCCTCCGCCATGCGGCGGCGCCACAGCACCACCGCCAGCGCCACCAGGCCGCCGAAGAACGCCAGGCGCATCAACTGACCCGCCTTCTCCGCGGTCGTCAGACCCTCGGCCACGGGCTCGAGCACGTTGCCGGTCGGGGCTCCCGTGCCCGTCGGGGTCACCGGACCCTCGTCGCCCAGCAGGGCGTCGGCCAGGCTCGCACCGAGCAGCCCCGTGAGGAAGCCGCTGACGAGCGGGTGACGCTGCCTGAACGACATCCCGGGCGCGGGCGCGCCGGGCAGGGCCGAGGCCGTGGGTGTCGCGTCGCGCAGCGGCGTGGCCTGCTGAGCCGGCGTGGCCGGGGCAGCCGGCTTCGGGGCGGACGACTTCGGCTCGGCGGGCTTGGCCGCGGTCGGGGCCGTCGTCTTCGCCGTCCCGGCGGGCTCCTTCGAGGTCGCGGGCTTGGCTGCGGTGGCCGGCTTCGTGGTCGTCGTCCCCGCCGTGCTCTTGGCGGGGGCGGTCGACGTGGTGGTCTTGGGCGGCGCCGTCGAAGTGGTGGTCTTGGCCGGCGCCGTCGACGTGGTGGTCTTGGGCGGCGCCGTCGACGTGGTCTTGGCCGGCGCGGTGGACGTGGCGCTCCTGGTCGCCGCGGGCTTGGTCGCGGTCGTGCTCGGCGCGGTCTTCGGGGTCGCCGCCGGGCCGGTGGGCGTCGACGTCGTCTGCCCGTGCGCCGGCTGCAGCGGCGCCACCGCGAGCGCCGCGACTGTCAACCAGGCCGCCAGTCCGCCCCTGCCGAGCCCCATCGGTCGAACCTCCGCCGAAAGGCGCGTAGGTTAGGGACAGGCCCGCCCGCCGTCCAGGGGCATTGTCATTCGGTCAGCCTGTCAGCACCCCGTGATGGCCGAACAGGGCCAGCAGACGCTCGACGTTGGCCCGCACGGTTGGTGGCGGCGCCCCCGCGAGGCCGGCGATCTCGCCCCGCGTGACCGCCCCTTCCAGCGCGCCGACGACCGCGGCCCGGTCGCGCGCGCCGTCGAGCAGGCCGGCACAGCGGCCGCCGAACGCATCGAGGTCGATCGCCTGGTGCCGGGGGGTGGCCAGGTGGCCCCCGGGCGCGAGGGCGAGGCAGAGGCGGTTCAGCCGCGGGCGCTGTCCGGATCGCGGTGATCGCGGTCGCGGATCGCGGGCGGCCGGCTCGGCCCGCACCGCCCCCGCCGCGAACAGCGAGAAGAGCTCGGCGGCCAGCATCGCGTCCTGGCCGGCGGTCGCGGCAGTCCCGGCAGCGGCGACGCGCGCGCCCGCCTCGGCCGCCAACGTCGGGAAATCGATCGACGCGGGAAAACGCTTCGCGAGGCACGCCAGCGCCGCTTTCACCAGCGGGGAAGCGATCGTCGCCTGACCGCCTCCCGCAAGCGGGAGCTGCTGCGGCTGCTCGCGGTCGAGCACCAGCGCCGGCAGCGCCGGGAGGTCCGCGAAGAAGGCCAGCGACTGCACGTCGGCAAGTGCGACCTCGCGATCGACCGCGGCCTCGGCGTGGCACAGCAGCGCCCGGCGGAAGTTGCGCAGGCGGACGAAGTCGATCCGCTGCTCGAGCTCGAGCTGGTCGTCGATCGCCGCGAGCGCCTGCCCGGCGTGGGGGCCCAGGGTCGACGGGAACATGGTCGCCAGCGTCGCGTCCGCCAGGTACTGCAGCCCGTGCGCGCGGGCGAGCGCGGCGAAGTCCGCGAACAGCAGCGCGTCGTTCGTGTCCGCGAGGTACTCGTGGTAGAGGTAGCTGGGGTGCGCGCCCAGCAGGTAGCGCACCTCCTGCTGCACGTAGGCCGTCGCGGCGTCGGTGGCGTCCCCCTGGGCTGCCGCGAGGAACCGCAGCAGCTCCCCCGCCCGCTCGAGCCGCGCCACCGGTCCCTCGATGCCGCGGCAGTGGGCCAGCAGCATCTCGCGCAGCGCGCCGCGCAGGCGCCAGCCCGGGAGGGTGTTGAAGCTCAGGAAGGCGATGCCCTGCGGGGCGAGCAGCTCCCGGCACAGCCCCAGCATCCGCGCCCGCACCGGGTCCGGCACCCAGGAGAACACGCCGTGCGCGACGATGTAGTCGAATCGGCCCAGCTCGGCGCCCACGTCCTGGAGATCGGCCGCCAGGATCCGACAATTGCCGAGCCCAAGCGACGCAATGAGGCGATTGCCGGCCTCGGCCTGCCGGACCGACCGTTCCACGCCGACGCAGTCGGTGTCGGGCAGGTACCAGGCGATCGGGATCAGGTTGCCGCCGCCGGCGCAGCCCAGCTCGAGCACCCGGCAGCGATAGGGGTCGGGCGTCGGGATGCCGAGCAGCCGGCCGACCACGGCCAGGTGCGTGGGGTGGCTGTCGGGGTGCGGGACGCTGCGGTAGGGCAGCTCGTCGTAGCTGTCGGTCATCGGGTGTTCAAGCGTGCGCTGTCGCGGAAGGGGTACGAAGGTGCGGATCTGCGGGGGTGCACCGCCACGGGCAGGCGACACGCCATCGATTATTTTCTAATGGAAAACAAATATATGTAATATTTTCTTAAACATCATACGAGATTTTTCCGCCATCCCTTGCCGCGGACCGGGAAGCCCCAAATGAACTCGAAACTGTCGGCAGAAACCGCTTCATATTGCTGTTTTGAAATAGTTTTCATGGATCTTTTCGGCCTCGCGACGGCGACACCCGTCAACGGATCGCCACGCAGACCGCCCGCACCGGCGCCGGATACCCCTCCACCGTTCGCGAGGGGTCGGCCGGGTCCAGGAAGTCGGCCAGCGACTCGAACCGCATCCACTCCGTGCGGCGCTGCTCGGCGACGGTCGTCGGCGTGACGTCGACGATCCGGGCCTCGCGGAAGCCGGCGTCGCGCACCCAGCCGGCCAGCCGCTCTGGCCCGGGGATCGACCAGGCGTTCCGCATCTTGGCGTAGCGGCCGTCGGGAATCAGCAGCGGTGCGGCCCCGTCCGCCACCACCAGACCCTCCAGCACCAGCTGCCCGCCGGGCCGCAGCAGGCCGTGCAGGCGCTGCAGGTGGGCCGCCGGCTCACGGCGGTGGTAGATCACCCCCATCGACAGGACGGTGTCGAAGCACCCCGCCGTGGCGGGAAGGTCTTCGAGGGCGAGCGGAAGCAGATGGAACGGCGGCGGCCGGCCCGGCACCGCGGCCAGCAGCCGGCACACCGCCAGATGCTGCGCCAGATGGCGCTGCCCCGGGTCGATGCCGAGGACCAGCCCCGCGCCTGCGCCGCAGAGGCGCCAGCCGTAGTAGCCGTTGCCGCAGCCGACGTCGAGGACGCGCCGCCCGGCGAGCGCGGCGAGGTGCGGCGCAACGCGCGCCCACTTGAGATCGGACCGCCACTCGGCGTCGACGCGCACGCCGAACAGCTCGAACGGCCCTTTGCGCCAGGGGTGGAGCGCCTGCAGCCGGTCGCGGATCCGCTCGCGCTCGGCGTCGGTCGCGTCGGCCCGATCGCCGATGGTGACCGCCGGGACGCCGAGATCCACTCGCGCCGTCGGGATCGCCGGCAGGTCGCGGACGGCGGCGAGCCAGCCGTTCAGCTCGCCGTGGCGCCTGGCACCCAGGACGGCGGCCAGCACTACCGGGAGGCGGGCGGCCCATTCGTCGAGGCCGGCCTCGCGCAGCGCGCCGAGCGCCGGCCCCCAGCCGGTCAGGCCGTCGCCAGCAGGGAGGCGAAGTTCAGGCACTGGAACCAGACCTCGCTCGACCGGAAGCCGGCGGCGCGCAGGCGTTCCGCGTGCGCGTCCAGGGATTCCGGGATCAGCACCCGTTCGAGCGCCCTGCGCTTGCGGCTGACCTCCAGGGCCGAATAGCCGTTCGCCTCCTTGAAGGCCTCGTGCAGGGCGACCATTGCGCGATCGGTGGCCGGGTCACCGAACCTGACCTTTTCGGACAGGACGAGGACGCCGCCGGGCCGCAGGCCTGCGCGGATGCGGCGCAGGAGCTGCAGGCGATCGGCGGGGGGGACGAATTGCAGCGTGTAGTTGAGCACGACGACAGACGCATCCACGATCGGCGCGTCACGGATGTCCGCGAGGACGAAGCGCACCGGCGGGTCGCCCCCCTCCGCAAGGCGGCGGCGGGCCGCGTCGAGCATGGCCGGCGAGCTGTCCACCGCGACGATGCGGCAACCGCGCCCGCCGATGGCCGTGCGCAGGGCCAGCGAGACGGCCCCGAGCGAGCAGCCGAGGTCGTAGCAGGCGGTCCCCGGCTCGGCATGGCGGGCGGCGATCAGGCCGATCAGGCGGAGCACGGTCGCGTAGCCCGGCACCGAGCGCTCGATCATGTCCGGGAAGACCGCCGCGACCCGCTCGTCGAAGCGGAACGGCGCCGCCAGGTCGGCGTCTTCGGCATACAGCCGGTCGCGCCCCGCTGGGGGCTGGGCGAGCGCAACCGGGTCGGTCGCCCGGGACGCTGGGGCCAGCGGCCGGATCCCTTCTATCGACTCCCGCTGATCGTTCGAGTAAATCAATTGTAGATTTGTCTATAAGCATCTGCTAAATTGCTTAACAGATAGCTCAGTGCTGTTTCTGGGAGATTGAACGATGTGTGACCTAGCCTGTATATCCGGTTTCGCCGTGGTGGCCGTGATCACCCTGGCAATGATCCTCAACTGCGAAGGCATCCTGTGCTTCGGCTCGAGGGGCCTGCGGCACCACCAGTCGCGCCGGCCCCACCGTCCCGTGGACTGAGCGCCTCGCACCCACCCCTAGAGGGCAGCGGCTAGCTGCGGTCCCTGCAGGGCCAGCTGGCCGGATCGGCCCGCAACCTCACCCCAGACGACCTCGTGGACCGGCAGGCTCCCGGACGGGAGCCTGCCGGCGACGTCGTCCATGGCGAGGACTTCCTGCCCAGCCTGCCGCCAGCCGGCGAGCAGCCCCTCCATGACCGGGAGCAGCTGCATCCCTTCCAGCTCCGCGTGCAGCGTGTAGACGTGCCCGGCCGGCAGCGGCTGCTCGCTGGCCGCGAGGACGTGCTGGTGGACATCCGCCGCGGTGATTCCGTCGAGCCCGAGCAGCTCGTCGAGGGTCGGCAGGGTCGTGGGCAGCTGCGGGCAGCGCGACGCCAGACCCGCCATGACCGGCAGGAAGGGTGTCGTGCCACGGGTGTCGCTGGCCCAGTCGTAGCCGAACTCGGCCTCGAGTGCCAGGGCGTGCGGGTTGATCTGCCAGCCGGCGGCGCCATGCGCGTGCGCCGGGCGTCCGAACACCCGCACGAAGGCCTCGGCCGCGCGCTCCATCTCGCGGCGGGTCCAGGCCGCGTCGCGGTGGGCGACCTGGTCCTGCCACTTGATGTGGTCGTGACAGTGGATCCCGACCTCGTGGCCGGCTGCCGCGGCCGCGCGCATGACGTCCCCGGCGCGGCGGCCGATGTCGGGACCCGGCAGCAGGGTGCCGTACAGCAGGGTCTTCATCCCGTAGTGGCTGGTCACCGAGGTGCGGCGCACCTTGGCGAAGAAGCCCGGGCGGAAGATGCGCCTGATCGCCCGGCCAGTGTGGTCGGGTCCGAGGCTGAACAGGAAGGTCGCACGCACCCCGAAGCGCTCGAACAGGCGCAGCAGCGCCGGCACGCCTTCGAGCGTGCCGCGCAGGGTGTCGACGTCGACCTTCAGTGCAATGTGCATATCGGTGGCGGCCAGGACTCAGCAGCGGCGCGGCGCCATGCCCCGTCAGGACACGCCGTGAATACGTCCCTGTAGGCTCGGATGCGGCATCCATGCCGCATACGGTCCTGCCGGGTCATGCCAACGCGCCGCCGGGCAAGCGCTTCCAGCCAATAGGGCGCGACGTGCGCGCCGACCTGCAGCCTGTCGAATACGCATTCCCTACCCGTCGATCAGCGCGCGCGCCACGGCCACCTCGCCGCGGTACGCCTCGAAGATCCGCTGCAGCGCCTCGCGCACCGGCACCTGCGGGGCCCAGTCGAGCTCCTGCTTCGTGTTCTCGATCCAGGGGACGCGCGTCTGGATGTCCTGGTAGCCCCGGCCGTAGTAGTCGCCCGACGACACCTCGACCAGCTGCACCCGTTCCGCGCCGCGCTGGTACTCCGGAAACTCCCGCGCGATCTCCAGCATCAGCTCGGCGAGCTCGCGCACGGAGAGGTCGTTCGCGGGATTGCCGATGTTGTAGATCTTGCCTGTCGCCCTGCCGTCGCGGTTCTCGATGATCCCCATGAGCGCCGCCACGCCGTCCGACACGTCGGTGAAGCTGCGGCGCTGCCGGCCGCCGTCGACGAGCTTGATTGGCTCGCCGCGGGCAATGTGGCCGAGGAACTGCGTGACCACCCGCGAGCTTCCCTCCTTCGGCGTGTGCAGGCTGTCCAGGCCGGCGCCGATCCAGTTGAACGGCCGGAACAGCGTGTAGTCGAGGCCCCGCTGCTGGCCGTAGGCCGCGATGACGCGGTCGAGCAGCTGCTTCGAGCACGAGTAGATCCAGCGCGGCTTGGCGATCGGACCGAGGATCAGGTTCGACTCGTAGGGGTGGAACTGCGCGTCCGTCGACATCCCGTACACCTCGGAGGTCGAGGGGAACAGCACGCGCTTCCGGTAGCGCACGCAGGCGCGGATGATCGGCAGGTTCGCCTCGAAGTCCAGCTCGAACACCGCGAGCGGATCCTTCACATAGGTCGCGGGCGTCGCGATCGCGACGAGCGGCAGGACCACGTCGCACTTCTTGACGTGGTACTCGACCCACTCGCGGTTGATCGTGATGTCGCCCTCGAAGAAGTGGAAGCGCTCGTGGTCCAGCAGTGACCGCACGCGATCGGCGTGCATGTCCATGCCGTACACCTGCCAGTCGGTCGCGTCGATGATGCGCCGCGAGAGGTGATGGCCGATGAAGCCGTTCACACCCAGGATGAGTACCTTCATGCCGTCCTTCCGTCCGTTGTCGTTCGATCGAGGCACAGGTTGTCGGCACCGAATCGTGCCACGAACCTCTGCCGGTCCAGGTCGACGCCGTCCGCAGCGAGCCGCGTGATCAGCAGCCGCTGCCCATCGGCGCAGTCGGCATGGCAGCGGCCCTGCTCCCAGTAGAGCCGCGGCACGCCGCCACGCCCCGCCTCGCCCTTGTAGTAGCTGCCGAGCAGCTCGATCCGGGCGCAGTCCGCGATCGTATAGGCGCCCGGGTAAGGCGGCGCAACCGCCCGGATCAAGTTGTGGACCTGCCAGGCGCCCTGCTCCCAGTCGATCCGGCCGTCCTCCGGACGGCGCCCGCCGAAGTAGCTGCCCGCCGCGAGGTCGAGCGGCGTCTCGGTGTGGGTGCCGGCCAGCATGCGCGGCACGGCGCGCAGCAGTACCGTCTCGGCCGCGCAGGTGACCTTCTGGAACACATCGTGCGCGGTGTCGTTCGGCAGGATCGCGACCGCCTGCTGGTCGACCAGCGCGCCGGCGTCGGGCTTGAGCTCCATGCGGTGCAGGCTCGCCCCGGTCTCGCGCTCGCCGTGCAGCACCGCCCAGTTCACGGGCACGCGCCCCCGGTACTTCGGCAGCAGCGAGCCGTGCAGGTTGTAGGCGCCGCCGCGCGGAATCGCCAGCAGCTCCGTCTTCAGCATCTGCCGATAGTAGAAGGAGAACAGCCAGTCCGGCCGCCCGGCGCGCACGCGCTCGACCACCTCGGGCACGTTGGGGTCGGCCGGCGTCAGGCACTCGATGCCGTGCACCGCGCACAGCTGGCGTACGCTGCCGAACCAGATCTGCTCGCCCGCACTGTCCTCGTGCGTCAGCACCAGCGGGACTTCCACGCCCAGCGCCAGCAGCGCCGACAGGCCGCGCACCCCGACGTTGTGGTAGGCGCAGACGACCGCGCGCGGTGCAGCGGTCACGACGTCTCCCGCGGCGGCGCCTCGCCGCCCGGTCCCAGCACGCTGCGCACCAGGAAGCGCGGCCGGCCGCGCGCCTGCACGTAGATGCGGCCGACGTACTCGCCGAGCAGCCCGATGCCGAACAGGATCACGCCGACCAGGAAGAACAGTATGCCGAACAGGGTGAACACGCCCTCGACCTCGGGGCCGACGATCAGCCGGCGCACGGCGAGGAAGACCACGAAGGCGAAGGACGCGAGCGCGATCCCGATGCCGATAAGCGAGAAGACCTGCAGCGGCATGATCGAGAAGCCGGTCATCAGGTCGAAGTTGAGGTGGATCAGCTTGTAGAGCGGATACTTGGACTCGCCGGCCGCGCGCTGCTCGTGCTCGACCACGACCTCGGTCGGCCGGCCGGCATACAGGTAGGCGAGCGCCGGGATGAAGGTATTCGCCTCGCGCGAGTCGAGGATCGCCTGCACGATGTCACGGTCGTAGGCGCGCAGCATGCAGCCCTGATCGGTCATGCGGATGCTCGTGATGCGCTCGCGCAGCCGGTTCATCGCCTTCGACGCCAGGTCCCGCCACTTCGAGTCGCGGCGCTGGCGGCGGATGGTGCCGATGTAGTCGTGCCCACCGTCCCACTCCGCGAGCAGCCGGGCGATCTCCTCCGGCGGGTTCTGCAGGTCGGCGTCCAGCGTCACCACGACGCGGCCCTGCGAGTACTCGAAGCCCGCCATGATCGCCGCGTGCTGGCCGGCGTTGGCGCGCAGATACACCACGCGGGTCACGTCGGGGCGCGCCTGGTACTGCTGCCGCAGCTGGGCGGCGGAGCGGTCGCGCGAGCCGTCGTCGACGAAGATCACCTCGTAAGGGCGCGCGAGCGCGTCCAGCGCCGGGTACAGGCGCGCGAACAGCGCCGGCAGTACCGCCTCCTCGTTGTAGACGGGGATGACGACGGAGACGTCGACGGTCCTCTCGTTCACGACACCCCCTTCGTCAGCAGATTGCCAAGGGCGTCGCACACGCGGTCGACGTCCGCTTCGGTCATCGTCGGGAACAGCGGCAGCGTGAGCGTCTGGGCACCGATGCGCTCGGCGTTGGGGAAGTCGCCGGGCGCGTAGCCGTAACGCCGGTACAGGCCGAACAGGTGGATCGCGGGATAGTGGATGCCGGTGCCGATGTCGCGCGCCGCCAGCGCGCGCTGGAAGGCCGGCCGCGTCGTGCCCAGCGACTCGTAGTCGACGCAGACACAGAACATGTGCCAGCTGTGGCCCGCGCCGTCCGCCGGTGGCAGCAGCGCGGGATGGTGCGGCAGCCGCTCGAGGTAGCGGCGCGCCAGCAGCCGCCGGCGGCGGTTGAAGTCGTCGAGCTTCGCGAGCTGCGCCAGGCCGAGCGCCGCGCCGACGTCCGGCATGTTCCACTTCCCGCCCCACTCGGGCACGTCGATGTTGCCGTCGGCGTCGCGCTCGATGCCGTGGAAGCGCAGCCGCTCGATGCGGCGGATGAAGCGCCGGTCGCTGCTCGCGATGCAGCCGCCCTCGATGGTGGTGATGTTCTTGTTGGGGTGGAAGCTGAAGCAGACCGGATTGCCGCTCGCCCCCACGCGCCGCCCGCCGCAGCTCGTGCCGATGGCCTGCGCCGCGTCCTCGATGACCGTGACGCGGTGGCGGTGCGCCAGGTCGTGGATGGGCGCGAGCTCGACCGCGAGGCCGGCGAGGTGCACCGGCATGACCACGCGGGTGCGCGGCGTCAGCGCCGCCTCCACCGCGGTGACGTCGAGGTTGCGGGTGTGCAGGTCGACGTCGACGAACACCGGCCGCGCGCCGACCCGCACCACGACGTTGGCGGTCGCCGCGAAGCTCATGGCCGGCACGATCACCTCGTCGCCGGAGCCGACGTCACAGGCCAGCAGGGCCGCCTCGAGGGCGCTGGTCGCCGAGTTGAGGACCCGCACCTGGACGCCGCCGCCGACGTAGTCCTGCAGCGCCTGCTCGAAGGCGAGCACCTTGGGACCACTGGCGAGCCAGCCCGAGTCGAGCACCTCGCGGATCGCGGCGTGCTCCTCGTCACCGATCGTGGGGCGTGTGAAAGGCAACATGCTCAGCTCCGGGCGAGAACAAACACACCGAGGACGATGATGCCGATACCGAGCAGCCGCATCGGCGTCAACGCTTCGCCAAACAACGCCCAGGCCGCAAAGGCGTTGACCACGTAGCCGATCGACAGCATCGGGTAGGCGATGCTCACGTCGACCCGGGACAGCGCGAGGATCCAGACCACAACGCTGACGCCGTAGCACACGAGGCCGAGCCAGAGGGCGGGCTCGCCCGCGAGCTCGATCGCGACCGGCAGGGCGCCACCACCCAGCTCGATGGCACCATGGTCGCGGACGCTCGCCTTGAGGGCGAGTTGCGCGACGGCGTTAAGCAGGACGCCGGTCAGGATCAGGAGGAAGCTCTGGAGGCTCATCGTCGTGCGAGGGCAGTCTTCTTTGGGCTCTGGTAGATCAGGCGTCCTGGCAGCCCCCGGAAGGCGGGATCGTCCAGGTCCTCGGTTCGGAACACGGCAACCGCCTGGCCGCCGAGCGCCTCCCACTCACTGCGGAAGGCTTCCACCGACGGCAGGTGCTCATATACGTCGTCGGCGAAATCGAGCTCGCGGCGCGGCTTGTAGCGGACGAGCTCGACGGTCCGTCCCAGGTAGAAGGGCAGCGAGGAGTTGTAGCGGCCGACGCTGAACACGCGGGTGTCCGGCCCGAGCAGCGGCCGGATAGCGGCGGCCTCTGCGGCGCTCGATCT